>CABEDL010000274.1_pt1 | contig 39548 bp, 33 predicted proteins | sample 3422981 | NCBI WGS metagenome assembly CABEDL01 (sample SAMEA5534329, study PRJEB31848) | metagenome | biome: tundra; feature: field; material: soil | place: USA | collected 2013-05 | depth 0.15 m
ATGTCCGGGCTCGGCGCCGCACCGCGCGGTCTGGCGCACCCGCAACTCTGGCCGCGCGCGCACAGCGTGGGCCTGATCGATGCGCCGAGCGAAGGCTTCATTAGCGATCTTCTGGCCCGCATGAGCCTCGAGGAGAAGGTCGGGCAGGTCATTCAGGCCGACATCGCCAGCATCAAACCGGATGATCTGCGCCGCTATCCGCTGGGCGCGATCCTGGCCGGCGGTAACACACCGCCGCTGGGCGGGGATGAGCGCGCTCCGGCGCGGGCCTGGCTCGAGACCGCGCGTGCGTTTCGCGAGATCGCACTGGAGCAGCGGCCGGGCCATGTCCCCATACCGCTGCTGTTCGGCATCGATGCCGTGCACGGCAACAGCCACGTCAGCGGCGCGACGCTGTTTCCGCACAACATCGGCCTGGGCGCCACCCATGATCCGGATCTGATTCGCCGCATCGGCGAGGCCACGGCGCAGGAGACGCTCGCGGTCGGCATCGACTGGATCTTTGCTCCAACCCTGGCCGTGCCGCAGGACGTGCGCTGGGGCCGCAGTTACGAGGGTTATTCGCAAGACCCGGCGCTGGTACGTCGCTACGCCGGCGCAATGGTGCGCGGGCTGCAGGGTGACCCGCAGGGCGCGCAGGGCGTCACGAACGCTCGCGTGGCCGCCACCGCCAAGCACTTTCTAGGGGATGGCGGCACCACCGGCGGCGTCGATCAAGGCGACACGCAGGTCAGCGAGCAGCAGCTGATCCGCACTCACGCGCAAGGCTATCTGTCCGCAATCGATGCCGGCGTGATGACGGTGATGGTTTCGTACTCGAGCTGGCAGGGCCACAAGATGCACGGCAATCAGAGCTTGCTGACCGGTGTGCTCAAAGGCCGGCTGGGTTTCGACGGCTTCGTGGTCGGCGACTGGAATGGCCACGGCCAGCTCGAAGGCTGCAGCGGCAGCACTTGCCCGGCCGCTTTCAACGCGGGCATCGATATGTTCATGGCGCCCGAGAGCTGGCGGGAGTTGTTCGACAACACACTCGCACAGCTGCGTTCCGGCCTCATTCCGATGGCGCGTCTGGACGATGCGGTGCGTCGGATCCTGCGGGTCAAGGTCAAGCTCGGCCTGTTCGAGCGCGAGCGTCCGTGGGAGGGGCGCCTCGATCTGCTCGGCTCAAACGAGCACCGCGCGCTCGCGCGCGAGGCGGTGCGCAAATCGCTGGTGCTGCTCAAGAACAATGCTCATGTCTTGCCGATGCGCGCCTCCGCGCACGTGCTGATCGCCGGAACCGCTGCCGACGACATCGGCCGTCAATGCGGGGGCTGGACGCTGTCATGGCAGGGTACCGGCAACCGCAACAGTGATTTTCCGCACGCCGAGTCGATCTACGCCGGTCTCGCGGCGGCCATCGAGGCCGGCGGCGGCAGCGTCGAACTGCAGGCCGACGGTCGCTACGCGCGAACGCCGGATGTGGCGGTGATCGTCTACGGCGAGCGACCCTATGCGGAATTCGCGGGTGACCGGCACACGCTCGCCTACCAACCCGACGATCCGCGCGATCTGGATCTGCTGCGGCGGCTTAAGGCCGCGCACGTGCCGGTCGTGTCCGTATTCCTGAGCGGGCGGCCGCTCTGGGTCAACCCACAGATCAATGCCTCCGACGCCTTTGTCGCCGCCTGGCTTCCCGGCTCGGAAGGCGCGGGCCTGGCCGACGTGCTGGTCGGCGACGCGAGCGGCTCGGCGCGCCATGACTTCAGCGGCACGCTTTCCTTCACCTGGCCCTCCAGCGCCGCCAGCGCCGCGAGGCCATTGTTCCCGCTCGGCTACGGCCTGCGCTACACCGATCATGCGGTGCTGGCACGACTCCCGGAGCACGCAGGTCCCGGCGTGGTAGCGTCCGACAGCGATGATTTCTTGCTCGCCGCGCGCACCAGCGGGCGCTGGAGTTTCGTGCTCGGCGGCGCGGTGCGCATGCGCGCCGTGGATGCGGGCGCAGTGCAGGAGGGCGGTCGGCAGTTCCTCTGGAGCGGCGATAAGGCAGCCAGCATCGCTATCGCTGGGCCCAGCCTGGACCTGCGCTCTGCCGCCGAGCAGGGCGGCTCGCTGCTGATCGAGTATCGCCTCGATGCACCGCCCACCGCCCCGTTGGTGCTGACGATGGGTTGCGGGGTGCGCTGCGAGCAGGCGGCGGGTCTCGATGTGAGCGAGGTGCTGCAACGCGCCCCGAGTGGGGTCTGGCAGAGTCTCAAAGTGAGGCTGTCGAGCTTTGCCGCAGCCGGCGTCGATCTGTCCGCAGTGCAGGAGCCGCTGGTATTGCGCGGGGGCGGCGCCCTGGGGTTGACGCTCAAGAGCGTGCGCCTGTCGAACGATGCCACCGGTGCCATAACCCTGCCACCGGCTGCACAAAATCGTTAACCCAATGATCTGGTCGTGCCGATCAGTATCACCAAACCCACGGTCGCGCTGTTCTAGCGTTCAGGGGATGTAGTACAGATCGAAGGATTTCCCGACGCGCTGCAGCGGTCGGTACTGCAGCAGCCAGCCGTAGCCCGGCTGATTCTCCTGCAGAGTCAGCATCGTGATCGCGACCCAGCCTTTGACCGGCTGATTGGGCGCCAGTAACGTGTAGGGCGGGAGCGCCTCAAGCGATAGGTCGGCCGTGCCCTTGTAGCCGATCGACAGCTGCGTCACGTGGCGCGCGGCGAGTACGCGCTCGAGACGCCGCAGATCCTGACCGCCCCAGTCGAGATCGGAATCTACCAGGATGCGCTCGGGATGCTCGCCGGCCATGGCGTTGAAATAGGCCAGGTAATCCGGATAGGCGTACACCAACGTCGAGGCCTGCCAGAGCGTCAGTCCAATCAGCGCGGCGCGCGCAGCGCGCCAACGCCACCGATTCCAGGCTGCGACCGTGGCGTACCCCGCGCCCATCGCCAGCAGCGGATAGGCGATCAAGACATGTCGCACGCCGATGTTGATATGGCTGTAGACACAGCAAAATATCAGGATCGAGACAAAACACGCGCTCGGTGCCAGCAGGTACAGGTTGGTCTCGCGCACACCGCGAATCGCGAGCAGCGCCAGACCCGGGAGCCCGAGCAGCAGCAGGGGCACTGTGGTCTTGAACGTGAGCGCCACGATGTAGAAGTACCACCAGCCACGATTCGCGATTTGCCCGAGCAGGAACGATAGATGACCGTTCTCGTTGTGCCATTCGACGCCGAGGAAATTCAACGGCACCATCTGGAAACCGAGCGGCAGCGGTACCCGGGCGGCAAAACGGTAGGCGAGGTCGTGCAGCAGACCCCGGCTGCCGGCAATGAAGTTCAGCGCCTTGCTCGGTGCCATATCCGGTGTGGTCAGGTACACCAGTTTGCCTCCGTAGACGCCAACGACGAGCAACAGCGCCAGCGCCAGCGCCAGCGCGCCGCTACCGGCCCGGCGCAACAGTTGCGATCGAATTGGCCTACGCAGCGGTGAGGCGCGCAGCATCCCGAGCCGCAGCAGAATCAGGGTTGCGGCCGCGATGCCGATGAACGGCACGGCCGACATCTTGGTCGCCACGGCGAGGCCTACGCTAAGCCCCAGCCCAAGGCCTCGTGGCACGCTCGGGGTCTCGAACCAGCGCAGCAGCAGATACAGGCTCGCCACGGTAAGCGCCGTGACCGGCACATCGAGCGCGACCACCGCGGCGTGGCCCAGAATGACCGGACTGCTGACCAGGAACAGGACCGCCAGCAGCGCGGCCGCGTCGCCATGCCAGTGCCGCATCCAGCTCCAGGTCGCGCCCAGCAGCACCAGCAGGAACGGCAGCATGCCCAGTCGCGCGAGCGTCAATAGCTGCTCATAGCTGGCCGTGGAGTGGTAGAGCAGGTCCCGGCCCTGGGCTTCACCGTTAGGGTTAGGATCGCCGCGGAAACGCGCGCCGGCAAGATAGGGTCCGATGGCCGCAGCCAGCCGCGCGAGCGGCGGGTGCTGGTTATCGTACAGGTACTCGCCGCGATCGATCAGCACCAGGCCCGCCGCGATGTGCTCGGGCTCGTCCCAGAAATTGCCGAAGATCCGGTAAGTCGAAATGCACAGCGCGCAGGCCAGCAGCGCCAACAGCGTCAGGACAGCCACAGACCGGCGCGTCGTCCAACGTATCTGCAAACCTGCCTCGGATCTGTGAGAGAGGCATTGTACTGGTCTCGAGCACCGCTCGGCCAGCGTGCCGGGCGTTAGCTTGCGAGAACCCGGAGCGATGAGTAGAGTGCAAAAGTTTTTTTGTCGCGATATCCAGCAGGCGCGTGTGTTCGCAGAAGTCCCCATGAGCGCTACCGATTCCTTGGCGTGGGTAGTGCATAAGTTTGGCGGTTCCAGTGTGGCCGATGCGCAGTGCTTCGAGCGCGTCGCGGCCATCGTGGAGTCGCCCTCGTTGGTCTCGGCGAGCAGATCGGCGGATATGCGCGCTCGCGTTGCGGTCGTGCTCTCCGCCTGTAAAGGCGTGACCGATGAGCTGCTGGAGCTGGTCGTGCTGGCCGAGCGGCGGGATCAGAGCTGGCAAGCGCGCCTGGCGGGACTGCGCGAGCGGCATGCCGGCATTGCCGCGGCGCTGCTCGATGCGCGCGCCGCAGAGCAATATTTGACCGAATTCGATCGCGACAGCTCGGATCTGGCCGGCGTGCTGCAAACCACCAGCGTGATGCGCTCGGCGGCGCAGAGCGTATGCGATCTGGCCTCGGGCTTTGGCGAGATCTGGTCGACGCGACTGTTCTATCGCTACCTGCAGCAGCGCGGCGTGCGCGACGGGCTGCAATGGATCGACGCCCGGCGTTGCGTGACGGTGGAGTGGGGACCGCTGGGTCCGGCGGTGCAATGGCAGCGGTCGAAGGCGCAACTGCAGGACCTGCTCGGCGCCCCCGCGCCGGCGCTCGCGCTCGCGCCCGCGACGCTCGTGATCACAGGATTCATCGCCACCGACCCGCGCGGCGTGCAGACCACGCTCGGTCGCAACGGCAGCGATTTCTCCGCTTCAATCTTCGGTGCGCTGCTGGATGCCGCGGAGATTCATATCTGGACCGATGTCGACGGCGTGCTTTCCGCCGACCCGCGTCGCGTACCTGACGCCCAGGTCATCGACTCACTGTCGTACAACGAGGCCATGGAGCTGGCTTACTTCGGCGCCAAGGTAATTCACCCGCAAACCATGGCGCCGGCTGTCGGGCGCGACATTCCGATCTGGATCCGCAACACCTTCGCACCGCACAAGAACGGCACGCTGATCTGTGCCGCGCCGCGCTCGAGCTTGCCGGTCAAGGGCATCACGAGCATCGAGAATGTGGCGCTGGTGAATCTCGAGGGCGCGGGCATGATCGGCGTGCCGGGCACGGCGCATAGGCTGTTCGGCGCGCTGCGCGAGCAGGGGATCTCCGTGATCCTGATCTCCCAGGGCAGTTCCGAGCATTCGATCTGCTGCGCCATTCCGCAGGCGCAGGCGGCGCGCGCCAAGAGCGTGCTCGATGCCGCCTTTGGGCGTGAGCTCGCCGAAGGGCAGATCCAGAATGTCGATGTGACGCCGGATCTGGCCATTCTGGCGGTGGTTGGCGACGGCATGGCCGGCATGCCCGGCGTGTCGGGCAAGTTGTTCAGCGCACTGGGCAATGCCCAGATCAATGTCCGTGCCATTGCACAGGGTGCCTCCGAACGCAATATTTCCGTGGTGGTCGATGGCAAGCATGCGACCCGCGCGCTACGCGCCGCGCATGCAAGCTTCTATCTCTCGCCGCACACCCTCTCGATCGGCGTCATCGGCCCGGGCACGGTCGGCAGCGTGCTGCTCGACCAGCTCGGCGGCCAGCGCGAGCGGCTCGCGCGCGAATTCAAGATCGATCTGCGCGTGCGCGGAATCCTGCGCTCAACGCAGATGTGCCTGTCCGACCAGGGGGTCGCGCTCGAAAGCTGGCGAGCGCAGCTCGCGACACGCTCGCAGCCGATTGATCTGGCCCGCTTCACCGAGCACGTGCACGTCGACTATCTGCCGCACACGGTGTTGATCGACTGCAGCGCCGATGCCGACATCGCGCGGCACTATCGCGATTGGCTCGCCGCCGGCATTCACATTGTGACGCCCAACAAGAAGGCTAACAGCAGCGAGCTGTCCTACTATGAGAGTCTCAAGGCCGCGCGGCGCGAGAGTGGTGCGCACTATCTCTACGAGACCACGGTCGGCGCCGGCCTGCCGGTGATCCAGACGCTGCGGGATCTGCGCGAGACCGGCGATGAGATCACGCGCATCGAGGGAATTTTTTCCGGTACGCTGGCGTATCTGTTCAATGTCTACGATGGCACGACGCCATTTTCGGCCATCGTGCGTGAAGCCAAACAGCGCGGCTACACCGAGCCCGACCCGCGCGATGACCTCTCGGGTACCGATGTGGCACGCAAGCTCATCATCCTCGGCCGGGAAATGGGCCTGAAGCTCGAGATGAGCGACGTCGAGATCGCGAGCCTGGTACCGTCGGATCTGGCGGCCGGGAGCAGCGATGAGTTCCTGGCCGGCTTGTCGCGCTACGATCAGCCGATGAAGCAGCGCTACCAGGAGGCGCGCGCGCGCGGCCGCGTGCTGCGCTATGTCGGCGCCGTCTCCGCCGATGGGCGCGCGACCGTGGGCCTGACCGAGCTCGATGGGCGCCACGCCTTTGCCAACATCGCGCTGACCGACAACGTCGTGCGCTACGCGACCGCGCGCTATTGCGACAATCCGCTGATTGTGCAGGGGCCGGGTGCGGGGCCTGCGGTCACGGCCGGAGGCGTGTTCGCCGATCTGCTTCGCCTCGCGACCTATCTGGGAGCGCGGTTGTGACGCATAGCGTTGCGAGTGCGAATGCGCGCGCCTCGGCGCGCGCATTCGCTCCGGCCTCGGTCGGCAACGTGGCGATCGGCTTTGACATTCTGGGTTTCTCGGTTGACGCGATCGGCGATCGCGCCACGGTCAGACGCGTATCGGACCCCGGCGTCACCATCACGGCGATCCATGGCATCGTGCCGGACTTGCCGCGGGAGGCCGCGCACAATACGGCCGGCCGCGCCCTCATGGCGATGCAGGAGGCGCTGGGACTGGATTTCGGTTTCGAGCTCGAGCTCGACAAGGGCGTTCCGCTCGCGTCGGGGCTCGGCGGCTCGGCGGCCTCGGCGGTGGCTGCCGTGGTGGCGGCCAACGCATTATTGGCCGAACCGCGCGCGCCGATCGAACTGCTCAAATTTGCGATGCACGGTGAGGCGGTCGCCAGCGGCTCGATGCATGTCGACAATATCGCGCCCTCGCTGTTCGGCGGCCTGGTGCTGACCGTCGGCATAGATCATCCGCGCATCAAGCAAATTCCCGTACCCCCTGCGATCCGAGCGGTGATCGTGCATCCGCACATGTTTCTCTCGACCCGCGAAGCCCGGGCCATTCTCAGGCACACCGTCAAAATGGCCGATTTCGTCTGGCAGACGGCCAATCTCGCGGGCTTCATCTCCGGCTGCTATACCAACGATCTCGACATGGTGCGCGAATCCTTCGAGGACGTCGTGATCGAGCCGCAACGCTCGGCACTGATTCCCGGCTTCGCCGATGTGCGGCGCTCGGCGCTGTCGGCGGGCGCGCTCGGTTGCTCGATCTCCGGGGCCGGCCCGACGACTTTCGCCTGGTGTCTGGACGGTCATGCGCACGCGGTGTGCGAGGCGATGGTGCAGGAGTTCTCGCACCACGGTCTCAAGGCCGATCACTGGATCACCTCGATCGCGCCGACAGGCGCGCGTGTGATCGACTGATGCACTTCGCGAGCACGCGCAATCCGCAGCCTCAGGTCGGCTTCAGCAAGGCGCTGACGCAGGGGTTGGCGGATGACGGTGGTCTGTACGTGCCGAGCGAGTGGCCGAGCTATGAGCCTTCGAGGCTCGAAGCCCCCGAGAACCATGAAGTCCTGGCGAGTCTGGCGCGGGAGTTGCTGCGTCCGTTCATCGCCGGCGATGCTCTCGAGCCCGAGCTTGAGGCGATGACGCGCGAGGCGTTCAACTTCCCAGCCCCGCAGATCTGGCTCGACAGCTCGCAGCGCCTGGGTGTACTGGAGTTGTTTCACGGCCCCACCGCGGCCTTCAAGGATTTCGGCGCGCGTTTCCTGGCCGCAGCGCTCACGCGGCTGCGGCGTGCTGCGAGCCGGCCGCTGCAGGTTCTGGTCGCCACCTCGGGCGACACCGGCGGCGCGGTGGCGGCGGCGTTTCACGGCCATCACGGCATCGAAGTCTCGGTGCTGTATCCCAAAGGGCTGGTCTCGCCCACCCAGGAGCAGCAGCTGACCTGCTGGGGCGGCAATGTGCGCAGCTTCGCGGTACGCGGCCGCTTTGATGATTGCCAGCGCCTGGTCAAGCAAGCGTTTGCGGATGCTGCGCTGCGTGGGCGTTTCGAGCTCACCTCGGCCAACAGCATCAATCTCGGGCGGTTGCTGCCGCAGACAGCCTACTATTGGGCCGCGAGTCTTCGAGTCGCTCGCGCCCATGGCGAGCCGGCATCATTCGTGATCCCGAGCGGCAACCTGGGCAATGCGACCGCCTGTGTCTGGGCGCGCAAGCTCGGAGCGCCAATCGCGGCGATCGTACTGGCGCACAATGCCAACCGCACCGTGCCCGACTACCTGAGCGAAGGCACATTGCGCCCGCGCGCGAGTGTTGCGACGCTGTCCTCGGCCATGGACGTCGGCGATCCGAGCAACCTCGAGCGCTTGCGCGCCCTGTATCCGGATGCCGCCGCGCTGCGCGGCGCCGTCAGCGCCGTATCGATCGACGATGAGGCCACCCGGGGGCGAATCCGTGCCGATTTCGCCCACTATCGCCGCGTCTGGTGTCCGCACACCGCGGTGGCGGCGGAAGCATACGCGCGGCTGGCCCCGGAAGTACGTGCGCACGGCCGCTGGCTGATCGTGGCGACAGCTCATCCGGCCAAATTTCGCGAAATCGTCGCGCCCCTTATTGGCGAAAGCGTGCCGATGCCGGAAAATCTGGCACGATTGTTCGATCGACCCTCGAGCACCACCGAGATCGAAGCCGATGTTGAGGCGCTGAGGCGCGCATTGTAAATATGGAGCCTTTGCCCACCGTTGATCTGGTGCTCGCCGTGATCGTGCTCGGCGCGGCCGCACTGCTCGCTGCCCTATTTTACCTGTGGCGCTGGGATCAGCGCCGGCGCATGCGCATTGTTCGCAGTTTTGCGGTGACCAGTTGCGGCTTCGATCACTTGCGTGACGTGCTGGTGCCGGACGGACAGGGCAGTGCGCTGCACGTCGATTTCCTGCTGTTGACCGCGCGCGGCGTGATCGTGATCGACCTGCGCGATATCGCCGGCAATATATTTGGCGGCGATCAAATGAGTGCCTGGACCGTGATGCACCGTGCCCAGCGCTATACCTTCGTCAATCCCCAGACCGGTCTGTACGATCGAATTGCCGCGGTGCGCGCGCTGGCGCAAGGACTGCCGGTGGACGGGCGCATCGTGTTCACCGGACGAGGCCACTTCCCCAAGGGCCTGCCGCGGCACACGCTGATGCTGGATTCCCTGCCCTCGGAGTTTCCGGTTTCGGACCGCGAGAGCATGCGGTCACTGCTCGAGCGCTGGATGCCGGCATGGTCCTCGATCAGAAAATCCGTCGCACCCAGTCAGCTGGCAGACCCGAAGCCCGCGATCTGAGGCAGTCTGAACAGCGCGCGCGCGTGTGCGCTGGTGTGCAACGCGCACTCCTCGATGCTCTCGGCGCGCGCGCGTGCCACGGCGGCGCCGATGTGCGGCAAATACATCGGCTCATTGCGCCGCGACTTCGGCTTCGGCCGTAGATCTCGCGGCAACAGATACGGCGCGTCGCTCTCCAGTAACAGGCGCTGTGGCGGAATGCGTGCCATCAGCGCACCCAGATGCGTGCCGCGGCGCTCATCGCAGAACCAGCCGGTGATGCCGATCGACAGACCGAGATCCAGATAGTCCTGCAATTCGGCGGCGGCACCGGTAAAACAGTGCGCGACTGCGGCCTTCAGCGCCGGGCGGTAATTGCGCAGCACTGCGACAAAATCCGCGTGGGCCTCGCGCTGATGCAGGAACACGGGCTTGCCGCACTCGGCCGCGAGCTGCAACTGCCATTCGAAGGCGCGCAGCTGCGCCTCGCGCGGTGAGTAGTTGCGATGATAGTCGAGGCCGCATTCACCGGCCGCGACCACTTCGGGCTGCGACAGCAGCGTGCGCAGCGCCGGCAGATCCTCCTGCCGCAGTTGCGAGGCGTGGTGCGGATGCACGCCGGCGGTTGCGAAAAGCGTGCACGGATGGGCTCGCGCCAGCTGCGCGGCAGCGCCGCTGCTCGCAAGATCGGCGCCGGTGACCATCATTTGCGCGACCCCAACGGCGCGCGCACGCTCGATCACGGCTTGGCGGTCGAGAGCAAAACTTTCATGGGTCAGGTTGGCGCCGATGTCGATCCACTGCATGCGGCTACTCTAATGTGAAGCGGCGATGCCTGATATGATGCCTGCAAGCATGACCGACGCTGAGCACAAAACGCAGCAATTGCCGCTCTGGGACGCAGAGCGCAGCGAGCATAGCTGGTCAGTGCGACAGAGTGCACGTGCGCGCCGCTTGAGCGTACGGGTGTTTCGCCACGGTGGCGTCGAGATCGTGGTGCCGCCGCGCACCTCAGCGCAGCGGGTCAGCGCCTTTGTCAGCGAACATCGGGAATGGATCGAGCGTCAACGACGGCGCTCTGCGCCAGCGTTGCATTGGCCGCTGCCGCCGGCGGCACTGAACCTGTCGGCTCTGGGCGAGCACTGGCGCTGCATCAGCGGCGGCGGGGCGGGCCGGGTGCGCGTGCGCGAGCTCATGAGTCAGGAGCTGCAGCTGCTGGGTGCGATCGATGACCTCGAGCAGCTGCGGCGCGCGCTCATGACCTGGCTGGCGCAGCGCGCCTACCAGTGCTTCGATGCGCCGCTGCGTGTGCTGGGGGCGCAGATGGGAGTCGAGCCGGGCCGGCTGCAGGTGCGCTGTCAGCGCACGCGGTGGGGCAGCTGTTCGCGCCGCGGCACCATCAGCCTGAACGTCTGCCTGCTGTTTCAAACGCCGGAGGTACTGCGCTACCTGATGATTCATGAGCTCGCTCACCTGCGGCACATGAATCATTCGGCGCGTTTCTGGGCCGACGTCGCGCGGCAGGAGCCGGACTGGAGGATGCTCGATCGGGAGTTGCTGCAGGGCTGGCGGCGCGTGCCTTCGTGGATGTTTAGATGAGTGGCGCGGCCTGGGAGCCGCCCGGGGCGCAGGCGCCGCCCGGCGCAGAGCCTGCAACGCAAGTCGATCTGTCCGATGAAAGCGTGCATTGGGACCTCGGCAGCTCGCTGTCCTATAGCGAGTACCTGCGGCTCGACCGACTGCTCGACGCACAGAAGCCGCTCTCTGGCGAGCACGATGAGATGCTGTTCATCATCGTGCATCAGGTCTCGGAACTTTGGATGCGCCTGATGCTGCACGAGCTGCACGGCGTAATCGAGTGCGTGCGCCGCGATCAGCTCGATCCGTCCTTCAAGATGCTCGAGCGCGTGGGACGTGTGCAGGGGCAACTGCTGGCCGTCTGGGAGGTGCTCTCGACCATGACGCCGGCGGACTACTCCTCGTTCCGCAATCTGCTTGGGCGTTCCTCGGGCTTTCAATCACTGCAATATCGCGTGCTCGAGTTCACTCTGGGCAACAAGCATCCGGAGATGATCGAAGTCCACCGGCGCGATGAGGCCGACTACCAGACGCTGCGCAGGGCGCTGGCCGCGCCGAGTCTGTACGACGAAGTGCTGCGACTGCTCTGGCAGCGCGGCTACGGGGTACCGGCGGCGGCGCTGGCGCGCGATTTCACCCAGCCCTACGTGCCCTCCAAGCAGGTCACCGCGGCCTGGCTTGCCGTCTATCACAATGCCGAGAAAGACTGGGACCTGTATGAGCTGGCCGAACGGTTGGTCGATCTCGATCACCGCTTTCAACTATGGCGCTTCCAGCACATGAAGACGGTGGAGCGCATCATCGGCTACAAGCCCGGCACCGGCGGCACGGCGGGCGTGAGCTATCTGGCCAAAGCGCTGCGGCTCAGGCTTTTTCCCGAACTTTGGGAAGTTCGCACTTCGATGTAGCGCCGATCGGGCGAATGTTCGATGGCTTGCGAATGAGCATGCCGATTCCCTAGGCGCTACCCCGCTGCGACCAATGCAGCGCCTGTATGCTTAGCGAAGAATCGAGCAGCCGCGCTGGGCCGTTGACCAGGTAGCCCTGCTGCGCGAGCTGCAGATGCGGCAGATCCGAGCCGCTATTGCCGTAAGCGTAGATGCGGCCCGGAGCCTCGCGCGCGATCAGCGCCTGCAGGCAGCGCCGCTTTTCCTCGCCCTGGCAGTTGGCCGTGGCCAGCCGGCCATCGAGCCGACCGTCGCTGCGCCATCGCACCTTGGTGCAGATGGTGTGCCCGAAACCCAGTGCACGGGCGATGAGCGGCACATACAGGTCGACGCTGGCGGACATCAGCAGCAGCCGGTCGCCCTGGGCGCGATGCAAGGCGATGGCCTGGAGCGCTTCGGCATACAAGCCCTCATGCAGCACTCTCGGCACAAAACTCCCGGCCCAGTGCTCGAGACCGGCGCGCGCCAGGCCGCCGAGCGTCGCGCGAATCAGTGCACCCTTGAATCGGCCGCGATCGCGATGAATCAGATAGCCCAGCGCCGCCGGTAGGATCAGCAGCAATCGCGGCAGCCGCCAGGGCCGGCGCCCCAGGCAGCCGAGCACAAATGGCATGAGGGTGTCGTGGCGCGTGATCGTGCCGTCGAGGTCGAATACCGCCAGTGCGCCGCCGGCCGCAGTGTCATGCGGCACGCGTCTGGCCCGCCAGCTGGCGTAGGACGTAATGCAGGATGCCGCCGTGTCGGAAGTACTCGCGCTCTTTCGGGGTATCGATGCGCACGCGCACCTCGAAGCGGATCGGCGTCGCGGCCGCCGATGTCGCCACCACCGTGGCGGCGCCCGCGCCACCGGTATCGAAGCCCGCAATCTCATAGCGTTCGTGACCCGTGAGTCCGAGCCAGAGGGCACTCTGGCCCTCGTTGAACTGTAGCGGCAGCACGCCCATGCCGATCAGATTCGAGCGATGAATGCGCTCAAAGCTCTCGGCGATCACGGCGCGCACGCCGAGCAGCATCGTGCCCTTGGCGGCCCAGTCGCGCGAGGAGCCGGTGCCGTATTCCTTGCCGGCGATGATGATCAGCGGCGTCCGGCCGGCCTTGTAGCGCATGGCCGCGTCGTAAATACTCATCTGCTCGCCGGTCGGAAGATACAGCGTGATGCCACCCTCGGTGCCCGGCAGCAGCAGGTTGCGCAGACGAATGTTGGCGAAGGTGCCGCGCATCATGACCTCGTGGTTGCCTCGGCGCGCGCCGTACTGATTGAAATCCGCCGGCTGTACATTCTGCTCGAGCAGGTAGCGCGCGGCCGGGCTGCTGTTGGCGATGTTGCCCGCCGGCGAGATGTGATCGGTGGTGACCGAATCCCCGAGCAGCGCCAGCACGCGTGCGTCGCGAATCGCGGCGACCGCGGCCGGTTGCATGGTCATGCCCTCGAAGTAGGGCGGATTCTTGACGTAGGTGGACTTTGCGTCCCACGGGTAGATCTTTCCGGCCGGCACCGCGATGCTCTGCCAGCGCTCATCGCCCGCGAACACGCTGCTATAACTGCGCCGGAACATTTCGGAATTGATATTGCGCTGTACCGTATCGGCGATCTCGACCGGCGCGGGCCAGATGTCGCGCAGATAGACACTCTGGCCGCCCGGGCCGGTGCCGAGCGGCTCGGTATTCAGATCCACGTCCAGCGAGCCTGCGAGCGCATAGGCGACGACCAGCGGCGGCGAGGCCAGGAAATTCATTTTGATCTCAGGATGGACGCGGCCGTCGAAATTACGGTTGCCGGACAGCACCGCACAGCCGATCAGATCGGCGGCCTTGACGGCCGCGGAGATCTCGGGCTTGAGCGGGCCGGAGTTGCCGATGCAGGTGGTACAGCCATAGCCCACGAGGTTGAAGCCGATGCTGGCGAGCTCGTCGAGCAGCTCGGCCTTCTGCAGATAGGCGCTCACCACGCGCGAGCCCGGCGCGAGACTGGTTTTCACCCACGGCTTGGCGCGCAGGCCCAGTCGATGCGCATTGCGCGCCAGCAAGCCGGCGGCCATGAGCACGTAGGGATTGGAGGTGTTGGTGCAGCTGGTGATCGCGGCGATCAGCACCGCGCCGTCGCGTAGCTCGAAGGATTGGCCCTCGAGGCTCGCTGCAGTGTGGCCTGTTGCCGTGGGGTGCTTGCGCGCGCGCTCCTCGGCCATGCGCGCGTGGTGCGTTTGGTAGATGCTCTTGGCGAGGCGCAATGGCACGCGATCCTGCGGCCGGCTCGGACCTGCCAGGCTGGGCTCGACCGTGCCGAGATCGAGCTCGAGCACATCCGTGTACTGCGCCGGTGGGGCGCCGTTGGCGCGCCAGAGAGCCTGGGCGCGGGCATAGTCCTCGACCAGCTGGATCTGCGCGGCGGCCCGGCCCGATAGCTTGAGATAGCGCAGCGTCTCCTCGTCGATCGGAAACATCGCGCAGGTGCTGCCGAATTCCGGCGACATGTTGCCGATCGTGGCGCGGTCGGCCAGCGGCAGATTGGCGAGCCCGTCGCCGTAGAACTCGACGAACTTGTCGACCACGCCTTTTTTGCGCAGCAGCTCCGTCACCGTCAGCACCAGATCGGTGGCGGTAGCGCCGGGTTTGAGGCTGCCATTGAGCCTGAAGCCGATGACCTGCGGGATCAACATCGTGACCGGCTGGCCGAGCATGGCGGCCTCGGCCTCGATGCCGCCGACGCCCCAGCCCAATACGCCCAGCCCGTTGATCATGGTGGTGTGCGAATCGGTGCCGACCAGGGTATCCGGGTAGGCCTGGCGCGTCGTGCCCAGGCTCTGCTCGAACACCACGCGGCCCAGGAATTCCAGATTCACCTGATGCACGATGCCGGTGTTGGGCGGCACGACTTTGAAATTGCGGAACGCCGACTGGCCCCAGCGCAGAAAGGCATAGCGCTCGCCATTGCGCTCGAATTCAATGCGGTTGTTGTCGGCGAGGGAATGCGCCGTGCCATAGCTGTCGACCTGCACCGAGTGATCGATCACCAGTTCGGCGGGCGCCAGCGGATTGATCTCATCGGGATTGCCGCCGAGGCGGATCATCGCTTCGCGCATCGCCGCCAGATCGACCACGGCCGGCACACCGGTGAAATCCTGCATGATCACGCGCGCCGGTGTGAATGAGATCTCGTGGGAGGGCTTGGCGGCTGGATTCCAATTGAGCAGCGCCTCGATATCGGCGCGCGTGACGTTGCTGCCGTCCTCGAAGCGCAGCAGGTTTTCCAGCAGGATCTTGAGCGAATAAGGCAGGCGCGCGACTTTGTCGGCCCCGAGAGCTGCAAGACTGCGGATCTGGTACGACTGCGCGCCGGATTGCAGGGTAGTGCGCGTATTGAAACTATCCGTCATAGATCCTCCTCAATGCGCGGGAGTATATCGGGCTTCGCACTTGAGGCGAGGCGCACACGCTCGATCGCGCCGCCGCCCAGACAGCGACCGTGCTCGTAGATCACCGCAAACTGTCCCGGTGTCGCGGCGCGCTGCGCCTGCTGGAAGTCGATGTGCGCGGTGCCGTCGCCGTGCACGCGCACGCTCGCCGCCTGCCCGGGCTGACGGTGGCGCAGCTTGATGTGCACGGAAAAAGTGCCGCTGCGCGGGGCGCTGAGCCAATTGAGCCGCGCGGTGCTCACCGCGCTGGCATCGAGGCGGTGCTGCTCGTGCCTTTGCAGCACGATCAGCGTGTTGCGCGCCTGATCCTTGAGCGCGACGTACCACGGCTCCTCGGCGCAGCCGCGCGCGCCGCCAATCGCGAGTCCGGCGCGCTGTCCGAGAGTGTAGAAGGGCAGACCACGGTGCTGTCCGAGCACGCGCCCGTCGAGGGTTTCGATCGGCCCGGGTTGGGGCTCGATGAAACGGCTCAGGAATTGGGCGAAGGGCCGCTCGCCGATGAAGCAGATGCCGGTACTGTCGGGTTTGTCATGCACCGCCAGTCCCGCGCGGCGTGCCCGCTCGCGCACCTCCTGCTTCGTGAGTTCGCCCAGTGGGAACAGAACCTGCGCCAGGCAGGGACGTTGCAACGCGTGCAGAAAATACGTCTGGTCCTTGGCCGCGTCGTGCGCCTGATAGAGCGCTGGGCCGTCGGCCGCATCGAGGCGTCGCGCGTAATGGCCGGTCGCAAACAACGCGCCGCCCAGACGCGTGGCGTAGCGCAGACACAGGCCGAATTTAATATGGCGGTTGCACAGCACGTCGGGATTCGGGGTGCGGCCGGCGCGATATTCCTCGAGCAGGTACTGGAACACCTGCTGTCGATATTCCTGCGCGAAATTCACGCGATGCAGAACGATGCCGAGCTCGTTCGCGACCTGGCGCGCATCCTGGTAGTCCTGCGCGCTGGTGCAGTAGGCGTCGTCCGAATCCCAGTTGTTCATGAACAGGCCCTGGACCTCGAAGCCGGCATCGCGCAGCAGCAGCGCGGCGACGGCCGAATCGACGCCGCCGGACAGGCCGACGATGACGCGGACGGAGCGGGAGGCTGGCATGGCGTCATTGTACCGATGGCGCTGCGCCAGCGGGATTCAGGGCGCTATCGGCGTCGGCCGCAGCGACGTGAGGGCCTCGAGCGGCAGGCGCACGCCGCGCAGGTAGTCGTCGACACAGCGCACCACCAGCGCCGTGCGCAGCGACGCGGTTCGCGCCAGGATCTCACTGCGCGTGAGCCAGTGGGTGGCGACGATGGGCGGATCGAGTGCTCGGCCGGCATCGAAGTCCCGGACTGTGCCGCTGAAGGCAAATCGCAACGTCGAGTGCCCGCGCTGGCTGCGCCACAGGTACATGCCGAGCAGCGATTGCGGCGTGAAGACCCATGCCGTCTCCTCCAGCACCTCGCGTACCACGGCTTCGACCAGCGACTCGCCGTCCTCGAGGTGACCGGCGGGCTGATTGAAGACCAGACGGCCCCGGATTCGCTCCTCAACCAGCAGGAACCGGGCATCGCGTTCAATCACCGCGGCGACCGTGACATCGGGCTTCCAAACCATGGTGCAGGATACCCTGCGGCGCCGCCGGGCGGGGCGCGAGATCAGCGCCGGGCGACCCGAACCTCGCGCTCTTCGGTGGCGCTGGCCTGCCAGATCGCATCGAATTCGTGCAGATACTGGCGCGCAATCGGGGGATTGTTCAGGCCGGCGATGCCTTCGGCGCGATCGGCGCGCACGCGGTAGACGATGGCCCGATCATCGGCAATGCAATAGGCGGCCATGAGTTCACGGTACTGCGGCGCGCGCAGCCGGATTTCAAGATAGCTGGTCAGCCGGTGTGCCATGGCAATGAAGCGGTTGGCACCGTTATCCATCCGTGCCTGGTCGCGCAGTAACACCCGAACTTTGGCAAAGCTGCGCCCGAGCACGAAGCGCTTGATGATCTCGAGGAACGCGGCCTGATCGTAGATCTCGGGCTCCAGGTCCGGTGTCATGATCGAGATCAGGCGTTGTCCGCTGGCCGCCACGGTCTCGGTGGCCGTGCGCACCTCATCGATATTGCTCAGCACATGCAGAGTTTCCGGCGCCGGCAAACGCTGCTCGAGCACGGCATCGATCATCGGGCCGTCTTCGAGCCCGAAGCTCGCCAGACGCGCCGAGGTGGTCGCGCGGTTTTCCCTGGATGCTGTCACGCCGTCGCCTGCGTCGCGAGAATTGCTCGCAGCACGATGGTAGAGACAGCGACCGTCCGCGCATCGCCAACCGGTTCACATTTCGGGGGCCACGCTGTGTGAGCGGGCTAACGGATCTCGTGTTCTGCGGCAAAGCGGCGTGCCAATTGCGCGGCTAATCCGACATAATCTCCCGGCCGCAAGGCCGATAAGCGCCGCCGTTCGGATTCCACCAGCGGCAGAGTCGCGACGAAAGCGGCCAGCCTTGCTGCATCAACGCTCTGGCCGCGAGTGAATTCTTTGAGCCGCTCGTAACCGTCGGGAACGCCGGCCGCACGCAAAACGCTCTGGATGGCTTCGCCGAGCACTTCATAGGCGCCCTCGAGATCCTGTGCCATGCGGGCTCGATCGGGCGTGAGCTTGGTGAGTCCGCGCTGCAGCGCCTTCCAGCCGATCAGGCTGTGAGCGAGGGCGACACCGAGGTTGCGCAGCACCGTGGAGTCGGTCAGATCGCGCTGCCAGCGCGAGATCGGCAGCTTTTCGGCGAAGAAGCGCAGCATCGCGTTCGCCATGCCGAAGTTGCCCTCGGCATTCTCGAAGTCGATCGGATTGATCTTGTGCGGCATGGTCGAAGAGCCGACCTCGGAGGGCGTAGCACGCTGGCGCAGATAGCCGAGGCTGATGTATCCCCATAGATCGCGACACAGATCGATCAGGATCACGTTGAGCGCGGCACAGGCGTCGCAGTACTCGGCGATCCAGTCGTGCGGCTCGATCTGGGTGCTGTAGGGGTTCCACACCAGCTGCTGCGAGTCGACAAATTCGCGGCTGAGCTGCAGCCAGTCGAGGTCCGGACGCGCGCTGTGGTGGGCATTGAAATTCCCGACTGCGCCGTTCCATTTGGCCAGGATCTCAACCGCTTCCAGCCGGCGCTGCGCGCGCACGAGGCGTGCGCCGACATTGGCCATCTCCTTGCCGAAAGTGGTCGGACTCGCGCTCTGGCCGTGCGTGCGGGCGAGCATAGGCAGCTCGGCGTGCGCTTCGGCGAGCGTGCGCAGCGCCGAGCCGAGCAGGCGCAGCTCGGGCAGCAGCACGGCGCTGCGTGCGCCGCGCAACAGCCGGGCATAGCTGAGATTGTTGATGTCCTCGGAAGTGCAGCCGAAATGCACCAGCTCGAGCGCCGCCGCACTGGCGCCGGCCGCGCCGAGCACGTCGCGCACGAAATACTCCACCGCCTTGACGTCGTGATTGATACGCCGCTCGATATCCTTGACCGCGCCGGGGGCCTCGGGGCCCGGTTCCTGCGCCAACGCCGCGGCGCGCGCGCGCACCGCATCGGGCAGCGGCTCGCGCAGCAGCGGCGCCGGTGCCCCGGTCAGCTGCAGAAACCACAGCGCCTCGACGCGGATGCGCTCGCGGATCAGTGCGGCTTCGGAAAAATAATCGCGCAGCGGTGCGACCGCGGCAGCATAGCGGCCGTCCACGGGCGAGAGCGCTGTCAGGGCGGAGGATTCCATGGAATCGCGGCGTGTAATCGAAATGCTAGACTAAACATCATAACGTATTGGGTGAACGCATGAGCCCGCCATCGTTTCGTATCGAACGCGACAGCATGGGTGAACTGAATGTCCCCGCCGAGGCGCTGTGGGGCGCGCAGACGCAGCGTGCCGTCGAGAATTTTCCCATCAGCGGATTGACCCTGCCGCGTGGCTTCATTCGCGCCGTCGCGCTGATCAAGCGGGCCGCCGCGGCCGCCAATGCGCAGTTGGGGTTGCTCGCGAGCGACATCGCCGAGGCCATTGAGCGCGCTGCGCAGGAGGTGGCCGGCGGCGCGCACGACGCGCAGTTTCCGATCGACGTGTTTCAGACCGGTTCGGGCACCAGTACCAACATGAACGCCAACGAGGTGATCGCTCACCTGGCCGCGCGCGCGGGCCTGGCGGTGCATCCCAACGATCATGTCAACATGGGGCAAAGCAGCAACGATGTCATTCCGACCGCGATCCACGTCAGCGCGGCGTTGCTGCTGCACGAACAGCTGCTGCCCTCGCTGCATCACCTCGCGGGCGTGATCGCACAGCGCGAGCAGGAGCTCGCCGCGGTGGTGAAGACCGGCCGCACCCATCTGATGGATGCCATGCCGGTGACCCTGGGGCAGGAACTCTCGGGCTGGCGCACGCAGATCGAGAACGGTACGGCGCGGCTGCGCGCGGTCGAGCCGCGATTGCTACGCCTGGCGCAGGGCGGTACCGCCGTGGGCACCGGCATCAATGCGCACCCAGGATTCGCCGCCGCCTTCTGCCGCGAGCTCTCGGCTCTGACCGGCATCGGCTTCGAGCCGAGCCGCAACTATTTCGAGTCGCTGTCGGCGCAGGATGCGGCCGTCGAGCTCTCGGGCCAGCTCAAGGTCGTGGCCGTGAGTGTGATGAAGATCGCCAATGATCTGCGCTGGATGAACAGCGGCCCGCTGGCGGGCCTGGGCGAGATCGCGCTGCCCGCGCTGCAGCCTGGCAGCAGCATCATGCCGGGCAAGGTCAACCCGGTCATTCCCGAGGCCGCCGCGATGGTCGCGGCGCAGGTGATCGGCAATGACACGACCATTACGATCGCTGGACAGTCGGGCAATTTCCAGCTCAACGTCATGCTGCCGCTCATCGCCTACAATCTGCTCGCGAGCATCCGCCTGCTCGCCAACGTCTCGCGCCTGCTGGCGGACCGTGCCATAGCGGGCTTCGAGGTCAATCGAGCGCGCCTGGCCGAGGCGCTGGACCGCAATCCAATACTGGTGACCGCGCTGAACCCCGTGATCGGCTACGAAAAGGGTGCTGCGATCGCCAAGAAGGCCTATGCCGAGGGCAAGCCGATCCGAGAGGTGGCGGCCCGAGAGACCGCGCTGCCGCGCGAGCAGCTCGATGCGCTGCTCGATCCCGCTGAGCTCACGCGCGGCGGGCTAAAGGGCGGCACTGGCGGTGGGGGTTAAGCGCAGCAATGGTCGCACCGGCGCTGTCGATGCTGCCCGCGTTGCCGGTCGACTGGTGTGCGCGTCTGCGCAGCCGGCTGCATTCGGCGCCCGATCATCGCCTCGAGCATAGCCGCACTGGCACGCAGCCGGCACTGCTGCGCGAGGGCCTGCCGGAGAGGCTGGCCGCCGCGGCCGTGCTGGTGCCCATCGTTCTGCACCCCAATGCGCCGGCGCTACTGCTGACGGTGCGTGCGAGCCATCTGCGTTCGCATGCGGGTCAGATCAGTTTTCCCGGTGGACGAGTCGAGCCAACGGACCTCGATCTGGCTGCTGCGGCGCTGCGCGAGACGCAAGAGGAGATCGGCATTCACGCCGCTTCGATCGAGCCGGTCGGCTTTCTGTCCGATCAACTCGTGCGCAGCGGCTACCGCATCACGCCGGTGGTGGCGCTGCTGCAGCCCGGCTTCACGCTCAGGCCCGACAGCACCGAAGTGGCGGAGGTGTTTGAGCTGCCGCTGGCGTTTGCGTTGAGCGCCGGCAACTATCGCTCGCGTCCTGGCCGGGCGCGCGGCCTGGAGTTCGAGATCTGGGAGCTGCCCTACGGCGAGCGCAGTATCTGGGGCGCGACCGCCGGCATCCTCGCCAACCTGCGCGAGGTGCTCGGCGAGGAACGCACTTGAGCCGCGCGGGGGAGCAGATCGATGCATTGCTGGCGCTGATGCGCACGCTGCGCGATCCGCAGGCCGGCTGTCCCTGGGATCGCGAGCAGAACTTCGCGAGCATTGCGCCATTCACGATTGAGGAAGCGTACGAGGTGGCCGATGCGATAGCGCGCGGCGATCTGGAGCGGCTGCGTGACGAACTCGGAGATCTGCTGTTTCAGGTGGTGTTCCACGCGTGCATGGCCGAGGAGCTCGGTCGCTTCGATTTTGCCGGCGTTGCGCAAGGCATTCGCGAGAAGCTGGTGCGGCGCCACCCGCATGTGTTCGCCGAGCCCAAAACGGTCGATCTGCCGCAACTGCACGTGTCCTGGGAGGCGCAGAAAGCCCGCGAGCGCGCAGCGCAGGGCGCGCAGGGTGCACTGGCCGACGTGCCGCGCGCGCTGCCGGCGCTGGTGCGCGCGGCCAAGCTGGGCCGGCGTGCGAGGCGGGTCGGATTCGACTGGGACGGCCCCGAGGGCGTGCGCACCAAGATCGATGAGGAGCTGGCGGAGATCGATCAAGCGATCAAACTGGGACAGCGCTCGCAGATCGCTGAAGAGCTCGGCGATCTGCTGTTCACGGTCGCCAATTGGGCGCGTCACCTCGATCTGGACGCGGAGGACGCGCTGCGCGCAGCGGCGTTGAAGTTCGAGCAGCGTTTCGCGTCCATGGAACTGAAGGCCAAGCGGCAGGGCATGGCGCTGCAGGAGCTGTCGGCGGCGCAGTGGGATGAGCTCTGGTCCACTGCCAAATCTTTGAATTCAAAGAGTTAACTGCAGTTCAGCCTGGGTTCATAGGTTTCATCTTAACGTGTCGTCACTGCGTTACATTAAGCAAGCCGATGCGTGGGGGGCGGCGAGGCAATGCAACAGGCGCAACAGATCCCCGGTATCGTGATGACCTTCGGCCTGCTACTCGTGCCCATGAGTTTGGGCAGCGCGGCTGGCTCCCCAGATCCGGTACTGGCCGTTGCCGAGGACAGCAATCCCACCGAGCATGATCTCACGCGCACCCAGGCCACGGCCCTGGTGCAGAGACGATACGCCGCGCGCGTGGTGCGCGCCTGGAGCGCCGATGAGGGCGGCCGGCATGTCTATGTTTTCCGGCTGCTGTCCGAAGGCGGCAAAGTCTGGACGGTGCGCATCGACGCGCGCAGCGGCGCAGAAGTTCCCTGAGAATGCAATGAGAGTGTTGGTGGTCGAAGACGAAGCGGCACTGCGCGAAGCGTTAAAGGCCGATCTGACCGCCGCGGGCCACACGGTCGATGTCGCTGCCGACGGCGAGGAAGGACTCTATGCCGCCACCGAGTACCCGATTGACGTCGCCATCATCGATCTGGGTCTGCCAAAACTTTCCGGCCTCGAACTCATCCGGCAATTACGCGCACGCGGCAAGAGCTACGGCGTACTGATCCTGACTGCGCGCGATCGCTGGCAGGACAAGGTAGAGGGTTTGAGCGCGGGCGCCGACGACTATGTGGCCAAGCCATTCCATGTCGCCGAGGTACAAGCGCGACTGGCCGCGCTGCTGCGGCGAGCCGGCGGCTGGGCCAGTCCGCGGCTGGCCTGCGGCCCGGTCGAACTCGACTCACGCGCACAGACCGTCACGGTGCGCGGTAGCGCCGTGGAACTCACGAGTTTCGAGTACCGCATTCTCGAGCACCTGATGCTGCGTGCCGGTGAGGTCATCTCGAAGAGCGAGCTGACCGAACGGCTGTACGCGCAGGATTTCGACCGCGATAGCAATGTAGTCGAAGTGCTGGTCGGTCGGCTGCGCCGCAAGCTCGACCCTGACGACACACTCAAGCCGATCGAGACCCTGCGAGGGCGCGGCTATCGTCTCTGCCTGCCGCGCAACAGCGCGCCGGTTGCTGTCACGCACTGATGGCGCGCTCGCCGCCGTCCGTCAGCCGTCGCTTGCTGTTCGCGGTGGCAGTGCCTTTGGTGCTGTTTTTTGCGCTGACCATCGGCGTGCTCGACGGCGTATTTCGCGCGCTCGCCGACGTCTCGCTGCGCGAGCTGCTGGCCGAGCAGGTGGTCGGACTGGTCACCGCGGTGGATATGAATCGCGATGGCCGCATGGAAGTGAATCTGCTCGATCCCGAATCGCGGCTCGATGTGCCGGGCTCGGGCCTGTACGCGGCGGTGCGGGACCAGAACGGCAAGCTGCTGTGGAGCTCCGCGTCGCTGACCGGTACCGGGCTCGAGCTCGGGATGCGCCTTCCCGTAGGGGGGGTGGACTTCCGTTATCAACGCGCCCGCGACGGCACGCAAGTCGCGGAGCTCAGCCGCGGGCTGCAGTGGGTGTACGCGGCGGGCGAGGCCAAGAACCTGGTATTCACGGCGGCCGACAGTACCGAGCCGCAGCGAACGCAGCTGTGGCGCTTCCGCCAGCAGATGGCTGGCTGGTTCGGTGGCCTGGTGTTGGTGCTACTGGCCACCATGGCCTGGATGATGCGGCGCGCACTTGCGCCGGTGCGGCGGCTGGAACAAGAGATCGCCGCGGTCGAGGCCGGGGCCGCCCAGGGACTCGGGGTGGCTTATCCGCGCGAACTCGCCGGCGTCACCAAAGGACTCAATGCATTGTTGGAATCCGAGCGCAATCGCATTGCCCGCTATCGCGACACGCTTGGCAATCTGGCGCACAGTCTCAAGACCCCGCTGGCCGTGATTCGCGCCAGTCTCGGCACCGTCGAATCCGCGGCGGCACAGCGCGCGAGCATCCAGCTGGAGATCGATCGCATGGCGCAAATCGTCGAGCACCAGCTCAAACGCGCCGCGGCGGGCGGGGGCGCTACGCTCGGTCAGGCAAGCGTGGCGGTGCTGCCATTGGTGACCGAGCTGCGCGCCGCACTGCTCAAGGTGCACGCTGACAAGGATCTGCGCATCGATGTGGACGTGCCCGCGCAGCTTGGGTTTCTCGGCGATACCGGCGATATCCTCGAGTTGCTCGGTAACGTGCTCGATAACGCCTGCAAATGGTGCCGCTCGCGCATCGCGGTCAGTGCGCAGCTGGATGGCGCGCGCGCGCTGCCGCAGCGGCTGTCGATCGTGGTCGAGGACGACGGTCCGGGCATCGCCGCGACCGACCGGGTGCGCGTCATTGAGCGTGGCGTGCGCGCCGACGAGCAGGTGCCGGGTCATGGGCTGGGGCTGGCGATGGTGCGTGAGACGGTCGCGCTCTATGGCGGCCACTTCTTCATCGACGCCTCGCTGAGTCTGGGCGGGGCGCGTGTGGAGCTGCAGTTGCCCGGTCGCTAGGGCGCGATATCGAATTCGATACCCTGTGCCAGTGGCAGTGCCGAGCTCCAGTTGATGGTGTTGGTCTGACGGCGCATATAGGCCTTCCAGGCATCCGAGCCGGCCTCGCGACCCCCGCCGGTGTCTTTCTCACCACCGAAGGCGCCGCCAATCTCGGCGCCGGAGGTACCGATGTTGATGTTGGCGATGCCGCAGTCGCTGCCGCCTTGACTCAGGTACAGCTCGGCGTGGGCCAGCCGCTGTGTGAACAGCGCCGAGGACAGTCCGTACGCGGACCGGTTCTGCAGCTCGATGGCCTGCTCGAGCGAGTCGGTCGCGATCAGGTACAGAATGGGCGCAAAAGTCTCATGCTGGACGATATCCCAGTCGTTGTGGGCACGCACGATCGCCGGCTCGACATAGTGGCCCGGCCGCGCAAGCACTGCCCCGCCGACCAGCAACTTTCCGCCCGCAGCGCCCGCGGCCGCGATCGCGCGCTCGAAGCTGCGCACCGCCTGCGCGTCGATCAGCGGTCCGACCAGTGTCGCCGGATCGAGCGGATCGCCGATGGGCATTTGCTGGTACGCATGCACCAGGCGTCGTTGCAGCTCATCCAGGCGCGAGCGGTGCACCAGCACACGCCGCGTGGTGGTGCAGCGCTGCCCGGCGGTGCCCAGCGCGCCAAACACGATCGCGCGGGCGGCGAGCTCCAGATCGGCGCTTTCATCGACGATGATGGCATTGTTGCCGCCCAGCTCGAGCAGCGACTTGCCGAGCCTTCCGGCCACCGCCTGCGCAATATGACGGCCGACGTGGGTCGAGCCGGTGAAGGAGAGCAGTGCGACGCGAGCGTCGGCCACGAGCCGCTGACCGTGTTCGCTGCCATGGTCGAGCAGCAGCTGAAAAATCGGCGGCGCCCTGTGGCGCTCGAGAACCTGCTCGCACAACCGCTGCACCGCCAGCGCGCACAGCGGAGTTTTCGGCGACGGCTTCCAAATACAGGCATTGCCGCAGATGGCCGCGATCAGCGCGTTCCATGACCACACCGCGACCGGGAAGTTGAAGGCGGTGATGATGCCGACCACGCCGAGCGCATGCCATTGCTCGTACATGCGATGCTGCGCACGCTCGGAGTGCATCGTGCGGCCATAGAGCATGCGCGACTGTCCGACCGCAAAGTCGGCAATGTCGATCATCTCCTGCACCTCGCCCAGCGCTTCGGCGAGGATCTTGCCGTTTTCGAGTGTCACCAGCGTCGCCAGCTCTTGCTTGTGGCGCCGCAATTCGTCGCCGATATGCCGCACCAGCTGGCCGCGCGCGGGCGCAGGCACTTCAGCCCAGCTGCGCGCCGCGGCGACGGCGCGGCCGAGGATGGCTTCGTAGTCGGCGCTGCTGCTGGTGGGCACGCGAGCGATCAGGCTGCCATCGCCGGGACTGAAGGATTCGAGCGCTGCGGTTTCCGCGCCGTCGTGCGTGAGCGTGAGCTCAAAATGCGCCAGCAGCGCTGCGGCATCCACGGGTCTCATGCCGCTCAGGCTCGCAGCGCCCGTTGCGAGCCCGGCGCGCCGCTCAACACCACGTCGCCCGAGAGGTCCTTGCTGCTGCCGGCAGCGAGATTGCGGCCGAAGCGGTTGCTCAGGATGTCGGGCAGGCGGAAGGATTCCTGGGTGACGAGGCCGCGATGGCGCTCGGGATGAGTCAGCACCAGATCCAATACTGCGCACACACCCGAGGCGGTACTGACCTGAATGGCCGACCACAGGCGGCCGGCAATCATCTGCGGATAGATCTTGCTGACGTAGTTTTCCTCGCGCAACTCGCCATTCTGCTGGCCGGTCACCGCGGCATACACGATCACGACGTCCTGCAGGGTCTGCGGCACCGCATTTTCCAGGATCCGTTTGAGCGTCGTGCGATCCTGGTTGAGCTTCAGATCGTTCATGAGCAGGCGCATCTGCGCGCAGTGCCCGGGATAACGAATGGTCTTGTAGTCCATGCTCTCGCAGCGCGCGCCGCAGGTTTGCGCCAGCGAGCCCAAGCCGCCGGAGGTATTGAAGGCTTCATAGAGCGTGCCGTCGATTTCGATCTCTTCGAGCCCTTCGAGCGGCCGGATCTCGACCAGGCGGCCATCGGCCATCGCTTCGCAGGGATTGCCGTATTCGTTGATGAGACCTTCGGTCGACCAGGTCAGGGAATATTTGAGGACATTGTGCGGATGCTGCGGCAGCGCGCCGACCCGCAGCCGCACGCTGCGCAAGCTGTCGAAATGGCGAATCAGCTCGCCGCCGGCAATGCTGATGAAACCCGGCGCGAGCCCACATTGCGGCACGAAGGCCTGCGGCGCCTCGCGGGCCAGCGCACTGACGCGCCGCGTGACCTCGACGTCTTCGGTCAAATCGAAGTAGTGCACGCCGGCCTCGCGCGCCGCGGCGCCGACCAGCGGATTGCAGTGATAGGGCAGGCTCGAGACCACGGCGTCTACCGGCTGGCTATGTAGCCGGGCGCGCAGCGCCGCCGCGTCGGCCGCATCCAGCCGGACCGGCTGGACATTGGGCAGGCCATGGGCACGCGCCACGCCGGCCGCCGCGCGCTCGTCCACGTCCGCGAGCTGCACCTGGTAGGCGCCCGATTCGCCCAGCAGCCCCGAGATCAGCGCGCCGATCTTGCCGGCCCCCAGAACCAGCACCCTATGCATGCAATGCCCCGGCTAAAGTGCGCATGTTAGCATTGGCCCATGCGTTCCACCGATAGCAATTCCTGGCAGCCGACGAGCTGGCAGTCGCGCAAGGCTACACAGCAACCGGCCTACGATGATCCGCAGGCATTAGGCAAAGTGGTCGCTGAGCTGGCGCGTCTGCCGCCGATCGTGGTGTCGTGGGAAGTCGAGAATTTGCGCGAGCGGCTCGCCGCGGTCCAGCGCGGCGAAGGCTTCCTGCTCCAGGGCGGGGATTGCGCCGAGAGCTTCGTCGACTGCGAGTCCGACCGCATCGCCAAGCAACTCAAGGTATTGCTGCAGATGAGCCTGGTGTTGCTCTCGGGCATGAAGCGACCGGTGGTACGCGTCGGCCGCATGGCAGGTCAATACGCCAAGCCCCGTTCGGCCGATATGGAGACGCGCGAGGGCGTGAGCTTGCCGTCCTATCGCGGCGACCTGGTGAATCGGCCGGAGTTCACCGCCGAGGCGCGGCGTGCCGACCCGCAATTGCTGTTGCGGGGCTACGAGCGTGCCGCCCTGACGCTTAATTTCGTGCGCGCGCTGGTCGATGGCGGTTTCGCGGATCTGCATCATCCCGAATACTGGGACCTCGGCTTCGTGCGCCACGCGCAGCTGCGCGAGGCCTACGAGCGTACCGCGCGTTCGATCGGTGATGCGCTGGATTTCTTCGAATCCCTGAGCGGCAAGCGGGTGCACGAGGCCACGCGCGTGGACTTTTTTGCCAGCCATGAGGGCCTGCATCTGCTGTACGAGCAGGCGCAGACGCGCTACATCGCGCGCCAGAACCGCTGGTACAACCTCTCGACCCATATGCCCTGGATCGGCATGCGCACCGCGCAGGTCGAGGGCGCGCACGTCGAATACTTCCGCGGCATCTCCAATCCGATCGGCGTCAAAATCGGCGCGGCAATGAGCGATCAATGGCTGCAGGAGCTCGTGACCGCGCTCAATCCGCAGAATCAGCCCGGTCGCCTGACCTTGATTCACCGCTACGGCGCCAAGGACATCGAGCAGTGCCTGCCCGGGGCGATCGCGGCCGTGCAGCGCACCGGTCATAGCGTGCTGTGGTGCTGCGATCCGATGCATGGCAACACTGAAACCAGCACCGGCGGCTTCAAGACGCGCCGCTTCGAGAACATTCTCAAGGAACTCGATCTCGCCTTCCGCATCCACGCCGAGCACGGCTCCTATCTGGGCGGCGCGCACATCGAGCTCACGGGCGAGGACGTCACCGAATGCACCGGTGGCGCCCGCGGCCTCACCGACTCTGATCTGCGCCGTGCCTATCGCTCGCAGGTCGATCCGCGACTGAACTACGAGCAGGCGCTCGAGCTCGCGATGCTGATCGCCGAGCGCAGCAAACGACAGTCGTGAGGGTCCTGGGCGAGCGCCACGGCGCATACGCTGCGCGCTGACCGGGCCGCCGCGAGCGCCGCCATGAGCGAACGCGAATTCGATGCCAAAGACTACGTGGCGACGCTGCCCCAGCGTCCCGGCGTCTATCGCATGTACGCCGCCGATGGTGAACTGATCTACGTCGGCAAGGCTGCGCGACTGCGCGATCGGGTCGGAAGCTATTTCTCCGGCGCACCGCGAGCAGCGAAAGTCGCAGCGCTCGTGGCCCGGATCGCGCGCATCGAGGTGACCGTCGTCAACACCGAGTCCGAGGCGCTGCTGCTCGAGAGCAACCTGATCAAAGCCCATCGTCCGCGCTACAACATCATCCTGCGCGACGACAAATCGTTCCCATACATCCTCTGTCCCGCGGGCCATGACTATCCGCGCCTGGTGTTCTATCGTGGGCCGCGCCAGCGCGGCAGCCGCCAGTTCGGTCCGTTTCCGAGCGCCTCGGCCGTCAAGGAAGTGCTGCAGCACCTGCAGAAGGTATTCCGTATTCGCAACTGCCGTGATTCCTTCTTCGCCAATCGCAGCCGCCCATGCCTGCAGTATCAGATCGGTCGCTGCTCGGCCCCCTGCGTCGGCCTGATCGATCGCGAGACCTATGCGCGTGACGTCGAGGGCGCGATCGGTGTGCTCGAGGGACGCAATCTGGAAGTCGTCGCCGAGCTGCAGCGGCGCATGCAAGCGGCCGCGGCGTCGCTGCAATTCGAACATGCGGCGCGACTGCGCGATCAGCTGCGCGAGTTGCAGGAGATCCGTGCGCAGCAGATCGCCCACGCGCAGCGCCCTACCGACACCGACGTGGTGGCGATCGCCGGGGAGCCGGGGCAGTACGCGATCTGCGTGCTGCCGGTGCGCGATGGCCAGAATCTCGGCACCGCCAGCTATTTTCCGGGCAGCGCGCTCAGTGAACCGGCCGAAACGCTTGCCGGTTTCCTGATGCTCTACTACGGCCGCGAGGCGCCGCCGCCGGAGGTGCTCATCAATATGGAGCTGCCGGACCGCGAAGCGCTCATGGAGGCGCTGGCCAGCTCCCTGGGGCGGCCGTTGCAGCTGCGCGTGCCGCAGCGCGGACTGGGCGTCAAATGGATCGAGCTGGCGCAGGACAATGCCAACAATGCGCTGCGCATGCGACGCGCTCAGGCCGAGCTCGCCGCCGCAGGCATGCAGATTCTCGCGCGCGTGCTGCATTTGCCCGCGCCTCCCGAACGCATCGAATGCTTCGATGTGAGTCATACCGCGGGCGAGGGCACGGTGGCCTCCTGTGTGGTGTTCGGCCCAGAGGGCGCACGCAAGCGCGACTACCGGCGCTACAACATCGAGGGGGTCACGGCCGGCGACGACTACGCCGCCATGCATCAGGCGTTGCGCCGTCACGCGGCCCGCATCGCCAGCGGCGAGCGTCCCCGTCCCGATCTGCTGCTGATCGACGGCGGACCCGGGCAGGTCGATGCCGCGCTCCGGGCGCTGGCCGAGGCCGGGGTCGAGGGGTTGGCGGTCGTTGGCGTGGCCAAGGGTGCCGACCGGCGGCCGGGTCAGGAGCGTCTGCACTGGCCCGGGGAGCCGACGCCGATCGTGCTCGAACCCGACAGCGCGGCCCTGCATTTCATCCAGCGCGTGCGCGATGAAGCGCATCGATTCGCGATTACCGGCCACCGCCGGCGGCGCGCGCGCCGTTACCGCGAGTCCATACTCGAGACCGTACCGGGGCTGGGACCGGCACGGCGGCGCGCCATACTGACCCATTTCGGCGGGCTGCAGGGCGTGCTGCGGGCAGGCGTCGCGGATTTGGAAAAAGTCGCTGGCGTCGGCGCGTCGATGGCGCGTTCGATTTATGATCATCTGCACCCGGGGGCATGATGATCTGGAACCTGCCGAACATCCTGACGTGGCTGCGCATCCTGGCGATTCCACTGATCATGCTGCTGTTTCTGTTCGGCGGTCACGCGCCGAACAACCTTGCCGAGCCGTTGGCCGGGCTGCTGTTTGCGGCGGCGGCGATCACCGATTCGCTCGATGGCTATCTAGCACGGCGGCTGGGGCAGGTCACACGCCTGGGCGCTTTCCTCGATCCGGTGGCCGACAAGCTCATCGTCGCGGTCGCACTGGTCCTGATCGTCAGCCGCGATGCGCGCGCGGTCATGGTGCTGACGGCTGCCGTGATCATCGGCCGCGAGATTGCCATCTCGGCGCTGCGCGAATGGATGGCGGGCATCGGGCAGCGCACCGCGGTGGCCGTCTCGCGCATCGGCAAATACAAGACCATCCTGCAGATGGTCGGACTGACGATGCTGCTGTTCCGTCATTCGCTGCTGGGCGTGCCGATCTACCTGTTCGGGCAATGGCTCACGGTGCTCGCCGCGGCGCTCACGCTGATCTCCATGGCGCTGTATTTGCGTGCGGCGTGGCCCCATCTGTCAGCCCAGCCCTAACGGTGTCCGATCTGTTGGAAGAATCGGCGGCCGTGCAGCACACCGCCCTGCGGCTGGTGCGTGCACAGCGCGCGGCACTCGCGCACCGCTGGATCGACCGCTTCCTGCAGCAATACGGCATTCAAACCGCCGAAGGCCTGGCGTTGCTGACGCTCGCGGAGGCGTATCTGCGCATTCCGGATGCGGCGATGGCCGCGAAGCTGATCGCCGAGAAGTTCACGGATGGCGATTGGCGCTCGCACCGCGGCGCTTCGCCCTCATGGCGCGTCAACGCGCTCACACGCGGCCTGATGCTCGCGCGCTGGATGCTAAGCCGCGCGCCGCGGACTGCGCATCTGATGCGACCGTTGGTCGCGACGTCGATGCAGATATTGGGGCGCCAATTCGTGTTCGGTCGCGACATGCGCCAGGCGCTGCGGCGCGCGGCTCGCCGCGAGCTGCGGCCCTTCAGCTTCTCCTACGACATGCTCGGGGAATCGGCGCGTAGCGATGCCGATGCACAGCGCTACTTGGCGGCCTACCACGACGCCATCGCGGCGGTCGGTCAGCGCGCCGATCGCTGCGCGGCAAGCGCCTGCAATGACGGCATATCGGTCAAGCTATCGGCGCTGAATTGTCGCTACGAGCCGCGGCAGCGCGCACATGCGGTACCAGAGCTCATAGACACCGTGACCGCACTGGCCCGGGCGGCCCGCCAGCAAAATATCGGACTGACCATCGATGCCGAAGAGAGCGATCGGCTGGACATGTCGCTGGCCGTAATCGCCGCGGTGGCGGCCGATCCCCGTCTTAAAGGCTGGGACGGGTTCGGCTTTGCGGTGCAGGCGTACCAGCGGTGCGCGCCGGCGCTGATCGACTGGGCCGATGTCTTGGCGCTGCGTTGTGGCCTGCGCCTGAGCGTGCGGCTGGTCAAAGGCGCCTATTGGGATGTCGAGATCCAACGCGCCCAGCAGTTGGGTCTCGCAGGATTTCCGGTGTATACGCGCAAATGCGCCACGGATGTGAGTTACCTCGCCTGCGCCCGCAGGCTGCTGGACGCCAAGGGTCTGTTTCCGGCCTTTGCTACCCATAACGCGCACACCGCGGCCACGATACTGCACTGGTCGAGCGGTCGCAGTGAGTTTGAGTTTCAGCGCCTGCACGGCATGGGTGCGGGGCTCTATGAGCAATTGATCAGCGAGGCGCAGGTACGGTGCCGCATTTATGCACCGGTCGGAGGCTACGCGGAATTGCTACCGTATCTGGTGCGGCGCATCCTCGAGAACAGCGCTAACGCCGGCTTTGTCTATCAATTGGCCAGCCCGAACATCAGCGATGAGCGCCTGCTGCTCGATCCCGTGACGCAACTACAACGCACGCCCGCGTTGGAAAACGAGGCAATCGTGGCACCGAAGGATCTGTATCCCGACCGCAGCAACTCCGCCGGAATCGATTTTTCCGACCCTGCAGAAACCCGCGGATTGCTGGCGCGCATGGCAGGCACCTGGGCGCGCGAACAGCGTGCCGCGCCGCTGGTGGGCGGCAGGCAGATGCAGGGCATCGGCGTCGCGCTGCGCGATCCTGCCCATGTGGAGCGGGTGATCGGCACGTTTGTTGCGGCCAGTCCAGCCCATCTGGCGCAAGCCCTCGAACTGGCGCACAGCGCGCAGCCCACTGCGGCTGCGCTCGGCGTGGACACGCGTGCGGATTGCCTGATGCGCGTAGCCGATCTGCTCGAGCGCGAGCGCGACATGTTGATGGCCCTGGCGGTGCGCGAGGCCGGTAAGAGCATCGATGATGCGCTGGCCGAGGTGCGCGAGGCGGTCGATTTCTGTCGCTACTACGCAGTCCAGGCGCGGCATTTGATGCAGCCTGTGTCGCTGCCCGGACCGACGGGCGAGTTCAACGAACTGCGCTGGGCCGCCCGCGGCACATTCGCCTGCATCAGTCCGTGGAATTTTCCGTTGGCGATATTTCTCGGCCAGGTCGCCGCGGCGCTGGTCACCGGTAACGCGGTGATCGCCAAGCCCGCCCCGCAGACACCGCTGATCGCGGCCGCCGCGGTGCGCCTGCTGCTCGAGGCCGGCGTGCCGCCCGGTGTCATTGCGTTCCTGCCCGGGGACGATCAGATCGGCGCTGCGCTGGTCTGCGATCCCAGGCTCGCCGGCGTCGTGTTCACGGGCTCGAACGCCACGGCACGGCGCATCGCCCGGGCACTGCTGGCCGATGAGACACGTCCGATCGTGCCGTTGATCGCCGAAACCGGGGGCCTGAACGCGATGCTGGTGGATTCCACGGCGCTGCTCGAGCGAGCGGTCGGCGATGTCATGAGTTCCGCGTTCCACAGCGCCGGGCAACGCTGCTCGGCCTTGCGATTATTGTGTCTGCAGGAGGACATCGCCCCATTGACGCTGCGGATGCTGATCGGCGCCATGGCGAGGCTGCGTATCGGCGATCCCAGCGACATCGACACCGATGTCGGACCGGTCATCGATGCGAGCGCAAAGCACAGCCTCGAAGCCTACGTAGCATCTCTGGGGTCACAGCAGATCCTATATCGCTGCGCACTGCCGGCGCAGGCGGCCGGCGGGCATTTTGTGGCTCCGACGCTGGTGCGCCTGGGGCAGATCGAGGATCTTCGTCAGGAGGTGTTCGGTCCCGTGCTGCACGTCGTGACCTGGCGCGCCGGGGAGCTCGAGCAAACCATCGATCGCATCAACGCCAGCGGCTATGGCCTGACGATGGGTCTGCAGACCCGCTTGAGGCAACACACCGAGCAGGTCCGGCGGCAGGCTCGGGTCGGCAATCTGTACGTCAACCGCTCCATGATCGGCGCGGTCGTGGGCTCTCAGCCCTTTGGCGGCGAAGGGCTGTCCGGCACCGGGCCGAAGGCCGGCGGACCGCAGTATCTGACGCGTTTCATGACCGAGCGGGCGTTGAGCATCGATACCACCGCGGCGGGCGGCAATGTGCAATTGCTGCGGGATGCAAACTAGCACGCCGTCGTTGCCGCCCTGCACCTGGACGGCCGGGCGCGCTTACCGGCCAAAAGCAAACTATGTGACGTGCCGCTCACCACGCGGAAAGCTCAGCGCCCGCGGTTAAGTCCGGGCACAGATGCGCCGATACCCCTTATCGAGCGGCGGCCCCGCATTTGCAGGCCGAGGCGATTGACGTAACCATCAACGGAGCGGGCTGCATGTCCAAGAGAATTCTTGCGGTCGATGACTCGGCCTCGATGCGACACATGGTCGGCGTCACGCTGCGCGCGGCCGGCTATGAGGTGGTTGAAGCCTCCGACGGGCACGAAGCCTTGGAATACGCGCGCATGCATTCGGTGGATCTGGTGCTTGCCGATGTCAACATGCCACGCATGGATGGCATCACCCTGGTGGCGCAGCTGCGTACCCTGCCAAGCTATCACCTGACCCCGCTGCTGCTGTTGACCACGGAGTCGAGCCCGCAGAGCAAGCTGCAGGGCAAGCAGGCCGGCGCCACCGGATGGATGGTCAAGCCATTCCATCCCGATCAGCTGCTGGCGACGCTCGAACGTGTCCTGAATGGACCGGCCCGGCCGGCGGTTCGAGGCCACTAACCATGAGTTCCGTGAGTGACGATGTCGCCGGTGCCGCGCGCGAGCCCCGCGATGCGCTGGCCAGTGCCTTGACAGTGGCTCGTGGGCTGCACCAATTTTTAAATCTTGGCGTGGCGCAACTGGATGCCGCCGTGCGCGAGAGTGACACTCAGGTCGATAAGATCGCCCAGTGCCTGGCGGCGATCGCGACCGATCTGCAACAGCTCGAGGCGCGTGCGCAGGCCGAACCGGCGGCGAAGTGCACGGATCTGGCCACGTCCATCCGTGCGTCGGTGCAAGCGGCGGTCAAGGCGCTGCAGTTCTACGACAAGCTGATTCAGCGTCTGACGCACGTGCGCGCGCGCTACAGCATGGTCGAGGAGCGGGTGCTGTTCGATTTCATGATGCGCGGCCTGCGTGCCGAGCAGATGCTCAAGGCGCTGCAGAGCCTGCGCGAGGCCTCTGCACCGGGCGAGCTGGAATTATTCTGACGCGCAGCTGATCGACCAGATCCATCGTATGGTGGACCGCATCGTCGGTCAGTTTCAATACCTGCTAAAGCGGCGCTGAACGCCGGCATCGCGTGCGATGCTCACGTCAAGCCGCTGCGGAGGGCTTGACGCCGAATATCTTGCCGATCTTTTCCTTGAGGGTAGCGGCCGTAAACGGCTTGATCACGTAGCCGCTGACGCCCGCCTGGGCGGCTGCGACAATCTGCTCGCGCTTAGCCTCGGCGGTGAGCATCAATACCGGAAGCTTTTTCATGCGCTCGTCGGCGCGCACTTCGCGCAGCAGTTCCACGCCCTGCATGCCGGGCATGTTCCAGTCGGTGATCAACAAGTCGAAATTGCCCGCCTTCAGCAGCGACAGAGCGGTCAAGCCATCGGCGGCTTCGGTAATGTTGGAAAAGCCCAGATCCTGGAGCAGGCCCTTGATGATGCGTCGCATGGTCGAGAAGTCATCGACCACCAGAATACTCATGCCCGGTTGTGCGCTCACTCTCGCCTCCACTTGACTCGGGTATCGGCCCTGGCAGTGTGTTGCTTGAGCGCCGGGGGCGCCAGATGCAACTGCTGCGGTTGTTAGCGGGATCACAAAATAGCCCCTCGGGGGCGCGCCGGTGGTCGCGCCGGCGCAGCAATGGTGGCGCCGTCAGCTCGGCGCACGTCATCCCGCCCGGTATCCAGAATGTGAACGAAGTCCCATCAAGTATTTCCCCCGGACAGCCGTAACAGCTTTATGGAAGCTCATCGGTGATGGCAATGGATGCAAAACAGACCGTCGATGATGCGCTCGCCGAGCCCTGCGGCCGCGTCGTATTGGGCGGCAGCTGCACGATCCACGAGGCTGCGGCGATCAAGGCCCATATGCTCGAGCAGCTGGCGCGGCCGAGTCCCTATGAGATTGATGGCAGCGCCGTGGAGCGCATTGATGCCGCCGGCGTGCAGTTGATCGTGGCGTTTGCCCTGGACTGCCTGGAGCGCAGCCTGGCGTACGGCTGGAATGGCCGATCCGAGGCGCTCGAGCAGGCGATCGAGCTATTGAGCGTCGGCGCGTTGCTGGAAAGCCCGGGCGCCGGCGGCGTGCCGAGCTCGGACTAGGCGTCTATGACCCTGGACCTGGCACAATTTCACGAGACCTTCTTCGAGGAGAGCTTCGAGGCACTCGGTTCGATGGAGGCGGCATTGCTCAAGCTCAGCGCCGGCGAGGCCGATGCCGAGCTGATCAACACCATATTCAGAGTGGCCCACTCCATCAAAGGCGGCAGCGCTACTTTTGGCTTCGCGGACGTGGCCGCCTTTACCCATACGCTCGAGACGCTGCTCGACCAGTTACGCAGCGGTCAGCGCCAGGTTCAGTCGAACATCGTCGATGGCCTGCTGCGCTCGGTCGATGTACTACGCGACATGCTGACGGCGACTCAACGCAAGCAGCCCTCTGACCCCGCCCTGACCGCCGGCCTGAACGCTGAGCTGCAGGCGATCATGAAGAGCCCGGCAGGCGCGATCGGCGGCGCCGACGACGGTAGGGTCATTGCCGGCTGGCGCATCGGACTCGTGCCGGGCCCACTGATGATGGAGCACGGCAACGATCCGCTGCGCATGATGCGGGAGCTCGCGACACTGGGCACATTGGTCACGCGCGTGGACGCCGGCAAGGTACTCACGCTCGCCGAATTAGACCCGGAAGTGTGCCTGCTCTCCTGGCAGATGGAATTGCGTACCGACGCCGAGCGCTCGGCCGTCGAGCAGATATTCGAATGGGCGGAGGGCGAATGCACCCTATCCATAGAGCCACTGTCGCCGGTTGCAGCGACGCACGGCGGTCCATCGGCCGCAACCGCGGCGGCCGCAGCCAAGGTGGCGGCCACTGCAGCCGCGGCTTCGGGCCCGGTCGCTGCCGCGGCCCCCAAGACCCAACCTACGCCCGAAGCTGTGCGATCCGGTTCCGGCGAAGGCGGCTCGATTCGCGTCAGTATTGAAAAGATCGATGAGCTGCTCAATTCGGTGGGCGAGCTGGTCATCACGCAGTCGGTATGCAGTCAATTGGCCGCCGTGCTCGAAGGCCGTCAGGCCGATGAGCTGCGCAACGCTCTGGTGCAGTTCGAGCGGCATCTGCGCTCGCTGCAGGAAAGTGTCATGCGCGTGCGCATGTTGCCGATTGCATCGATATTCAATCGCTTTCCACGCATGATCCGCGACCTCGGTCAGCGGCTCGGCAAGAAGATGCAACTCAAGATGAGCGGCGATCAAACCGAGCTCGACAAGACGGTGCTCGAGAAGATCGGCGACCCGCTGGTACACCTGGTGCGCAACGCCGTGGATCACGGCATCGAGATGCCGGACAAGCGCCGGGCCGCCGGCAAGGACGAGCAGGGCACGATCTCGCTGCATGCTTATCACAAGGGCGGCAACGTTATCGTCGAGGTATCGGACGATGGCGCGGGACTGCAGCGCGACAAGATATTGGCCAAGGCGCGAGAGCGCGGCCTGGTCGGTGCGGACGAGGAGCTGTCGGACGACAAGATCCTGAACCTGATTTTCGCTCCCGGCTTTTCCACCGCGGAACTCGTCAGCGATGTTTCAGGACGCGGCGTCGGCATGGATGTCGTGCGGCGCAACATCAATGAGATCGGCGGTCACGTGCAGCTGTATTCGACACCCGGCAAAGGCAGCACCGTGCGTATCCGATTGCCGCTGACGTTGGCGATACTTGACGGCCAGCTGACCCGTGTCGGCAGGGAAATCTACATCGTGCCGATCGTGTCGATCGTCGAGACGATTCAGATCAAGCGCGATCAGATCAGTTCATTGGCACAGAAGGCTGAGCTGTTCCGGCTGCGCGATGAGTACATTCCGATCATCCGGCTCTATGAGCTGTTCGGGGTCCAAGCCGACAACACCGATCTGCTCAACGGGCTGCTCATGATCGTCGAGGCGGACGGCAAACGGGTCGGCTTGTTTGTCGATGAACTGCTGTCGCAGCAGCAGGTCGTGATCAAGAGTCTGGAGACCAACTTCAGGCAGGTGACGGCCTTGGCGGGCGCGACCATGCTCGGCGACGGCCGCGTGGCGTTGATTCTCGATATCCCCGGGGTGATCGTTCGATACATGAATCAGGCGCGCCGCGCCGACTCGGCCAGGGAGGCGGCTTGAGCCATAACGCGGCCAGCGCCCAACAGGTCCTCACCTTCAAACTCGCCGGTGAGGAATACGGTCTCGGCATCCTCATGGTCCAGGAGATACGCGGCTGGTCCGCGGTTACGGCCATTCCGCATGCGCCCAACTGGGTTCTTGGGGTCATCGAGCTGCGCGGTGTGGTCGTTCCGGTCATCGATCTGCGCCAGCGCTTCGAGCTTGAGCCGGCGCAATTCGGACCCTCGACGGTCGTGATCGTGATTCGTGTTGCCAGCGGCGGCGAGGAACGCACGATCGGGCTGGTGGTCGACGCCGTCTCGGAAGTCTACGACATCGACGCATCCACGTACCGCACGCTGCCCGAAGTGGGCAGCACGGCCGCGAGCGAAGTGGTGCAGGGTCTTGCGCAAACGGATGGCAAGACCCTGATTCTGCTCAATGCGGAGCGGCTTGCGGCGAGCGCTGCGCACTGAAGCATGAGCTAGCGGTGGCCGTAGCGGGCCGTGCGTTACCCCTAACTCAAATTCCAAGGACGACTTTCATGGGACGACAGGTTGGCAAAAAGGCGGCAAAGCGCGGCAAAAGCAGTAAGGCCGCGATTGACGCCCTGCAGCTCGACGATTTTCGCGGCCAGATCGCGGCTATAGCCAAGGCGCAGGCCGTGATCGAGTTCGAACTGGATGGGACGATCCGCAGCGCGAATGAGCTGTTCCTGCGCACCGTCGGCTATGCGCTCGATGAGATCAAAGGCAAGCACCACAGCCTGCTGGTCGAGCCCGGGTATCGCGACAGCGGCGACTATCGCGCATTCTGGGCCAAGCTCGGGCGCGGCGAATACGATGCGGGTCAGTACCGGCGCATCGGCAAGGGCGGCCGGGAGATCTGGCTGCAGGCCTCGTACAACCCGATCCTGGACCGCAACGGCAGACCCTTCAAGGTCGTCGAGTATGCGGGCCGACATCACCGCGCAGAAGTTGCTCGCCGTGAGCAGCCTGCGTATCAAGACCGCGCTGGATAACGTCTCGGGCAACGTCATGATGGCCGATGCCGAAAACCGCATCATCTACTTGAATCAGTCGGTCCAGAACA
>CABEDL010000288.1_pt1 | contig 38529 bp, 29 predicted proteins | sample 3422981 | NCBI WGS metagenome assembly CABEDL01 (sample SAMEA5534329, study PRJEB31848) | metagenome | biome: tundra; feature: field; material: soil | place: USA | collected 2013-05 | depth 0.15 m
GGCAAGTGATGCGCGATGCCCTTGTGGCAGTCGATGCATGTCTGCCCTGAGGCCTTCGCCTGCATGTGCTTCTGGTAGACAGTCTGCTTCTGCACTTCGCTGCTCATGGCGTCGAAGTTGTGGCAGTTGCGGCATTCGCGCGAACCAGCTTCCTTCATTCGCGCCCACTCGAGGGTCGCCAGGCGCATCCGGTTGGCTTCGAACTTCTCCCTGGTGTCGATTCTGCCGGTGATCTTGGCCCACACTTCGAGGGACGCTTTGCTCTTGCGGATCAGCTTGTGTGTCCAGTCATGGGGCACATGACAATCCGAGCAGATGGCGCGCACACCGGTGCGGTTGCTGAAGTGGATGGTCTTTTTGTACTCCTGGTAGACGTTGTCGCGCATCTCATGGCAAGAGATGCAGAACTCCAGTGTATTGGTGGCCTCCAAGCCAGTATTGAAGCCCCCCCAGAAGATAATGCCGAGCACAAAGAACAACGACGCAATGCCGATGAAGGAATACTTCACGCTTGGCTTTCGCAGGGCACGCCAGCAACGCTTGAGCGCTCCAGGGGCGGTGGCTGAGCTGGCCTTAGGCGTTTCGTCGGACATGCGCTATCGCTCCCTCGGTGCTCTTGAAGCGGGCGATTCCTGCAATGCCTATCGGAAGCTGTAGCGATAGGCGACGAAAATGGCGCTCATCTGGTAGCTCGACGACTGTTGATTGGTCGGCAGAAGCGTTGCAGGTGTGTAGCCGTACTGATATGCATTATATAAGTAATCATCCGACGCAAGCCGCTGGAAGGTGTAACCCATGATGATCGTGCCTGCCTTGCTGAGCTGGTAGCTGCCGTTCAATCGCAATCGCAGCGTGCTGTTCTTGATCGTCGGCAGCGAGCCGCAGGTCTCGTAGTAGATGGCGCTGCAGGTATTGCCTTCCAGATCGGCACCGGCGAACGGCGATGTGTCGTACTTGGTGTTCCCCAAGGAGTAGCTCAGGTCAGCAGACAAACTCAGCTTGCCGGCGAACAGCCCATCCTGCCTGGCACCGAAGCCCATGGTCGTATCGGATTCCGTGAGTGTGTTGGTCCAGGTCTCTCCAGCGATTCCATTCAAAGCGGTAGCGGAGGCGGCGCTGCTGGTGACCTTATAAAGATTGGTGAGATTCCGGGATGAATCCTGATAAGTCACGTAAAGCGACACGGATCTGCGCTCGTTGAAATTGTAGCTGGAGTCGAAGTTCACGCTCGCCGAATTACCGTCCTGCACACCGTACGTCAGGTCGGCGTACTGGTCCTCGGTGTAGCGACCATTGAGACTGAGGGACAACTTATCGCCCGGTTGCCAGTTCGCGCCCGCCTTGACGATCTGTTCGTGACGGGACGCGTCGAAGAACGACATGAAGCCAAGAACCTCATAGCCCTCCGCGCCGGCTCCGGAGCCGGCCGGGTTATCCACGGCCTGCATCGGATTGTAGAACGTCGAGCTAACATTGGCCTTGCGCCACGAGTAGCTGTAGCCGGCATTGAAGTTCAAGCTGCCGCTGGCTCTGAGTCGATAATTGACCGTTAGTTTGTCCTCTTTGGTATCAGGCACCTGCGCGCAGGTTGCCGCCGTGTATGCTGCCCAGCCCCCCGTCGCCGCTGCATCCAAGCTGCCCTGTGCATTGTTGGCCGCAGCGTTGTTGCACCAGCGCCTGGTGTCATCGAATTCGTAACCCAGGGTCAGATGCTGACGGCTGGAAATGCGGTAATCCCCGCTGACATCAGCCTGCGTCTTCTTGTTGCTCATCGGCGCGTTGACCGATGTCTCCGTCTGGTTGGCCGGCTCGTTGATGGTATTGTAGGTATAGGGGTTGGATGAGGTCTCGTTGTTACGCTCATTGAATTTCACCCCCGCCGTGAGCAGCAAGCGCTTCCAGGACTGATTGGTCAGCTTCAGATCCAGGTGCTCGATGTCGACCAGGCCGTGGAGCGATCCCTCGGGCAATCCCAATGGATTCAGACCGATGTTGCCGGTGCCAGGATACGACTGGTCCTGCTGGCTGCGTCCGTAGGAAAGGCCCCCGGCGATCTTGGTGCTCGACCACAGATCATAGCCGCCAGTCAGGTTCACCTGGTTGAACAAGTTGCTCGGAAAGGTGCTGATCGAGTCGGTCGGAAAGGCAGACACGGTCCCTGTCGCCACCGTCGCCGGCGCCTTCATGAACGGATTGTCCCACGACACGCTGCTGTAGCTATCGGAGAAGATCGATCCGTAATAACTCACGGTCGCGAACGCCTTGCTTCCAACCCAATTCGCCGCGAATTTGAAGGTCTCATTGGTATAGTCGGTCGGGTTGGGCAATACCAGCGGCGTCTGACCGGCCCAGGTGTAGGTGGAGCCGGCGGGGCTGTTGACCTGATCGCCAGCCACCCCAAGCAGCTTCGCTCCGTCCTGCCCCAGGTGATTGAAGTCGAACTTCACATCCCAGTTAGCGTTGAAGCGATAGCCGGCCGTGAACGACATGTTCTTTCTTTCTGAATAAATATCCTCGGAACGAAAGTCTCTCTGTTGCTGCGCAGTCAGATCATCTGCGCCTGGGGCGGTCTTGAAGCCTGCTGGCTTAAAGGCGGTGTCGATAACGCCAAAGTCGCTGGGCAAATTGAATCTGTTGCCACCGACGGCACCCTGGAATGGCGTTTGGTAGCTGTTGGTCAGTTCGTGGCGCAGCTCGTCATAGCCCAGGCCCAGATTCCAGCTGCCCTGGTCGCTGACCGAGCCGTTGACCGAACCGGCCGACGTTCCGAGATCAGTGCCGCTCAAGCCGTAGCGCATGGTTCCCGTGCCGGGCCCGTAGGCATCACCACCGGCAAGGCTGAAATCACCGAGAAAGGTGGCGCCCTTCTTGTTCAGTCCGTTGTACTCGCCGAACTTGTCTGAGGCGTCCGAGTTATCGTTGCCCCCGACTTGAAGAAAATTCGTCGGCAAAGTCAACGCTGTGACGTCGTCGTTGCCGGCGTCCTGCGCCCACACGATTGGCGGCGCAGCAATCGTCGCCACCAAGGCGCCCCGCACAGCCAGCGATACGAGCTTCACGGAGAACTTACGGTCTCGCGCTTTCATTGTCTTCAGCCTCCTTGGCTCAGCGGTGCAGGAACGCGCCGGCGGGGTCATTCGAACCATGAACCATGGCATGGCAGTTCATGCACCCGCGCGCCGCTGCTTGTGTACTCGGGAAAATCAGCCCGGAGTTGGCAGCGTTCACCGACGACAGGCCGCCCTGAAACCCGGCCGCATTGGGCCCGACCGGACTCTTGGAGTTGTGCGGACCATTGTGACATTCCTGACACAGGAATGGCGGGCGCGACTTCAACAGCGGCGTGATGTTGGAACCATGTGGCGTATGGCAGTTGGTGCAGTCTTCGACAGCGGGTTCATGCTCCCACAGGAACGGGCCGCGCTTTTCGGCATGGCACTGCCAGCAGGTTTCGTTGACGGTGTTCATCTTGAGCAACTTCGGCCCGGCCGCACCGTGCGGATTGTGGCAGTCTGTACACACCATCTTGCCCGCATCGATCGGGTGCGTCGAAATCTTCAGGGTGTCGGCCCGCTGCTCCTTGTGGCAGGTGAAGCACACTTCCTGCTGCGTCCGCCTCGATAGCAACGGGTCGGCCGGCTCGTGAATAGTGTGGCAGTCATTGCATGCCATGCCGTTAGCTTGGTGCTGGCCGCCATCCCAACGTGCGCGATTGGTGCCCTTGTGGCATGTCAGACACTGTGTAGCGCGCACCTTCTCATCGGTCACCGGATAGCTGCCCTTGTTGAAAACGACATCAGGCGGTGCACGACCGTGGACGTTCGGATCGCCGTGCAGATGCTTCTCGCTTTCACCGTGGCATGACTGGCACATCGGCGTGCGCGGGTCGCCTCTGACGCCGTGCTTCGTCTGATAGATTGAGAGAATCGGTTTGGTTTCACTCTCATCGTGGCAGCGCGTACAGACCTGATCCCTCTTGAGACCTTCCTGCGCGACTGTCCCAGTAGCCGGAGATGCACCGGCCCGATCCGCATCAGGCGGATCATCTGCGCCTGCCCAAGCGGTCGCGGCCGCTCCGACACCGAGCATGAGAACACATGCAACCGACCAGATTCTCATCGATCTCATGGCGCATTCACTCCTACTCGAATTGCGCTCGCGCGGCCCTCAATCATCACGACGCGACAATACAACAATCGGGCTCCTGACATCAGCTTCGCTTCTGCCCTTGGCGACCTGGTGATTCTGCCGGCGCCCATCATTGAGTTTCACCTTTATGGGCGGAGGTAAAATGCTCATAATGCTTGCCGGGTGCGGCCTTGAAGCTCATAGCGGTCTCCCCTCGATCAAACGCGCAAATTCAACGATTCCTTTTTATTACCTGCTGCTTGAGCAGCTACTGCGCCAAGATCCAATCCACAAGGTTCTTGATCTGCGCCATATCATTTGCTGGATCGGTTTTGACGATCTTGTGATCCTCCTCGTGCCCGTCCGGGAATTTGGCCTTCTCGCCGGAGGTGATATGGTGGATCAGTTTTTCTTCGGCGTCGGGCTTGCCCTTGAACTTCTCTGCGACCTTCTGATACGCGGGACCGTCTTTATCCTTCGATACCGAATGGCACTTGAAGCAGTTATTGGCGCGGGCCAGCTCCCTGGCGGCCGATTCATCGACTGCACTGGCAGCCGGGGAGAGCAACAAGGCGGCGACGCCAATCACCGGAGCGATCGCGGCGATACGAGTCCTAAAGTTCACTTTACTTCTCCCTAGCAGCCTGTCGGACTGCGGTTTTCAGTTGAATGGACAAAACCCTGTGGCGTGCGTGGATTCATGGCGATGTTGATCGAATGTGTTGCCCATCACCGATTTGATGATACCGAACACGGGTTCCGGCGTTTGTTTCGGGTTCCGGCGTTTGTTTGCGCAACACGCAGAGTTTTCTGCCTGCCGGAGTCTTAAGCCGATGTGCCATCTTCTGCATCGGCGTTGCCGAGGCGGGCGGCGATTTGGGGGCTGCAGCAAAACGCTGTTTCCCACTGACATGGTGGCGCGGCGGCAGCAAAAATCCCGTGTCGCGGTTGATCGCTCGAAAATTGTTCATGGCTTCCAATGCGCTGAAAGCACTGAAATGCTTATCGCGCATTCACCCTAAGTCCGACAGGCTGCTAGAACGGTACATACGAATCCCTGTGGCCCGACGCCACTAGGCGCAGCGGATGGCGCATATTCGCGCAAATACCTATCAGAACCGGGCTCGCGATCGAGCAACAAGCGCACGCATCGGCAGACCTCTCAATTAGACTTTCTTGTCATCTGGATCGTAGGCTAGCGGGTTCCCGTCCCCCGCGGCTTCGTGGTAAATGCCTATTTACATGCTCGTACTCAGAACCTAGGGGGAAGGCAATTTTGTGCAGTGCAACAATAAGCATGAGATCCAACAGATCGCCCAAGTACCGCGCGCAGTCCCACGCGAAGCATGCGAATCATTGTCCGATTCTCCCTTACCACAGAATCCGGAGCAAACCCCTTACGGTCTAGAGGTAAGGTGAGATTAGCCAGCACAGGCTGTTTCGTATGTGCGCTAGCGTACTGACAGGACTCAGGTCCGCCGGGGTCAGCGCGGGAGCTCGGTCTCGAGCGGTCGTGACTGAGTCGGCAATCTGTGCACACAGTACCGCGTCGAAGACTTCGACCGCGATTTCGAAATTCAGACGCAGACTGCGGGTGTCGAGGTTGACCGAGCCAATGTGGGCATATTCGCGGTCCACCACGAACAGCTTCGCATGCGAGAACGGTGGCTCCTGCAGATGTACGCCGACACCGCGCGCGACCAGGGCCGGAAGCCAATGCAGTGTGGCCCAGTCGATGTAGCGCAGATTGCTGTGCCTCGGTAAAACCAGCGACACCTCGACGCCGCGCAACGCTGCGCCTTGCAGCGCTGCGACGAGCTCAGGCGGCGGGATGAAATACGGCGTCATGATCAGGATTTGGCGCTGCGCCACGCCAATGGCGCTCAAGATGATCAGCAGCAGCTTGTCGACATCCTCATCCGGGCCGCCGGTCAGGACGCGGCACTTGGAATCGCTGGCAGCCGGCGGGGCCGACGTGGGCGCCAGTTCCTCGCCGCTGGCAAACTTCCAGTCGGCGGCAAAAGTATCGGCCAATTGCGCGACGATGGGGCCGCGCAGGCAGAAGTGAATGTCCGTGATGCGGCGACCGGTCGAACCGCCGACTTCCCGGCCACCGAGGTTCATGCCGCCCATGAACGCCTCAGTGCCATCGATCACGAGCAACTTGCGATGGTTGCGGCAATTCAATGAGAGATTCGGCGGAAACAGACGCGGCGGCAGGAAGCGCACCGCGTTGACCTCGGCGCGACGCAGCAACGGCACGACATGCGGCCAGTCGTACCATTCTCCGATACCGTCCACGAGTACGCGAACGCTGAGGCCGCGTGCCACGGCCGCGTGCAGCGCATCGACGAATTTGCGGCCCACCTCATCGGTTTGAAAGATATAGGTCGCCAGCCAGATCGTGCGCTGGGCGCCGGCAATGGCACCCAACATACGCGGAAACGCGACCTCGCCATTGTGAAGCGGCTCGAGGCTATTGCCGGCGAGTAGCGGCAATCCGGTCAGGGCGTTACCGACGCGGCTCAGCGCCGCCAGAGCGATGGGCCCTGCATCCGCAGCACTACGGTACTCGTGATCGCCGTTGGGCTGGAGTTGTGCCGGCGCATGCGTGACCACCCGATTGATGCCGAACAACCAGTACAGTACCGACCCGCCGAGCGGAAACAGCCAGCACATGGCGATCCAGCTGATCACACTGCGCGGATCGGGCTTGGTTAGCAGGGCGTGCAGCGCCGCTGCCGCCGCGCTGCCGACGTAAAGGAGGACAAACAGGCCGGCCGCGAGGCCGCTGAGAGAAAGATGAGTCACAGCAGCAATGGAACACCTCGCGCTCGATGATAGCCCAAACCTCGTTCTGCTCCCCGATTGACCTGGCCATCCGACGCTTTCAGACTCACTCCCTGGCCCGTGGGAGATGGATGTGAGCGACGGAAATATCATGCTGGTCGGCGACATCGGCGGCACACACGCTCGCTTTGCGACCGTGGATGTCTCGGGAAGCAGCCCGTGGCGCCTGGAGCATCGGCTGGACTTCGAGATCGAGTTTCCGACTTTTGAGGAGGCGCTGCGCAGCTACATTCAGCGCTCCGGCCTGGCCAGCGTGCCGTCGGCGGCCACCATCGCCGTAGCAGGACCCGTGACGGCGGGACAGACGAAGCTGACCAATCGCAATTGGCTGATCTCGGAACAGGAGCTGCGACGCTTCGGCTGCGACGCAGCACTGCTGATCAACGACTTCGTGGCCCTGGCCTTCGCAGCTGAAACGCTCGGTGCTGCGGATCTGCGGGTTCTCGGTCCGGAGCTCAAAGGGCTGGACGACGCGCCGATTTCAATCCTTGGTGCGGGCACCGGATTTGGCGTCTCGTGCCTCGCGCGCTATCGCGATCGCATGGTGCCGATGGCGACCGAAGGCGGCCACATCGGCTTTGCACCCAGCGATGAGCAGGAAATCGCGGTGTTGCAGCAGATGTCGCAACGATTCGGAAGGGTATCGGTCGAACGTATTCTGTCTGGCCCTGGGCTCGAAGGTCTCTATCAGGCGTTGGAGCAAGTGTCGGGACGCCGGACATCGAGCCTGACTGCTGCGCAAGTGGCGGCCAACGCAATCAACGGGGACGCTGCCTGCCATGCAGCGCTGACGATGTTCTGCGCCATCTTCGGCTCCGTCGCGGGAGACTTCGCCCTGGCACATGGTGCCCGGGGCGGCGTGTACGTCGCCGGCGGCATCGCTCAGAAGATTGAAGGCTTTCTAGCGCGCAGTCCGTTCCGCACGCGATTCGAGAGCAAAGGCCGGCTATCCCCGTACGTGAAGGCGATACCGACCACGCTGATCTCGAGCGGCGACGCGGCGCTACTCGGCGCCGCGCGCGCGGGAGTCACATTGCGCGCGGTGCCACCCGATCGCCGCTGAGCAGTCGATCGATCTCCGCTTCCGCGGCCAGCCAATCCTCGATCTCATGGCCCGGCTCGAAATCGCGCCGCTGCGCGCGGAAATAGGCGGCTTCGGAAATGAGGGCACGGCGTCGCTCCGATTCATCAAACGGAGCGCAGAACCAGAGGGGATCGAATGATGCTTTCGCATTCATGAGCAACATCCTCCAAGTGGACAGACTTTACGACGCCAGTCCGCGCACGACAATGTATCGTAGCCGAGCGAGTCCGTGATCCGCGTCGCTCGAACGATGAGGCCATGATAGAGTTCTATTTGGGCACCGCACTACACTTCCCGAGACCGATGGATCAGATGGGGGTATGCAACGCTGAGATGCTGCCGGCGATCCCCCCGTGACGCGTACTCAGGTCGTCATTATCGGCGCCGGGCCGTCCGGCCTGTTGCTGGGCCAGCTGCTGAGCAAGCACGGCATATCGAACATCGTCCTCGAGCAACGCAGCGCCGATTATGTCCTGGGCCGGATTCGCGCCGGTGTCATTGAGAAATGGGCGGCCGACCTGCTCGATGAGGCCGGAGTGAGTGCCCGCATGCACCGGGACGGCCTGATTCACCAGGGCATCGAGATTTGCTTCGACGGTCAGCGTCATCGGATCGATTTCGACGCCCTCGTCGGCAAGAGCGTAATCGTCTACGGCCAGACCGAAATCACGCGCGACCTCATGGACGGCCGGGTCGCTGCCGGCGGCCAGACGCTCTATGAGATCGCGGACGTGAGCCTGCACCAAGGCGAGTTCGGTCACTCCACCGTCCGCTACCGCCACCATGACGCTGCGCAGGAAATCGAATGCGATTTCATTGCCGGCTGCGACGGCTTTCACGGCATCAGCCGCAAAAGCATTCCTGAGCACGTGCTCAAATGCTATGAGCGCGTCTACCCATTCGGCTGGCTGGGGATCCTGGTCGATCAGCCGCCGGTCTCCTCCGAACTGATCTATGTCAACCATCAACGCGGCTTTGCGCTCTGCTCGATGCGCTCAGCTAAGCGCAGCCGACTCTACCTGCAGTGTCGACTCGACGATCACGTGGAAGATTGGCCCGACGGGCGATTCTACGAAGAGCTCAGGCGCCGCCTTGATGACAAGGCCGTTGCCGGCCTACAGGCGGGCGCCTCGATAGAGAAGAGCATTGCGCCGCTGCGCAGCTTCGTGGCCGAGCCGATGCGTTACGGCAATCTGTTTCTAGCCGGCGACGCGGCGCATATCGTGCCGCCAACCGGCGCGAAGGGTCTCAATCTAGCCGCCAGCGACGTCTATTACCTGTCGCAGGCGCTGACGGAGTACTACCGGGAGAAATCCAGAGCCGGCGTGGATGCCTATTCAGCCCGGGCCCTGCAGCGGGTGTGGAAGGCGGAGCGCTTCTCGTGGTGGATGACTTCGATTCTGCATTGCTTTCCGGAGGGCAGTGGCTTTGATCAGAAGATGCAACGCGCGGAACTCGAGTATTTGATCTCCTCCCGTGCCGCAATGACGGCGCTGGCGGAGAACTACGTCGGCGTGCCCTATTGAGGAAGCAATGTTTTGCGCTGAAGGACTCCCGCCCTGGCTTGGTACGCGGCGCAGAAGCTCAAAGCCGCAACATACCGGTCGTGCTGGCTGCAGACCCCATCCTCAGAGCGTACCGAGGCGTAGGCTGAACTCAAGCTGCGCAGACCGGGCAGCTGCGTTTCAATGTCCCGCGCCGCCGGACTGAACCAGCGGCAGCGAGCGCAGCTCGGCGCGTCCAAGGGGCTCATTGACCCAATCGGGTCCAGAATCCGCTGAAGACCTGAGTCGAGAGGATGAACCCAAGCACGACATTGACCGCGACGCCCACCGTGAACGCATAGAACGGGCGCGCTCCAACGGAAACAAATTCCCGTAGGCGGGTCGTCAGTCCGATGCTCAGAAACGCAAATGTGAAGGCCCAGGTGCGCAGCGCCTGCAGCGGCGCGACGAGCCCGGGTACTACGGCTTGCTTGTATGCCGGGTAGCTGTAACCCTGCGAGACCCACGTCACGATGGCGGAAGCCAGCAGAAATCCCAGGACGAACTTTGGAAAGCGCCGCCAGATCTCCCCGACGCCTGCCCGACTGTGCACGCCCGTCGACTCCCAACGCGTCGTGGCGACGATGGAGAGCACCAGCGCCCAGACACCAATCCAAATGTCGCGCCCGATCACTTTCATCAGCGTAAAGGCATTGACGGCCGCATCAGCGCTGCCGGCGATGCCCGGCACATTGCCCGCATAGCCGCCGTAGGTTTGCGCCGCGGCCAAGCCCGCGGCATCGGCGAATTCAGAGGTACCGATCCAGGCGCCTGCAACGCCCGTGGACAAGCCCAGAGCGCGGGAAACCAGCGGCAACACGAAGATCATGACGATGGCCCAGAGGACCACGAGCGAGATCGCGACCGAGACCTGTTCCTTCCTGGCTCCAACGGCGCCCGCGACCGCAATCGAGCCCGATACGCCACACACTGCCCCGCCTGTGCCCAGGATCGCGGCCAATCGACGGTCCAACCCCAGTCGGATGGCAGTCAGGTAGATGACGCCGAAAGTCACGAGCGAAACAATGGCTGCCTGCGCGATGGCCACCGGACCGGCCCACGCGATCAGCGTCAGCGGCAGGCTGGTACCGAGCAACACAATGCCGGTCTTGATATAAAACTCAACGCGCAGCCCCGCATCGGCCCACTTGGGGACCCCGATCGTGTTGGAGATCAACAGCCCCAAAGCCAAAGCCACCAGTGGCGGCTCAAGATTGTAATGGGAAGCCTGATCCCACAGACCCAGAAAATAAAGGGCCAGCGCTGCAACGTAGATCAATGAGAATGACAACAGGAACCGTAGAGGTTGAAACCCCAGCGCCCCGGCGGCGATGCCGAACAGCACGGACCAGAGCACTAACAACGCCAGGTACTGCACGCCATGCGCGCGCAGCTGTGCGGCGACGTCCGACAAGTGGCTCCACTTCTGTGGCGCCACGGCAATCCACTTGATGCTCTGCCCGCTCGCGAACAGGGCGACCGCAACCACGATCAATCCGAGGCCGATCCATATGGCCCACCAATCCTCCTTTCGAATCACTTCGCTCCAGGGCGAGCCGCTGGCCGCAGAAGTCTGGGCAGGATTTTCGGCCGATCGTTGCGCGATGTGCGTCATACCAACTCCGTGCGCTCTCATAACACCGCTCACGGCACCATTGGCCGCAAACTTAAGTCGGCAAGCTAAACGACTGCGCTCTGAGAATCGAATAGCAAATCGGCATAGTTACTTTCGCGTTCGCTATGTGTCCGCATTGTCACTGCCGCACGACCGACATCGTTACCGTTGCCGGAATAACGTCACGGCTCAACTGAAGGAGGACCTATGTCCGCTGTCGCGCTCTCACACCGTTCCGAATCCGTCACGCCAGCCACGGCGCCCGCTTTAGCGCCTGAACATCTGCTGCTGCAGCAGACGCTGCCCTACGCCGGCAGCGTGACGCCAACGCAAGCCTGGGAACTGGTGGCGCAGCAGGCTGCGGTGCTGGTCGATGTGCGCACGGCCGAGGAACGCAGGTTCGTCGGCTACATTCCGGGCAGCGTGCATACACCGTGGCTGCTCGGCACGGCCATGCAGACCAATCCGCGCTTCCTGCGCGAGCTCGAAGCCAAGGTCTCAAAGGACACGCCGGTACTGCTGCTTTGTCGCAGCGGGGCCCGCTCCGCGGCGGCGGCGGCGGCGGCGGCGGCGGCGACCCGGGCTGGATTCAAGCATGCCTATAGCGTTGTCGAAGGGTTCGAGGGTGATCTCGATGAGAGCCGGCAGCGCGGCAACCGTAACGGCTGGCGATTTCGCGCCTTGCCGTGGGTTCAGGACTGAGCGATTCAGCCTGTGGGGATAGCCCATCCTATATATAGAGTAGCGTCGGCTGCCCTGGCTTCGCTGCCGGCGCAGGCGGCGTTCGTTTCAGATAGCTATTGCATATATATATAGCATTTTTGACATAATGGCGGCTGATCGCTGGCTGGTGCACCTGCTGCAATGGGTACCGGTCGAAGCGGGTATCTATCGCCGCAACCGCGTCAGCAACGCAGATCAGCTGAGAGGGCTCGTAGGACGTGGCTGACATCCGGGCCGCAGGCACGTTGAGCAGGTAGGGATACGCGCTCGACCCGTAGGCGACCCCACAGCCGATCCGCGCCGGCCGCTCCACGAGAATAATGCGCGTCGGGCCCGGCGGCGGGCGGCGCAGCAAGTTGGCCGCCAGCACGGTACCGGAAAAGCCGCCGCCGATGATGGCGATGGTGGCCGAACGAGGCTGCATGATCACCGCCGTCAGACTTAAAGCGGCCCCAGAATATGACGCAGGCGGTAAGAAGTCAGTCTCACCCCGGTCTTAAAGCAGTCACGGCGGAACCAAGGCCTCCTGATCGCTTGCCGGTGCGCACCTGACTGCCGGAACGACCCATGCTGCGCTGCGCAGTTACCGGCCGCCGCTGCGCCGCACCCCGCACTGCTCGATGTCCTCGCAGTCAACCCCAGGGCTCCAGCCACGTTCTAGGCAGATCGGGCACAGGAAAAGCTGTCGGCTATAAGCGACCGCTTTCAACGTATGCCGTGAGGGGACGATTGCCATGACCAATGCAGCGATACGGCACTCCTGGTGGACTGCCAGCAAGGCTCCTTGGCTGCTAAGGGCGCTGGGGCTTTTGGGTGTTGCGGCGTTAGCGGCCTGCGGATCCGGTGGCGGCGGCGGCTCCGGCATGTCCAGCAACTCGGACACTGCCAAGCCCGGAATGACGCCCGAGGCGTGCACGGGCTGCGGCACCGCCATGGTGACGCTGACCGATGCCCCGGGAGATTTGCTGAGCTACATCGTCAACGTCGTCTCACTGCAGCTGACGCGCTCCGACGGCACCGTGGTCGAGACCGTTCCCGTCAGCACGCAGGAGGATTTCGCGCAGCTGGTGAATCTCTCGGATCTGATCAGCTCCGAACAGATACCGGCCGGCCGATACGTCTCGGCAACCATCACACTGGACTACAGTGCGGCCACGATTGTCGTGGATAACGGCAGCGGTGGTGTCACGATCGCGCCTGCAAGCATCATCGACGGCGCCACGTCCCTGCCGCTCACGGCTCCGAATCCAACCCAGATCACCTTGACGCTGGCGCTGGGTGCCAATACGCCATTGGTCATTACATCGAACACCGTGGCCAACCTGGCGTTGGATTTCAATCTGCTCGCCTCCAATACAGTCACCCCATCGGCAACAGATCCCAGCACGGTCACCGTCAATCCGACGCTCACGGCGAGCCTCGTGCCCGATGCGACCAAACAGATTCGGGTCGGTGGTCCGCTGGTCAGCGTTAACGCGACTGGTGGCAGCTACGTCATCAACGTGCGGCCGTTCTTCAACAGCAGCGGCAGCAGCGGGCAGCTGAGCGTGCAAACCATCGGTACGACGACCTACTCGATCAACGGCACCAGCTATACCGGCAACGCCGGGATCACTGCGCTGGCGACACTGACCGAGGGAACATTGACCATGGCGTATGGCACCTGGGACCAGGGGACCCAGACCTTCACCGCGAGCAACGTCCTGGTCGGTTCCAGCGTCGCCGGTAGCACGCTCGACAGCGTAGCGGGCACAGTGACGGCCCGGTCCGGCGATACGCTGACATTGTCCAACAGCCTGGTGTTGCGTACTGGTCGGCGCGCGCTGGGTTTTGCGCGTCAGGTGACCGTTACGGTCGGCACCGGCACCGGCGTGACCGAGAGCGGACAAGCCGGATCGTTCTCTATTCAGGATATTTCTGTCGGCCAGAGTCTGCAGGTATCCGGCACTTTGAGCGCTGGTCCGCTTAACGATGGCGCAGGCAGTGCGACGCTCGACGCGACCAGCGGCAATGCACAGCTGTTCCCCACCAGTGTCTTGGGATTGGCGACTGCCAGTACCACCAGTCTGGTCACGCTGAATCTGCAGTCGATTAACGGCTATGCGCCCACGAGCGTGAATTTTGCAGGCACCGGAACGAGTAGTGCACAGGATGCCACGGCCGCGGCCTACACCGTTGCGGTCCCCTCCGCGATCTCGACCAGCTCGGTCAGTGTGGGACTCCCGGTGCGCTTCACCGGCTTCGTGGCGCCATTTGCTCAGGCGCCGCCTGACTTCACAGCCTCGACGCTGCTGAGCTACGCCGATACGCGTGCATTGCTGCTGGTGCGTTGGCCCCGATCCGGTGATGCCGCGCCGTTCGCCACGCTCACCAGCGCTGAGCTGCTGCTGAGCCAGGCCGCGCTGCAAGCCAGTCCCGAGCACGTCATCCGAATCGGCATGACAACCCTCGACCCATCGACGCTGGCCGCCGGTCTACAGATCGTGCCGAACACATCGGCGTCGTCGGCCGCCTTCGCGATCGCTCACTGGTCGAGCCGGACCATCGATAACTTCAGCACCTTCAGCGACTTTGTGACGGCATTGACGAGCGATCTGAATGGAACCAATGCCGTCCTGCAAATCACCGCCGATGGACCCTATAACGCCAGCGCTGGAGTGCTGTCCGTGGATCAGATGATCGCCATCCTCAATAACTGAGGCGCGATTCACGCCGCTCGAGCGCCGCGGCGCGCATGGCAGGGAACTCCGCCACCGAGCGGTCGGTCAAAGGAGTATATATCGTGCACGGCGATGCCGCGTTTGCGGCCCAGGGAGGACGTAGTGAACAAGAGACTGGCTTGGATCGGAATCGGTTTATCGGCGCTGGTATCCACCAGCGTCATGGCCGCGGGTTACGACTACGGCCCCGGCCCCAGTTATGGCGGCTTCTATTTCGGCGCCAGCGCCGGCCAAGTCTTCTACAACGAAGAGGGCATCCCCCAATTGACGCCCACGGTGGCGATCTTCCGCGTTGGCCAGCAGTTCAATCCGTATTTGGCGATCGAAGGTCGCGTTGGTACTACCGTCAGCGGTGGCTGGTCCAATGGCTTTCATGCCGACCTCGATGCCCTGTACGGCGGCTATGTCAAAGGCATCCTGCCCGTTACCCCATGGTTCTCGGGCTACGCAATCGGCGGAGTGGCCGGCGCGCAGATTCACCGCAACTACCCCGACTTCAACACCAATGATGCGGGGCTGTCCTTCGGGTTCGGCACGGAGTTCAACCTCGGTGGCGGCGCATCGTTGAATGTAGAATGGGCGCGTTTGATTAACAACGGCAACAACGCGGGATTCGATTACACCGCCGATCAGCTGACCTTCGGTGTGAATTGGCATCCGTATCTGTGGTGAGTTGATCCAACGAGTGCAGGCGCTTTGCAATCACCGCTACCGATCGATATCTCGGCATCTTTGCGACTCTGATTTCCGATTGAGTGTGACTCTGCGCAGGTGATTCCGCACCGCTGCGAATATTGATCTTCTCCATCAGTGGGTTAGCCCTGACACCGCTGTCACGTGGGCGCGAGAGGCCAGGATGTTTTGCTCGCCTTCAATTCAATTGGATGTGATCATTGCGGCGACGCGGGGGCGGTGAACAACAGCAACGCAATGAGAAAAAAATGAGTCGCTACGTTATCCCTTTCGATCAGCTCGGCCGCGGCGACGTAGAGCTGGTTGGAGGGAAGAATTCCTCCCTGGGTGAGATGCTTCGCGGCTTGTCGGGATTGGGCATTACGGTGCCCGATGGCTATGCCACCACGGCGCAGGCTTATCGCGATTTTCTGAGTCACGACGGCCTCGCGGCACGCATCGCCCAGACTCTTGCCGCTCTGAACGTCGAGGATCTGCCGCAGCTCGCGCACACGGGCGCGCAGATCCGGCGATGGGTACTGGACACGCCCTTTCCACAGCGGCTGCAACAGGAAGCGTTGGCCGCCTGGCGACGCATGGATCAAGGCCAAGGCATCGCGGTGGCTGTACGCTCCTCCGCGACCGCCGAGGATTTGCCCGAAGCCTCCTTTGCGGGCCAACAGGAGAGCTTTCTCAACGTCCGCGGCGAGCAGGCGCTGCTGCAGACCATGCACGAAGTGTTCGCGTCGCTATTCAACGATCGCGCCATAGCGTACCGCATTCATCAGGGATTCGATCATTCAGCAGTAGCCCTGTCGGTGGGCGTGCAACACATGGTGCGCAGTGATCTCGGTGTCAGTGGCGTCATGTTCACGCTCGATACCGAATCCGGCTTTCGCGAAGCTGTGTTCATTACCAGCTCCTACGGCTTGGGCGAAACCATCGTGCAGGGAGCCGTCAATCCGGATGAATTCTATGTCTACAAACCGGCGCTGCGGGCCGGCCGCAAGGCGGTGTTGCGGCGCAATCTGGGTACCAAAGCCATCAAGATGGTCTACGCGCCGCCGGGATCGAGCGAACGGGTCGTGACGGTCGAGGTGCCCGAGAAGGACCGCAGTCGATTCTCGCTGGATGACCGGGAAATCGAATCGCTGGCGCGGCAGGCACTGACCATCGAGCAGCACTATGGTTGTCCCATGGATATCGAATGGGGCAAGGACGGCAACACGGGCCAGCTGTTCATTCTGCAGGCAAGACCGGAAACCGTGCAGAGCCGCACCGGCCGCAGCATCCAACGCTTCACGCTCAAATCCCGCTCACGCGTGTTGGTTGAAGGCCGCAGCATTGGTCAGCGCATCGGCGCCGGTCGCGCCCGGATCATTCGTGACTCTGGAGAAATGGAGCGCGTACGGCCCGGGGAAGTGCTGGTGGCCGATATGACCGACCCGGATTGGGAGCCCGTCATGAAGCGGGCGGCCGCGATCGTCACCAACCGCGGCGGGCGCACGTGCCATGCCGCCATCATCGCCCGCGAGTTGGGCATCCCGGCGGTAGTCGGCTGTCGTGAGGCGACTACCGCGATTCGAGACGGTCAGGACATTACCGTCTCGTGTGCCGAAGGTGATACCGGCTACGTCTTCGAGGGGATACTCGGCATCGAGCAGCAACAGATTCAGCTCGATGCCATGCCGCCCGCGCCGGTGCGCATCATGATGAACGTTGGCAATCCGGATCGCGCCTTCGCTTTCGCCGCGCTACCCCACCACGGCGTCGGACTCGCGCGCCTGGAGTTCATCATCAACCGCATGATCGGCGTACACCCGAGGGCACTGCTCGAATTCGATCAACTCAGTGTCGAGTTGCAGGCCCAAATTCGCCAGCAGATGGCAGGCTACGCTGACCCGACGAGTTTTTTTATTGACAAACTCTGCGAGGGCATCGCGCAGATTGCCGCGGCATTTGCCCCGCAGCCGGTCATCGTGCGGCTTTCCGACTTCAAGTCGAACGAGTACGCCAACCTTATCGGCGGTCGCGCGTACGAGCCGCATGAAGAGAATCCCATGCTGGGTTTCCGCGGCGCGGCGCGCTATGTCGACCGAGCATTCCGGCCCTGCTTTGAATTGGAATGTCGGGCCCTGTGCCGGGTCCGCGAAGAAATGGGACTCACGAATGTGCAGGTCATGGTGCCATTCGTGCGCACCTTGACCGAGGCGCGGCAAGTGACCGAGTTGCTGGCCGCTAACGGTTTGAAGCGCGGTGTGAACGATCTGAAGCTAATCATGATGTGCGAATTGCCCACCAATGCGGTGCTGGCTGACCGCTACCTGGAATACTTCGACGGCATGTCGATCGGGTCAAATGACATGACGCAGCTCACCCTGGGCGTGGATCGGGACTCCGCGGTCGTCGCCAAGTTATTCGATGAACGCGATGATGCCGTCAAGGCGATGCTGAGCATGGCCATCAGCGCCTGCCGGCGACAGCACAAGTACGTCGGGATTTGCGGGCAGGGACCCTCGGACCATCCGGAGCTGGCACGCTGGCTGGTAGATCAGGGGATTGACAGTGTGTCGCTGAACCCCGATACCGTCGTGGAAACCTGGTTGTTCCTGGCCGGAATCAAAGCCTGAACTCGCGACTGATGCGCACCATCTGCTTCGTATCCGATCGAACCGGCGTCACGGCCGAAACGATGGGGCACAGCCTGCTGTCGCAATTTGAAGGCTTGCAGTTTCGCTCGGTCACGATGCCGTTTGTCTCCAGCGTCGAGCAAGCCCGGGGGGTCGTGGGCCGCATCAACGCCATCGCGCAGGAAGAGCGGGCGCGGCCCATCATATTCTGCACATTGGTGGATGATCAGGTGCGTGCCACCGTCAAGCAGGCGAATGGCCTGTTCCTGGATTTCTTTGCCGCATTTCTCGGCCCGCTGGAAACCGAGTTGGCCATGGAATCCGCACACGCCAGCGGCAGAGCCTTGCATGGCGCCGGCAGCGATCCCACCTATGCAGCGCGTATCAACGCGGTCAATTTCGCACTGGCCAACGACGACGGTGCCGGTGCGCGCAACTATCGCAGCGCCGAGGTAATTTTGATCGGTGTATCGCGCTCCAGTAAGACGCCCACCTCGCTGTACATGGCGCTGCAATACGGCATCTTTGCCGCCAATTATCCGCTGGCGGAGGAAGATCTGGAATCCGGTGGTCTGCCGCCCATATTGCTGCCCTATAAGGCTAAGCTCTACGGCCTGACGATCAAACCGGAGCGGCTGCAGCAGATCCGCAGCGAACGCAGGCCGGGAAGTCGATACGCTTCAGCGCAGCAGGTGCAATACGAAGTGCGCACGGCACACAGCCTGCTCGAGCGCCTGAGCGTGCCATATATCGATGTCACCGACTGCAGCATCGAAGAAATCGCCAGTCGCATCCTGGACCAGATGGGATTGGATCGGCGCGCGCGCATGTAGTCGCGCGGCGGCGCGCCGAACATGCGCGGCGTCACAGTTTCCGCGGCAATCGCTCAAGATTGACCGCGCCGCGCCGTAATGGCGTGTACGCGGCGGATATTAAAGCAGAAACCCAGACTTGCGATCTCAATGAGCGTCAAAGCGCCGCCTGCGGAAAAGGAGCGAATCATCGTTGGCAGGCCGCTGCCATTTTCGGTGTTTGGCGCCGAAGGTCAGTTGTTGCTTGCGGAGGGCAGCGTCGTCGAGAGCGACCGCGCGCGACAGATGCTGTTACGCAAAGGCGTCTATCGCGACGCCGTGAACCGCGAGGACACCACTCCGGACACGGCATGCGAGCTCGCGGACGGCTTGGCGGAGGCCCCGTTGTCGGCCCTGCAGAAAGATTACGGTGCAGCCAGCGCCGGCCACCGCTTTGCGTTAAGCATTGCTTCCAGTGATTCCGACGAGGCGTACAGCACCTGGGTCATCGGCGTGCATAATCAGAGCATCATTTTGACCGCGCCGCGGCGCCCGAACGGATCTCTGGTCAGCGTCACCGTGGGGCAAGCATGGCTATGCCGCGCATTTCAAATGACTTCGGCATTTCGCTTTCGCAGCACCGTGCTCAAGGTCGTGTTTGAGCCGTTTCCGCACGTGCATATCGAAGCGCCCCAGCATGTCGAGCGGCGCACCGTTCGCGGCAAGCCTCGCGCCGCCGTATTCGTCGACGTCACCCTCGAAGCGCCGCTCGCCGCGCCGGCTGTGATAGTGGACCTGAGCGTCAGTGGTGGGCGCCTCGCGGTGGAAGAAGCTATCAAGCTCGAGCGTGGCCAGGCGCTTCGCATTGCCATGAAGCTCGAATTGATCGACTCGCAATTCGAGCTGTCGCTCAAGGCCAGCGTCGTCGCCCTGTTCGGCGCCAGCGATGGCCGCCATCCCAAAGTAGTGTTCTACGGCATCAAATTTGAATCGCTCACCGAAGTCGAACGTTTGGTGTTGCACAGCTTTGTCAGCGGACAGTTGGCAATGGAACTGAACTCGCTGTGGCAGATGTTGTCGACCGCCTCGCCGACAAACGCAGAGTCAAAAAGCAAGAATACTTAGTAAAATCAGTCAGCTGTAACGCCACACTGGGGTGAACCTCCGCTCGCGCTACGCGCGGCACCGCACCGACGCAGCGCGAGTGCGTCGCTAGGGTTCATGGGCAGCCCATCGGCAACCCGAGGCTAATGATGAATACCCCGCACAGTCCCAAGGTTCGCGTCCGCATGGCACGAACGGCCGGCCAGACGCAAAACTCAGAACGCCCGAGCGATGTCTCGAACTCGCACAGAGCCACTCTAACGTTGAAAGCGAACGCGGTAGCTCGCAACCTCGTCCGTCCAGTCACGCCCAGAGCGTCCACCGGCGCAGCTCCGAGCAAGATCTCCTTGCCCGAGAGCGCTCGCTGGTGTGTTCCGTATGGTCGATAGAGATACGGAATTCGGTGATCCGAATGATGCGCGCCGCTTCGGCTGATCGCCTCGGGTCTGAATTCGACAACTTCCTGTTTGCACCGATTGCCGAGGAAAGCAACGGGATGCTGCTCAGAGTCGTGTCAGTATTGGCGCGATTGGACGTCGATCCCTGGGAGGAGGCCTCCCAATTGGCTCGCTTGCCGGGCGAGGCCGCAACTCGAAAATTGGCCGCGTTGATCGCGGCGCTGCCTGACGGTCCCTCGGCACGTCAAGATCCCGGTACGATTGCGGCGCGCTTGATCACGCTGCTGCCTCGCCCAGCGCGTGCCGCGGTGCCGGCGCAGCCGACATTGCCCCAGATGCCATCGGCGAACAAATCGCGGGCGGTGACCTCCGTGATCCTGTACGCGATCTTCATGCTGTTCCTGCTGTGCGCGCAATGGCTCATGGCAAACCGAGACCCGCCGCCGGCACCGGCTCAAAAAGCCTCCGCGCCAGTGACCATGCCGAGCATCCCAAGATAGTCTCGCGGCATTTGCAGCCTTTGGCGATAATGGCCGTGCCCGCGTTGGCCTGACGCATCTAAGCCGTGGCGATGAACCAGTCGATCGGCGTCGATCTCGAGCGACAGCGTCAGGTCGTGACGGCGCTGCGAACGGTGCTGCCCGAGAGTTGTGTGCTATTTCGCGAAGAGGACACGCGACCTTACGAATGCGATGGCCTGACTCTGTATCGACAGGTGCCGATGGCCGTGGCACTGCCGGATCGCGAATCCCAGGTCGCACAAGTCCTCAAGCTCTGCCACGCCATGCAGGTACCGGTGGTACCGCGCGGTGCCGGCACCGGGCTCTCGGGCAGCGCACTGCCGCATGCGGGCGGCGTGCTGCTGTCGATGGCGAAGTTCAATCGCATTCTTGAAATCGACCGCGATGCCCGTACTGCGACGGTTCAGCCCGGTGTGCGCAATCTCGCCATCTCCGAGGCGGCGGCCCCGCATCGCTTGTACTACGCGCCGGACCCATCGAGTCAGATTGCCTGCACGATCGGTGGCAATGTCGCCGAGAACTCCGGCGGCGTGCACTGCTTGAAATACGGCCTGACCGTGCACAACGTCATGCGCGTGCGGGCGCTGACCGTCGCGGGTGAGGTGGTCGAATTTGGCGGGCGAGCGCTCGACTCACCCGGGCTGGATTTGCTCGCCGTCATCGTGGGCTCGGAGGGAATGCTCGCCGTCACCACGGAAGTCACTGTGAAACTGGTGCCAATGCCGCAACTGGCACGCTGCATCATGGCGAGCTTTGCTGAAGTGACCGATGCCTGCCACGCGGTGGCAGCCTTGATCGCCGCAGGCATCATTCCGGCCGGACTGGAGATGCTCGATCAGGCGGCCTCGCGACTGGTCGAACCGTTTGCGCATGCCGGGTATGACCTGGATGCCGCAGCGGTGCTGTTGTGCGAATCCGACGGTACCCCCGAGGAAGTCAGCGACGAGATCGAACACATGAGCGCAGTACTGCGACGATCCCACGCCACGCGCGTTCAGGTGTCCAACAACGAATCAGAGCGCCTGCGCTTCTGGGCGGGGCGGAAGAACGCCTTTCCGGCCGCGGGTCGTGCAGCGCCTGCCTACTACTGCATGGACGGCACCATTCCCCGCAGGCATTTGGCTGCGATGCTGTTGTCGATTCAGGCCATGGAGCGCAAATACGGCCTGCAGTGCCCCAATGTGTTCCATGCGGGCGACGGCAATCTGCATCCTTTGATTCTGTTCGACGATAACGATCCCGATTCGGTCGCACGCGCCGAACAGTTCGGCGCCGAGATTCTCGAGCAGACCGTGCAACTGGGTGGAACCATCAGCGGCGAGCATGGTGTTGGCGTCGAGAAGCTGGATCAGATGTGTTTACAATTCGACCGCCCCACCCTCGATGCCTTCGGCGCAGTCAAGCAGGCCTTCGATCCCAGCGGTCTGCTCAACCCCGGAAAGGTCGTGCCCACACTGCATCGTTGCGGCGAATACGGCAAGCTGCGCAAGCACGCAGGCGCCGCGCAATTTCCTGAGCTGCCGCGGTTCTGATGGACGAGGCAGTCGCGGTCGTAGCCGAACAAATACGCGCAGCCGCGGCCGGACGCCAGCCGCTGCGGGTCCGTGCCGGCGGCAGCAAGGACTTCTACGGCAATACGCCCCGTGGCACGGTGCTCGATCCACGCGCCGCGCGCGGCATCATCAGCTACGAGCCCACTGAGCTCGCGTTGACTGTGCGTTGCGGGACCCCGCTGGCGGAGCTCGAAGCGGCGCTTGATGCACACGGACAAATGCTCGCGTTCGAGCCGCCCCATTATGGCGAGACCGCTACCATCGGCGGCTGCATCGGCAGCGGCTTGGCGGGACCGCGCCGCGCATCGGCCGGATATTCCTTTGGTGGCGTGCGTGATTTCGTACTCGGTGCCAAGTTGCTGGATGGCCGAGCGCAGCTGCTGTCGTTTGGCGGCATGGTGATGAAGAACGTTGCCGGCTACGATGTCGCGCGCTTGCTCGCCGGTTCGCTCGGCGTACTGGGCGTGATTATCGAGGTGTCGCTCAAGGTCGTGCCCAAGCATAAGGTGGAATCCACGCTGCGATTCGCAATGAATGAAACCGCAGCGCTGAACCAGCTCAACGCCTGGGGCGGCCAGCCGTTGCCGCTCTCCGCCTCGGCTTGGCACATGGATACGCTTTTCGTGCGCCTGTCCGGATCCACATCGGCGGTCGAAGCGGCGGCCGCCAGGCTCGGCGGTCAGGCGATCGATCCCGGCGTCGCAGCGCAGTTCTGGCACGGGCTGCGCGAGCAGACCGATCCGTTCTTTTCCGGCGATCTGCCACTTTGGCGCCTGTCGGTTCCCTCCCCTGCGGCAGCAGTCGAACTGGGGACTGACCAGCTGGTCGAATGGGGTGGCGCGCTGCGTTGGATTCGCTCGACGCGCTCGACCGCGGAAATTCGCGCGCGGGCACACAGTCTGGGCGGTCATGCCACGCTGTTTCGAGGCGGTGATCGCACGCAGGGCGTCTTCACGCCATTAGCCCCCGGAATCGCCGCGATACATCAGCGCTTGCGCGCGCAATTCGATCCGGCCGGAATTTTCGATTCCGGGCGCATGTATCCAGAAGGCCAAAATGCAAATCACGCTCGCTGATTTTGTCAGGGATACGCCGGAAGGCGAGCAGGCCGAGGCCATCCTGCGCAAATGCGTGCACTGTGGATTCTGTACGGCGACTTGTCCGACCTATCAGCTGCTCGGCGATGAACTCGATGGACCGCGCGGGCGCATTTACCTGATCAAGCAGGTGCTCGAAGGTGTCGAGCCTACGTTAAGCACGCAACAGCATCTGGACCGCTGTCTGACCTGCCTGAGCTGCGAGACCACCTGTCCGTCCGGTGTGCAGTTCGGCCGACTGATCGATATTGGTCGCCATGTCGTGGATGCAAAGGTGCCGCGCTCGCCGAGCTCTCGGGCTTGGCGCACGCTCGTGAAGGAACTCTGCGCCGGCCCCTGGTTTGCGCCGGCACTGCGGCTCGGACGCGCGCTGCGACCGTTGCTGCCGCCCAAACTAAAGAACAAGATATTGCCGCGGCAAGCCGCCGGCGCCTGGCCGAATCGCCGACACGCGCGCAAGATGCTGCTGCTCGCCGGCTGTGTACAGCCGAGCATGATCCCGAATATCAACGCCGCGACCGCGCGTGTTTTCGACACGCTCGGCATCGAATTGATCGTGCCTGCTGTGGCGGCCTGCTGTGGTGCCATCCGTCATCACATGAACGATCAGTCGGGCGCACTGGTGGACGCGAGGCGCAATATCGACGCCTGGTGGCCGCACATTGCAGCGGGGGCGGAGGCGATCGTCATGAACGCATCCGGCTGCGGGGCGATGGTGCGCCAGTACGCGTATCTGCTGCGGCACGACGCCATCTATGCCAGCAAGGCCGCGCGCGTGAGTGAGCTGACCCGCGACCTCGCCGAGCTTTTGCCGCCGCTGCTGGCGCCGCGGCTTGAGATGCTGGCCGCAAGTAAGCGGGAGCGTGTCGCCTTCCATCCGCCGTGCACTCTGCAGCACGCTCAGAATGTGCGTGGGGTGGTTGAAGCGCTGCTGAGCGCACTCGGTGCGCAAGTTTTACCATTCAAGGACAGCCATTTGTGCTGCGGCTCGGCAGGCACCTATTCCGTGCTGCAGCCAGAGCTGGCCAACCGCCTGCGTGACCGAAAGCTGGAGGCGCTGATGGCCGCCCGGCCGGACACGATCCTGTCGGCCAATGCGGGATGCATTGCACACCTGGCCGGTACCGCGCCCGTTACGGTGCAGCACTGGATCGAATGGGTGGATGCACGGCTGGTGAGCTGAGCCGCCGGGGATGTGAATTCCCCATCATATGTCAGGCCGCAGACACGATCCTCGTTCCCGGCTATGACATGGATTTTGCTACAATTAGAGAGCCCGATCCGGGCCCCCGACCGCGCGGTAACTTCTTGAGCTGCAGCAATGATCAGTCAAATCCACAGCATCATTGAGCGCTTTCGCGCTCAACCGGGTCCGCTTCTGCTGGTGCTGCATGCGATCCAGGACGAATTGGGCTATATCCCCCCGGAAGCGCAAACTCTCGTTGCGCAGGGACTGAATCTCTCGCGCGCCGAAGTGCATGGCGTCGTCACGTTTTATCATTACTTTCGTCATTCGCCCCCGGGACGACACGTCGTGCAGCTGTGCCGCGCAGAAGCGTGCCAGTCGATGAACGCCGATAAACTGGCGGCGCACGCCCATCAGGCCCTCGGAATTGGCTTTCACGAGACCACGGCTAACGGTGAGTTTTCGCTGGAGCCGGTGTATTGCCTCGGCAACTGCGCCTGCTCTCCAGCGATGATGATTGACGGCCAACTGTACGGCCGCGTCACCAACGCGCGCTTTGATGAGTTGCTGGCCGAGCAACAGCAGGAATCATGAGCACGACGCTCTTCGTGCCCAAGGATGCCGCCGCGCTATCGGTGGGTGCGGACAAGGTGGCACGGGCGATCGCCGAGCAGGCGCAGGCGCGCTCCATTGCAGTACAGATCAAACGCAATGGCTCGCGGGGACTGTTGTGGCTTGAGCCGCTGATCGAGGTGGAAACGGCGGACGGGCGTATAGCCTACGGACCGGTCAGCGTCGCCGATGTGCCCGGTTTGTTCGAGGCCGGTTTTCTCCAGGGCGGTGCACATGCGCTGCAACATGGCGTGACCGAACAGATTCCATATTTCAAGAGCCAGCAGCGGCTCACATTTGCGCGCGTGGGTGTCATCGAGCCGACCAATTTGGCGGACTATCTCGCCCACGACGGCTATCGCGGATTGCGGCAAGCCTTGCAGATGAGTCCGGCGCAGATCGTGCAGACCGTGACCGACTCCGGTTTGCGCGGCCGCGGCGGCGCGGCGTTTCCGACCGGGATCAAATGGAAGACCGTGCTCGATGCACCCGCGGCGCAAAAGTACGTGACCTGCAATGCCGACGAAGGCGACTCGGGCACGTTTGCCGATCGCATGCTCATGGAAGGCGATCCCTTCGCCTTGATCGAAGGCATGACGATTGCCGGCGTCGCGGTCGGCGCGACGCGGGGCTTCATCTATCTGCGTGCCGAATACCCTCACGCGCACCGGACCTTGAACGAGGCGATTGCCGTGGCGTACGGCGCGGGCTATCTCGGCGCGAACGTCCTGGGCAGCGGCCACCGATTCGATCTAGAAGTGCGGCTCGGTGCCGGCGCCTATATCTGTGGTGAAGAGACTTCGATGCTCGAGAGCCTGGAAGGTCGTCGCGGCGAAGTGCGCGTGCGACCGCCCTTACCGGCCATCAAGGGCCTGTTCGGCATGCCGACCATAGTCAACAACGTGATCTCATTGGCGAGCGTACCGATCATCCTGGACAAGGGCGCCAAGTTTTATCAGGACTTCGGCACCGGCAAGTCGCGCGGTACCCTGCCGATACAACTGGCGGGCAATCTCAAGCGGGGTGGTTTGGTCGAACGCGCATTCGGTGTCAGCTTGCGCGAGTTGCTGTACGACTACGCTGACGGAGCGGCCTCTGGGCGGCCGCTACGCACGGTGCAGATTGGAGGTCCCTTGGGCGCCTATGTGCCCGCAGCGCAGTTCGACACACCGGTAGACTACGAAGCCCTCAGTGGCATTGGCGCGTTATTGGGACATGGCGGCATCGTGGCATTCGATGACACAGTGGACATGGCTCACATGGCACGCTACGCGATGGAGTTCTGCGCCATCGAATCCTGCGGCAAATGCACTCCCTGCCGCCTGGGCTCAACCCGCGGCATGGAAGTCATTGATCACATTATGTGTGGTGTAAATCCGCAACAAAATCTGACGCTTCTTGAAGAATTGTGTGACACGATGTTAAATGGCTCGCTTTGCGGACTCGGCGGCATGACGCCATTTCCGGTGCAAAGCGCCCTGAAGCATTTCAGGGAAGACTTCCTCAAATTTCGTAACCCCTAGCGACACCCATGTACTCTCTAGACCACTACGATCTTGGCACGCCCCGCAGCAACAGCACCCAGCAGGTGAGCGTCGAAATCGACGGTCATAGCATCATGGTGCCGGCCGGCACGTCGATCATGCGCGCCGCGGCCAGCGTCGGCGAGCAAATCCCAAAGCTGTGCGCGACCGATACGCTTCGGGCCTTTGGCTCATGTCGCTTGTGCCTCGTGGAAATCGAAGGACGCAAGGGCTACCCGGCTTCCTGTACCACTCAAGTCGCCGAGGGCATGAAGATCCGCACGCAGAGCGAGCGGCTGTCGGGTTTGCGTCGCGGCGTCATGGAGTTGTACGTCTCCGATCATCCGCAGGAGCTGCTCAACGGCCAGTCCCCGGCACGCACCGAGATCAAGGAAATGGCGCAGCGCCTGGGTGTGACCGAGACACGTTATGGTTGGGACGGCGCGCGTCACAGCGGCCAGGCCAAAGACGAGAGCAATCCCTATTTCACCTTCGACCCGAATGCCTGCATCGTTTGCTCGCGCTGCGTGCGCGCCTGCGATGAGGTGCAGGGCACTCTGGCCTTGACCGTTGAAGGCCGCGGCTTCGCATCGCGAGTGGTGGCGAGTCAGGCCGAGTCGTTCGTGGCATCCGAATGCGTGTCCTGCGGCGCGTGCGTCGAAGCCTGTCCGACCACGGCGCTCATGGAAAAGAGCCTGATCGCAGCGAAGCCTCCGGACCACGACGTGACCACGACCTGCGCCTACTGCGGCGTTGGCTGCTCGTTAAAGGCGGAAGTCAGCAACGGCGAAGTGGTGCGCATGGTGCCAAGCCGCGAAGGCCATGCCAACGCCGGTCACGCCTGCATCAAAGGCCGTTTCGCCTATGGCTATGCGAAACACGAAGACCGTGTTCTCAAGCCCATGATCCGCAAAAAGATCAGCGACCCATGGCGCGAAGTATCGTGGGACGAGGCGATCAACTACACCGCGAGTGAATTCAAGCGTATCCAGGCCCAGTACGGCAAGGATTCGGTTGGCGGCATCACCTCTTCGCGCTGCACCAACGAAGAGGCGTACCTGGTGCAGAAGCTGGTGCGCGCCGCGTTCGGCAACAACAACGTCGATACCTGCGCGCGCGTATGCCACTCGCCCACGGGCTACGGCCTGAAGAACACCTTGGGTGAATCCGCGGGAACGCAGGAGTTCGCCTCGGTCATGAAGGCCGACGCCATTGTCCTGATCGGCGCAAATCCCACGGAAGGCCATCCGGTATTCGCCTCGCAGCTCAAGCGGCGCTTGCGCGAAGGTGCGAAGCTGATCATCATTGATCCGCGTGTCATCGCCCTGGTACGCACCCCGCATATTCAGGCCGACTACCACCTGCAGTTGCGTCCCGGCACCAATGTGGCCTTGATGAATGCACTGTCGCATGTGGTCGTGACCGAAGGCCTGACGAAGGAAGCGTATATCCAGGAGCGTTGCGAAGCCGATTCGTATGCGCGCTGGAAAGCCTTCGTTGCTCATCCAGAGCGCTCACCGGAAGCCTCGGCGAGCGTCACGGGCGTGCCGGCCGAGTCGGTGCGGGCCGCGGCGCGCATGTATGCGAGTGCCGGCAACGGTGCCATCTATTACGGCCTGGGCGTCACCGAGCACAGTCAGGGGACGACCATGGTCATGTGCATCGCGAATCTCGCGATGGCGACCGGCAATCTGGGTCGAGAAGGCGTGGGTGTGAATCCCCTGCGCGGGCAGAACAACGTACAGGGCTCTTGCGACATGGGCTCCTTCCCGCATGAGCTCACCGGCTATCGGCACGTCGCCGACAACGCGATACGCGCCACGTTTGAATCGTTCTGGGGCGTGACCTTGGACCCCGAGCCGGGTCTGCGCATTCCGAATATGTTCGAGGCGGCTTTGGATGGCAGCTTCAAGGGCATATACGTCGAGGGCGAGGACATGGCGCAGTCCGATCCCAACACCCAGCACGTGACCGCGGCCTTCTCAGCCATGGAATGCGTGGTGGTACAGGACTTGTTCCTGAACGAAACCGCCAAATACGCGCACGTATTCCTGCCGGGTTCTTCGTTCCTGGAAAAGGACGGCACCTTTACCAATGCCGAGCGGCGTATTTCGCGCGTTCGCAAAGTCGTCGAGCCGCGCGCGGGTTATGCCGATTGGGAGATCACCGTGTTGTTGTCGAATGCGCTCGGTTATCCGATGCATTATCAGCACCCTTCGGAAATCATGGCGGAAATCGCCGCCCTGACGCCCACATTCACCGGGGTCAGCTTTGAAAAGTTGGATCGGCTCGGCAGCATCCAATGGCCGTGCAATGCCGAGGCGCCCGACGGTACGCCGACCATGCATATCGATCATTTTGTACGCGGCAAGGGCAAATTCTTCGTCACCGAGTACGTGCCGACCAGCGAGCGAAGCACCAGTCGCTTCCCATTGCTGCTGACCACCGGCCGCGTGCTGAGCCAGTACAATGTCGGCGCGCAGACACGCCGCACGCAAAACGTGGTATGGCACGCCGAAGATCGGCTCGAGATCCATCCGCACGATGCGGAGACGCGCGGCGTCGAGAGCGGCGATTGGCTGGGCGTGGCCAGCCGCGCCGGCGAGACGGTACTGCGCGCCGTCGTGACCGACCGAGTGCAGCCCGGTGTGGTCTATACGACGTTCCATTTCCCGGAGTCCGGCGCCAACGTCGTGACCACCGAGAACTCGGATTGGGCAACGAATTGCCCTGAATACAAGGTGACCGCCGTGCAGGTCGTCAAGGTCACTCAGCCCTCGGAATGGCAGCGTCGGTATCATGAATTGACCGAGCGTCAGCGCAAGATCGTGCGGGAGCGCAGTGTCAGTCATTCCTGATTCCCGGATTGCAGCACTGGCGGCGCCACTGTTGTATAGCGAAGTCCGGGTCGAGCGCTGGATTGACGGCAAGACTGAGCAGATCCTCGATCGGGTTGCCGAGGAGGAGCCGGTTGCGCTGACCTATCAGCGCACCCCGCACGTGGTGATGCTGACCACGCCGGCCGACCTCGAGGATTTGGGCGTGGGCTTTACGCTCAGCGAGGCCGTAGTGCACAGCCCTGATGAAATTAAATCAGTGGAAGTGCTCAATGAGGCCGGCCGTCTTGAAGTTCGCATCGGGATTGCCGGCGAGCGCTTCGCCGAATTGCTGCATCGACAGCGCAATCTGACCGGACGCACCGGCTGCGGGCTGTGTGGCGCCGAAACCATCGAGCAGGCGATTCGCCATCCCGCGCCCGTCGGCCGGGGACCGAGCATTACACTGCCGGAGTTGCATCAGGCGCTGACCGAACTGCACTCTCGTCAGCCTCTGAATGCACAGACCGGCAGCGTGCATGCCGCGGCCTGGGCATTGCCCGGCAAGGGCATTCAATTGGTGCGTGAAGATGTCGGACGGCACAACGCGCTCGACAAGGTCATCGGCGCGTTGACGCGCGCAGGCGTCGATTGCACCGCCGGCTATCTCGTCATCACCAGCCGCGCGAGTTACGAGATGGTGCAAAAGGCCGCGACGGTCGGAATCACCCTGCTGGCAGCGGTGTCGGCACCCACGGCGTTGGCCATCAGACTTGCTGCCGAAGTCCGGCTGACCCTGGTGGGCTTTGCGCGCGCGCATCGACACGTGGTGTATGCGCACCCGCAGCGTTTGCTGGCGTAAATCCGCGTGCATATTGAACAGCTCGTCACCATGGCGAACGACATCGCCGCATTCTTTCACGGCGCCAGCGATCCGGATCTGGCGGCGCGCGATGTTGCCAATCACCTGCGCCGCAATTGGGATCCGCGCATGCGCAAGCAGATCATCGAGTACTGCAGCGCCGGGGGCACCGGCTTGAGCGATTTGGCGCGGGCGGGTGTTGGCCTGCTGGCATCCGCTCCGACAGCCGCTTCGGCCAGCGGGGAACTCAGCGGCTGAGCAGCCCGAACTCCTGCAGCGCCGGCAGAAAGTTGTCATTGCTATGGCCAGGGTGAGTGAGCTTGATCAGCACATAGCGTTGCAGTGGCGCGAGCCCTGTCCATTGCGGCAGCGACAATGGCGCCAGCCCTTGAGCGGTGAAATAGGCACTGACCTGGTCTGGCACACGACTCTCGTCGGTCCATTCCGGATGGGACTCCACGGGTAAGTCTTTGGCTTTGTCCCCGGTCCGGGTCTCAATTACCCCGACCAGATAATCCCGGTAGCTCCGATTATTCTGCGGTGTGTCGCAGGGCTGCGCCAGCAGCTGATCGCGCTGCTCACGCGTCAGGCGATTCCATTGTTTGAGTGACACCTTCACGCCGCAGTCGTCCAGTTTGAGCCGCACCGCCATCGGAATGCAGTGCAGCGAACCGGCGAAATCCGACTCGAAGGCGAAAATGGGAGAATCGTTCATCGGCCCTTATATTACGCCGCTTTCCTGCCGAGGAGCCATTGCGCGGTACCAGAGCGTGGCTGAGCCGCTATCTCTGCACCGGAATATCGATATAGCTGTCGCTATACCACCGGATCTTCAAGGGTACTTTGCCATCGGTGATGGACTCCACGCTCACGTCGTCCCCGCCGCCATAGTTGATCTCCTGATCCGGGCGTCTGTTGACGCCAAGGACCACCACCACGCGACTGCCCGCCTGAAGTCTGCGGCTCGTCAGCCGTTCGCCTCTGAAGGTCAATTGCTGGCGCTCCCCGGCCTTCAGCAGGTGACGGTGAACGCGATCGCTGGCATAGCTGGCGCGGAATGCGTAGACCGGATCGAACAGCTCAAGGTACTCGCCGCTGGGCAGCAGCTCGTAGAGGGCGATGTTCAGGTCCATATCCATCTTGTTGACTGTGAAATCCAGCCGGCCCGAAAATAGACCATTGAGCTCGATGGCGCGCGGCAGCGGATCGCTGACGAACTTCAAGCTATTGTGGGGTTGCAGATCCTTGCCGATGATGCTGAATGGTGGCGTCCAAGTGGCGTCACTACGATCGGTAAGGCTTACAGTCTGCCGAATAGATGTGCTGCCCGAGGTCTCTTGCTGCGCGAGCACGTGGCCATCGGCCAACGGCGCGGCGTCGAGAAAAAATCGCTGCGCTCCGTTGGCCATGGCTTCGAGCGAGGCGGCGTGCCGCCACTCATTCGCGCCCATGACCTCGTAATTGACGCGATCTGCCAGCAGCGCAGGCTTGGTAGCGCCCTTGAAGACGAAGTCAAACCACTGATAGCGCAGTTCGTGCAGATCAACCAGCGCTACCGGATCGATCTGATAGCCCCGTAGCACGGACGACGGTGCGTCCTGCAACACATTGTCATCGTACGGACCGATCAATAGTGTCTGGTTGGCGTCTGGATTGTAGCGATAATGCTGCGTGAAATAATACAGTGCACCGACCTCATCGCCGCCGTAATAGCCCGCAGTGGTCAACACCGGTATGTTGATGTGCGCGAATTGCTTCTGATACGGGACCATCTCCTGCCAGAACAAATCGTAGCTCGGATGGTTGAGCCAACGATGAAAGAATTTATTGGGCCTGCGATATGTGCGATCGAGTTCGCGGTACGAATTCCCGCTCTGGTACCAGCTCTCCTGGAGCGAGCGCCATCGGGCGTCGTCGTACGTTCCGTCCCAGCCCTTTTTGTTGGTAACGTTGTACACCCACCGATACGCGGAGTTTCGAAAGATGTTGCCTCGCATGGGGAAATCGATTCCCGGCGCGGTCGGGGCCGAAGTGGCAATGGCCTTCAGTGCGGGCGGTAAGCGCTTCGCAGCGGCCCATTCAGTAAAGCCACTGTAACTGCCGCCGTACATGCCCACGCGGCCATCACTCCATGGCTGCCCGGCAATCCAATTGATCACGGCTCGTGCGTCATCGCCATCATTCTGATAGGGAACGACCCTATAGCGGCTCTGAGGCGTCTCGCGAGTATAAGCCACGACACCCACGTAACCGTGAGCGGCACACTCCTTGGCATAGTTCGGCGAGTTGACGTAGATCGTGAACTCGAGCAGCGCCGGCAGTGGCGTGCTGACACCCTTCGGCCGAATCAGAACGGCGGAGATGCTCGCGCCGCCGGAGGTCTTGATCAGGACGCGGTCCTCGGCGACGTAGCGCCGCTGGTCATCCTCGGCATCGAGCGCCCCGATCAGTGGACCGAAGCTGCGATGGGCCTCGAAGGAAAAATACCGCCAGATGAGCTCTACCGCTTCGGAGAGGGGGATGCTGCCCTGGGGCCGCCACTGATTGAACGAGTTCTGCACAGTCTCCCGGAGCCCGGGCAAGGGAAAACCGCGCCACGCCGTCACCGCGTATGCGTCCTGATCATTGAGCCGGGCGATTGAATCGCGGAATGACTGCGTGAAGGCCTGCGCAAACGAAACTCGATCACCTGCCGCCATAGCTCTGGCATGTACATACAAATCGTATAGCGTGGCCTCCCCCAATGGCCGGCCCGCGCTGCGCCGTCGCTCGCGCAGCGATTGCCGGGTCGCGTCCGCCGCCGCGTAGTCGCCAGCGACCAATTGCAGGGCCGACAAGTTCTTGAGATAGCGCTCAGGATCACTTTCCTGATAGACCGGCAACACTCGCTCGGCCAGATCGCGCATGATCGCCGGCGCAGTCGGATCGCTGGCGGCCACAGGCGGGCGAAAATCGAGCTCCTGCGCTGCGGCCCATGACGATGGCAGCGCAAGCACAACAAATAGCACTAGCAGCGACTTTATCATGGGTCGATAGCCGACTTGTTCTTCAGGGGAGCTTTGACGAGATGCAGGACGCGCGAGAATAGAGGCTCGCGCGCCTGTGCGGCTCTGCCAATATGGATAACGCTGGTACCCTCAAGCTCATTGCTGAAGACGTCGGTGACGCGCTCGAGTGCTTCGTCGTCGAGCGAACCGAACGCGTCGTCGATCAGCACCCATGGCGGGGCCTGCAGTACGATGCGGGCAAAAGCGAGGCTCAGTTGTTCGTCTTGACTCAACTCAAGATCCCAGCGGCGGGTTGTGTCGAGCATGGGGACCAACCGTTCCAGGCCAAGTCTGCCCAGTGCATGCGCGAAAGCGTCGTCGCCGATGCTCTCGACTTTCGACGGATAGGCGAGAACCTCGCGCAGCGTCCCGCGCGGCAGATAGGGCGTGCCGCGCGGCAGATAAAGCATCTGTTCGTCTCTCGGATGAGCGATGCGCCCGGCGCCCCACGGCCACAAGCCCGCCAGCGCCCGGAACAGCAGCGTTTTACTCGTCCCAGGCGCTCCGACGATGAGTACGCGCTCTCCCGACCGCACCACGACTTGCCTTTCCTTGACCATGTCACACCCAGACGGGGACACGATCTCGAGGTCGTCGATTTGCATCGAGCCCAGCTCGCCTTCGGCGTAGTTGATGCGGCTCTCGAAGTCTCGTGTCGCCTCGGTAGTGGTCAAGGCGTAGCGGAAGCTCGCGACACGTTGCAGGGTCGCGCGCCAATCAGCAATGACGCTGAAATTGTCGACGAACCAGCGCAGCGACGACTGCGCTTGCGTGAACGCGGCGGCGGCCATCATGAGTCCACCGAAGGAGATCTTTCCGGCGAAATACAGGGGTGCCGCCACGAGTATTGGGGCAACGGTGGTAATCCAGCCAAACCCTGCGGTGATCCAGGTTAGATTGGTGAGGCCGGAAACGAGGCGACGCGTAGCGGCGAGCACATTGTCAAGATGGCCTTCGACCCGTCGCTTCTCATCGGCTTCGCCGCCCGCCAGCGCGATACCGTCGAGATGTTCATTGATGCGCACGAGCGAAAAGCGCAGATCGGCCTCGCGCGCATAACGTTCCGAGTTGCGGTTGATGAGGCTTCGCCCGACCCAGTAGCTCAGCAGCGAGCCGGCGCTCGCGTAGATGACGGCCGCCCATACCATGAAACCGGGGACGGCATAGTCCCGGTTGGCGATGCGAAAGCTGAAGTCCCGCGAAATAACCCAAAGCACGCCCGCGAAAATAACAAACATGATCGTGGCTTGGACCAGTCCGGTGCCGAGATCGGCCGACAGCTCACAAAGTTTGCGTGCGTCCTCGTGCATACGCTGGTCGGGGTTGACGCCCATCGGGCCGCCTGCATTGGCGAGCCAGAACGCTCGCCGCGGCAGCATCCAGTCCTGAAGCAAATCGTGTACCAGGCCTGCGCGTAGCTTGAGCTTTAACATCTCTGTCAGCCATCTCTGCGCCACATTGAGCACCAGGAGAGATCCGGCGATCAGCAGGAACACGCCGAGCTGGAACACGAAGTCGCGGAAATTGCGGCGTGACAAAGCGTCAAAGAAAGGTTTGTTCCAGCGATTGAGGCGAATCTGTCCGTAGGCCGTGACTACAATGATAAAAATTGTCGCGGCGATCAGCAGCACGAGCGCCTTGGCGGCTGGTGAGGACCGCAGGGCCTTTATCATCATGCCAAGCTGCCGCATGAGGCCTAAATGGGTGGCCTCGCCGACCTCGGGTGCGGCGCCGGAAGGCTCTTTTGAGCTATCTGTCATCGTGCCAGTCTGACCCATCTGTCCGCGAACTGCGAACCCTGACGACCTATTGAGAGGCGCCACCGGCGGCGCGCCGCGCGGCCACACACGAGATGAAGCTTGCATAGCTCCAAGCCAGATGCCTCGCGGAGGTCTGCGCACCCGTGCGTTGGTCGAACTGTTCCGACATTTCGCCACTCGGTGGCGTAAAGGCGCGTACCGTTGCAAGGAATGCATCGCCATGTTTGACCCAGCCGCGCGCATCGTCGCTACCAACCGCCGCGCGGAAGCAGAACTCGGCGGCCCCTAAGGTCGAAAAGTAATAGGCGCCCCCCGAGTAATAGGCATCTCCGGCGTAGCGCCCCATCGCTGGCGCCGTCTGCGTGGAACGGTTTCGGTTGATCGGATAAGCCGCATCGAACAACGACTCCAACCTCGCGAGGCTGGCCTGCATGCGTGGATCTTGCGCCGAGTGAGCACCGCTAAGACCTGCATGAATTGCCGCGAGAATGACGGCAATGTCGAGTTCCTTCGTGGAACGGGCGTCAGAGGTTAGAACGCGTGATCGATAGTGCCCCGCCTCCGGAAGCCAAAATCCATCGAGCGTCCGCCGAATGGCATCCACCTCTGGGCGAACCCGAAGCGCCGCTTGCCGATCATCAGTGAGTTCCATCCAATTGGCCCCTTCCTCCAGAGCAGCCGCGGCAACGCAAAGGGTGTAGTAATGCAGGCCCTTTTCCTCCTCCCAGATATCGAATGATGGTTCGCGCCAATGTCGGACCGTAAAGGCCAGATCGGAGCGTATCAATGCTGATAGCTCGCTGCTGAGCTCGGCTGCAAATGAGGCGCTTCGCGCCCAACGCAATAGCGCCAATGCCCGCAATGCCGGCCCGTCATGTTGCGGACGCGGCCAGCTGGAGATGTCCAGCGTAGCGTCGGGATTGACGCGAGTCTCGGCGACAACGGCTTCGCCGTGAACGGATCCAAGATCCGCCTCGGTGCGCAGGAACTTGGTGAAATCCGGTGCGACCCTTGTGCGCCAAGACGGCATCGCAACAAGCAGGCGACCATCGAGCTGCTCAAGCGAGCGACTGAAGCACACAAAGTCCCCCAAGTGGCCGAGCGCCTCGGTTCCAACGCTGCCATCTTCAAACAGCAGGCGCAGCGCATCGATGACCACCGCCGAGTCCCGGTACCAGTGAAAGAAGTAGTCGGGATCCGGATCGTAGGCAGCCAGGACGGGAGAGGCGACGATAGCGCCCTTGCTTGGGCGCACGGTCTGGCCGAAACCCGGCCGCGTCTTGACGATCTCGAGCGGCGAAATACTCGCGAGCATCGCGCTCGCGGCACGGCGATACTGTTGATCGAGCCACTGCCCGAACGATTCCATCAATCGCCGCTCGTCTCGTCCCAGTAGGGGCTCGTGAACTCAAGTCTGCGCAGCCCGGCCTGCACCTCAGGCACGCTCATGAACAGCTTCCATAACAGGCCGGTGCGGTGATTTTCCATCATCACGACGATCGGGCCCTGGTCAATGGAAAGGTAGGTATTGGCGTACCAATCCTGCTGTTCGCAGAAGGCGTCGAAGAAACCATAATGCCCCCAAATCCGCTCACCGTGCTCGCTCAGGAAATGGCGCAACGTCTGCATGACCTCCTGTGGCGCATAAGGCAGGCTCGACAGAGCCGCGGTGGGCGAGATGGTGCCGTTGTCCAGGGCGGGAGCATGGGCGTCATACACTTTGAGGTCATCGCTGGCGGTCAGGCCCCAACAGGATGCGCCATAGCCTTTGTATCCATTTGGATTGACGATGCAGTGCGCGCGATTGATCTGCACGTGCCGGACATTCTGCTGCCAGTAGTCGGCGTAGCGATCCTGGAGGCCACGCGGATCCAGGCCGCAGAACGAATAGTGGGCGAAGAACAGCGGTCCCCCGTAGGGCATGCCGAGCGGCAGCTGGATGCCGTAATAGGCTTTGCCGTTGCGATAGTCGCGCCCGGTGGCAAAGCCGCGATGATAGACGATGGGATCGATGGGATACCGCCGGGAGGATGCCGCTAAAACGTAGGTGACCAGGCACTCGTTCCAGCCGTTGATCTCGTGATCCATAGCCCAGCCATTGTTGGGACTCCAGTGCCAGTAGAGCAGCTCGCGGCCGCCTCGCGTGTACCAGTCCCACTCCACGTCTTCCCACAGCCAGTTGATTCGATCCCGCAAAGTCTTTTCGACCTTATTGTCGCGCTGGAAATATTGCCGCGCGCACAGCAGTCCCATGCACAGGAAGGATGTCTCCACCAGGTCGCCGCCGTCGTCTTTGCGCATGAAGGGAATGGTCGCGCCGGTGCAGCCGTTCATGAAATGCGGGAACACCCCGTGATAGCAGGTCGCGCGGGTCAGTAAATCGAGCATGCGCTCAAGACGGTCCAGGGCCGCTTCGCGCGTAACCCAGTCACGCTCCACCGCGACGATAAGCGCCATGACGCCGAAACCCGAGCCACCGATGGCGACCAGATCGGCCATGTGATCCTTGCGAGCCGGACAACTATCGGGCGCCAGGCCACTGAGGGGATGTGAGCCTTCCCAGAAAAAGCGGAATGTCTGACGTTGAACGAGCTCAAGCAGTTCATCATCGGCGCAGGCCGCCAACGACGCGGGGCTCGATTCACTCGCCTTGAGTTCTAGGACCTTTTGGGGTCTAGCCATGGGCAGCTACCCCCTCGCACAGCTTGAGCATCATGATCTCTCCTAGCAATATCCACGCCACGGTCAGGACCGGATTACACCCGCATTTAATCCGAATGGGCCGCGCTGAACCAGGAACTCGTTCAAGTCGCGACCGAAGATTCACAGTATCGGCCCGATGCCTCGGCTGCTGCGCCGGCGATTTCTCACATTGGGTCTGTCATGATGCCGGCGCATTTGCAGATGAGGACTGGTGCAATGAGCCGGATCGAGCAGCTGATTGACGCCATGACCCTTGCAGAGAAGCTGGGCCAGCTGACCATGACGGCTTCCAGCTATACGGTGACCGGCCCGATCATCGCCGGCGACTCAACCGACGCCATCAAGGCCGGCACGATCGGCAACTTGCTGAATATGGTCGGGGCGGGGCCTGTGCGCGAAATGCAGCGTCTGGCAGTCGAGGAATCCCGTCTCGGCATCCCGTTGCTGATTGGGCTCGATATCATCCACGGCCACCGCACTTTGTTTCCGATTCCATTGGCTGAGGCGTCCTCGTTTGATCCGCAGGCTTGGGCGCTCACGGCACGCGAGTCGGCTAAAGAAGCCGCCGCCGACGGACTCGCCATGACCTT
>CABEDL010000294.1_pt1 | contig 37771 bp, 40 predicted proteins | sample 3422981 | NCBI WGS metagenome assembly CABEDL01 (sample SAMEA5534329, study PRJEB31848) | metagenome | biome: tundra; feature: field; material: soil | place: USA | collected 2013-05 | depth 0.15 m
TGGCTAGGGTGGGACTCGAACCCACGACCTCGGCATTATGAGTGCCACGCTCTAACCAGCTGAGCTACCTAGCCTCGCGGGACGCGCATTCTAGGGGGGCCGGCGACAGCGGTAAATGTCGCTGAGAAAAACCTTTGTTAAATCTGGCGCTTACAGCACGGGCAGCCGGTTCAATTGGCGTTATTCGAATCAATCGTTTCGCAACATGACGCGCGCGTGGGCGCCGATCCGGGGTGGCATCTGCCGGTTCGCTTCCTCGAACTCGACGTGCCGCGGAGTCCAAAAGCGCATATGGCCGCGCTGAAGCCGGTATTGCCCGAGAAATATTCACCGCTTCGACCCACCGGCGCGCGCAGCCCAGGGGTCTATCTGGCATCGATATCCGAAGCCATGGCAGGCGTACTGCGCCACTTGCTTGCGGAGCAGATCGAGGACATCGAAGCGCAAATCCAGGCGGCGGCGCGAGGTGTTCGACAAGCCGGAGATCGGCCGGCGCGCCGCCATGGGCTATTCGAGCGCCCTGGCAACTGCTTCACGTTCAGCTGCTCAACGCGACCAGTCGGCGGAGCCAGTAGCGACCTTGCCGGTCCACCCGGGCAGATAGCGCGCCTCGCTCGAGCGCGCCAAACGCAGGCCGAGCGCAGTGGCGCGCCGCTGCTCGCGTTTGATTAGCCGCACCGAGACCCGCGGGCGGAAGAAATCCGCCCACAGGAACTCCACGAACGGCTCCTGATCCTTGGCGAACCCGCCGGCACTACGCACCAAGCCGGCCAGGCTGCGGTGCGGGTCATCCTCGAGTTGCGTGAGGCGACGCGGCATGTCGCGATAGTCGCAGCGTCGGCCGCGATGGTCATAGGGATGGCTCCATGAGCGAAATTCCATGGTCCGCCAGAACACGGAGGATTCGAGATAAGACAGATCGTCCAGCACCGTGACGAGGACGTCCCTGATCCCCTCATCGATCAGAGCAATGCCCAGATGATGGTGGTCGATGATGAAATAGTCGCGCCCGGGCCCAAGCACTGCTGGGAATACCTGGTACTCGAGTTCGATCTTGCGCCGCTTCTTGCCGAGGCGTGCCCATTCCTGCGCTTTGAGCGTGACCTCGACGTAGCCGACCGTCAGCTGAGTCGGGCGCAGACGCGCGAGTCGCACGCTCGCCAACGAGGGACTGCGGGATAGGTGATACACGCAGATGCTAGATCGAGGCCGCTTCGAGCTGGTGCAAACCCGGGCCGCCGACGACATCGAGTCGGACCGGTTCGCTGTCGGCGGCATAGCGTTCCGACAGCGCCGCACCGCGCATCGCCGTGGCGTCATAGATCATGGTGTCGAGCCGCCGCACGCGCTCATCGAGTGCCCCAGGGATTCCACCAGGGCGATTGCGTCCGTAAAAACCGGCATGAAAGGCGCGCGGCGTGGCCGGATAGGCGATCGGCCGGGCGCAGATCTCCTGAATACGGCGCACCAGACTCGCCTGCTCGACGTACCCGAGGCTCACGCGACTGTCCGCGAAGTGTCGTCGCAGATAGCGCTTCGGATGCGAGAGGTAATCGAGGTTGACGTGCGGCGCAATCAGCCCCGTGATCACCGTGCGATCGAAACACACGCCCCAGGAACAATAATCGCCGCTGGTGAGATAGTAGCCATCCGGATCGTCTGGGGTCTGGACGCAGCGATTGTGATTGCGCACGGCGATCGAGCAAAACAGGCTTTCGCGCTGCGAGTGCACGGCGGCATGCCAGCGGAAGAAGTCGCGCCCGACCATGATGTCGTCTTCGATCAAATAGACGTAGCGGCGCGTCAACGCCGCCGCCTGCATATAGCCGAGCAGAATGTTGGCACTGAGTTTGGTGCGCCGATAGGGACATTGAGGGGCGGGCTGAATCTCGTAGCTCGGCAACCGGCCGGCGAATTCATGAATGACCGCGATGTTATCAGCGTCGTAGCCGCTGTCGGGCCGGAATACCACGTGCATCGATTGGACGCCGTCGGCTTTACAAAGATTATCGATGCAATGCCACAGCATCTCGGGCCGGCGCCAACAGGGCACGAGCACGATGTCGCGCGGCGCGGGTGGGCTCGACGCTGCGCGCGGCCGCGTCGCCGCCCGCACTGCGGTGCCGGCGGCACGTCGGAATTTCCAGCGATCGGTCGCCCACTGCAGCATCGCTCACCCCGTCGATTTACGACGTTTCGCAGGGCCGACATTGGTCGCGTGGCCATTAAGCGAACATGAGCGCACGGTTAAAACCGTTTAATAAATGCGATAGCCGGCGAATCCTGACCGTACCCTCCGAGCATAGCAGATGTGCCTCCAATTCCCGCACATTGGAATTGTCGCGCCTGCGGCCCGGCTCAGACGTTGAACCGAAAATGCATGACATCGGCTTCCTGCACGAGATATTCCTTGCCCTCGAGTCGCAGCCGGCCGGCCTCCCGCGCGCCGGCCTCACCGCGATACCGAATGTAGTCATCGAAGGCGATGACTTCGGCGCGAATGAAGCCGCGCTCGAAATCCGTGTGGATCACGCCCGCGGCCTGCGGCGCGGTACTGCCCTGGCGCACCGTCCAGGCGCGGACCTCCTTCGGCCCGGCGGTGAAATATGTAATAAGGCCCAGCAGCTCGTAGGCGCCGCGGATCACGCGGTTGAGCCCGGGTTCGGATAGCCCGAGATCGCGCAGAAATTCGGCCCGCTCGCCTTCCGGCAGCTGCGCGATCTCGGCTTCGATCGCCGCGCAGACCGGTACCACCACCGCATGCTCGGCCGCGGCGCGGGCGCGCAGGGCCGTCAAGTATGCGTTGTCGGTGGTCAGCCCCGCCTCATCGACGTTGGCGATGTACATGACCGGCTTGGATGTCAGCAGATGCAGTTCGCGCAGATCGCGTCGATCCTCCTCACCGCCGCCGAGCGGCCGTGCCGCCTTGCCCTGGTTGAGCAGTGCGCGCGCGCGCTGGAACAACTCGCGCTTGCGCGCCGCGTGCTTGTCGGCGCCGCTCTTGCCCGCCTTGGTCGCGCGATCCAATGCCTTTTCCACCGATACCAGATCGGCCAGGGCAAGCTCGGTATTGACGATCTCGACATCCGACAGCGGGTCGATGCGGCCGGCCACATGCACGATGTCATCGTTCTCGAAACAGCGCACGACATGAGCGATGGCATCAACCTCGCGGATATGAGCCAGGAATTGATTACCCAGGCCTTCGCCCTGGGACGCGCCCGCCACGAGCCCGGCGATGTCGACGAATTCGACCGCCGTGGGCAGAATTTTCTCGGGGTGCACGATCGCTGCGAGTTCACCCAGGCGCGCATCGGGCAATGCCACCACCCCGACATTGGGATCAATGGTGCAGAACGGATAGTTTTCGGCCGCGATCTGCGCACGCGTCAGCGCGTTGAACAGGGTCGATTTGCCGACATTCGGCAGCCCGACGATGCCGCATTGAATCGCCACGTCTACTACTCCCTAGGCAGCCGGCTCATCGCCGCCGCTGCGGTGCAGACGATTCATCGCCTTCTGCGCCCCGGCGCGCAACAGCTCCGGCACCGCCTCGAGCGCGCGTTGCACGGCTTCATCGATCATCTGCTGCTCGGCGCCCGTCGGACGATCGAGCACGGCGTCTAGCACCAGATCCTTGGCCCCCGGGTGACCCACGCCCAGGCGCAGACGCCAGAACTCGGCGCCGATATGCGCGATCACATCGCGCACCCCGTTGTGGCCGCCGTGACCACCGCCGTGCTTGAGTCGTGCAACCCCTGGCGGCAGATCGATATCATCGTGCACGATCAGAATCTCCGGCGGCGCAATGCGGTAAAAGTGCGCGAGCGCGCTCACCGGTGCGCCGCTGCGATTCATGAAGGCCGTGGGCTTGGCGAGCCACAGCTCAGACTCATCGATGCGAACCCGGGCCACATCGACCTGCTGCTGGGCCTCATGCCGCCATGCACCGCGTTGCTGTGCGAGCAACGCATCAACGAACCACCAGCCCGCGTTGTGGCGCGTGCGCGCGTACTGGGCCCCGGGATTGCCGAGGCCGACGATGAGCTTGAGCGGTAGTGCGGCCACGATCGACCGCGGCGCTTACTTCTTGCCGCCCTCCTTCTTCGCTGGGGCGGCGTCCTTCTTGATCTCTTCCTTCTTGGGCTCTTCCTTCTTCGCCGCATCGATCGTTGCCGGCACTGCAGCCGCCACTGCGACTTCGGTCGGCGCCGCCACCTCGGGTTCCGGCTCCGCAGCGCGCGGGCTATGCACCGAGACCACCGGCGGATTGCGATGCGCCAACTCTGGGATAGTGACCCCCGATGGCAGCGGGATATCGCCCAGCAACAGGGTTTCGTTGAGATTCATGGCCGACAGGTCGAGTTCGAGGAAATCCGGCAGATCCGCCGGCAGGCAGCTGATCTCCACGTCCTGCATCAGATGCGAAACGATGCCGCCCTGTGTCTTGACGCCCGGCGCCACCGCCTCGCCCTTGAAGTGGATGGGCAAATGGATCCGAAGCTTCTCGTTCTCGACCACCCGCTGCAGATCCACGTGCACCACCGCATTTCGCGCCGGATGCATCTGCACGTCGCGAATGATCGCCGGCTGCGGCTGCGCATCGACGTTGACGCTGATGATCGAGGAATAAAACTTCTCTTTGTCGATCAGCGTCAGCAATTGCTGGTGATCGAGCGTAATGCTGCGCGGGCCGCCCTGCCCGCCATACAGCACGGCGGGGACCTTACCGGCACGACGCAGGCGGCGGCTCGCACCTTTGCCCTGATCGTGACGCGAGTCCGCGCCTACCTGATACGTGATACGCATAAAGCACTCCTGACTTGTGTACCCAAAGCAGACGCACCGCGACCTGTGCGCCTCCACCAAAAAAAACTAGTCGATATACAGCGAGCTGACCGATTCCTCATCGCGCATACGACGAATGGTCTCAGCCAGCAACGAGGCGACCGAGAGCTGGCGAATGCGCGCGCACTCCTTCGCCGCCTGCGAGAGCGGAATCGTGTCCGTCACCACCAGCTCATCGAGCACCGAGGCGGCAACGCGCTCCACCGCGCCGCCCGAGAGCACGGCGTGCGTGATGTAGGCCACCACGCGGGTGGCGCCCTCTTCCTTGAGCGCCTGCGCTGCCAGGCACAGTGTGCCGGCGGTGTCGACCATGTCATCGACCAGCACACAGGTCTTGCCGGCGACCTCGCCGATGATGTTCATGACCTTGGACTCGTTCGGCCGCGGCCGCCGTTTGTCGATGATCGCCAGCTCCGCATCATCGAGCCGCTTGGCGAAAGCGCGTGCCCGCACCACGCCGCCGACATCGGGCGAGACCACGATCAAATTCGGATAGCGCTGCCGCCAGACGTCACCGAGCAGCACCGGCGAACCATACACGTTGTCCACCGGAATGCCAAAAAACCCCTGGATCTGAGCGGAGTGCAGATCGAGCGTCAGCAGGCGATCCACGCCGGCGCTGGCAATGATGTCGGCCACCAGCTTGGCTGTGATCGCCGAGCGCGTGGCGCGCGGCCGTCGGTCCTGGCGTCCGTAACCAAAATACGGCACCACGGCCGTAATGCGGCCTGAGGAGGCGCGACGGCAGGCGTCGGTCATCATCAGCAGCTCCATCAGATTATCGTTGGTCGGCGGACAGGTGGGCTGCACGATGAACACATCGCGCCCGCGCACGTTCTCCATGATTTCGACATTGATTTCGCCGTCGCTGAACCGGCTGACGGCGGCGCGCCCCACCGGCAGGCGCAGATGACGAGCAATGTCGTGCGCGAGCGCGGCATTGGCGTTACCGCTGAACAGCGCGAGAGTCTCCGAATCCACTATGAGCTCTTCCTAATTCATCAAACCGTGGCTGGGGTGGAAGGATTCGAACCTCCGTATGGCGGGATCAAAACCCGCTGCCTTACCACTTGGCGACACCCCAGCAGTATCCAACTTTTCAGCTCGGCAAGCCGAGCATGGCATGTAGCGGCGAGCGGTCCAGGCCGCGAGCCACGAAACTGCTCCAACCTTCCGGAACTCGCTGCGCGATACGCCGCGCGTCCTGCTCGTACTCGAAACTGGCGAAGATACACGCGCCGGTACCCGTGAGGCGCGCACTCTGGCGCGCATCGCGCGCCTCGATTTGCGCATCCAACCAGTCGAGCGCCGCCGCCACTTCAGGATAGCGTGTACGCACAACCGGTTCACAGACATTGCGGGTCTGGCCTTCCGCGAAGGCGCGTATTGTGATGAGGCTGGAATTTCGTGTCAATTCAGGGGCCTGGAAGATCTCCGCAGTGCTGACAGCCACGCCGGGGTGAATGACCAGAAACCAGCGCGCAGGCAGGGTCAGCGCCTGCAGCCGCTCGCCGCGGCCCTCGCCCCACGCCGAGGCACCATAAACGAATAGCGGCACATCCGCCCCCAGCCCTAAGCCGAGCCTTGAGAGTTCATCGAGCGCGAGTCCCGCGCCCCAAAGCCGATTCAAGCCGAGCAATACCGTGGCGGCATCCGAACTGCCGCCGCCGAGGCCACCGCCGGCAGGAATATGTTTAATCACGTGCAGATCGGCGCCGAGACGCACACCCGTATGGCGCTGCAATGCCTGTGCGGCACGCACCGCCAGGTCCCGCTCGGGCGGGAGATCCGGCATGCCGGCGACGCGTTCGATCATGCCGTCCTCACGCAGTGCGAGCCCGACAGAATCGCTGAGGTCGATCAGCTGGAACAGCGTCTGCAGCTCGTGATAGCCGTCCGCACGGCGCCCGACGACGTGCAGGAACAGGTTCAGTTTGGCCGGCGCCGGCCACCACGACAGCGCCGAGGTTACAGCCGCCACGTGTTGACGATGAGCCTGAGCCGCAATGCCTGGCGAGTCACGGTCAGCCGTCGCGGCAGCCATTGCTGTCCCACCAGCGCGTAGTCCTGGCAATCCACGCGCCACCCGTCCTGCTCCAGGTGCGTGAGCCGCTGTTGCTCATCGATGGACTCCTGCGCTGGAAAGGCCGGGTCGCTGGCTCCCAGCACCCAATACCGCAGGCTGCGCAGCGGCGGCTCGAATCCCAGCGTCGCAGCCAACTCCTCGCTGGCGGCAGCGTGCGTCAGCGTGACCCCTTTGCTGGTGGTAACGGTCAGCTCATCCGGGGTCTGCTCGATATGCGCCGCGCCGAAGCCGAGCGGTGCGGTCAAATCGAGCGTGGCGGTGTCGTTCTGCTGCCGCCAGCGCAGACCGGCGCTGAAGCCCTGCGTTCCGTCGCTCGCGGCCACCCGGCCGTCGAGTTCGAACTGGGCCACGGCCTGCAGCGCGGGCAGGCGCTGCTCCCAGGACAAGGGCAGCGCACTGCGGGGCGACACGCTGGCGCAGCCTGCGCACAGCAGCGCACTCAAGACGGCCGCGCGCAGGACGCCGCTTAAGCGTGCGACGCTGGTGTAGCCGCGGCTTGCCATCGCCCTAAATCGACGTGCCGGTACCGCTGGCGGGCATTTGCGGTACACCCGCGCGCTGCTGCGCGGCGCGCACCAGCGCGTTATCGGGATCGGCGATCAAGGCGCGGCTCCAGGCCTCACGTGCCTTCACTTTGTCGCCCAGCGCCCACAGCACCTCGCCCCAATGCGCGCCGATATCGCCATCCTGGGCCAATCGGAACGCGCGCTCGAGCAGCGGCAGGGCCTCGCGCGACATGCCGCGCCGATAGTCGAGCCAACCCATGCTGTCCAGAATGGCCGGATTATCGGGTTCGCTCTTCAACGCCGCCGTGATCAGCCGATCGGCGCGCGAGAGCTCGCGATTGTGGTCGGCAAGCAGAAACCCCAGAGCATTGGAGATCGCACCGTCCTGCGGTCGCTCGCGATACAGGCTTTCGAGCTGTGCGATCGCCGCCTCCGTGCGCCCGGCTTTTTCGAGCAGGATCGCCTTCTGATAGAGCAAGTCCGGGTGAGCCGGAAAACGCGCCAGCGCATCGTCGATGCGCGCCAGCGCCTGGTCCGCCTCACCGCCATTGGACAGCAGTTGTGCCTGCTCGATCTCGGCATTGAGCCGCGCTGGCGGGCTGGCGTCGTCGCTCGCCTGCAATAGCTGCAGCGCTTGCTCGCGCTGACCCTGCTTGTACAGCAGCGTCGCCGCCCGGTCCCGGGCTGCGCCGTCGAGTGGCGTGCCGCCGAGCAGTTGGTAGCCGCGCAGCGCGGTGGCCACATCGTTACGCCGATCGGCGATGGCGGCGAGGTAGTAAACGGCGATCGTGGAGGAATCGTGGTCATTGAGCAGTTCGGAGAAGTCGCGCTGCGCCTCCTCGTAATCGCCGCGGTTGAAGGCCAGCAATCCCAGCCGGCGCTGCGCTTGCATGCGCAGCGCCGCAGTGTCGCGCAGGGTCTCGAGCGCCGTGCGGGCTTCGCGATCGCGTCCGAGCAGCATCAGTACGTCCGCCGCGGCGAAACTCTGCTCCTTGGGCGATGCGGTGCGGGCCGCCGCGGCCGCCGCCACGGCCTGATCCGCTTCGCCGAGGCCGGCGTGCGCCCGTGCCAGTACCAGTTGCGCGGGCGCCGCCGCGGCGCCGGCGTTCAGGGCCTTCTGTCCATACTGCAGTGCCTCACGGTAATTCCAGCCGTCGAGTGCCAGATCGGCGAGCGCGAGCTGCGAGGGACCGCTCTGCAGCGGTCCGGCCTGTACCCCGCGCAGCATGGCCAGAGTCGCCGGCACGCCGGATTGCTGCGCCACGAGCCTCACGGCCTCGGCGACCCCGGCGGCTCCGGTCGCGTCCTTGCCCGCGCTGCGCGCGTTCGCCAAGCCACCGCTCTTGATCCAGCCCTCGAAGGCGCTGCGCGCGTCATCGATTTTGTACAGACCCAGCTCCGCGCGCATCGCGGCGTGCAATGCCGCCGGCTCGGACGGTACCAGCGAGCGCCAGCGGGCCGCGGCGCGCTCGGCGGCTTGGTATTGACCGCAGTCCAGAGCTACGTCCGCGGCGCGTGCGGCGAGCTTCGCATCCGACAGGCGCTGGGCCGCAATCGTGTAGTTGGCCGAGGCGCGGCCGCAGTCATCGCGCTGCAGTGCGATCTCCGCGGTCATGATCAGCGCGTTGGAATCCTCGGTGTCGTGCGAGCCGCGGGCCGCTTGAGCTGCAAGCGGCAGGCACACCAGCACGGCGCTGGCGAACAGCGCACCCGTAGCGAGGTTGCAGTGGCGAGGTTCCATGGCCGCTAGACTATAGCTGAAGATGAAAGCATCGATCCGCCAAAAACTCGAAAAAGCCGAACACCGTTTTGAGGAGCTCGCGGGCCTGCTCGCCGACCCCGAGATACTCAGAAACTCCCAGCATTTCCGGGACTTATCGGTTGAGTATGCGCGCTTGCAGCCTACCGCGTCCGCCTTTGCCGACTATCGGCGACTCGAGCAGGATCTCTCCTCCGCGGAGGGCATTTTGACCGACGCGGATTCTGACATGCGTGCGCTCGGACAGGAGGAAATTACCGCCATCCGTGGCCGCCTAGACGAGCGCGACGCCGAGCTGCAGCGGCTGTTGCTGCCTCGCGACCCGCATGATGAGCGCAACATCTTTCTCGAGATTCGCGCCGGTACCGGCGGCGATGAGGCCGCGATCTTCGCGGGCGATCTGCTGCGCATGTACAGCCGCTACGCCGAAGCGCAGGGCTGGCAGATCGAAACCTTGAACGAGAGCCCCGGCGAGCACGGCGGTTACCGCGAAGTCATCTGCCGTATCGTCGGCCGTGGCGTCTTCTCGCGGCTGAAGTTCGAGTCAGGCACTCATCGCGTGCAGCGCGTACCGGCGACCGAGGCGCAGGGCCGGGTCCACACCTCCGCTGTCACGGTCGCGATCCTGCCGGAACTCGATGAGATTGATAAAATCGAGATCAATCCGGCCGACTTGCGTATCGACACCTACCGCTCCTCCGGCGCCGGCGGACAGCATGTGAACAAGACCGACTCGGCGGTGCGCATCACGCATCTGCCCAGCGGCATCGTCGTGGAATGTCAGGACGAGCGCTCGCAGCACAAGAACCGCTCGCGCGCGATGTCGCTGCTGGCCGCGCGCCTGCTGGCCGCCGAGCAGGAGAAACAGCTCTCCGCCCAGGCGCAGTCGCGCAAGCTCCAGGTGGGCAGCGGCGATCGCTCCGAGCGCATCCGCACCTACAATTTTCCCCAGGGCCGCGTGACCGACCACCGTATCGACCTCACGCTCTATCGACTGGCCGCGATCATGGACGGTGCGCTCGATGAACTGCTGCAGGCCCTGAGCCAGGAATATCAGGCCGAGCTGCTGGCGGCGGAGTGAAGCGCGAGCGCCAGCGCGCTCAAGTACACGAGAAACAGCGCGCCGAAACCCACGGTGCAGGCGCTCTCGATCGCCGCAAAGGCTGGTCCATTGCCGGCCAGCAGCCCGGCGATCCCACCGATGATCGCAGCGACGACAAACGCGCCAATGATAAACACGAGCAAAGCGATCACGAACGCTGCCAGCGCCTTCCACCACAGGGGCCGGATCAATTGCACACTGCGCAGCAGGGCGGCGTAGGGCCCAAGGCCGTCAAACAGCACGACCGGCAATAGCACCAGATAACAGACCATCAGAAACACGCCCGGTACGATCAGCAGCAGCAGCCCTGCGACGATGCTCAGCATCGCCAGCAGCGTGCACACGAGAATCACGGGCAGGCGCCGCAATGCGGCGCGCAGCTCCGCGCCGGCAAGAATCGGCGCGCCGAGCACCACCGCTCGCTGACGCAACATCATGGCGCCGACCAGCCACAGCTCGATCGCGGTGCCGACGATGGCGAGCAGGTCATAGTTCGCGTCGTACTCAGCGCTGAGACTGACCGTGTGGCCGGTGGCGACCCAGTAGATGTTGGGCAGCTGCGCGCACAGCACCGCGACCATGCCTAAGGGTAGGCACTTGAGCAGAGAGGCCCGACACAGCTGCGCCGACGTTTGCAGCAGATCGCTGACGCTCGCGCTGCCCGGCGGCGGCATGGAAGCGGTCATAATGGCTCCATCGTGGAAACGGTGGACAATCTAACAGAGCCGACCGAAGCGCAGCTCTCGCGCCTGCTCGCGCAAGGCGCGTGCACGCGGCTCGATGCCGAGGTGCTGCTTGCACACGTGCTGCGCCAGCCGCGCAGCGCTCTGATCGCGCATTCTGAACAACACATCGATGGCGCAGCGGCCAAGCGTTATCGGGCGCTGCTGGCGCGCCGCGCTGCCGGCGAGCCGGTCGCCTATCTTGTAGGCGAGTGCGAATTCTGGTCCCTACCCCTGGCCGTGAGCCCTGCGGTGCTGATCCCGCGACCCGAAACCGAGCTGGTGGTGGAACGGGCCCTGGCGCTGCTGCCCGACCCGCGCGGCGATGCAGGCGAGGTGCGCGTCGCCGATCTGGGGACCGGCTGTGGGGCCATCGCACTGGCCCTGGCATCCGCACGCTTAGGCTGGACGCTACTGGCGACCGATCGATCGGCAAAAGCACTGCGCGTGGCGCGCGGCAATGCCGAGCGTTTGGGCCTGGCTCGGATCGAATTCATCGAAGGGGACTGGTTTGCGCCGCTCGCTGCGCGCCGCTTCCACGCCATCCTGAGCAACCCGCCTTATGTGGCCGCCGGCGATCCCGCGTTGAGCGCGCTGCGCTACGAGCCCGCCACCGCCTTGAGCCCGGGACCGACTGGGTTGGAAGCGCTGCGACATCTGATCGCGCTGGCGCCAACTTACCTCGAGCCTGGCGCGTGGCTGGTGCTCGAGCACGGCGCGGATCAGGCCTTTGAGGTGGCGGCGGCGCTTGTGGCGGCGGGCTATGCTCGCGTACGCTGCCATCGCGACCTGGCCGGCCGGGATCGCGTGACCGAGGCACAGTGGCTGTAATAGCTCGGGCGGCGAGGAGGAATGAAATCATGGTTCGATTCGAGACCTCACACGGCGGATTCACCATCGAACTCTATGATGAGGACGCGCCGCAGACCGTGGCAAACTTCCTGCGCTACGTCGATGAAGGCTTCTTCGACGGTACGATCTTCCATCGCATCGTTCCGGGCTTTGTGATCCAGGGCGGCGGTCTGACCAGCGACTTCGCGCAGAAGAAGACCAACCCGCCGGTGCGCAATGAGGCCGCGAACGGTGTGCGCAACCAGCGCGGTACGTTGTCGATGGCGCGCACCGATGAAATCCATAGCGCCACCTCGCAGTTCTTCGTCAATCTGGCCGACAACGATTTTCTCGATCAGCGGCCAGGCCAGTATGGCTACGCCGTCTTTGGTCACGTGTCCGAGGGTATGGACGTGATCGAGCGCATCGCCGCCATGCCAACCGGTCGGCGCAAAGGCTTCACCGATGCGCCGATGCAGGATGTCCTGATCACCTCGGCCCGGCGCCTCGACACCGCGAAATAGTTTCCATGGGCAAGGCGCGGCCCAACCGCGATACCCGCCCGCGCCCGCGAGGCGGCCGGCCATGGCGGCTCGGCCGCGCGCTGCTGTGCACGGGATTGGGCGCGCTGGTGCTCGCGGCGCTGTGCGTGCTGGCGCTGCGCTGGATCAATCCGCGCACCACGGCCTTCATGCTCGAGGCGCGGGCCGAGGCGCTGTGGCACGGCGAGCACGACTATCGCACCCGCTACCAGTGGGTCTCGCTCGAGGGGATCTCGCCGCAGGCGGCCCTCGCGGTCATCGCCTCCGAGGACCAGCAGTTCCCTTTCCATGCCGGCTTCGATTTCAAATCGATCCGCGAAGCGGTGCGCGCGCACGAGCGCGGCGGTAAGTTGCGCGGCGCGAGCACGATCAGCCAGCAGGTGGCCAAGAACCTGTTCCTGTGGTCCGGCCGCAGTTTTGTGCGCAAGGGCCTCGAGGCGATGTTCACGGTGATGATCGAGGCAATGTGGCCCAAGGAGCGCATTCTTGAGGTGTACCTGAATATCGCCGAATTCGGCCGCGGAGTGTACGGCGTGCAGGCCGCAGCGCGTGTGTTCTTTCACAAGGATGCCTCGCGGCTCAACAGCGCCGACAGCGCCCTGCTCGCCGTCGTGTTGCCCAACCCGCGACTGTATCGCGTCGATGCACCCTCGCGCTTTGTGCTCGCGCAGCGCGACTGGACGCTCAAACAGATGGCGAATCTGGGCGGCCCGGCCTACCTGAGCGCCATCGAGCCCCGGTAGGAGCCCACGACATGGCCACAGATCCGAACCCCGCCCGTCACTATCGCTACTATGACTTCCTCATGGCGGCCTACGTCTGCATCGTGCTGTGCGCCAACCTGATCGGTGCGGCCAAGAAATCGACGGTGCATTTGCCGCTCTTCGGCAGCGTGACCTTCCTGGCCGGCGTCCTGTTCTTTCCGCTGTCCTATTTGTTCGGCGACATCCTGACCGAGGTCTACGGCTACGCCCGCGACCGCCGCGTGGTCTGGGCCGGCTTCGTGGCCTTGGCGTTCGCCTCGCTGATGGCCAGTGTGATCGTGGCACTGCCGCCGACCGTTGACGGGGCCGAAGAGCAGCACGCCGTGGCCAGGATTTTCGGACAGACGCCGCGCATTGCCGGGGCTTCCATCATTGCGTTCTGGTGCGGCTCATTCGTCAACAGCTACGTGATGGCGAAGATGAAGTTGTGGACCGGCGGCCGCTGGCTCTGGAGCCGAACCGTCGGCTCGACGCTGTGCGGCGAGCTGGTCGACTCGCTGCTGTTTTACTCTCTGGCCTTTTACGGTTTGTGGGATACCGCGCAGCTCGAAGCCGTGACGCTCACGCAGTACATGTTCAAGAGCGGTTGGGAGATCATCATGACGCCGGTAACCTACCGGGTCGTGGGGTTTCTCAAACGCACCGAGCAGGAGGACTTCTTCGACCGCGGCACGAATTTCACGCCGTTCTCGCTCCAGGATTGAAAGCCCCAAGGCGCTAATTGAGCGACTGGGGCGCCTCCGGGCTCGCCCCATAGGCGAACAGCCGCTCGACGTCGATCGCGTCGAATTGGTAGGGTCGTCCGCAGAATTCACAAGTCACGGTCACGGCGCCCTGCTCGGCAAGAATGCTGCGCAGTTCATCCACTCCGAGCGAGCGCAGCACGCTCTCGACGCGCGCAGCATTGCAGCGGCAGGCAAAGCGAACCGGCGAGCCTGCGAACAGTCGGCAGTCATGCTCTGCGCACACGCGGTGCAGAACCTCCTCGGCGCTGCCGAGCCGCAGTAGCGGCTCATCCAGCATCGCGATGCGGGACTGCAGACTCTCCCAGGCATCCTGCGACATCGCTCCGAGCGCCTCGCCCTGCGCGTTGGAGAGCGGCAATTTCTGCAGCAGCAACCCGGCGGTGCGCTGGCCGTCGGCGGCCAGCGCGATTCGGGTCGGCAGCTGCTCGGAGGTGGCGAAGTAGTTTTCGATACACCCGGCCAGATTCTGGCCTTCGAGCGCGACGATTCCCTGATAGCGTGCGGCGCGTTCTTCGGCCTCGATCGTCACGCTCAGGCGCCCAGCCCCGACCAGCTCGCGAAAACTCGGCTCGCCCACGCCATGCTCCGGCGAGCGTGCGACCGCGCGAATCGCAAAATCATGCGTGCACTGCGCCACCAGCAACGACACCAGGCCGTCGCCTGCGAGCTGCAACGTCAGCGTGCCATGAAACTTCAAGGTAGCGGCCAGCAGCACCGAGGCGGTGACGGCCTCGCCGAGCAGCGCCTCGACGCTCGGCGCATAGTGCTGATGGCTGCGCAGCTCGCGCCAGGCCTCATCGAGCCGGATCCAGAATCCGCGCACCGGGTGACGCTCGAGTATGAAACGCCGCAGCTCCCCGGCGCCGGCGGCAAGCCGCTCAGCCACCCAGCTTCTTCTTGAGCAGCTCGTTCAGGCGCGCCGGGTTTGCCTTGCCGGACGTGGCCTTCATGACCTGACCGACAAAGAATCCGAACAGCTTGTCTTTCCCGGACCGATAAGCGGCCAGCTGTGTGGGATTTGCAGCCATGACGGCCTCGATGGCGCGCTTGATCGCCGACTCATCGGTGATCTGCTGCAGACCGCGCGCCTCGATGATCGCATCGGCCTGTGCCCCGTCCTGCCACATCGCTTCAAGCACGTCCTTGGCGATCTTGCCCGAGATCGTGTTGTCCGCGACGCGCTTGAGCAGCGCCGCGAGGCTACGGGCATCGACGCGGCTGTCGCCGATCTCGAGCCCATCGCGGTTGAGCAGTCCCGAGAGATCTCCCATGACACTGTTGGCCGCAAGCTTGGGATGACCGCCCAGATCCCGCACCACGACCTCGTAGTAGTCCGCAAAATCGGCGCTGGCGGTCAGCACGCCGGCATCGTATGCCGACAGCCCATACTCGGCGATGAAACGCTGCGCTTTCTGGTCCGGAAGTTCCGGCAGGGTACCCGCCACGGTATCGATATAGAGCTCGTCGATCTCCAACGGCAGCAGATCCGGATCGGGGAAGTAGCGATAATCGTTGGCCTCTTCCTTCGAGCGCATCGAACGGGTCTCGCCGCGATCGGAATCATACAGGCGCGTCTCCTGCACGATCTTGCCGCCACCCTCGAGCAGCTCGATCTGGCGCACCACCTCGTAGTTGATGGCCTTTTCGACAAAGCGGAAGGAATTGAGGTTTTTGATCTCGGCCCGCGTGCCCAACTTCTCGACCCCGCGCGCTCGCACTGACACGTTGGCATCGCAGCGGAACGAGCCTTCCTGCATGTTGCCATCGCAGATGCTCAGGTAACGCACCAGCGTGTGCACCTTCTTGAGATACGCCACCGCCTCCTTGGCCGAACGCATATCCGGCTCGGAGACGATTTCAATGAGCGGCGTGCCGGCGCGGTTCAGATCGATGCCCGTCAGCCCGCCGAGCCCCTCATGCAACGACTTGCCGGCATCCTCTTCGAGGTGGGCCCGCGTGACGCCGATGCGTTTGGAGGTGCCGTCCTCGAGCATGATATCCACCGCCCCACCGCACACGATCGGCAGCTCGTACTGGCTGATCTGATAGCCTTTGGGGAGGTCAGGATAGAAGTAATTCTTGCGCGCGAAAATCGAACGGCGCATGACCCGCGCGTTGATGGCAAGACCAAATTTCACGGCCATTCGGACCGCCTCGGCATTGAGCACGGGCAGCACGCCGGGATAGGCCAGATCGATCAGATTGGCTTGGGCATTGGGCGCTGCGCCGTAGGCGGTCGCCGCGCCCGAGAAGATCTTCGAGCGCGTCGCGAGCTGCGCATGGATCTCGAGCCCGATGACGGTTTCCCATTCCATCACGCAAACCCCGGCGGCGCTCGGCGATGCCAGTCGGTCTCTTGCTGGTAGCGATGGGCCACGTTGAGCAGCTTGGGCTCGGCAAAGTGCGGTCCGATGATCTGCATGCCGACCGGCAACCCCTGCACGAAACCGCAGGGCACCGATATCGCCGGCAGCCCGGCGAGATTGGCACCGATCGTGTAGATGTCATTCAGATACATGGTCACCGGATCGCTGGTCTTGGCCCCGAGCTCGAAGGCCGGTGTCGGCGTGGTCGGGCCGATCAGCACATCGACCTCGTGGAAGGCACGCGCGAAATCGGCGCTGATGAGTGCTCGCACCCGCTGCGCCTTGAGATAGTAGGCATCGTAGTAGCCGGCCGACAGCACGTAAGTGCCGGTCATGATGCGACGTTTGACCTCGGCACCGAATCCCTCCCCGCGCGAGCGCCGGTAGAGATCGAGCAAATCGCGCGGGCTGTCACAGCGATAGCCGTAGCGCACGCCATCGAAGCGCGCCAGATTCGAGGAGCATTCGGCCGGTGCGACCACATAATAGGTGGGGACCGACAGCGGCAGATTCGGCAGGCTGACTTCCTTGAGCGTTGCGCCCTGTTCGCGCAGAACCTCGAGCGCAGCGCGAATGCGCTGCTCGTTCTCGGCATCGAGTCCCTGGTCGAAGAATTCCTTGAGCAGCCCGATCTTCAATCCTTTGAGCGGCTGCTCGAGCGTTGCGGCGTAATCGGGTACCGGCAGCTCGACGCTGGTGGAATCCCGCTCATCGAAGCCGGCCATCGCCGAGAGCAGCAGCGCCGAGTCCTCGGCGCTGCGCGTGAGCAGTCCGCCCTGGTCCAGACTTGAGGCAAAGGCGATCATGCCAAATCGCGACACCCGGCCATACGTGGGCTTGATGCCGGTGACGCCGCACAGCGCTGCGGGCTGGCGAATCGAGCCGCCGGTGTCGGTCGCGGTCGCCGCCGGCGCGAGCCGGGCCGCCACCGCGGTGGCCGAGCCCCCGGAAGAGCCGCCCGGGACACGCTTCGGGTCCCAGGGATTGCGTACTGGGCCGTAGTAGCTGGTCTCGTTGGAGGAGCCCATGGCAAACTCGTCCATATTAGTCTTGCCCAGCATCACCATGCCGGCGGCGCGCAGCCGCTCCACGACCGCGGCGTCATAGGGCGAGACGAAGTCCGCCAGCATGCGCGAGCCACATGTGGTCCTGTGGCCGCTGGTGCAGAAGATGTCCTTGTGGGCGATCGGCACGCCTATGAGCGGGCCGTCCTCCCCGGCGTGCAGCCGCGCATCGGCGCGCTCCGCCTCGGCGAGCGCGGCATCATGCAGCACGCTGATGAAGGCATTGAGTCGCTCCTGGTGCTGCACAATGCGCGCAAGATAGATGCGCGTGAGTTCGACGCTCGAGACCGTTCGCGTGCGCAACACCTTGGACAGCTCGGCGACGGTCAGTTCGTGCAGGGCGGTCATTCAATCACTCGCGGCACCAGGTAGAGCCCTGCTTCCACCTGCGGTGCGTTGCGCTGATAGAGCTGGTGCTGATCGGTCGTGGTGACGGCATCGGCCCGCAGCCGCTGCCGCTGTCCGGGCAACGGATGCGCCATGGGCTCGACCTGGCTGGTATCGGCGCGCTCGAGCTCTCCCACGAGGGCCATGATGCGCGAGAGGTTCTCCACGTAAACTGGGATCTCGCTCTCAGTCAGCGCGAGGCGCGCAAGATGCGCAATCTTGTCGATGTCTTGGCGGTTGAGGCTCATGTGAAAGCGTTCAAAATCTGCAGAAAAAACGGCGCGAAATCATACACCTCGCCTTGTGAAATGTCCTGTCGGTTGATAGATTAGCGCCCGCTTCACGTAAGCCCACTCGAAAGGTCTGCCGCCCTCATGTTCAAACGCCTGCGCGGCTATTTCTCCAGCGATCTATCGATCGATCTGGGCACCGCCAACACCCTCATCTACGTGCGTGATAAAGGCATCGTACTCAACGAGCCGTCGGTGGTTGCGGTCCAGGACGAGCCCTCGCGCGGCGGCAAGATCATCGTCGCGGTCGGCGCCGAGGCCAAGGGCATGCTCGGTCGCACACCGGGCCACATTACCTGCGTACGCCCGATGAAGGACGGCGTCATCGCCGACTTCACCTACACCGAGAAGATGCTGCAGTACTTCATCAATAAAGTACACGGCAATCGCTTTCTGAAGCCCTCGCCGCGGGTACTGGTCTGCGTCCCGTTCGGCTCCACCCAGGTGGAGCGGCGCGCCATCCGCGAATCCGCCGAGGGCGCCGGCGCTCGCAATGTAGCCATTGTCAGCGAGCCGATGGCCGCAGCGGTGGGCGCCGGTCTGCCGGTGCAGGAGGCGCGCGGCTCCATGGTACTAGACATCGGTGGCGGCACCAGCGAAGTGGCGGTGCTGTCTCTCAACGGCATCGTCTACGCCAATTCCGCGCGGATCGGCGGCGATCGCTTCGATGACGCGATCATGAACTATGTACGCCGAAACTACGGCATCCTGATCGGCGAGGCCACCGCCGAGCGCATCAAGATCGAGATCGGCTCGGCTTACCCCGGAACCCAGGTGCGCGAGTTGTCGGTCAAGGGTCGCAACCTGTCCGAAGGCGTGCCGCGCAGCTTTACGCTCAACAGCAATGAGATTCTCGAAGCGCTGCAGGAGCCCTTGCAGGGCATCGTGAGCGCCGTCAAGCAGGCCCTCGAGCAGACGCCGCCCGAACTCGGCGCGGACGTGGCCGAGCGCGGCATCGTCCTGACCGGCGGCGGTGCGCTGCTGCGCGATGTCGACAAATTGCTGATGGAGGAAACGGGGCTCCCGGTCGTCGTCGCGGACGATCCACTGACCTGCGTCGCTCGCGGCGGCGGTCGTATTCTCGAGCTCATGGATCAGATGGGGCCAGGACATTTCGGTCTGGAGTAACCGGCGCATGCGCCGCGCCCACATAGGCCCCTAGGATCGCGCGATGGCGGTCTTTGGCACCGAGGTAGATCGACCCCTCTACGGCCGCGGCCCCTCGCCGGGGCTGCGCTTCACGGTCTACGCGCTGCTCTCGGTCGTGCTCATGTACTACGACCAGCACGGCCATTGGGAGCAGCGCCTGCGCTATGCGCTCGAAGCGGCCGCCTACCCGGTGCAGGTGGTGGTCAACTCCCCGAGCGCGGGCTGGCGCGCCCTGAGCGAGAGCTTCCAGAGCCGAGCCGTATTGCGCGCTGAAAACGAGCGCCTGCGCACGCACGAGCGCGAGCTCGAGCTGCAGCTCATGCGGGAGGCGGCGCTCGAGCAGGAAAATGCCGAGCTGCGGCACCTGAGCGCCTCGCTGCTGCCCCCACTCATCAAGAAGTCGCAGCTGGCCGAGATCATCAGCGTCGAGACCGACCCGCTGCGCCAGCGCATCGTGATCAACAAGGGCGCCCGCGACGGGGTCAGTCTCAATCAGGCCGTGGTGGACGGCAATGGCGTACTCGGCCAGGTTGCGCGCCTGGGCCCCTGGAGCGCGGAAATCATCCTGGTGACCGACCCGGAACACGCCATTCCGGTGCAAATCACGCGCAACAGCCTGCGCTCGATCGCCGTGGGTTCGGGCAACTCCGGGGAATTGCTGCTGCCGTATCTGGCGATCAATTCGGACGTCAAGAGCGGGGATCTGCTGGTCAGCTCCGGATTGGGCGGGGTGTTCCCGTCCGGCCTGCCGGTTGCCCGCATCAGCGGCGTGCGGCGCGAGAGCAATCAGCTGCTGGCGCAGGTGCGCGCCCAGCCCCTGGCCACTGTCGAACGCGACCGCGAGGTCATGCTGCTGGAGTTCGAGCCGACGCACCCGGATGCACCGGCGCAGAACCCGCCGATCGCTCCGGCTCCCACAGCGCCGGTCAAGCCGCCGCCGAAGATTCCGGACAACGACGAATGAGCGATCGCAATCCCGGCCTGACCATATGCCTGACCGCCATCATCGCCCTGGTGCTCACGGTGCTGCCGCTGCCGACCTGGTTTGCGATTGCGCGGCCGAATTTTCTGGTGATCACCGTGGTGTATTGGTCGATCATGATTCCGCGCAGCGGCGGCCTGCTGCTGGGTTTTGCCAGCGGGCTCGCGCTCGATGTCCTGCAGGGTCCGTTGCTCGGCGAACATGCGCTGGCGCTGGCATTTACCACCTACCTGGCCATCCGCCTGCACCTGCTAGTGCGCGCCAAGCCGCTATTTGAGCAATCGCTGTTTGTATTTGCGGCGCTGATGGTTTATGAATTCCTGCTCTGGGTGATCGACGGCTGGAGCGGCCATCCGCTCTCCACGCCAACGCGCTGGGTGCATACGCTGACCGGCGGCCTGATCTGGCCGGTCGTGGTCGGAGTGCTCGGCCGGTTTCATAGGACACGCTGATGAATTCGTGAGCTCGCGCGTCCGCATCAAAGACCAATGGACCGAGCAGCGCATCTTTTCGCAGCGCACGGTCGGCGCCATGCTGGTGATCGGCGTGCTGGTGCTGGCGCTGCTCGCGCGCCTGAGCTACCTGCAGGTGCTTCGCCATGACTATTACGTGGAGCTCTCCCAGGGCAACCGCGTACGGCTCGACCCGATACCGGCCAGCCGCGGCCTGATTCTCGATCGCAGCGGCAACGTACTGGCCAACAACGAGCCGGCCTATCAGCTCGAGCTGATTCGCGAGCAGGTGCCCGACCTGAACAACACACTCAAGCGCCTGGCGACCCTGGGCCTCATTGACCCTGAAGAGCTCGAAGACACGCGGCGCGTGATCTTCTCGCGCCGCAGCTTCGACAGCGTGCCGGTCCGGCTGCGGCTCACCGATGACGAGATCGGCCGCTTCGCCGTGCATCGCTACGAATTTCCGGGCGTCGACCTGGCCACGCGCCAGACCCGGCATTACCCCTACGGCGAGCTCGGCGTGCATGCCCTGGGCTACGTCAGCGCCATCAGCGAGCAGGATCTCGAGCGCATCGACCGCGCGACCTACGCCGGCACGACGCTGATCGGCAAGCTCGGCGTCGAGAGCGCCTTCGAGCCGCAATTGCATGGTCACAACGGCTTTCGCCAGATCCTGGTCAATGCACTGGGCAGATCGGTGCAGCGTCAGGGCGCCTTCGCACCGGTGCTGAACTCGCAGCCGCCTACGGGCGGCGAGGATCTATTGCTGTCGATCGATCTGAGCGCGCAACAAGCCGCCGAAGAGGGTTTGGGCGATCACCGCGGCGCGGTGGTCGCAATCGACCCCAACAACGGCGATGTGCTCGCGCTTGCCAGCAAACCCGGCTTCGATCCGACCGAATTCGCACGCGGCATCTCGCGCAGCGAGTATGCGGCGCTGTCCGACAATATCGACAAACCGCTGCTCAATCGCGCGCTGCGTGGCACCTACCCCTCGGGCTCGACCATCAAGCCGGTGATCGCGCTGGCCGCGCTGACCTACCACTTGCAGGACCCGAACAAGTTGGAGTTCTGTGCCGGGGTATTCCATCTGCCCGGCAGCAGGCTGCTGTTCCGCGAGGGCAAGACCGGACGGCACGGCTGGCTCGATATGACGCACGCGATTGCCAAGTCCTGCGATGTTTACTTCTACGGTCTGGCCGCAACGGTCGGAGCCGAGCGCATCGCCGCCTTCATGGCGCCGTTCGGTTACGGTGAGCTGACCGGAATCGACATCAGCGGCGAGAAACCGGGATTGCTGCCCTCGCCGGAATGGAAGAAAAAAGCCTTCAAGCGACCGCAGGATCAGGTCTGGTTTCCCGGTGAAACGGTTAATTTCGGGGTCGGCCAGGGCTATCTGCTGGTCACGCCATTGCAGCTGGCGCATGTGGCCTCCGTCCTGGCCGAGCGCGGCAAGAGCTTTCGCCCGCGTCTCGTGACGGGCATCCGCGACATCGCCGGCCAAGTCAGGCCGATCGCACCGATCGCCAATCCGTCGATCGCCGGCGTGACCGGCAACGACTGGGACATCGCAATCAATGGCATGGTTGGCGCGGCGACCTACGGCACGGCCGCCGCCATCAGCAAGGGCGCCAGCTACACGATTGCCGGCAAGACCGGCACCGCGCAGGTTTTCACGGTCTCGCGCAGCGAACGCCTGACGCAGAAAGTGGCCGAGCGACTCAAGGACCACGCCTGGTTCATCGCCTTCGCCCCGGTCGAAGCCCCGCGTATTGCCGTGGCTGTGCTGGTCGAAAACGGCGGCTTCGGCGCCAGCGCCGCGGCACCGATCGCGCGCAAAGTCATGGATGCATACCTGCTGCGCCAAAGCACGCGGAATGCGGCCGACACCGCGATCCCCGAATCCCAAGCGGCCGATTGACGCACGATGGAAGATTCAGGCTACTCACGCACGCGACGCACGCTGTCCTCCTCCGCGAGGCTGCTCTCGGTGCTCAATCTCGACGGCCCGCTGCTGGTGGGCTTGGGGTTGCTCGCGATCTACGGGCTGGCGATTCTGTACAGCGCCTCCGGACAGAGCGTCGATACCATCGTGCGCACGGTGATACGCCTCGCGCTTGGCACCGCGGCAATGCTGGCGCTCACGCACGCGAGCCCGAACTTGCTACGCCGGCTGGCCCCGTGGTTGTATTTGTTCGGCGTGGTGCTGCTGGTGGTGGTCGAATTGACCGGCGTCATCGGCAAGGGCGCGCAACGCTGGCTGAACCTCGGGCTGTTCAGGTTCCAGCCCTCGGAGATCATGAAGCTCGCAGTGCCGATGCTCGCGGCCTGGTACCTGCACGACCGCCCGCTGCCGCCGGACTGGAGGTCGCTCGCGGTCCTGGCAGTCATCATTTTTCTGCCGGCCGGACTCGTGGCCGTACAGCCCGACCTGGGCACTGCGGCGCTGATTGCCGCCAGCGGCGCGCTGCTGGTGCTGATGGCCGGACTGTCGTTGCGCATCGTGCTGGTGCTGCTGGTGGGGATGATCGGCTCAGCGGTGCTGGGCTGGAATTTTCTGCACGATTACCAGCGCGCGCGCGTACTGACATTCCTCAACCCGCAGACCGACCCGCTCGGCGCCGGCTACCACATCATCCAGAGCCAGATCGCCCTCGGCTCGGGCGGCGTATTCGGCAAGGGCTGGATGAACGGCAGCCAGGCGCAGCTCGAGTTCCTGCCCGAGCGTTCCACCGATTTTATCTTTGCGGTGGTCGGCGAGGAGTTCGGGCTCATTGGTCTGATCGCGCTGCTGGCGCTGTATCTGTTTGTCGTCGCGCGCGCCGTCTGGCTCGCCACGCAAACCAACGATACCTTCTCGCGCTTGCTCGGCCTGTGCATAGCACTGACCTTCTTCGTCTATGTGTTCATCAACGCCGGCATGGTCAGCGGCCTGCTGCCCGTGGTCGGCGTGCCGCTGCCATTGGTCAGTTACGGCGGGACATCGGTCGTGACGCTATTGGCGGGCTTCGGTATTCTGATGGGGCTTTATTCGCACCGTAAGTTGCTCGGCTCATGAGGATTGCCCTGCTGCTGTGGGCTCTGGCACTGGCCCGCGTCGTGGCCGCGGCGGAGCACGAACCCGCGATCGATCGCGGCCATTTTGACCTCACCCGGCCCGAGATCCAGGGCTTCATCGAACAGCTCGTGACTCAGGGCCTTGATCGCAATCAGGTCACGGCCGTGCTCGGCGCCGCCGAAGCGCAACCGAAGATCATCGATGCCATGGACCGGCCGGCCGAGAAGACGCTGCAGTGGTGGGAATACCGCGCGCGCATGCTGACCCCGCTGCGTATCGATGGCGGCGTGCAGCTTTGGCATGAGCACAAGGAACTGCTCGACCAGGTCGCGATCGAGTATCAGGTGCCGCCCGAGTATCTGCTCGCCGTGCTGGGCGTGGAGACACAGTATGGGCGCATGACCGGTCGCTATCGGGTGGTTGACGCGCTCGCGACCTTAGGCTTTGACTACCCGCCCCGCGCCAACTATTTCCGCAAGGAACTCAGCGAGTACCTGCTGCTCGCGCACGAGGACGGCTTTGATCCATTGAGCATTCGCGGCTCCTATGCCGGTGCCATGGGTGCGCTGCAGTTCATGCCCTCGAGCTACCGCCGCTATGCCGTCAGCGCACGGCACGCGGCTCGCCGTGATCTGTGGAACGATTGGGCCGACATCTTTGCGAGCGTCGCCAACTACCTGCATCAGTACGGCTGGCAGTACGGCGCGCCGGTGCTGGCCGATGCGCAGCTCGCGGGCGCTACCGGCCTCACCCCACCCGACCACATGGCGCTGAACGACACCTTGGGCAACCTGCGCGCTCGCGGCTTGAGCATCAGCACGACACTGCCGGATTCGACCCCGGCGCTGCTGCTTGGCGCCGCCCAGCAGGATGCCATGGCCTACCGCGTCGGCTTTCAGAACTTCTATGTGATCACGCGCTATAACACGAGCCCGCTGTACGCCATGGCGGTGCACGATCTGGCCGAGGCGATCAAAACGCAGATCAAGCAGGAGGCTGCGCTTTGAGATCCGGCCGCTGCGCCCTGACGCTGCTGGCGCCAGTGCTGCTGGTGTCGGCTTGCGCCCATGGGCCGCGCCGCGCGAACCCGAACGCGTCCGCGCCGACAGTGCGTTCGGCGCAGGCACTGGACGTGGCGGCCATTCCCGAACCCGTGCCGCGCGAGGAGCCGCGCAGCGCCGCGGGCAATCCGCCGTTCTACGAGGTCGCTGGCCACCGCTACATCGTGCTCGCCAGCGCCGCGGGCTACCACGAGCGCGGGGTTGCCTCCTGGTACGGCAGCGATTTCCACGGCCTGCGCACCGCGACCGGGGAGCGCTACGACATGTTCGCGATCACCGCTGCGCACAGGACGCTGCCGATTCCGTGCTACGCACGCGTAACCAATCTGTCGAATGGTCACAGCGTGGTCGTGCGCATCAACGATCGCGGGCCCTTCGTTGCCAATCGCATCATCGATCTGTCGTATACGGCCGCGCTCAAGCTCGACATGATCCGCAACGGTACCGCCTTCGTACAGGTCGAAGCGTTGACTCCGGCGACTCCCGCGGCAACGGCGGCGTTGCCGGTCACCACGCCGGCCGCCTCGGCAGCGAGCGTCGGTGTGAGCAATGTGCCGGCGGTTACCGCGCCGCTCGAGCCCGCAGCCAGCGCACCGCCGCAGCTAGCAGCCCCCGCCACGGCAGCATCGGGCCATTTCTATATCCAGGTCGGCGCCTACGCGCAGGCCGACAATGCGCATCGGGCTGCGCAAAGGCTGCGCGACGCCGGTCTCGAGCACGTGTTCACGCTGAGCCCAGCGACCGATCAACCACTGCAGCGTGTGCGCATCGGCCCGATTTCCAGCGTGCAGGAGTTCGACCAGTTGATCGCGCGCTTGACCGCACTCGGTTTTCTCGGGGCGCGGCTCGCACAAGACTAAACACAGCCGCTACACTAAGCCGCATGAAACCGACCGCCGTATTGTTTGCCTTGAGCCTGGTCTCGCTGTCCACACTGAGCGGCTCCCCGCTCGCGCTGGCCGCAGCCCGCGCACCAGAGGCCACCGCACCCGCCGCGACGGCCACACCGGCAGCGCCAGGGGCGGCACTGGCCACTCCCAGTGCGCCCGACGTCGACGCCCAGGCCTACATCCTGATCGACTACGCCAGCGGCAAGGTTCTGGCCGAGCGCAACGCCGATACGCGCCTGGAACCGGCGAGCCTGACCAAGCTCATGACCTGCTATGCCGTGTTCCACGCGCTCAAGGCCGGCACGCTCAAGCTCAATGAGATGGTCACGATCAGCGAGCACGCCTGGCGCGCCGAGGGCTCGCGCACCTTCGTGCAGGTCGGCAGCCAGGTACCGGCTGAAGTCCTTGTCAAAGGCATGATCGTGCAGTCCGGTAACGATGCCACGATCGCACTGGCCGAGCGCGTCGGCGGTACCGAGCCGGCGTTCGTGCAGCTCATGAATGAGTACGCGCAGAGTCTGGGCATGACCAACACCCATTTCGACGACAGCAGCGGTCTGCCCTCGGCCACCCACTACACCACGGCGCGCGATCTGTCCAAGCTCGGCGCCGCACTGGTGCGCGAGTACCCGGAATACTACGCGTGGTTCTCCATTCGCGAATTCATCTGGAACAACATCAAGCAGCAGAACCGTAACGGTCTGCTCGAGCGCGACCCGAGCGTCGACGGCATAAAGACCGGCCACACCGACAGCGCCGGCTTCTGCCTGGTGACCTCAGCGGTGCGCCAGAACATGCGGCTGATCACGGTCGTGCTCGGCTCGCGCAACATCAAGGGACGCGAGGATGCGAGCGCAGCGCTGATCAATTACGGCTACACGTTCTTCGAGAGCGTGAGCGTCAAACAGCGCGGTACCGTCGTGCTCAAGCCCCGGGTATTCAAATCGACCGAGGAGTACTTCCCGGTTGGACCCGCTACCGATATCACCATCGTCGTGCCTCGCGGACAGGGCGCCAGTATTCAGACCAATGCGAGCGTGCGCCACCCGTTGATCGCACCGCTCAGTACCACGACTGCAGTGGGCGAGCTTCAGGTCCTCGTCGCCGGGAAGCTTGTGACCTCGGTGCCGTTGTATCCGACGGTGGATGTGCCCTCAGGCGGTATGTGGAGCCGGCTCAGCGACAGCGTGCTGCTGTGGTTCCAGAAATAACGCGTCGTGGCTGAGCCACTGCCGGTCTGTCACCTCAATGGCAGAGTGCTGCCGCTGCGCGAGGCGCGTATCTCGCCGCTGGATCGCAGTTTTCTGTTCGGCGATGGCGTGTACGAGGTCATCGCGGTGCGGCGGGGGCAGGCGCGGCGGCTGGCGTCCCACCTGGCGCGGCTCACACGCAGCCTAGGTGAGTTGCGCATCCGCAACCCGCACAGCGAACACGAGTGGCGGCAGCTGGTCGAACAGCTGATCCAAGCCAACGGTAGTGGCGACCTCTACGTCTATCTGCAGATCTCCCGCGGTGCCGAATATGGCCGCAACCATGCGCCGCCGCCCGACGTCGAGCCCACCGTATTCGCATTCTGTGCACCGCTCCCCATCCCCGGCGCGGAAACATTGGAGCGCGGCATTGCCTGCATCACGGCGACCGACACGCGCTGGGCGCGCTGCGACATCAAGTCGGTGGCACTGCTCGCCAATGTGCTGTTGCGCCAGCAGGCCGTGGAGGCCGGCGCCGGCGAGACGATTCTGCTGCGCGATGGTTGGCTCACCGACGCCAGCTCATCGACGGTGTACGTCGTCATCGACCAGGAGGTGCGGGCTCCGCCAAACTCCACGCGCCTGCTGCCCGGCACCACGCGCAGCCTGCTCGAGGAACTCGCCGACGCCCACGGCATCGCGCGGCGCAGTGTTCCGGTCAGCGAGGCGCAGCTGCGAGCGGCCGATGAAATCTGGCTCACGGCCGCGACCCGCGGGGTCGTGGCGGTCACGACACTCGATGGCAAGCCGGTGGGCAGCGGCCGGCCCGGGCCGCTATGGCGACGCATGCATGAGCTCATCGAGGCGTACTGGACCGATTAATGAGAATCATCGGTCTGATCGGCGGCATGAGTTGGGAATCGACCGTTCCTTACTACTGTCAGATCAATCAAGTGATCAAGCGGCGGCTGGGCGGCCTGCACTCGGCGAGGCTGATTCTCTACAGCGTCGACTTTCACGACATCGAGCGACTCATGCAGGCGCTGGTTGCGCAGGGCGCGCAGGCCATCATTCTGGGCTGCACGGAGCTGTCTGCGCTCATCGGGCCCGCCGATGCGTCCGTGCCGTTGTTTGATACCACCGCCATTCACGCTCGCAAAGCCGCTGAGTGGTCGCTGTCGGCGGATTGAGCCTCAATTGCGCAGGTAGCCCGCAGCGACGGCGCCCACGATTGCGACACCAAAGATCAGGCGATACCAAACGAACAGCCAGGCGCTACGTCATCACCGTCCGAGCCTGCGCCAGACACTCGCGAGCCACGGTTGCTGCTCGCGCGGCAGTCCGGTGGGTCGATAGTAGTGCTCGAGCTCGAGGAACTGCGCGTCCGACAGGTAGCGGCACCAAGTCTCGAGATCGTGGTAAGCGCCGTAGCGCCCGCGGTTCCATCCCTCCTCGTTGGTGCCGTGCGGATTGGAACTGAATAGCACGCCTTCTGGCCGCAGCGCGGCATGAAATTGTTGCAACACCCGCGGCAGTGTCGGCGACGGAACGTGAAACAGCGTGGCATTGGCGAAAATGCCGTCAAAGCGGGCGCGCGGCAGATCGAGATGCAGGAAATCCTGCTGCCAGACTTCACAGCCGGTCTCGCGCGCGATGGCGACAAAGGCTGCTGCGCCGTCCAGGCCGATAGCAGTGTGGCCTAAGTCGGTAAAGGTCTTGAGGTCGCGCCCGGGTCCGCAACCAAAATCGAGGATCGTGAAGGGCGGCTTGCCGGCAATGTGGCGCAACAGCGCTGCGATGTTCTGACTGACGTCGTGATCGCTGGTACCGGCGCGAAACTGCTGCGCGGTTTGTTCGTAGTGCGCCAGCGTGCCGCTGGCAATCTTTTCCAGTTCATCCGGTTCAAGCGCCTTAGGTGTCATCGCGGTCGCTCTTGAGGCCGTCAGGGCCCGATGCGCGCATTGTGATCGAATTCAGCTCGGCGCGGCGTACACTACGGCTTCGGCGCAGTTGCCCTCGTTCCGTTCAGGCAGGTGTGATTCCATGCGCAAGCTCCTCGTGGTTTGGATGTTGCTCTTGGCGACCGGCCCGGTGATGGGGCAAGAGCTCACCGAGACCAGGCAAGCGGCGGCCCGTGCGACCATTGATGGCGTTCTGAGTGATCGATTTATCGCCGGTTGGAACAGCCACGATGCGCATCTGTTCGCCTCGGCATTTGCGCTCGATGCGGACTTCACCAACATTCGCGGCGAAGGCGCCTCCGGGCGCGACAATATCGAGAAATTCCACGCCAAGGTGTTTGAGCGCTTTTTCCTGCACAGTCACCAGACGGCACAGGCACAGAAAATCCGCTTCCTCAATGCCGATGTCGCCGTGGTGGACGTATCCTGGCAGATGACCGGCGCGGTGGACGCGGCGGGCAAGGCAATGCCCCCTCGTTCCGGGCTACTGGACCTGGTGTTCACGGCATCCGGCCCCGAGTGGCTGATAACCGTCATGCACAACACAGAGCTCACCGAAGCCCCGGCCCCCGCGCGTCGCTAGCGCATATAATGCCGCATGATTCCGCAACTCTCGGCCCTCGAGGCGCGTGTGGTCGGCAGTTTGATCGAAAAGCAGATCACCACCCCCGAGCAGTACCCGCTGTCCCTCAATGCGCTGGTCCTGGCCTGCAATCAGAAGAGCAACCGTGACCCGGTGCTGGAGCTCACCGACCGAGCCGTGCAGGACCTCGTCGACGCACTCATGCGCAAGCATATGGTGATTGAGAAATCGGGCTTCGGCAGCCGTGTGCCGAAGTATCAGCAGCGCTTCTGCAACACTGAATTCAGCGCGCAGCAATTCACACCCCAGCAGCGGGCGATCCTGTGCGAGTTGTTGCTGCGCGGACCTCAAACGCCGGGCGAGCTACGCACGCGCGCCAGCCGCATGGCCGAGTTCACCGACGTCGGTCAGGTCGAGGCAGCGCTGGAACACCTGGCTCAGCATGAGGGCGGCGCACGCGTCGTGCGGCTGGCCCGCGAGCCGGGCAGACGCGACGCGCGCTATGCTCATCTGTTCAGCGGCGAAGTCCATGCCGCGGTCGTGAGCACCGCCGCGGGGGCTCCTGCGCCCAGCGGCACCGAGGCCGCCCCGGGTGACCGACTGGCAGCGCTTGAGGAGCAGGTGCGCGAACTGCGCACCGAGCTGCACGCACTCCGGCAAGCCATACAGGCCGCCGCGGAGGAAGGCTAAGGGTCCGCCAGCGCGCGCCGCTTGCTCGTTCATGCGGAGCGCTCCACCGATGGCATGCGCACGAAGTGCGCCTGAGCCTGGACACGTGCCAGCCACGCGCCGATCGCCGGATAGCGCCGCAGCTCGAAGCCGCCCTCGCCGGCCGCGTGTGTGTAGGCATACAGCGCGATGTCGGCAATGGAATAGGCATCGGCGACGAAAAACGCGCGTTGCGCCAGATGCTGCTCCATGACGGCGAGCGCCTGCGCCCCGCGCTCGTACAAGCGCGGCAACTCACTGCGACGTGCATGCTCAGCCGGCAGCATCGTGCAAATAAATCGCGCCACGGCAATGTAGGGCTCGTGGCTGTACTGCTCGAAGAACATCCACTGCAAGACCTCGGCGCGGGCCCGCTTGTGCTGTGGCCAGAAGGCCGTGCCTTCGGCCAGATAGAACAGGATCGCGTCCGACTCCGCCAGGAATTGTCCGGGCTCGAGCTCGAGCAGCGGTACGCGCCCGTTCGGATTCTTCGCCAGGAACTCGCTCGAGCGCGTCAGGCCACTGCGGGTATCGAGCTCGACCCATTGATACGCGCTCTGCAGCTGCTCGAGCAATAGCCGCACCTTGTAGCAGTTTCCGGAGCTCGACATGCCATAAACCTTGTACATCGTGGCTGGTTCCTAGCCTTGCGCGACCTGCTGCTCCCAATTCCGGCCATCGAAGGGCGTGTTGCAGTCCGAGACCTCCAACTCCGCAGGCGCGAACACTTCGAAGCGGATGCGGCCGCAGTGGCAGCCACCGGTATGGCGGATCATGGCGCTCATCCTAGAGCGCGAAGCACAGCCGCGCCAGCACCGCGCCGAGGGCCGCCCACAGAACCGTTGCAGTCATCGGCACTCCCGCTCACCGTATTGGCGGCACCCTATATGGTATCGGTTCAGTGTGGCGCGGCTGTCAACGCGCTGTCGCGGCTGCCGTTATGCCGTACACACGGTAAGGAATGATCCCTCTTGACCAAATCGTTTCTGGCGACACTGAGTGCCCTGCTGCTGCTCGCCTGCAGCGCGCCCGCATCCAGAACCGGGTCGAGCGCGGCCACCGCGCCGGTGTTGCCGGTGTTGCACCGCGAGGATGTGCTGTGGCTGGAGCGTGTTGAATTCGGCCTCGACAGCGCCAGTGTCACCGAATACCGCAGCCTTGGGCGCGAGCGCTTTCTCGAGCTCCAGCTGGCGGCGCGCGACAGCGCCCTGCCGGCGCCGATCGCGGCGCAGATCGATGCCATGGAGGTCTCGCACTCCGATCCTGCGCGATGGCTCGCTGAGGTCAATGCACAGTACCAGACCATCAACGCAATGCCCGATGGCCCCGACAAGGAACAGGCGCGCAAGGCCGTCAATGACCGCGGTAACAAGCTCGCTTACCAGGCCGTGCGCCGCGACCTGCTGCGCGCGCTGTACTCGCCCTCGCAGCTGCAGGAGCAAATGGTCTGGTTCTGGCTCAATCACTTCAACGTGCACCAGTACAAGGCCAATCTGCGCTGGTTGATTGGCGACTATGAGGAGCACGCCGTCCGACCGTACGCGCTCGGTCACTTCTACGATCTGGTGCTCGCGACCCTCGAGCATCCGGCGATGCTGCAGTACCTGGACAACAACCAGAATGCCGCAGGGCACATCAACGAGAACTACGCGCGCGAGCTCATGGAGCTGCACACGCTTGGCGTCGATGGCGGCTACACGCAGCAGGACGTACAGCAGCTCGCGCGCGTGCTGACCGGGGTGGGCATCAACGTCGGCGATCCGCCGCGGCTGAAGGCCGAATGGCAGCGGCTGTATCGCCGCGCCGGTGCCTTTGAGTTCAATCCGGCGCGGCACGACTTCGGCCCCAAGACACTGCTGGGCCAGACCGTCGAGGGCAGCGGCTTCGGCGAGGTCGAGGACGCCGTCAGGCTGATCGTCCATCAGCCCGCCTGCGCCCGCTTCATCTCGCGCCAGCTCGCGATCTATTTCGTCGCCGACGATCCGCCGCCACAGCTGCTCGCGCGCATGGCGCAGACTTTTGTGCGCACCGACGGCGACATTGCGGCGGTGCTGCGCACCATGTTCCTGGCCCGGGAGTTCGAGGCCGCGCTGGGCGGCAAATTCAAGGATCCGACGCGCTACGTGGTCTCCGCAGTTCGCTTTGCCTACGACGGCAGACCGATCGTCAATTCCCGGCCGCTGCTCAACTGGCTCAATGGCCTCGGTGAGGCGCCCTATGGCCGAGCGACCCCCGACGGCTATGCGCTGACCGAGCTGAGCTGGGCCAGTTCCGGCCAGATGAGTCGCCGCTTCGAGATTGCGCGCGCGATCGGCTCGGGCAACGCAGGTCTGTTCGACCCCGAGGACGGCAGCGCCGCGACCACGACCGGTTTCCCGCAGCTTTCTAACCGCTTGTACTTTGAGGCGGTCGAGCCGTTCCTCGCGGCAGGCACGCGCGATGCGCTCAATCGCGCCAATTCGCAGCAGGAGTGGAACACGTTTCTGCTTGCATCGCCGGACTTCAGCTATGAGTAAGGCGCAGGAGCCACCATGAACCGCCGTGACCTGTTACAACTCGGCGGCGCCGCGCTCGCGAGCATCGGCGTTGCCGGCCGCCTGTATGCCGCGCCGACCAGCGGACCGCGCTTTCTGTTGGTGTTCCTGCGCGGGGGCTACGACTCGAGCAGTCTGCTGATCCCATATTCGAGCGGCTACTATTACGAGGCGCGGCCGAGTATCGCGATCGCGAGGCCGGAGCCCGCATCCAGCACCGGCGCGCTGGCTCTGGATGCCAACTGGGCGCTCGCGCCCGCCGTGCGCGACAGCATCGGTGCGATGTACCTGCAGCGCCAGGTGGCGTTCATCCCGTTCGCCGGCACGGACGATCTGTCGCGCAGCCATTTCGAAACTCAGGACAGCATCGAGCTCGGCCAACCCTCCAACGCAGCGCGCAACTACCGCTCCGGCTTTCTCGCGCGGCTATCCGATAGCCTGCTGGGCACCGCCGCCAGCGCCTTGCCCATCGCGTTCACCGATGCATTGCCGCTTGCGTTTCAGGGCAGGGTGGCGGTGCCGAACCTGTCGCTCAAGAGCGTCGGCAGACCACCATTCGACGAGCGTCAGGCGCGCATCCTGAGTGACATGTATGCCGGCCACCATCTTCAAGCCGCGGTGAGCACTGGGCTGGAGTTGCGCCAGGAGGTGGCGCAGCAGATGGCCGACGAAATGCGCGCCGCTAATCGCGATGCGATCAACACCAAGGGTTTCGAGCTCGAAGCCGAACGCATGGGCCGACTCATGCGCGATAGCTACCGCATTGGCTTCATCGACGTCGGCGGTTGGGACACGCACGTCGGCGAGGGCGCGGCGCAGGGCAATCTGGCCAGCAATCTGGCCAGCCTCGGGCGTGGCCTGCAGGCGTTCGCGCAATCGCTGGGCGCGCAATGGAACAACACCGTGGTGGTCGTGCTGTCGGAATTCGGTCGCACCTTCCGCGAGAACGGGGATCATGGCACCGATCACGGTCACGGTACGGTCTATTGGGTGCTCGGCGGCGCAATCAACGGTGCGAGCATTGTCGGCGAGCAGCAGCGTCTGGAGCGCAACACGCTGTTCCAGGATCGCGACTACCCTGTGCTCAACGACTATCGCGCCGTGCTGGGCGGCTTGTTCCGCTCCCTCTGGGGCCTGTCGAGTGAGCAAGGCGAGCGCATCTTTCAGCAAATGGCGCCCGTCGATTTAAAGCTCGTGTGAGGGAAGCGGTTGGCCGCGGCGCTGCGCCGAGCGCAGCAAATAGCCCAGATACGCCGCGATCAGGACATTGACCAGCAGGGTGGCGAACACCGTCCACCTGTGGCCGGGCGGCCGCACAAACAGCTCCCAGAGTTCGAATGGAATCAGCGAAGTCGTAGCGATGACGGTGACCCATTCCGCCCAGCGGAGGCGCAACCACAAGCCGGTGCCCTCGACCAGCACCACCGCGGTGTAGGCAATCGTCACGGCGATCACGAGGTGAAGCCTGTCGGTGCCGAGTCCCTCCACCCAGCTGAGCGCACGCAGGATCAGGCGCTGGTCGACCCGATCGGTCACGGTCGCCGACCATACGCGGATCTTTTCGACCAACTCCGGGTCGAGCAGCTCGTGCACCCCGTAGCTGGTGATGATCAGCAACAGCGCCTTGACGAACTTGAACAGCGCAATGATCCGCAGGCCGTCAATCTTTGCAGGCGGCACGGAACTCGACGCAGTCTGGCCGCTTGATTCGGTCGAAGACGACATAGCCACAATTGTTGGGAATAATCCGACACCCTAAGCGATCGTGAGGCCTCGCGCCACGCGGCAGGGATCTACAGAACCCCGGTAAAGACCAGAATCAGCAGGATAATCAGTAGTGTGCCCAACCCGCCGGTGGGGTAGTAACCCCAGCTCAAGGGTATGAACCGTGCCGCTAGCGGCGATAGCGCAGGAGCTCTGATATGACTGTAGGAGGACTGCTCAGCGCTCCACCGGCGTGTCCTCGCGCGCGCCCCACTCGGCCCACGAGCCGTCGTAGAGCGCACCGCTCGGCAGCCCGGCGACCTCAAGCCCGAGACTCAGCACCGCGGCCGTGAGCCCTGAGCCGCAGCTCGTGACCACGGCGCTGTGGGGACCGACGCCGGCTGTCGCAAAGCGCGCCCGCAATGCGGCCGCCGGCAACAGCGTCTCGCCGTCCGTGAGCAGCTCCGTGTACGGCAGATTGTGGCTGCCCGGGACGTGTCCGCTGCGCAGTCCCGGACGCGGCTCGGCGACGCGCGCGAAGAACCGATCCGCCGAGCGCGCATCGAGCAGCAGCTCGCGCAGGTCCGGCAGGTTCGCGAGCACATCGCCCAGCCCGCGCAGATAGCGCGCGTTATAGGCCGCGCGGAATACCCCGGGAGTCGGCGCCGGCTCCTCGCCAGTGTTGAGTGCGCGGCCCTCACGGCGCCACTTGGGCAGGCCGCCATCGAGCACGGCGGCGCGCTCATGACCGAACAGACGCATGAGCCACCAGCCGCGCGCCGAAGAGAACACCCCTTTTTGGTCATAGAACACGACGCGATGGCGATTGCTTAGACCCAGAGCTGCGACCAGCCGCTCGAAGCGCGCAGCCGTCGGCGCCATATGCGGCAGCTTCGATTCGGTGTCGGCGATCAGATCGATGTCGAAGAAGCGTGCCGCGGGCAGATGCGCTGCACGATACAGCGCTTGCGCGTCGCGCTGCTCCGTGGGCAGATACAGCGTCGCATCGAACACGAGCAGATCCGGCGCCTCGATCTGCTGCGCGAGCCATTCCGTGCTGACCAGCGATTCCAATGACGACTCCTGGGAAAAAATCGATGATGCCTGCTGCGGCGTCAGGGCGGCAAGGACCGGCCGCCCGTGAAGGGATTGAATCCCTGCTCCGCCAGCGCCACCCAGGCCGCCGCGCCAAGATGTTCGAGATGCAAATAGACCCGCGGCTTGCTCGGATCCGTGTCGAGCATGAATCCGGTGGGCAGCGCCGCGACCGTGGTGGCGTAGTAGCCGCCGTCCGGCGCGCGCGCGGCCTCGATAGCCGCCTCGGGTGCGCGGACCAGCGTGTCGCGATGCAGACGCTTGAAGAGCAGCAGTACCTGCGCGGTGCCCTCGGTCCACGGGCCGCCGCCGGCTTCACTGTAGGCATAGCCCTGACCGGCGCGTAAGTGCTGCGCAGCGTGCGGCAAAACCTCGGCATACCGCGTGATCGCCTGCGGCAAGGCCAGCAGCGGCCAGATCTGCGCATCGAGCGCCTGCAGCGGATTCGGCGTCACGCCGTCCGCTCGTGTGCCAGCGGCGAAGCTGCCGCGCTGCGCGTCCCACATGAGTTCGACGAAATGCACTGCGGCCTGCGCCTGGGCCTGCCAGCGCGCATCGGCACTCGTCGCGGCCAGGCGCTCGAACGCTGCGGCCAGATCGACATTGTGCTCGGTCGACTTCCAGAGCAGCCGCTGCGGTGCCGATTCAGACCCAAAGCTGCCGCCGGTAAAGCCGCCGGCGCCGCGCGCATCGCGCAGCCCTTCGAGCCATTGCGCAAGCGCCAAGGCGCCGCGGGCGTAGCGAGCGTCGCCGTGGCCCGGATCGCGCACACGTGCGTCGGCATCGAGCGTGAGCAACGCCAGCATTGCCCACGCCATATTTCCGGAATCGCTACCGGCCTGATAATCGTCTTCGAACCAGCGTCCGCTCCTGGGGTCCCACCAGCCAGCCAGCTTGAGCGGCGAGTCATCCACGGTCCCAGCCGCATAGCCGTTGCGCAGGCGCCCGTCATGCCAATAGCGATCGTGCTCCAGACCCAGGAGCATCGCATCGCCGATGCGCCGGGCCTGCGCGGGTTGGCCGCAAGCGATCAGCGCGATCGCCGCCAAGGCGTTGTCGTACAGAAATGCGGCCTGTTGCAGCGGCCCCGGCTCGGCCGCTGGATAGCTCGCCAGAAACAGCGCAGCGCCGGGCTGTCGCGCGATCGTGCGCGTCAGATAGGTGCAAGCGCTCTGCGCCGCGCTCGCCGCTACCGGTGCCCCTGCCAGCGCGCCGAGCAGCGCGAGCCCCAACGTACGCCGCAGGCTGACGCGTCTAGGAGGCCCCGACACGCTTTGCCGCTTCGAGCTTGAACCAGGCCTCGCGATTGCCCTCGATTGCAAGATTGGGAATGACCTGCGTCAGAGGCTGCAGTGAAACACTTTCATGGTGCATCACGTGGTCGCGAGCGGCTGCTTCGAGCGCGGCGCTGGGAAGGTCTGATCGATCAGCGCCAGTTCGGCTGCGCTGAGTCGCAGCTGCGCCGCGTGCAGATTCTGCTCGATGCGCTGCGGCTGCACCGACTTCGGTATCGCCACCACATCGGGCTCCCGAATCGTCCAGGCGAGCGCGATCTGCGCGGCGCTGAGGCCTCGCTCGCGGCCGATTCGCTCCAGTACGGGATGAGCGGCAAGCGCACCCTGTCCCAACGGCGAGTAGGCCATTGTCTGGATGCCACGCTCGCGCTGCCAGGGCAGCAGCGCAAACTCAATGGCGCGCGCCCCGAGGCAGTAGTAGACCTGATTGCACTGCGTCGTGGCTTCAAGCGCCAGCGCCTTCTCGACATCAAGCCACTGCGCGAGCTCGTTCAGGTCCAGATTGCTGACCCCGAATTGGCGAACGAGCCCACGCTGGCGCAGATCATCGAAGCCGCGCAGCGTCTCGCGGAACGGTTGCGCTCCACGCCAGTGCAGCAGATATAGATCCAGATAGTCACAACCCATGCGCGCAATCGAAGCCTCGCAGGCACGGATGGTCCCGCCGCGCGAAGCGTGATCCGGCAACAGCTTGCTGACGATGAACAACTCATCGCGCCGCGAACGCCCAAAGGCCTTCAAGGCGCTGCCGATGATGCCCTCGGCGCCGCCATCACCGTACATCTCAGCGGTATCGAGCAGCCGATAACCGACCGCCAGCGCATGCGACACGGCGGCGATCTCGTGCGCGTGCGCGGCGCGCGAGGCACCCATCTTCCAGGTGCCAAGACCGATGCGGCCGGGGAAGTGCAGTGAGTGGCCTGGTGCAGGCATGTCGAGTTCCTATTCTCCCCTGCGGCAGGAGCATACCGCGCCGCGCCGGCATAAATCTCGCGCGGCGACGCCGCACCATAAAAAAGGCCCGGGTCGCCCCGGGCCTGTTATCGCGTTCAGCGAGTTGCGAGCCGCTTACCAGCGTCCACCACCACCACCG
>CABEDL010000309.1_pt1 | contig 35861 bp, 44 predicted proteins | sample 3422981 | NCBI WGS metagenome assembly CABEDL01 (sample SAMEA5534329, study PRJEB31848) | metagenome | biome: tundra; feature: field; material: soil | place: USA | collected 2013-05 | depth 0.15 m
TTCATGGGAAATTCTGCATGGAGATGCCATACAAGCGGTTGACGGTGGTTCCGACTGGGGTCGCGTCAGCGACCCGCACAGCCGCTTTGAGCGGCTCATGAGCTAAAGCCCCCGGCTTTGCCGGGGGATACTTACTTCTCCGAACAAGGAATCCTGGCTGTCGCGACCGATTATTGCTAGGTGAGGCACTGCCACAGCAGACCGGCGTCCACCAGCGACTCGATCGCCAGCCGCTTGGCCTCTATATCTTCGAGAGCCGCGACCAACAGCGTCGGATCATGCTCAGCGATCGATCCCGTCTTGATCGGCGGCGTGGCGGCAGCTCGACTCGACCTTGGTCTTGGCGATTCCGCGACCGCGTTGAGCTGGATGGGGCGCGGCGCATTCTGCGACACCCGAGAGACAGGCATAATATGCATAGAACGACCTCGCTTGCCTGGGCTGTGCCCATGATGGCGCCGCTTGGTGACGATAGGGTGACGATCGTGCGGTCTTCGCAGCGCATCAATCAATCTGTCTGCGAACGGCTACACAGTGGACCTAGACGACGATCCAGACTTGGGTTTTCACGGCGTTCTGGTTGCTTTACCTACTGGGCTCCAACTCCTACCTCGGTGGGTCTGAAGCCCAGAGAACGGGCCAGCCTTAACTGGACACACACCGGCCGCTACCAGGAAGGCACTTCAGTCTGCGGAATGACCGAAGTTGGCCGGGAACTGCCTGTCAGCCCAGGGTCGGAGCACGCAGAGTGTCGTTCTGTTGGTTCGCTTGTCAGTGCTTCAACCCCTGTAGGTGCGAATAGAGTCGGCCCCAGGGCTGCCGCCCGATCACGCCCTCCGGAATGACCTTATGGTAGGTGCTTCCGAGGCCCTACTTGTGGCGCGCTGGGAAGGCGCTGACGACGCGATGCGCGCTGCCGTACCCGATCTTCAGCCGTCGCGCGATCTCGGCAATAGACACGCCAGCGTTCGTCAGAGCGCGGATTTCGATTTCGCGCTTGGCGACGGTCGCCGGTCTACCGATCGGCTTACCGGACCGGGTACCGTGGCGCTGCGCGTGACGCAGGCCGGCCGTGACGCGTTCGCGGATACCATCGGCCTCGAACTCCGCGATGCTCGCCAGCACGTTCGCCACCAGCCGACCAGCGCTGGTGCTGAGGTCGATACCGTCCTTCAGCGAGACAAACGTCACGCCAGACTCATCCAGATCGCGGATGCTGCTCACTAGGTCCGCCGTCGAGCGGCCCCACCGATCGAGCTTCCAGACCATAACCGCGTCATAGGCGCCGGCCTTGGCCTCCGTGATCAGCCGCTGGCGGGCGGGCCGCAGCTTTCGGCCGGAAATCTTCTCCTCCACCAGGGTTGCTACTTGCCAGCCACGGGCCTCGGCCATCCGCCGCAGCTCATCGGCCTGCATGTCGGTGGACTGTCCGCCGGTCGATACACGGCAGTACAGCGCTACACGTCGGATCTCACGTTTCGGGGACATATCCAAAACCCTGTCTTTCGTTCTGACGTTCGCCCGTCGCAACCCATTGAGTCACAAGCAGGGGAAACGACATCAGGATGCTATCATAAATGTATAGGTTTTGGATAAACGGCCACCGAGCGGATGGTGGCGACTCCGGATTCAAGGTACGGCTATTGTGGAGCACCATATAATCCGCGCCATGTGGTGCCAGCGGATTGCTGTACTCGGGTTGCTGATCCTGGGTGCCGGCTGTGCAGACGTCACTGTCCCGGTGGCGCAGCCACCAAAAAGCGGTTCCACCTCGGTACCCGTCGCTCATCCCACGCTCGCCCAGGGCCCGACTGTCGTCGCTGCGGATCTGCCCTGCGTTCAAACCAGCCATGGCTGCATCCCTCTGAACCCCGACGTTACCGAGGGCACCGTTAGGCAGACGATCTGTGTACCCGGTTATACGGAGGCGGTGCGTCCTTCGAGCAGCTACACCAATGGCATCAAGGCGAAGCTGCTGCGGGAGAGTGGGCTTGACGAATCACTGATGTCCGAATATGAGCTCGATCACATCGTCCCGCTGGCGCTTGGTGGACATCCTCGAAAGCTGGCCAATCTGACGCTCCAACCTTGGGAAGGCGAACACGGAGCCAAGCGGAAGGACTTGCTGGAGCGCCGACTGCAGATCCTGGTCTGCCGTGGGGAACTAAAGTTGAACGAGGCGCAGGTCTGTATCGCTGAGGACTGGGAGGCGTGCGAGGCTGAAAACTTGGCGAGATGACTCGAAGTCGCAGTATTCACGTTCTACTGCCCGCGCGGCGCGCTGAGGCGGGGGATTCGTAGCGCCGCGCGGGCTTGACTTGCGCTGCGGACACGCACCAGTACGTCCGTGCCAACCACAGCCCGGGATCAGGTAGCGGTGCAGCAGGATCATGGGCGACGGCGCTCGTCGCGACCTCGAATCAGTAGGCGTAGTACGACGTCAGATCGCCATTGACTGCGTTCGGCGCGATGGCCGTGAACACGGTGCGGCCGTAGAAGAAAGGCAAGCCGAAATCGAAGTAGCTGCTGCCTACGCCCGTGATCGATGTGCTCGGGCCCCCGACGTCGTCGAGTGCAAAGTTGGCATTGCTGAGCTGATTGAGATTCGCGATCTGAAAGTTTACCGACGAGGTCGCGCCGTTCTGTCCTTGATTCGTGGCCGTCAGACTCAGCGTCGAAGTCGGGCAGTAGAAATCCGCTGCCGCTGCGCTGCCTGTGCAGGTGGGGATCGAGCTGTCGGGAAAGTACAATCCGTTCGAGCCGGAATCGAGGAAACTCGAATTTAATGTCTGGCCGTTGAATGTCGTGGTGATGAACCCTTCGGAATTCGTGGTCAGCACCGTGGCGCCATCGAGGCCATTGTTGCTCTGGGTGCCGATGCCGAACACCAGATAGCCGGTGGCGGTTGCGGCGCCGCTGGCGGCGATGGCCGGCAGTTGCAGGATGACGCCGTTGTTGTCGGTGCTGAACAAAGCGACCGGATTGATGACCTGACTGCCCAGCGCCTCGGTCGTGGGCGTGCAGGTACTCGCATTGCAGCTGTAATACAGGTAACCGGAAGTCTGCCCGCTCACGGGCAGCGTGCAGTAGGCCGCGCAGTCGTAGCTGCTGAGACCGACCCCGAGCACGCCGTTGGCGCCCAGATCATCGAGCCTGCCGATATTTCCGCCGCCGGTATTGCTGCAGCTCGCGGGCACGGTGGGCGAAAAGCTGCCGTTGTCATCGATGATGTTGATGGGCAGGCCACTGGCCTTCTCGCCGCCGAGGGTCAAATCGGCTGTCGCGACCGCACCCCAGGTGTAGCCGTCCGCAAACGGCAGACATTCCGCAATGTGGTTGCCGCTCGTCGCGGGATCGGCCTGCGCCGAGAGCGGCAGTCCATTGAGCGCCGAGGCCAACAGGCGCAGGCCGTAGGAGCGCGTGTCGACCAGCACGTTAGTAATGGTCTGACATGTGCTCGTGCTGGGGACACAGACGGTGATGGTCGTGGTCGGAATATCGAAGAAGGAGCTGCTCGGCGTCGGTCCCGGTCCCACGATGAGCGACACCACATTGGGGCCGCCGGCTGAGAAATTATGGCCGCCACTGCTGCTGCTGGAAGAGCTGCTGCTGGAACTGCTTGAGCCACTGCTGCTAGAGCTGCTCGCGCCACCGCTGCTGGACGATGAGCTGCTAGATGATCCTGAGCTACTGGAGCTGCCTGACGAGGAGGAGCTGGAGCCACTGCTTGAGGAACTTCCGCTGCTCGATGATGATCCGGGGGAAGAAGTTTTCGTAAAATCCTCGGTGAGCTCGTAATTGGCGCCAGCGTTCACGACGCCGATATATGCCACTGCCGGATTAAGCGTCGTATCGAGTACGCCGAGACCTGTCGCAGTCGTATTGTTCAGATATGCGGCGCTACCCTGACATCCCGAGAATGAGTACTGCACCTGATAGGCGTCATACTGGCTATTAATGACTGAAATTTGTCCGTTAACTACACAACCAGTATCTGGCTGTTGCTCAAGGACGACGCCATTGCTGCTGACGCTTATTATGGCGTTGTTGACAGAATCCAAATAGTCTCCGGCGACAGTCGCGAGTGACGATCCAGAATCGTAGAGGGGGTTAAACGTCAGACTAATGGTCCCAGAACTCGAAGTCCCACCAGCTGTTGTGAAACCAATCGTCGCGCTGATTGTTTGCCGCGCTTCTATCGTTCCGCTGATGGTGCCGGTTCCATGATTACTACCATCTGCATAGAAAGAGCCTGCCGGCAAAATGCCCCCGAAGCTGCCGGATATATTATTTCCGGATGTCGTAACTGTTCCGAAGTACTGAGATCCATCCGCCCTAAGGAAACGGAATTCACCGCTCTCGGTAATGATTCCGTATATCGATAAGCCGGTAATAGAGTCCGTGCCCTGCCAAATTCCACCGGGCGATGCGTTTGAAATAGGCGCTGGTGTTGAGCCGCCACCCCCGCCCCCGCATGCTGTTAGAACGACGACGGCAACTAGCATCGTCCAACGAAAGCATCGGAGCATGCAGAATTCTTGCCGTGTAGGGGAAAGAAGTGGTGCTATGGTAGATCAGCCACAGAGACGCCTGATGGAACTAGACTCGGGACATACGCGCTGCCTTGAAACGCGCGAAGATGGCCCGAGGCCTGCACGACAAAATCGGGTTGCTGGATGTTCAGCTGCCGGTGTCCCCCCGGCCGGGACTGGGCGGCGGCCGCGCTCCTGAACGGCTCGAAGTAATCGCCGAACAGCTGACGCAGGTCAGGCGGCAATGGTCCGTGCCAGGTCACCGCGAAGACCTTGCCGGAGCGGGACAAATACTCGTGAATCACGGTGCCCGAACCGGTCGTGATGACATGGCGGTCGCAGTTGAGCATCGTCGTGCTAACGAGCTGGCCCTTGAGCTGGGCGCTATCGTCGCTCACAGAGGCATAGTCGCCGCCCAGACGGGCCGATGCCGGCGACGCGAGCCAGGCGAACGCCACGGGTAGGACAAATAGCATCCTAGTTCCTTCGCTCACGGCATTCCCTCTATTCTAGGGCCACGTGACGGGGTCCGCGTGTCGGAGACCCCGCCAATCATGTGGTTGCCCGTGGTCGCATGCCACTCGACGCACGATATACGTCCGCCCCGCGTTCGCAATACGTAGTTGCACACCGCAGTGGGTGGCAAGGATCGGGGATCGCAGCCGAGGCTCGGAACCACCGACTGTCGCGCGGTTGACCAGCATCGATCTCGATAACGCAGCTAGACAATTCGCGGCGCTCGGCATGGTGGGACGGCCACGGCGGGCGAGCACTCACGGGCGTTGGCGCGGGGGCACGGCATCGAGCTGAGCCTGCCATCTATCTAAACCATCTGCCGGTCGGCAAGGCGAATCAACGCGCGTATGCGCCGAAGGACCAATCCGCTCGGTATGGTGGCAGGGTCAATGAGGGCATCGAGCGCGGTCCCATAGCGCAGGAGATGCCGCCGATAAAGCCGGCTAAGCGTCGCAAGTTCCGCCGCCACTTTCGGTGTGAGACATCTTGCGCTGGTCGCAAAGATGAACACTTTTGCCGCCGCAACCAGATCATGGCCAAGGGTATCCTTTATCATCGGACGAAACAGGTCATAGTCGAGTACCAATGCGATCCCTTTAAGCACCAACTAAATGCCCTGGCAAAATAGATGCAGGACGACGTACTCGTTGCCTCCGCGATTGCGTACCAGCATGCCTGCGCCGATAAAGGCTTTCCCCTTGGAGTACATGGCGGTCGCTATCAGCCGCTTCGTATAGTTCGTGGGCCTCATCGGGCCAGAGACGGTCATATTGCCTGTCATCCTTTCAGCCCCACGACCGGCGGGCGCACTACACTTCTGTTCGACGCCCATTTATGGGCGGGACTCGCCAAAAGCCTGCCTCGATCGCCACAGCGGTGGCCGACTGCATAACCCTGTCAGGTCATAGGCGTTTGGCGCGCTTTGGCCTGCTTCGCCGTGAGATTCTTGGCCAAAGCTAGCGCCACTGCGCCGGGCGCCAGCGTGACCACAGTGATAAACCAAACATTGAGCGGGCTGAAGAGATTCTGAACCGCAGAGAACCCGCCAGACATCCACGTGCCGACTATGCCGAGGATTACGGCTGCGCAGGCCAGCACTAGCCACACGTAGCCAAACCCCGTAAGTATCCGAATCCAGACTTTCATCGGCCCCTCAACTTTTCGGAAGGCGGATACTCGCCCCGGTTCCGGCTTGCCGCCTGGAATGCCGATCTCGTGCTGGCCGAGCACGATCGCCGGCAGTCTCAATCGCGGTAGCTTTCGATGTTGCTCAACGCTTAGGCATCGGTCTGACGGTGCAACGGCGTGAGTCGGTCGGCAGCGAGACGGAGGCCGACGATGTCGTCACGTTTCCATGCGGCCTTGAACTCGATATCTGCGCGCTGCTCTTCCTGGCACTGGCGTAAAAATCTAATGCGTGGGTCTTGTTCCAAACTTGGGTCTAGGTCCATTGTCGGCGCTCCTGGGGCGATTTACGTCTTTCGGAAGATGACGCAGCGCGGTGGACATAGTCAAGGGTTCGCTCTATGGCCACCTCGATGTCTATTTCTGCTTCCACACGCAGATGAACTGCATCGCGACGCTCTTCAGTGTGTCGGGCGGGACCGGCCCCCAAGAGGTTGGAGATATTTCGGCTGGTGCGGCCCACAAAGTTCCATCGTCGTAGTAAATGGTGAGTGCCTCTGCTCTGCTTGTTTCCGCGCCGCAATTGAATGCCTCGCGGGATACCGATTCACTTTCCCACTTGTTCGCATCGTCATCTGAGCCTCTCTTGGTATGAGGCGCATAGACTAGTTTGACCCACGCCCGCCGAATCTCGCCCGCGACCCGGATGCTAGAGACGTCGACAAGCTCTTCAATCTTCCCGTCGTCAGTCTTATTGACGGACACCCACTCCGACCCCTGCGCCGTGCCGCACGCCAGCAGCAGTGTCAGCAGGATTGTTCGTTTCATTGCTGCCCTCTGCCCTGTTGCCGTGGCGTCGTCAGCAGTTCGGCCGATCTGCCTTCAGAAACCCGTTGCCGTCCAGCTCGCTGCTGTCCACGATCTGCTTCGTTTCCGGTAAATGCGTGCCGCCTCGCGCCCTTATGGCTCTTAGCGTGGCCGGTCGCTTGGAGAGCAGGTTATCGCCCTGCATTTGATCCCAGCCCGTGAAGTAGTAGACCTCGACTTCAGACATAGTTTCTCCATGGGACTAGAACACAAGCGTCATTGATGTATGCCATCACGGCGACGACGACGTGGCGAGATTTCCTCCCATTCGCGGTTCCTATCTGTCGCCTTCGACTAGTGAACGGTAAACGTCGCGGGCGAATAGTTGTTGCTGGAGACGGTAATCACGTCACCCGGATCAATGACGGCCCCCTGCGAAGAACCGAGATTTGCGGGCACGGACGGGTCCAAATGTAGTTCGACTTGCTTCACTGTCCCAAGTGTCGGATTTCGCACGGTCGCTAGCACCTCTATGGGCTCTTTAACCTTAGTGCTGAGAACCACCACGAGACCTGGTCCTAGAAATGCCTTGCGCACTATCCAAGCCAGCGGCAATGACGGCTTCACCGCCAACGGGGCGGTAAGCTGATCGTTCTGCGTCTGCGCAGCAGCTAACTGTGCCTTCAGGTCATCGATAGTCTTATTTGCTGCAGCAAGGTTCGCGTTGGCTGTTTCGATCGTTACGTTGGCGGCTGCCAGCTTAGCGTTGGCCGCGTCGAGATCCGATTGTCGGGCGCACCCGACCAACAGTACAGCAACCACAATCAGGCCAATCGAAAGTTTCATTTGTTGCCTCCATCGCCTGCGGTGGTACGGCGCCATAGGCCGCCGTCCATTCCAGAGCCAGCGCGGCGGCACTGTCACCTGGGTCTCATACGACCTTCCCGCACCGCGCAACTGGTGCGGCACCGGCCGCAAGGCGCGGCTAGGAGCTCAGTATAATCCGCGCCATGTGGTGCCGGCCGATTGCCGTACTTGGGTTACTGATCCTGGGTACCGGCTGCGCAGATGTCACTGTCCCGCTGGCGCAGCCGCCGAAGAGCGGTCCTAGCTCGGTACCGGTCGATCATCCCACGCCCGCGTTGACCCCGACCGTTCCCCCTGGGGACCCGCCCTGCATTCAAACCAGTCACGGCTGCATCCCTCTGAACCCCGACGTCACCGAGAACACCGTTAGGCAGACGATCTGTGTACCGGGTTATACGGAGGCGGTGCGTCCGTCGAGCAGCTACACCAATGGCATCAAGGCGAAGCTCCTGCGTGACGCTGGGCTTAATGAATCATCGATGTCCGAATACGAGCTCGATCACATCGTGCCGCTTGCACTGGGCGGACATCCTCGGAAGCTAGCCGATCTGACGCTACAGCCTTGGGAAGGCGAACATGGGGCCTGGCGGAAGGACTTGCTGGAGCGCCGACCGCAGATCCTGGTCTGCCGTGGGGAACTAAAGTTGAACGAGGCGCAGGTCTGTATCGCTGAGGACTGGGAGGCGTGCGAGGCTGAGCACTTGGCGAAATAACTTAACGCCGCAGTATTCATAGGCGTGCGTGAAGGGCAGCGAAGGGTGGCACAGCGTGTTCGACTGATTCTGGCGCTGCGCTACTACAGCGAGCTCGCCGGTTGCACAGTGCCGCAGGACCATTTATGCCTGTTTCGGCTTCGACGCGCTGTCCACACTGTCGGGCTGCGCAAGCCGGTCGAGCAGCGCGTAAAACCCCAACGCAATCGTGCCGCAAACCGCGCACACTGCCACCAATGTGAAGTCCGGAATTTCACCCTTGGTCATCAGTCCGTCCATGATCGCGCCTGCCGAAAACAGAAAGGAAAAGACGGCAATGAAATCGATCACAGTCTTCATGCGACCTCCTAGGTTACTGACCTCCGCAGTAAGCGCCCCAGTAACACTCAGCCCAGCACGATAGACGCCCGCCCCGGGCGCGCAATACGTAGTTGTCCGTAGCAGTCGGTCGCAAACGCGTGGGGACCGCCGCGAAGGCTCGGAACCGCCAACTGTTGCCCGGTTGGCCACCTCGATCGATGACGCGGCTTAGTGGACCGCGAGCCATCACTGACCAACTGCGCAAGTTAGCCCCTCATCTTCTATCGTAGATGACCTCGCTGCCACTGGATCCGCCTGCACATACAGCTTTTTTGCACATTGTGCGTATGGCCAGATCGAGCGTAAAGGTATTTGCTGTCACTGAAACGATGACGGGCTATCGGACCATTGAAATACGTAGTAATGATCTGAGCGCCAGTCATCTGAATGGCCGAGGAAATACGTAAGCTTTTCCCATTTACGCCATTCCCCGGCGCCAAAGATTTTAGCTTCCTGCCCGAAGCAATGAGGTGCTCATTATGGACAGGACGATTGTACCGGCAGCCATGCAACGTAACGACCGTTACAAGATGGCATCATTTTTGGATTCCATACCCGAGGTCGTTGCTGAGGTCGAGCAGTTCCTACAGGCGCGCGGGTCGCTGCCTGTCCCAACCTTTCGACATTTCCACCATAAGAAGTCCCTCAAGGCGAGTTTTGTCGCGGCGAGCGGCGAGCGCCTGACCTGCTTTACGGTCTGGGGCCTGACGAGCGGACAGGCCATGTTGATTGATGCCAAGTTAAGCGAAAATGAGAGGTGGGACCTGCCGGCGTTTCGGGCCGCAGTCTCGCGCATCATGTGCGAGCCGCCCCACCGCGAGAACGAGGTAAGCATTGAAGCCTGCGGCGGATCAACCTCGCACGATGACGCCCGAACCAACCACCACTTGAAGAGATTGATGCGTTGATCGCCTTGGTTGGCGCGGCAATGGATCAACGCCTGGCAGCTCGGCGAGTTCAGTTCAACCGGCGGCACGTTCTTCTGCACGCGCGGCGTCGAGCGGCGCATGGTGTCATCACGCCGAGCGATCCGGGCGAACCGCAGGGCCACGGCGCCGCGCATCGCAGTGCTTAGGCTAGCGCTCCGGGTTTCGTAAAGCCATTCCTGGGATGGAGAACGAACAGGCGCAATACCGTCGGCGCGGCTTGGAAATCGAGGTGACAATCGTGTCCTTCGGGGGCTCCTATGGCCACGCCGGCCGTCACCCCGTGAGTGCGGCCGTCCGTAACCACGAACTACAATTCTTTACGGAGAACGCACCTATGAAGACTGAGATGCCGAAGTTCCTGCTCGCGGCCGCGTTGATGCTCTTTTCCGCGATTGCTGCAGCGGAGGAAGCTCGCCCCTACACGGAGGGACGAGTGACCCATGTCTCGTATATCAAGGTCAAGCCGGGTATGTTCGATACCTACCTGAAGTGGCTCGCGACTGACCACAAGCCGCTGATGGAGGAATACAAGAAGCAGGGAATTATTCTCGACTACAAGGTTTACAACACGAACGAGTCCCATAATCCGAGCGAACCGGATCTCATCTTGACCGTCGTCTATAAGAACATGGCGGCATTTGATGGTCTTGACGAGCGTGCGGACCCGGTGGCCGCGAAGGTATTTGGCCCGCGCCAGAAACGGGCCGAGGCTGCGATCAGTCGCGAAGCGATGCGAGAACTACTTGGCGATCGACTTATTCGCGAGTTGATTCTGAAGTAGATCGAGCCGCCATTCGGTTGTACGGGTCGGGTGGTTCTTGGCCGATCCGCCCGGCTCGTGCGCCCTGGCCACCGCGATGTGACGCGACCTAGCCGCCGCATACGGTCTGCCCAATACGTCCTATGTCGGATAGACAAATCGGCTCAGTGGATAGGCCGCACTTCGCGACGACACGATAAGAGTCGTCGCCGTCTTAGATCTTGCGGTCCTGTGCCAGTTCATTGAGAGCGCCGTACTCATGCCGAATGCCGGGCTTACCGCCTGCCGCGTGCTCAACGCGAGCGCCGGTGAATGTGAAGGCGGTGTGGCACCGGGCGCACCAAAGGATTTGTACCGGCGTGCCGCGTTGGCTTTTTGGCTGAGCGCTCATTCCGGCGAGCGTGAGCCGGCTACCGCCGGTACGTCAAGACTTCGAGCGGCGGGTCGCCAACGACTACTTGTGCCGCTTGGCCCTTGGCGGAGATGGAGGCATCGGGCCACCGCCAAATCCGCAGCCCGGTCTTGAGTTATGTTCCTTGACGTAGTCGGTGTGCACTTGTGAGGGCACGCGAAATGAGAACACTGTCGAGCCGCCCTTGTTGGTCACCGAAAAATCGCCTTGGCTGATGAGATCCATTCCAATCAAAACGTCGCTCCTTGGTGGGAGCGTACCCATAGTCACTCTCGCCAACAACACGGGCCTCATTGGCCGCATTGACACGCGTAAAACCTCCGCTGCAGTAGGATCGACCCCGGATTAGTGCGTCATTTTCAGGCGCTGGCGATATTCAACTGCTCAATCGCCGCTTGGTCCAAATGCAATTTCGTGGCAGCGAGCAATTCATTCAGCTGACCTACCGACGTCGCACTTGCGATCGGGGCGGTGATGCTTGGCCGGGCGATTTGCCATGCCAGCGCCACGCTGGCGGGCGAGGCGCTGTAGCGCCGACCGACATCATCCAGTGCCGCAAGAATTCTCAAGCCGCGTTCATTGAGGTACTTTGCGACCACGCCGTCCCCACGTTTGCTCTTCGCGGCGTCCGACGGCGTGCGGTATTTTCCACTGAGAAATCCGGAGGCGAGGGCGAAGTAGCTTACGACGCCAATGTTGTGCTCCAGGCACAATGGTTCAAGGTCCTTTTCGTACTCAGACCGTGCATAAAGATTGTATTGTGGCTGTAGTACTTCGTATCGTGGCAGTCCGGTCCGGCGACTGACCTCCAGCGCTTCGGCCAGGCGCGCCGCGCTGTGATTCGATGCGCCGATTGCGCGTACCTTGCCCTGGGCTATGAGCTTCTGATAAGCGCCGAGCGTCTCCTCGAATTGTACGGTCACATCGTCGCAATGCGAGAAATACAGATCGATATAATCTGTCTGCAACCTTCTCAGCGACTCCTCGACCGACCGGGCGATATGGGTGGCGGACAGCCCCTTGCGATCGGGCGCCATTTCCATGCCGACTTTGGTCGCGATCACAACGTCATTGCGCCTGGCCCTACGCTGCAACCAGTTGCCGATGACCGTCTCAGATTCGCCACCGTGATGTCCGGGGATCCACACGGAATAGACATCCGCGGTATCGATGAAATTGAGTTCCGCACCAATCAATGCATCCAGTACGGTGAAAGAGGCCGCTTCGTCTGCAGTCCACCCAAATACATTGCCGCCGAGACACAGTGGCGCTACCCGCAAATCGGAGCGGCCTAGAGTACGAAGTTGCATGGGAACCTCTGGATAGGCAGGGGCATGATATATTCAGAGCACTTGTCGAGTGCGCCTCGTTTCCAGCTGGCACGGGGTGGCGACAATGTCACTGTCATTCCCCGTCGCGGCTCCCCGGCGTTCGGTTGTCGCGGAAGCTTATCGTGGCCGGAGTCTGCCAGCCCCCGCCCAGGGCTTTGACGAGCGATACGCTGGCGGTCATGCGGCGAACCTGGATGTCGGCGGCGGACAGCCGCGCCGCCAGAGCGGCATTCTCCGCCGCCACCACTTCCAGGTATGTGACGAGGCCCCCTTGATAACGGTATTGGGCCTGCTCGAGCGCGCCCTGCGTAGCCACCAACGCGCCCGCTTCGCTCGTGCTCTCCTGCTGCAGTTGCCGAAGCGCCGCGATATTGTCTTCAACTTCCTGATAGGCGTTTAGAACGGTGCCCCGATAGTTGGCCACCTGCTCGTCGTAGAGGGCATGCGCCTGCGCGGACTGGGCGCGGTGCAAGCCGGCATCGAATACCGTTAACAATGCTGAGGGGCCAGCCGACCACATTTGGCTCGGTGCCGTAATCCAGTTGGATATGGAGGTACTTTCGAATCCGCCGCCGCCAAGCAGGCCAAACACCGGAAAGTATGCCGCTCGCGCGATCCCGATGCCGGCATTGGCTGCAGCGACACGCCTCTCCGCCGCGGCGACGTCCGGCCTGCGCTCCAGCAGCGCCGAGGGCAGACCGGCGTCGACCACCGGCGGTGTGACGTCGAGCGACAACGGCCGTGGGTCGAGGTGGAAGGCGGATGCTGACTCGCCCAACAGCACGGCAATCGCATGTTCCGTCTGTGAGCGCTGCAGGCGGACGTCGGCGGCCTGTGTCCGAGCCGTTTCCACCTGCGCCTGCGCTTGCTGCAGGTCGGCGAGTGGCGCCGCGCCACCGTTGTACAAATTCTCAGTCAGCTCGAGCGCCTGGGTGTAGTCCGTCACAGTCCGATCGAGCAGTTGCTGGCGTGCGTCCTCGCTGCGCAGCAGAAAATAGTCGCTCGCAAGCTCGGCGTGCAGACTCAGGTCGAAGCTCGCGAGGTCGGCGGCGCTCGCCTGTTCGCTGAACCGGGCAGAGGCGACCGAATTGCGGACACGGCCCCAAAGATCGATCTCGTAAGAGACGTCCGCATCCAGTGCGAGGTCATTGTAAGTTTGGGGTTTGGTAGCGACATAAGTGGGTGCATTCACCGAGCTGCGGGAGCGGCTGCCGCTAGCGCCTGCTGTGACCGTTGGAAAGTACGCCGCCCGGGCGATGCGTGTTTCCGCGCGTGCCTGCTGCAGTCGAGCGAACGCGGCTTTGAGGTCCTGGTTGGCGTCCGTGACACGGACTTCAAGCGCATCGAGCATCGGATCATGGTAGATAGACCACCATGGGCCTCGCGATTGCGCATCCGCCGGCTGAGCTTGCTTCCAATCGCCGGCTTCACGGAAGGCGACGGGAACAGGCGTGGATTGCGGCGTCCGATACGCCGGCGCGAGCGAACACGCGCTCAGGGCACTCGCGATGCAGATTGCGAAACCAACCAGGCGCATTCTCACGAGATCTTTTCCTGGCGCCGCGCTGGACTGTCGGCCGACACCGGACGCGCCGCGCTGATCTGCACTGCAGTTCCGTCGATGAGCGAGTCCGGCGGGTTAATGACGACATCATCATCCGCGGTGAGGCCTGATAGCACCTCAATCGAGCTGCCGAAGTCGCGGCCCGCTACAATATTCTTCAGTCGAACGCGATGATCGGCGCCGACCGTTGCTACCTGCAGCCCCGCCGATCGGAACAGCAGCGTGTCCGCCGGGACGCGCAGGCTCTGGCTGCTCGCCGGTACTCCGAAGTGCACCTCGGCGTAGGCCCCGGGTAACAGCGCACCGGCGCTGTTGTCGACCTGCAATTCGACCTGCAGCGTCCGCAAGGCCGGATCGAGTGCCTCGGCGCTGCGGACGATCTTCGCGGGGTAACTCTTTCCGGGATGCTCGGCGAAGCGAAGCTCGGCGTCCACGCCCGACGTCATGGCCGCGGCATAAGGCTCCGGCACCAGGACGTAGATCCGCAATCGACGGGTGTCGGCGACCTGAAACAGAGCGCTACCAGCGCTCTGGCCCGCGTTGATCAACGCGCCGATGTCGGTGTTGCGTTGCGTGACCACGCCGTCAAACGGGGCAAGCACGCTCTTGAAAGATTCCATGTCGCGCAGCCGCGCGACATTGGCGCTGGCTGAATCTTCGGCGGCCTGCTTGGCCGCTGCGTCGCCGGCCTTCGCATCGGCATCCTGCTGGGAAACGGAATGCGTCGCAAGCAACCCCCTCCAGCGCTCGTTGGTCGTCCGCGCAAGTTCGGCATTGGCTTTAACAGTGGCCAGATCCGCCAGCGCCTGGTCCAACTGTTGATCGACCTCCGGGGTATCAATCTTAGCCAGCAGTTGACCCTTCTTCACTCGTGATCCGATGTCGGTGTACCAGCGCTCGAGATAGCCGCTGGTGCGCGCGTAGATCGGTGCCTCGGCGAACGCCTGCACGCTGCCCGGCAATACCAGCTCCTCGGCCGCTTCGGGCTGGGCGGCCTTGAGCGTGATGACGACAGGAATGTCCGCGGCGGCCGTCTCTATGGCCACGGATGCGCGCGCGGTCACACGATCGACCACCCCCCAGATGGCGAGCGCTAGCGGTAGTGCGATCAGAAACAGCGTGTAGCGCCCATGCGGGCGGCCGCGGGCGGTGTCGCTGCCATCAGGCGAATGCTCAGTCATGAATTTCTCCCAAGGACTTCTCGGCCCGCGCCGCGTGGGAGCGGCCGTGGATGAGGGCAAACATGGTAGGCACAAAAAATAATGTTGCGACGGTGGCGAACACCAGGCCGCCGATGACCGCCCGGCCCAGCGGCGCATTCTGCTCACCGCCATCGCCCCAGCCCAGAGCCATTGGCACCATGCCGATGATCATGGCGAGGGCCGTCATCAGCACTGGACGGAAGCGGGTGAATCCGGCCTGCAAGGCAGCGCTTACCGCGTCATCACCCGCCGTCAGCCGCTCGCGCGCAAAGCTGATCACCAGAACGCTATTGGCCGTTGCCACGCCCATGCACATGATGGCGCCGGTCAGCGCCGGCACGCTCACGGTCGTGTGGCTCAGGAAAAGCATCCAGACGATGCCGGCCAGCGCCGCGGGCAGCGCCGTGATGATGATGAAGGGATCAAGCCAGGACTGAAAGTTGACTACGATCAGCAGATATACCAGAACGATCGCGGCCAGCAGGCCGATCAGCAGGCCGTTGAATGAGGCGTTCATGGTCTGGACTTGTCCGCGGACCGCCACGTGCGAGCCCCTCGGCAGCGCATTGCTGGAAGCCGAGACGATTCGATTCACCTGCGCAGAGAGATATCCCAGATCCACGTCCTGCGCGGCACCGTATATGTCGAGCACCGGGTTCGAGTCGTAGTGGCTCACGACAGCGGGGCCAACACCGTGATGGAAGGTGGCGACATTGGCGAGCACCTGCGCCGGGCCCTGGGCGGCGCCCCCGCTGGGCGAAGTCAGCGACGTCATCGCCAGGGCGTTTGGTGTCTCGAGCCGGTACTGTGGGGTCTGCACGACGACGCTGTATTGGGTACCGCTGTGCGGATCGACCCAGAAGGACGGTGAGGTCTGCGAGCTGCCGGATAGCGACACCAGCATGTTGCTGGCGACATCAAACTGAGTAAGGCCCATCAGCCGCGCCTTGGTCCGATCCACGTCCACGTTGATCTGCGGGTAGTCGTCGGCCTGCTGAATGCGCAGATCCACGAGGCCAGGAATGCCGCGCAGCTGTCCCAGCAGAGCGTTGGCATAGTTGCGGTTTCCCTCCACGTTGGCGCCTACGATCTGCACGTCTATTGGACTCGGCAGACCGAAATTGAGCGTCTGGCTCACGATGTCCGCGGGCAGGAACGCGAAGCTGGTGGAGGGGAAGGCTGCGGGCAGTTCGCGGCGCAGCGTGCGCACATAGTCGGCGCTGGGACGGTGGCGAGCGTTCAGGGTTACGAAAATGTCGGCATCACTGGGGCCTACCGGCGCCGAGGTACTGTAGGCCAGGTTGATACCGCTGTAGGGCAGGCCAATGTTGTCGACCACGCTTGCCAGTTCAGTAGTCGGGATGGTGCGGCGAATCATTGCCTCCACCGCGTCGCACAGCGCAGCGGTTTCCTCTATGCGAAGACCGCTCCGGGCGCGAAGGTGAAGCTTGATCTGACCGGAATCCACGGTTGGGAAGAAGTCCTGGCCAAGGCCCGGCAGGTAACGGCCGAACGGAAACGCCAAGATCGCCGATGCCACCGTGGCCCCGAAAAACACTGCGGCGAAACGCGGGCCGTTGCGCAAGGCAGCTTCGAGCAAACCGTGATAACGCGTTCGTACGCGCTCAAATGTGCGTTCGAAGGCCGCCTGAAACTGCCCGAACATGCTGGTGCGTGCGGCTGACGCCTGTGGGTTATGCGCTCTGAGCCAGTACTTCGCCAGCGTAGGAACCAAGGTGCGAGACAGCAGATAGGACGCCAGCATCGCGAACACGACGGCCTCGGCCAGCGGTACAAATAGGAATTTCGCGATGCCGGCCAGCAGAAACATGGGCACGAACACGATGCAGATCGCGAGCGTCGACACTAGCGCCGGCACGGCAATCTGGTGAGCACCCTCCAGAATCGCCTGTTCGACGTCTTGGCCCTGTTCCAGATGCCAGTTGATGTTCTCGATGGTCACGGTGGCGTCATCGACCAGGATGCCGACCGCAAGCGCGAGCCCGCCGAGCGTCATGATGTTGAAAGTCTGCCCCAGCGCCGACAGGCAGGCGATGGAGGCGAGGATCGACAATGGAATCGATAGTGCAATGATGAGGGTGCTTCGAGCACTGCCAAGAAACAGCAGAATCATCAGTCCAGTCAGAGCGGCTGCGATGACTGCCTCGCGAACCACGCCGGATATCGCCGAGCGCACAAAAAGCGACTGATCGCCGATGGCCTCAATCTTCAAGTCGGTGGGCAGCGTGGTACGCAGCTGCGGCAGCCTTTGCTTGATATTGTTGATGACGTCCAGAGTGGAGGTCGTGCCGCTCTTGAGCACGCTCATCAGCACCGCGCGCTTGCCGTCGTGGCGCACAATATTCGTCTGGGGTGGATAGCCGTCGCGCACGTGGGCGACATCGCGCACGTAGGCTACGCTGCCGTTTCGAGCATTGATCGGCAGGTCGTTCATCTGCTCGGGCGTCTCTGGACTGGCATTCACGCCGACGAAATATTCCAGGTCGCCAACCTTCTGCGTGCCGGCGGGCAGAATGAGGTTCTGCTGGGCAATTGCGCTAGTGACGTCTGAACCTGATAGACCCCTGGCGCGCAAGGCTGACGGATCCAAGTCCACCTGTACCTGGCGCTGCTTGCCCCCATAGGGATAAGGGATCGCCGCGCCCGGAATCGTCGCCAGCGCTGCCCGGATGTTGTTGTTGGCGAGGTCGAATATCTGCGCCTCCGACAAGGTGTCGCTCGACAGTGCGAGCTGAACGATTGGCACCGTGGAAGCGTTATAGGCGAGCACAAACGGCGGGGTCGTGCCAGGCGGCGCGGATTTGAGCTGTGTCTGCGATACACCGGTAATCTGTGCGAATGAGAGCTGTTCGTTCGCCGTCGGTTGGAAAAAATACTTGACCACGGAAATGCCGTTCAGTGACTGCGACTCGGTGTGTTCCACGTCGTTGACCGTCGTTTGCGCGGTCCGCTCGGACAGCAGCACGATGCGGTTCGCCATGTCATTAGGTTGCAGTCCGGTGTAGTTCCAAATGGTGGCGACGATCGGAATGTTGATGTTTGGAAAGATGTCGGTCGCGGTGCGGAAGATCGCAAACACACCCATCAGCAGGATCAGGATCGCCAGCACGATGAACGTATAGGGGCGCTGAAGTGCGAGTTTGACGATCCACATGGCGTGCTGGCTCGACCCGATCAGGCGGCTTGCTTGGCAGACGACAGCAACGACGTGTCGGCGGCAGCTTGACCATCGCCGGCATCCTGGGCTGCGAGAGCGCCGATGGCGGCCCAATCAAGCTTTGCCCCACCCTGGGCGAACAGCCGCAGAAATCTGTCAGACAACAGGCTTGCAAACGGCATCGGCACGCGCAAACCCTCGGCCGCGGCCAGCGTGAGGCGGAGGTCCTTGTAACCGAGCGGTGCGGCGAATGCCGCCGGCTCATACTTGCCTTCGGCGATCAGGCCACCGTAGGTTTTATAGGCCGGTGCGGTAAAGACCGTGGATGTGAGTAGCTCGACGTAGGCTCGCCGATCGATGCCCGCCTTACCGATGAGCGCGATCGCCTCGCCCAGTGACTCGATGATCGCGGCCTGCAGGAAGTTACCGCTGAGCTTGACCAGATTTGCGGCCGATGGATCCGCGCCGATCTGAGACGTCTTCTGTCCCAGCGCATCGAACAGCGGCTTGCAGGCAGCAACTGTGGCGGGATCGCCCGCGGCAACGATGAAGAGCTTGGCTGCGGCCGCCATGTCCGGTCGGCCAAACACCGGTGCGGCAATGTAGCGCTGTCCGGCTTGCGCATGCGCCCGCGCCAGTCGTCCCGAGAGCGCGACGCTGATGGTGCTCATCGAGACATGGATCGCGCCCTTGGCAAGGCTGGCGATCAGACCGTCGTCGGCGAACGCAATGTCCGCAACCGCGGTATCGTCGGCAAGCATCGTGATCACCGCCTCGCCCTGGCAAGCGCCGGCAATCTGGGTTGCCTCGAGTGCACCCAGCTCCACCAGCGCGCGGCTTCTACCGGGGCTGCGGTTGAATACGGTAACGTCGTGTCCGGCCGTCACCAGGTTGCTCGCCATGGCAGAGCCCATATGGCCCAATCCAATGAATCCAGTCTTCATGTCGAAATCTCCTTGGGTGCCGGCTGTCAGGATCGTGCGGGGGGCGCCATGAACTCGGGCCCGATGGGGTCGGCAATCGCCGCGCTCAGGATCAGATCAATCTTCGCCTGGGTTGTGGCATCGAGCGACCAGCCATGCACGCCGAGTGCAGCCTGCACCTGATCGGGGCGACGAGCGCCCCAGAGCGCCACGCTGATACCCTGGTCGAGCATCCAGCGTACCGCCAGCTGAATCACACGCCGTTGAAAGCGACTCTGTGCGAGTTGGTCGAGCTGGCCAACGGCGTTGAGATACTGCGGGTAGCGGGGCGGCTGGAACTTCGGGTCGATGCGCCGCAGATCATCGCCTTGGAAGGCCGTATCCGGCCGCATTCGGCCGCTCAACAGCCCGCGACACAGCGCGCCGTAACCGAGCGTCGCGATATTGTTCGCGCGGCAGTACGGGAGGATATCGGCTTCGATGCCGCGCTCGAACAGGTTGTAAGGCGCCTGCAGCACATGCAGCGGCGCAACCTGGCGGAAGCGCTGCATTTGTTCGACCGAGAAATTGCAGACGCCAATGGCGCGGATTTTTCCCTGGTCGAAAAGTTCGCGCATCGCCGCAGCGGTTTCCTCGATCGGCACGAGCGGGTCAGGCCAGTGGACCTGATAGAGGTCGATGTAATCAGTGCGCAAGCGGCGCAGCGATTGGTCGATCTCCGCCTTGATCCGATCGCGGGCCGCGTTGCGGTACACCTTGCCGTCGCGCCATTCCAGGCCCACCTTGGTGGCAATGATGGTCCGGGCGCGCAGGCCGACGAGGGCTCTGCCGACGATTTCTTCGGACACGCCAAAGCCGTACACGGGCGCGGTATCGATCAGGTTGATGCCTTGATCCAAAGCGGCCCGTATCGTGGCTACCGAGCTACGCTCGTCGGTTCCGCCCCACATCCACCCGCCCATGGCCCAGGTACCGAGCGCCACGCGCGATACCTGCAGCGGCGTTTCGGGAATGTCCACGTACTCCGTGTCGATTTCATGCTGTGTCTGAGTTGACTGTGACATCTGTACCGCGCTCCTGTTTGGCGAATGTCCACAGGCTGGGCGTGGTGCGTTTCCGCGGCATTACGGCCGCGAGCGGATCGGTTACGGGTGAAACCCGGCAAACCTGGCGTGGTTTACCCCGCTAGCCGCAAGAGCGGCGACACCGATTACGTCAAGGTCGTTACCGGTGCCTCGGCGGCTATACTCGCCGACCAGGCCCGGAGGCGGCAGCAAGCGGTCAATAGAGGATTTCGACCGCAGAGCTGAACGAGTAGCCCACGCCACGCTCTGTCATGATGAATTGCGGCTGTGCTGGGTCGGCCTCGATTTTGCGGCGCAGACGCAACACTTGAACATCGATAGAGCGGTCGTAGACCTCGTTGTCGTACACGCGGCTGGCCTCGAGCAGCTGATCACGCGTGAGGATGCGCTGCGGGGCTGCCAGCAGCGCGGCGAGCAGATTGAATTCGCCGTTCGTCAGCTCGACTCGCTGCGCACGTTTTGTAAGACGCCGGGTTCGAAGGTTGAGCTCGAAATCGACGAAGCGGTACGCGCGTACCTCGCGCTGCCGTGCCTCTGTCAGCGCTTGGCCTTTGGTTCGCCGCAGCACCGTGCGAATGCGGGCCAGGAGTTCACGTGGACTGAACGGTTTGGTGAGATAATCGTCGGCTCCGAGCTCCAGTCCCATGATGCGATCGGCTTCGTCGCGTATGCCCGTGATCATGATGATGGGTATTGCCGATTTATCGCGCAGCGTGCGGGCAATTGTCATTCCATCCTCGCCCGCGAGGCGCAGATCGAGAATGACGAGATCGATCGCCTCATTATCGAGAATCGTCGCCATCTGCTCACCGGTCGATGTCACGCTGACCCGCAGCGCGTTCTCCGTGAGGTACTCCTGTAACAACTCGCGGATCTGCGGATCATCGTCTACGACCAGGATGTGTGGCTGAATCGTCTCCGGCATGCCTGTAGTCCCTGTGGCCGCAGAGCTTAACTTAGCACGGCACAGTGAGCACGACATCGCCGGGGCTGGGACGAGATCGCGATCAGGGGTTTGCGCTTCCGGCATGATTGCGGGCGGATCATTAATTCCGCGTTAGCTCCTTTGGGGTGCGCAGGTGGTGGCGCCCAGGTGGACCTGCTGCAAAGCGGGCAGATCCGTGTTCGGAAACGCCCGCTGGCCGTTGCCGGCCGGCTTGACACAGTTGTAGCTCAGCAGGAAGGCCATGACCGACGCATACTGCTCCGGCGCCAGCGAATCTGGGGCTGTCAGCGGCATCGTTTGCGTCACCACAGCGCGCAGTTGCGATGCACTGAGATGCGAGTGACCGAAGCTGGGGCCGGTGAGCGCGGGCGCCGAGACGCCTTGCAGATTCGTGCCATGGCAAGCCGCGCACTGCTTGGCGAAGATCGCGCCACTTGGCCGGTTGCCGCGTCGAACGCGTAGATATGGCCGCCGACGTCACTGGTAAAGGCAACGCCGGTCGCGGTGATCAGCACGCCGCCCTCCGCGGGGTACGGCAGCGCGTGGCGCCAACGAACGTGCCCCGTGCTGACATCAATGGACGTCAGCAGACCGGTCCCGTTCTGACGTTTGGGAAGCGGGCTACCCGTGTACGGTTGCCCCGGGATGTACTGCGGGTCATCGCTGGTAATCTTCCATACGGCACATTCCTCCGTGCTCGGTACCAGGAACGAGTTAGTCCTGGGGTGATATGCGCCGCCATTCCATTCGATGCCGCCGCCGTGATTCGGACATGCCTTGGCGCCCTCGCGGCTCGGCTGCGTATCCAATCCGGCCTGACTGCTGAGCGCCAGACGATGCACCACCTGGCCGGATTCGCGATCGAGCACCACGAAATTGGCCGCCTTGTCGCCGATTGCCACCAGCGCTCGAGACTGTCATGTCGCTTATCCTGTTTCAGCCCGGCAGGCACAATTGCCGCCGCGTCAGGAGTAAGCCTGGGAGGCGAAAGTCTCGCCACGATTTCGCGGTGTTCGATGCGCGTTACAGCCATAACGCACACGACAATCGGCCGCGCGTCACCGACCGGATGCAAGCACTCGCGCGAGCGACTCGGCGAGGTCGCGGCGCTGCAGGGGCTTGCGCAACACTTCATTAACACCAATAGCGGCCGCTCGTTGCGCCAGCTGCGCGCCGCCGTAGCCACTCATCAGGACGATGGGCAAGGCGGGCGCCGCCCGCCGGATCTCGCGCGCGAGCTCGGTGCCAATGAGATCCGGCATCGCTTCATCGGTGAGTAGCAGATCGAAGCGCTGCGGACTCGCGCGAAAAGCCAGCAGCGCCGCGCTACTGGAGTTGAAGCCGACCGGCTCGTAGCCGAGCTCGGCGAGCATTTCCTCTGCCAGCGCCACCAGCGCAGGCTCGTCATCGACGATCATTACCGTTTCGCCGCGCCCGCGCGGCAACTCGTGCGGTTCAACGGCGGAGTCTGCGGTTTCGCCCGTCACCGGCAGCCAAATCTCGAACGTCGTGCCTTCACCTGCTTTCGTGGTTACCTCAATCGCGCCCCCGAGGTCAGTGACGATGCCATGCACTACCGACAGTCCGAGTCCGGTGCCTTCGCCGATACCTTTGGTGGTGAAGAACGGATCGAACATCCGCTCGAACACTTGTTGCGGGATGCCGCTGCCGGTGTCGCTGACCGCGAGCCGCACATACGGCCCCGGAGCGAGAGTTCCTTGTGAAAGTGAGCGGCGCTCGCTCAAGCCGGTGCATTCAAGGGCGACCCTGAGTACGCCAACGCGCTCCATGGCGTGTATAGCGTTAGTACATAGATTCATTACGACTTGATGTAACTGCGTGGCATCTCCGGTTACTGCAGTGTTACCGGCTACCAGGTTCCGCTCGAGGCGTATTCCCGGCGGCAGCGAGGCGGCGAGCAGTTCGAGGGTTTCCTCCGTGATCGATTGAATGTGGACCGGCGCGCGCTCGGCAAGCCCGCTGCGGCTGAATCCGAGAATGCGGTCAACCAGCGCCTTGGCGCGGCCGGCTGCGTGCAAGACGTTCTCCAGGTAGCGCCGCATTGCGCTGCCCTCCGCGGAATGCTGATGCGCCAGCTCGCCGTATCCCAGTATGGCCCCGAGAATATTGTTGAAGTCATGCGCGATGCCGCCCGCCAGGGTCCCGATCGCCTCCATCTTCTGCGACTGTCTCAGCTGTGCCTCGAGCTGCTCCTTGTCGATCTGTGCCCGCTTTTGAGCGGTGATGTCGCTTGCCGAACCGACGAACCGGTACGGTCTGCCGTGCGCATCGCGAAGACAGCGGCCACGCACTTGAAGCCAACACCACTGACCATCAGGTTGACGCACGCGGTATTCGCATTCATAGCGCGGCGTACGGCCTTCGAGATGCTGTTGCAGCTCGGCGTCCACGTCCAGGGCGTCGTCGGCGTGAATGACGGTTCGCGCTCGCCACGCGGTGCGCGTGGTGGTCGGGACGTCGGCGCTCTGACCCTCGAGGGTCTTCATCTTTGGGGAAAGAAACAGCTGATCGGTGGCGAGGTCCCAGTCCCAATGCCCCTCGTTCGCGCCTTCCATTGCCAGCGCATATCGCTGCTCGCTTTCGCGCAGCGCCCTCTCGCTTGCTGCGACTCGCCGTAACTGCCGCAACAGCGCCGCGATGGTGATCCCACCCAACAAGGTGACCACGAGCGTACGCACGCCGAGACGGGTCGCCTGGTCTTGCCATGAGTGCAACGCGACGGCCGCGTCCTGGGTGACAGCGAGCACCAGTGGCGTGTCGCGGACACGTGCAACAGCAATGAAGGCCTGCTTACCGTCCACTGGGCTTACGATCCGATTCGCCGGCGCATTCGGGGCAGCCGCAAGTTGCGGGTAGTTCTTTCCGACCGTATCCGGAGAGGGCGGGTTGCGAATCAGCAGCGTCCCGGGATCGCGCAGCAGTTGGATCGCGCCGCCCTGGCCCAGGTCGACTACGCGATAGATCTGTTGCAGATCCTCCAGGTCGACGATGGCGGTGACGACACCGGCGAACGCTCCATTGTTGTCCTCGAGACGGCGCGACAGGACTATTGCCGCGCGATTCTCAGACCGAGTAATCAGCGGTTCGCTCATGAACACCCCGGTCGCGCTGCCGTTGCGCTGAACGATGAAATATGAGCGGTCGGAGACGTCGAGGTAGGGCGGAGGCCGGCCGCTGGAACGATAACGTTGAATGCCCTGCGCGTCGGTGATCGTGACAAGGCGTACCTGTCGCACCCCCGCGGCGCGGCTCGCCAGTACTTCATCGACGCGCTCGGGCGCCATACCGGGACTGTCGGTACGGTACCAGCGGGCCGTATCCTCCAGCAAAAGATCGACAGCCTGAAAGGTCCACGCGGTCTGTTCGGCCAGCGCCTTCGCCTCGTTGCCGATCTCGCGGCCGGTGGCGGCGAGCGAATTGCGGTAGGCACGCCACGCGTCATAAGCGGACGAGCCCGCAAATGCAAGGATGACCAGAACGCCGAGCACGACCACCCCGAGCCGCAGACGCTGGAACCGGATTGAAACGGCGGGTTGCGCGGACAGATCGCTTAACGCGGGCATTTGGTATGCACCGTGCTCAGTGAGGTGGACCGATCATAGCGTGGATGACCCCCAATAGAGCGTCGCGGGTCAGCGGCTTGGCGATGACCTGCCGTACGCCGAGGGTCTGTGCCGTGGCGCCGGCGGTCGATAGGCCGCAACGGAACTGCCCTGAGAGCGCGATCAGCGGTGTCCCCGGATGTGCGGCCCCGATTTCGTGTACCAGCTGCACGCCCGCATGCTTGGGCATGTAAATGCTGATGATCACCAGATCTACTTTGCGTTGGATCTGGACCGCGGGCCGTGCGCCGCCGTGAACGCCATAGCCCGCACCGCTGAGCCATTCCGTGAGTAGGGCACGCATCAAATCATCTTCCTCGTAGATCGCAATACTTGACATCGATTTGATCCCGCAAATTGTGCGCGATGCGGTGCCGTGTATCGGCAAGTGCACGCAGCATCGACGGTACCGGGCGAAGTCTACGATCCGATGTCGCACTCGTCCCCCTGTCGTTTCACCTGTAACGCTCTCCGAGCGGCCGCAGCTGCATGTCAAATGAAATGCCGGGAACGGCCCGTGGAAATGCCGACGACATGCCCGCCGCACAGCCTTCCAAGCCATTGCAGTCGAGCGCACGCCTGCGCTATGGCGATGTGGAAGGCATTAGTGAGCTCAATTACCGGCAGCCAGAATTGTCCCTCACCCGTACCAATGTGCGGCATCGAGGCGCCACGCAGAGAACTCAGGCCGGCGCAGGTCGCACTGTTCGCCGCCGCTTGTGGCATCGCTGTCGCCAATATCTACTACTCCCAGCCGCTGGTCGGACTCATCGCGCCTGCCCTGGGACTGCGGGCGGGTCTTGCTGGGCTCGTTGTCGCCCTGACACAGCTCGGTTTCGGCGCGGGACTTCTTTGTCTGGTGCCCCTGAGTGATGTGATCGAGAACCGGCGGCTGGTAATCTGGGCGTGCGGTGCGGTGGCGATCGGCCTGCTTGGAATCGCACTTTCGGGCTCGGCTGCGCCTTTCATGGTCTCATCATTTGTCGTCGGCGTATCCGCGGTGGCGACACAGATTCTCGTGCCATTCGCCTCGCATCTTGCACCGGAGGCTTCGCGCGGAAAAGTGGTCGGGAACGTAATGTCCGGGCTGCTGGCGGGCATCATGCTCGCGCGGCCGGTCTCCAGTTATGTCGCCGCAGTGTTCGGTTGGCGCGCAGTGTTCTATTTGTCTGCCGGTATGATGGTGGCCCTCATGCTGGTGTTGCGGCACGCATTACCGCAGCGTCTGCCGGTCTCGCATCTGACCTATCCGCAGATTATGCGGTCCCTGTGCGGCGTCGTCGCCCGAACCCCTCTGTTGCGACGCCGTGCCTTCTATCAGGGAATGATGTTTGCCGGTTTCAATCTCTTCTGGACCGGCTCGCCACTGCTGCTGGCCAGTGAATTTGGCTTGGGTCACCGAGGCATCGCGCTATTCACGCTCGCTGGAGCAGCCGGCGCGCTCTCGGCACCAATCGCCGGGCGACTCGCCGATCACGGACTGACGCGACCTGCCACGGGATGGGCATTGACTACTGCCGCGCTTGCCTTCCTCATTGCGATTGAGGCCGGGCGCATGCATTCACTGCCGCTCTTGTTGCTCGCGGCATTGGCGCTGGATGCGGCGGTACAGGTCTGCCAGGTGCTGAGCCTGCGCAGCATCTACATGCTCGCGCCGGAAATACGCGGTCGGCTCAATGGACTGTACATGGCATTCGTGTTCGTGTGCGGTGCCGTGGGTTCCGCTCTCGCGGCAGCCGTGTATGTCTTCTGCGGCTGGGGCGCGCTGGCCACTTTGGGCGCGCTGTTCGTTGCCGCCGCGCTTGCGCGGTACCTTGCGGAATTTGGGGCTGAAATCGGTGGCCCGGTATCTTCGGCTAAGGAGGTACGGTCGATAATTCCCCGAGTGCCATTTGAACGCAGCGGGCAGCGGCTCAGGTAGATCAGCGGTATCGCCGCAGCAACTTGATATCACTCGCTCCGCGGCCTCTCGACCGCTCGCAAGCTGGCTTGGGAATCGGTCTGGCGGTTGTCAAGTGGCTGGTGGAGAAGCATGGGGTGCAAGGGGTCCCGAGTTCAAATCTCGGCGCTCCGACCAGTCAAAACGAACGGGTCGGAAATCTCTGTGGCCAAGCCTGTGGCCAAGTTTGAAAGCTCGGCTGACATCGCCGATATCTTGCCCGTCCGTGACGGCGCTGCTAGACGCTACAGGACATGCTCGATGCACGAGTGGTTACCCGAATCCAGGAGTACCTCCCACGCACGCTACTGATGAGGCAACACGACCGGCAAATCTAATTGTCGTCGACCAACGACACGATGACTTCAGCTGGGCGCTTGCCAGAGTCGCAGGGCGCAATGGTTCGCGATGCGTTGGAAATCATTGTCGCTGGTGAGCATCAGCAGGTTGTGGCGGATGCACAACTGAGCAAGGAGCGCATCGATCGTGCCTGCTTGTACGCCATGGCGCCGACAAGCATTGCGCAGTTCCGCCGCATCAATGTGATCCTGTCTGTCTGGCACCAAGAGCGGCAACGCCGCAAACCGCTCTAATATCTGTTCGCGTGACTTGGGTCCGGAAAAGCCCTGAAGCAGTTCCTGCAGGATAAGTCCGGTTGTGAGTATTGGTTCGCCGCTCTCAATCCCTTGAACGAGAGCCACGACGTGCGCAGCGGCCGAGCGTCCGTCACGTCGCAGCGCGAGGGACCAGACGCTGGTGTCGACGAACAGGCTCAACCTCGTGAACGCCCCGATTTGTAGTCGTAGCTGTCATCCCATTCGAGCTTACCCATGAGGTCGAGCAAGCATTTTTGCTTGCGTCTTGCGATGAACTCCTGCAACGCCTTGGTCACAGCCGCCTTTTTCGTGCGTTCACCGCTGACTTCAAGTGCGCGCTCGATAAGTTCTGGGTCGATGGAAAGATTGGTAGCCATGTGTGAACCTCCACACATTAGTCTACACATTTGCAGTCACAAGAGCAATCGGGCCATGGGAGGAGGTCGCTACGTTGCCACGGGCCGCTTGCGGCGTCCCTCTGCAAGTGAGGCGGCAACCACACGTATGGGGTGCAAGGGGTCCCGAGTTCAAATCTCGGCGCTCCGACCCGCTAAAAATAACGGGCCGATTGAGCTCTGTACCCCTTTTGTAGCCACTTTCGAATTCGAGGCAGCGTACGCCGTAGAGCGGCGAAACGAACTCGACCATCAGATTGTCCGCGTGGACCGTGTCGGCACCGTAGACCTGGATCTCGTAATAGCCTTGGGCTTGGACCAGCATAGGCAAAGCGGCAAGCGCCAGAGGGGTGAGGCCGTAGCGCAGCAGGACGGTCGCTCGCTTAGGCATAGTTGAAGAGCATCATGAAGCCGAGATCCATGTGGTTCTGCTGGTGGCAGTGAAAGAGCGTAGCGCCTGGGTTATTGGCCGTGAACTCGACTTCGGACTGTTGAACGGCCTGTTGATCGGCTAAATTTCGTTTGCGATCTTCGCATTCGGCGCAGCCGATCGATGTCGCGCAGCGATCCATTCCTCAATCTCTGAGCGTTTACGAGCGACGTGCCGGTCAGAACCTCTTCGAGTACCCGACAGTAAGGCCGTGCGGCAGGATCTGCACTAGAAATGGTGTCTCACGGGTGGTGCTCCAGTAGCCTACCGCCGAGCCCAAAGCCCAGCCGGCGATCACGTCGGTTTGCCAATGCGCCTGACTCTTGAGCCTCGCTATGCCGTCATAGATGGGAAGTGCCTCGAGGGACCACACCCAAGGGTCGCTACGCGCGTAGTTGGCGATGAAGGGTGTAACAAAGCTCGCCTGCAGCGTAACTTCCCCGCTCGGGAAGCTCTGACAGCAACTGCCTTGAAACCACTTGTTGGGATTATCGCCCTGATACGGGCGCGCGCGACTGAACGCGTACTTCAGTATCTGGGCGGCAATGCCGGAGATCGCCGATGCATCCATCGTCTGCCAGAACGTGTGCCCGAGATCACTGTCGTTGCCGAGCCATAACGCCCCGCCTACCTCCGCAGCCACGACACCGTACGCAAGGTCCAACTGATCTTTGCGCGCCCAGATCCCGCTTTGATCGAGCGACCATTCGTGATCGATTCCTAACGGTCCGCCGCCCGCATAAGCGTGACCGGAGACCCAAAGCAACTGAAGCAGACACAGGCGTATCCAACGCATACATATCTCCTGGCAGGTCACTGGGCTGTGTGCCGACGGGCAGCCCGAGCAGTTTTGCGGCTTGTCCTGGCAAGGACGCAGTGACACAGCTTTGCAATGCAAAGTACCTGGGCGCCCAATTCTTTGCAAGTCGCTTTAGCCACATTTTCCTGCCTAGCGCGTATCCAGACTAATCATTCGTGGCGGCGGTTTCCGGGTGGACGGAATACCCTATGTTTCCGGTCGATCCCGATGGCGAGGCGCAGCTCGACGAATCAGTGCCGCGCCAACTCGACCACCAACGCGACCGCCACGCCTATTGCGCCGATGACCACGCACAAGACGGCGGCGGCGGCGCAATCTTTGACAATACGAATCTCGGGATGCAGTTCAGGATGCAGATGATCAGCGAGGCGCTCGATCGCAGTATTAAACAATTCCGCGGCGAGTACTGCGGCGCTGGCGATGATTACCAATGCCCACCACAACGGGGCAGGCCGCAAGATCAGCAGCACCATCAGCGCCAGCAGCAGCGCCAGCCCCTGCGTTTTCAGGCTCCGCTCGGTCCGAAAGGCATGGGCCATGCCGGCTAGGGCGAAGCGCAGACGCGTTGAAAATGGATGATTCTTGTGGGTTTCCATCAGATGGGCATTTGCGCGTCGAGCACGCCAGCATCATAGCACCTGCCCGGCGCGATCAACTGATGCCTATGCGGGCGGGGCGCAGCCGCGGTCGGAACGCAATGGGCTAAATCATCGATCCGTCGCCAGGATCGCGCTATCGACTACGCCAATCGAATGAATTCTGAGTGGCTTGATTGCGTTAAGGTAAGCGATGCGAGTCGTTGTAACCGCATCGGGCGATTCGACGATAGGGCGCGTTATTTGTTCGAAGTATTGTTGTTCTTCGGGCGTGAATTGTTCCGCAAGGACGGCGCTGAGTGGCGGCGCCCAGGGATGCGGCGAAAAGTTCAGAAAGACGTCCCACGACCTGAGGATAGAGGGGAGCATTTCAATATGCAGCTCCAAGTGGATCTCGGCGAAACCGCAGGTACGGACGAAATCGAACAGATTCCGTTCAGAATAGTTAGCGATCGGGCTCTTGGCGATTTTTTCCGGAGTATCAGGATATTGTGCCGCTTTCCAGCGATGCAGAAGAGGCAGGAAGCGGTCTTGGGATTGAGCGCCCTTGGTCTCGATCATCGATCTCAATGCGCTGGCCATCAACGCGTCGTCCTGGAGGATGGGTTCCGCAAGGGAGATACGCCCGCCGGGCTTGAGAATTCGATGGAATTCGCGCAGAGCCGAAGGCTTGTCGGCAACGTAGGCCAGAGCCGCGCGGGTGGCCACGACATCGACGGAGACGTCCGGGATCTCGCGGAGCTGGTCAGCGGGGCAGTGTAGGAAGGTGCACTGCTGCCGCACTTGGCGCTGGATGGCGAGTGTCTCGACGTGGCGGAGCATTGCCGCTGAGAGGTCGGTCAGAATGACGCGCAGGGATGGGCCAATGCGATCAATGGCGCGGAAGGCAACGAGACCTTCTCCCGCGCCGACGTCGACGAGCGTCATGTTTGGGGTAAGCCGTGCTGAGTCAAGCACGCGATCGGCGTAGCGTTCAACCTCGGCACGGACGATCCGCGCAAACGCCGGATCGTCGGCGTGACGGCGGTGCAGGAGCCACTCGGACCACTCATCGGTTTCTGGCCCGGGTTGGTTATGAGTCACTTATGGCTCCATCTATGGGATTGCCTACCGAAGGACCCAATACCGTACCCTCTGCATTTCCAAGAACGCCTCCGCATGAACCCCGTGCAGTAAGGCCAGCGTCGATAGCAGTCCGGCCTCCGTACAGCTAATCGCGGCCACCGTGACGCAGCGCGGCGCGTTGACCACGGGCCAGCCGGTGTAGGGATCCAATATGTGCCCGTAGCGAACGCCGTCCTTGATCAAAAAGCGGCGCGAGTCGCCACTGGTCGCGAGCGCACCGCGCTCGAGTTCCAGCACCATCGCCGCATCTCTGTCGGTATCAGGACGCTCGATGCCCACCTGCCACGGGCCATGCGGCGGTGGCTGGTTGGCGCGCAAATCGCCACCGAAATTGATCAAGAACGGCGCGCTGCGCCGCACTGCGAGCAGATCGAATGCGCGGTCAACCGCATACTCCTTGCCGAGGCCTCCAAAGTCGATCTCCATGCCTGCCGGCAACATCAAGTGCGGGGGCTGCCATTGGACCTTATCAAAGCCGACATACTGCAGCAGGCGCTTGACCGCAGCGGGTTCGGGAAGGCGATTTGAGCCGTCGAACTTCCAGACTCGGCGCAGTATGCCGGAGGTGATATCAAACAGCCCATCGCTCAATTCGTAACACTGACGGGCGAAGTTGAGCAGCGAGCCGGTCTCCGCGTCGAGCTCAACTTCCTTGCCGCGATTGCGATGGATCGCAGCGACGATGCTGTCTTCCCGGTAGCGGCTGTATTTCTGCTCGACACGCCACGCCTCGCGGGCGACGATCATGCCGAGTTCCCAGGCATCCGCTCGATCCGTCGCCGGCAGCAGCAACTCACAAGGGCTCGCCATGGCGGAAAAAGTGATGGCCAGCAGGCCTCCCGCCCGCTCTTCGACCACCAGCCCGGCGTCAGTAGATTGGTTTGCCAATGGCACCGTCACCGCCCGCTATACCTAATAACTGAATCCGACCTGCAACAGGATCGCCCGCAGACCAGGATACAGATCCAGTCCCTGTAGCGCCGCTGGAGCCGGCATCTTGTCAAAGAATGTCTGCTGATAGTATTCCAGCCGGACACTGAATTCGGAGCCGGGCTGATCGAGCGCGTCTTCGAGCTTGAAGGCGTATTTCAGACCGTAGGTCAGCGCGTTGAAGGCGCCGAGTCTCGCGTCTGCAGACGCATAGGGCAGCGTTGGAGTCGCGGCGCTGGAGATCCAGGGCGTATAAAAATCCGCGGCAGTTTGCCGGTACCAGCGAACGGTAGGCTCCCAGTACTGATCATGGCCGGCGGTCCACCAACGCACCCGGAACTGCGCCGTATCAGAGTGGATTTGCCAGTCGTCAGTCATGTAACGCAGCGAAAGGGCCGCCGACGCCCGGCTCCAGGCAACCCGATTTTCCAGGTAAACGCTCTTGCGAGTGCGTTCATCCGGCCGCTTTTCGTACAAGTATCCAGTGGTATCGCCAATCGTGTCGATGACAGAAATGATTTTATACGGATCGTTCAGGTAGCCTGTGAAGCGATCGACCGATAGATTCAGTTCTGAGAGCCAGCGGCGATTCATGACCTGCGTGAGGCCCAGCAGCATGCCGGCGCCGTTCTTGCTCTTGGTGCCGGTTTTCTCGAACAATGCGTAGTCGCTGGCCGGCAGCGGCGCCCCGCCGATCGGGCGTACCGCATCACTTTCGCCGTTGATTCCAAGAGACAGGGTCGTGTTCTTCTGGTTGAAGTCGTGCGCGATCGAGGCGTTGGCCGCGAGAGACAAGAAATCGTGCTCGTACGATACCTTGCCGCCGATGCTCGCACGCGTGAGCCGCGACCAGGGCATCTGCCAGGAGCCGCCGACCGCGAGGCGCTGATCGTGGTACTTCGGGTCCACCGGCAGCTGTCCGGGGCTGGTGGTGTAGATCGGCGCGCTCTCCACAGAAGTCTGGCCCGAGGCGCTCGTATAGGTATGGGGCGCGGCGCTCAGGCTCTTGCCGGACGGCGAGGCAAAAGTTTGCGGTTTGTTGCTCGGCAATGCGCCATTCGGGCTGCTGCCCGACAGGCTGTCGTAGGTCAGGTTGAAGTTGATGGACTCGCCAACACCGTCATCAATACGAATGTTGACAACCGGCTCAATGGCCTGGACGCGGCCATTTTCATGGTAGTAGGCCAATGCGGAATCAAACAGCCAGTCGATTTGCCCGCCATCGGTCTCTGCGCCGCCTCCCGACGTGACCGCCTCTTGGCCGCGTGCCCCTGACGAACCGAGCAGGGCGCAGCTGGCTGCAATCAATCCGCGACGAATGACCGCCGGCCGGCCCTTCAGTTGCATCCGCAACCCCCGCCGGCAAATGAACGGCCGCCTGAGGAGGCTTCCTTGCTGAAATACAGGTGGTCATCGATCGCGTTATCGAGTGACTCACTATCGAGCTGCATATCTTCCCGCGCCAGGATATCGCGCTGCCAGGGTTTGACCCCGAGTGAACTGCATCCGGATGCTACGAGCGCACTGCCAACAATTAGCAACCGCCTCAAACGCCTGCGATTCATAGCTCTCTCCTCAGAACTGGTTATTTCTCGGCGATAAGCTCGCGCAACTGGTTCTCATAGGTGTCGCCGTCTGCGGGCCGAAAGCCGATATGCGTGAAGCGCACGATGCCGTGTCGATCGATCACGACGCTGCTCGGCATGCCGGAAACCTTGAATTGCTCGGCGAGCGTTCCCTGCGGATCGAAGCGAACGTCGAAGCTGGGATGGAACTTCTGCAGGAATCGCTCGGCATCGTCCCGTTCTTGATCCAGATTGATGGCGACGACGGAGAGTCCCTGGCGCTCGTACGCATCCTTCATCGCCTGCATCCAGGGAAAGGACTGACGGCATGGCGTGCACCAGGACGCCCAGAAATCCAGATAGACCACGCGGCCGTGAAGGCTATTCAGATCGAGCGGGGAACTGCCGCGGGATACTGCGGCCGCCAGTGCGCATGCGCACGCCACGAGTAGTCTTCCAGTCCAGCGCCCTGTCATACGCATCGTCATCCCTCACTTGTGCGGCACGTGTTGAGCGTTTCGAGCGCGCGCATAACAAAAAAGTTCAATCCGACGCAACGCTACAGAGGTGGCCTCGCATCGTGGGCACGAGCGCAATCGCATCGCTGTTAGTGAAGATGTTGAATGTGCGACTTGGTACACGGTTAGCACAGGGTCAGGAACAAAATTCGAACTCCACAATGAGCCGCTACTGGGTTGCGAGTCGCTAGAGGAGATCAGGAATGAGTGGCGTTCGCGGACGATGGCAACCACGCTCTGCTCCGGCTCCGCCATGTCGTGATGCCAGTGGAATCTGGACAAAAAAGCTTGCTCGGGCTGATGACTCGCTGTACTTTGCGCTACAAAGCTTATCGGTGTCTAGCGTGACTGATCTGCATAAAGCGTTAGCCGAGATCCACTCAATCCGTGGTCAGCTGGCTCGCAACGCGGAATTTCGCGGGTATGGAGCAGCAACGCTGGAAATGATTCACTCCGCGCTCGAGCAGTTTTTGCCCGGGATCGTCGCCGGTTTTCTGCTGACCGGGGTGCTGCTGCGTTGCGCACCGCAGAGTCTCTGGATGCTTCCGGGCTTGTGGCAGGTGCTATTCAGCATGGGTGTATTTGCCTCGTGCCGATTTCTTCCGCGCCAGATGTAATTCGGTTACCGGGAAGCAGATGACGAGCCATAGCAACGAACCGCAGCGTATGCATCGCTTCGCTTACGACGGCCTTGATCGGGTGATTCACGAGCGAGCGCGACTCGGCGTGCTCACCTCTCTGGTTGCTCATCCTAATAGGGTGTGCTGTTCGGGGATCTTAAGGAACTATGTGGCCTGACGGACGGCAACCTGAACCGGCATTTGCAAGTACTGGAGGCCGTAAAGCGCGTCGAAATATACAAGGGCTTCGAGCGGTAAGGTGGTACGTGGCCTGCCACGCAGCTGATTTTTGTATCCGCCTTAACTTTGCACTGCAAAGTATATGTTGCGGCGAATTGGTACAGTAACGCGTCGCTGGGAAAGTGCTGGTTACTGCTCGGGCTCTTGATTGGACACCTGCCTGGACACGAGGCCTGGCGGGTGAACGGGGCTTTCTTGATTCTCAGTGTGTTGATCGGGCCGGGGCTGATCATCAATGCGGTCTTCAAGGATCACTGGGACCGACCTCGGCCGGGCGACGTAGTGGAGTTCGGCGGTATGCTGCAGTGCACACCGGCGCCGCTGCGCGGCGAAAGCGGCGAGTCATTTCCGTGCGGCCACTGCTCGGTGGGGTTTCTTTTCGCGAGCGGCTGGTGGCTGTGGAAGCGCCGGCGGTCCGTGCCGCCGGGCGAGCTACCACACATCGTGGTGCGTCTGCAGCGTGGCAACATTCGCGTGACCGACACCACACAACGTCGCGTGGTCAATAGCGGAAGCGTGCAGCTCGATCTGCGCACTGCCGAGGGACATGTGCGGCAGCCAGACCGGTAAAGGTACAGTTCGTATAGAAATGCGATTGCGACCGGATGCGTCCAGATGCGACCAATTTGACCGCAAATGACCAGCTAACCGCTTGATTGTCCCGCTGAACTTGTGTCGCACCGCTGGCCGCGCACCCCAAACATCGATACGGTTCCTCCACTGCACCCCAAAAAGTGTTCACGATCAGCCTGGAATGCTGTTCACCTTGCGCTGGAATCGGCGTTCACGTTGCCCTGGAAAGGGCGATCACGATGACCCGGAATATGCAATTGACCTAATCTATTGTGATCCACGCCGTCCATTGCATCGATGAATGCCTTCTAGTACAGTCGATGCGAGGAAGCGGGGTGTCTGAGCCTGAATTCAGGGGTTGGGGAGGCTGGCAAATGCATAAAAAATCGATACCGTCTCGTGCATTTTGGATAATTATCGTTGGTGGCATTGTGACCGGCATGGGAAATGGCAGCGTATTTGGCGCCGCCATGATGTGTTTCCTGGGCCGTGGCGGCTTTGAGAACTGGGGTGGCTGGTGGCCCCTCGACTACGATCCGCGCACGTTCACCGGCTTCATCGACTGGTGCATGTTCGTGTTTGGAATAGCTTTTGCGGTGCTGCTGGCGATTGCTCTCAAGCGCCACGATATCGTGGAAAGG
>CABEDL010000021.1_pt1 | contig 33322 bp, 32 predicted proteins | sample 3422981 | NCBI WGS metagenome assembly CABEDL01 (sample SAMEA5534329, study PRJEB31848) | metagenome | biome: tundra; feature: field; material: soil | place: USA | collected 2013-05 | depth 0.15 m
CACAACTTCGACGCCATGAGCAGCGAAGTGCAGAAGCAGACTGTCTACCAGAAGCACATGCAGGCGAAGGCCTCAGGGCAGACATGCATCGACTGCCACAAGGGCATCGCGCATCACTTGCCTAAGGAATACAGAGATCCTGACGAGGACTGAACCAGGCGTCCTGGATAGCGCCCAACTTAGACGTCTACATCCTGCGCCGACCGCATCCAATGTTCGACGCGCAATTTCATGTGCCACTCATCCACCGCCTCAGCGATGCGACTGGGGATGCATGCGGTCGTCGGCCTTGAAGAAGGTTCTCGCCAGCGCGAGAAGTTCACCGTCGCTCGGGTGATCGAGGGTCTCCACGCCGGAAATCCGCTGAGCCAGATTCGGCTGCGACTGCTTGATGTAGTGCGCCAACTCTGTTTTGGCGTTCGCGGGCCCCGTAATCAGTATGGCCCCGGCGTGGCTGATGGCCGCGGTAACGCGCTTGAGGAATTCCTTGTCGATGGCGGTATGGCCGCTGTCGCCTGAATTTGCCTTGTGATGAATGTGCTGATCCGGATGGCTGCTGCGAACGTTCGCGCGTTGCACATCCGTCGCATCGAATTGAAAAACCTTGGCCTCACGGTGATCAATCCAGACCAGCACGTGGTAGTGGTCAGTCATCTTCGGAACCTCAAGACAAGCAGTTGTCCCTGCGCAGTGTACGGGTGCTGCGGGCCGCAGGCGTATCAATTTGCAGACCAGTGGACGACGGCAGACTGACCGCCGCTGCCGCCGCTTGGAAAATTGCTTGCCGTCCCATCGCCTTACGATGTACTTTGCAAGGTAAAGCAGATGGATCGGTGGCAATGACGGATTTGCACAAGGCTTTATCGGAGATCAGCGCCATCCGCGGTCAAATCGCCCGCGGTGCGGAATTTCGCGGTTATGGGCCGGTGACGCTTACGGCCACGGGAGTACTGGCCCTGCTGGCCGCGGCTGCGCAGGGACATTGGCTCAAGACCCCTGAGCGCGACATCGCAGCGTATCTTTCGATCTGGATAGCGACCGCCGCGCTCTCCCTGATCATCATCAGTGTCGAGACCATAACGCGCGCGCGCCGCGTACATTCCGGTTTCGCGAAGCAGATGGTGCACTCTGCAGCGGAGCAATTTCTGCCCGCCATCGTCGCCGGCTTGCTGCTGACGGTTGTCTTGCTGCGCTACGCGCCGCAGAGTGTTTGGATGCTTCCGGGGCTGTGGCAGATCGTGTTCAGTCTCGGTGTATTCGCCTCATGCCGCTTCCTGCCGCGACCGATGTTTGCGGTTGGCGTCTGGTATCTGACCGCCGGGCTGATCTGCCTCGCGCTCGGCGGGGGGCAGCGGGCCTTCTGGCCGTGGGCGATGGGCGTGCCGTTTGGTGTCGGACAGTTGCTGGTCGCCGCGGTGCTGCAGTTCAACTACTTGGAAACCGATGAGCAAGCGTAGAGCCCAACTGCACCACGGTCCTCGCTTCGCCTACGACGGCCTCGATCGGCTGATTCACGAGCGCGCGCGCCTCGGCGTGCTGAGCTCGCTGATCGCCTATCCCAAAGGCTTGCGGTTCGCCGATCTCAAACAGCTGTGCGCGCTGACTGACGGCAACTTGAGCCGACACTTGCAAGTGCTCCAGGCAGCGAAGCTGGTCGAAATCTCCAAGGGCTTTGATCACAATCGGCCGCAGACCGTGTGTCGAATCACGGCCAGAGGCCGCAAACGTTACCTCGACTACGTATCGGTGTTGGAACAAGTGATCCTCGACGCCACGACAGCGGCCAAGGAAGCAGACAACCCGAGCGCGCAAACACTGGTGCGCGCGTGATGTTTTTGGCGCCGTGACCTTGTGATGCAAGCTAAATTAATCCGCGCGCAACGATGCTGCTTGGCGTTTCTGTTGCTGTCGCTCTGGGCCCTTGGAACGCACCGAGCCTGCGCCGGCGGCGGACCGCTGGGGATCGACCATGAGTGGGCGCTCGATCAGAGCGGCATCTGGGCGCAAAAATATCAGAACACGCTGGAGTATGGAGTCATCGCGGTGGAACTCGGCGGCGGTGTATGGCTCGGAAACGAGAACCCGCTGGGCCACACGTTCTGGCAGAGCCTCGATTCCACGGCAATCTCCTCAATTGGCGCCGAAATACTCAAGCTGGCCTTCAGCCGCGCCCGTCCCAACCAGGGCGGCAATTCGAACAGATGGTTTCAGGGCAGCTGCTGCGACAGTTTTCCGAGCGGTGAAGTGACCGTTCAGGCCAGCTTTGTGACACCCTTCATCGCCAATTACGCGCGCACCAACCCGTGGGTGTGGTCGCTGGAGGCACTACCCCTCTACACCGGTATCGCGCGCTTGAAGAATCAGGCGCATTGGCAGAGTGATGTGATCGCCGGGTGGGCATTGGGTTCGGCGATCGGATATTGGAGCACGACGCGCGAGACACCGATCTCGATCCAGATTCTGCCGCACGGCCTGACCGTCGGGGTGTCCAGGAGCTATTGACCAGCGCTGCGTTCAGAACGTCTGCCAAGAAATGTGAACGGCGCTTCTAAACCGCTGAAACAGGCCTAATCCGTAGCCGCTAGACAACGGGCATGTGAAGGGTAGGGGCGCGATAATCACGCGATTCGGGGCCATCTGCTCTATGATCGTATGGCGAGAATTACGCGACGGAGTCCCAATGCGCGATGACACCGGCCAATTGAAGGATGATCTGCAGCAGCTGTTGACCGAGTTTGAAAACCTCGTGAACGCGGCGCGGGGTGCAATCGGCGAGCAGTCCGCGGATGTGGCCGAGCAGGTGCGCGAGTGCTTGGATAGTGCGCGGGATCGACTGGCCTCTCTTGAGAAGCGCATCGGCGGTGAGCTTAAAGCTGGTGCGCGCGTTGTCGATGGCTACCTGCGCGATAACACCTGGGCGGCGCTCGCTGTCGCCGCGGCCGCGGCCTTCGTGGTCGGTGTGCTGGTGACGCGTCGCAAGTGACGCCGATACATCAGTAGATCATCATGGCAGTCAACGACAATGATGAACCCCATGACCGCCTGGCGCCGTTGTTGACGATGCTCGGTCGCGTGAGTTCGGTGGTCGGCTCGATCATTGCCAGCCGCACAACGCAGCTGGTTGCGATCAGACGCAACGAAGTGCGCAGGGCTGCGACCGTGATTGCGCTCGCCTTTACCGCTGCGATCTTTGCCTGCGCCGCGGCTGGATTCGCTGCGTTCTCGATTCTTGTGGCGCTGGGCGAGGAGCGTCGGGCCGCCGGCTCAGCATTGATTGCAGGTTGCTTTGCCCTGCTGTCGGGACTTGCAATTCTGCTCGCGCGCGGCCGCCCCGACGGCCCCTAAGCGCAATACGGGCGCCATTCGGCGCGGCTTGCTTTCCGATCGATTGCGATCCCGGCTCACTCTGTATCTAATAACGCGCCTCAGATTCTGACGATCAGGCGGGGAAGGGTATGGATCTTAAAGACAACGGTTTGCTCAAGAGTCAGTGCTATATCGACGGCCAATGGGTCAATGCCGACAGCGGCGCCTCGCGGCCGGTGCGAAATCCCGCGACCGGCGCAGTGGTAAGCACGGTGCCCTATGCCACGGCGGTCGAGACGCGGCGCGCGATCGAGGCCGCCAGCCGCGCCTTCGCCAGCTGGCGTGCGAAGACCGCCGATGAGCGCGCGCGCGTGTTGCGGCGCTGGTACGAGCTCATGATGACGCACCAGGAGGATCTCGCGCGCCTGATGACGAGCGAGCAGGGCAAGCCGTTGGCTGAATCGCGTGGCGAGATCAGTTACGCGGCCTCATTCATCGAATGGTTTGCCGAGGAGGCACGCCGCATCTATGGCGATGCGATTCCCTCTCCCTGGCCGGATACCCGAATCGTCGTGACGCGTGAGCCGGTCGGCGTGTGCGCCGCGATCACGCCGTGGAATTTCCCGGCGGCGATGATCACGCGCAAGGTGGCGCCCGCCCTGGCCGCCGGTTGCACGATCATCGTCAAACCGGCCATGCAGACGCCGCTGTCGGCGCTGGCCATGGCGGAGCTGGCCGCGCGCGCGGGCGTGCCGGCGGGCGTGTTGAGCGTGGTGACCGGCGATGCGCGCGCGATCGGCGGCGAACTCACCTCCAATCCCCGCGTTCGCAAATTGACCTTCACGGGCTCGACGCAGGTGGGACGGATGCTGGCGGCGCAGTGCGCACCGACCTTGAAACGCATGTCGCTCGAACTCGGTGGCAACGCACCGTTCATCGTCTTCGACGACGCCGATCTGGGTGCAGCGGTGAAGGGTGCAATGACCTCCAAGTATCGCAATACCGGCCAGACCTGTGTTTGTGCCAACCGGCTGCTGGTGCAGGATGGAGTCTATGAGGCCTTTGCCGGCAAGCTCGCCGCGGCGGTCTCGCGCCTCAAGGTGGGTAATGGCATGGACGATGGTGTCGAGCAGGGACCGCTGATCGATGCCGCTGCGCTCGCCAAGGTGGAAGAGCTGGTCGGCGAGGCGCTCGAGCACGGTGCGCGCGCTCTGGTCGGCGGCCGACGACACACGCTCGGCGGCACCTACTACGAGCCGACGGTATTGACCGATGTGCAGGCCACCATGCGCCTGGCACAGGAGGAGATATTTGGTCCGGTGGCGCCGTTATTGCGCTTCAAAGATGAGGCCGAGGCCATTCGCATTGCGAACGACACCGAGTTCGGTCTGGCAGCCTATTTTTATTCGCGTGACATCGGCCGGGCGTGGCGCGTGGCCGGGGCGCTGGAGTGTGGCATGGTCGGCATCAATTCCGGTCTGATCAGTACCGTGGTGGCGCCATTCGGTGGCGTCAAGCAGTCCGGCTTGGGGCGTGAGGGTTCCCGCTACGGCATCAACGAATACATCGACCTGAAGTATCTTTGCATGGGCGGGGTGTCCGGCTGAACCGGCGGGACATCAACGCGCCGGCGGCTCGCTGGTGCGCGTGTGCGTGAAGGCGGGCGTGAGCTCATCGGCGCCGGTGCCCACACTCGCTTGCAGCAGCGCCAGGGCCGTGGCCGGATCGTCAACCCATTGGAACAGGTTGAGATCTTCGCGACTGATCATGCCGTGGCGAAGCAGGGCATCGAAATTGATGATTTCGCGCCAGTAGTCCGAGCCGTAGAGCAGCACCGGTATGGGCCGCACTAGTTTGCGCGTCTGCGCGAGGGTCAGGATCTCGGTCAACTCGTCCAGAGTGCCGAAGCCGCCGGGGAAAACCACGAGCGCGCGCGCAAGATGCGCAAACCAGAGCTTGCGCATAAAGAAGTAGTGAAATTCGAAGCACAGTTCGGGACTGACGTAGGCATTGGGCCGCTGTTCGTGCGGCAGGCTGATATTGAGCCCTACGCTGCGGCCCCCTGCATCGGCCGCGCCACGGCTCGCGGCTTCCATAATGCCGCCGCCGCCGCCCGAGCACACGACATAGCGCTGCGCGCGGGACGGCAGGCTCTGAGACCACAGCGTCAGGCGCCTCGCCAATTCGCGCGCCTCGTGGTAGTAGCGGCCGAACGGCCCGTCTTGCGAGAGACGCGCGGAGCCGAAGAAGACAATCGTGTCGTGTACGTGCGCGTGGCGAAAACTCTGCAGCGGTGAGATGTATTCGGCCAGGATGCGCAGCGGGCGAGCCTCATCGCTGATCAGGAAGTCCTGGTCCTGGTAGGCGATCGGATGGTGCGGTGGCGGGGGATTGGTCATGACGGCTAGGCCGTGCGCGCGAAGTCGATGAATCCGCGCTCGGTATCGGTGTGCACCAATCTCACCCGGACTCGATCGCCGACATCCAAACCCTCAAATCCCCTGACGACGCGGCCCTCCACGGTTGGCTTGCTGATTCGGACCCAGGTTCCTTTGGCGGCAGCGCCGGTGACGATCGCGTCGAACGACTGGCCGATCCGGGGTCCCAACACAATCGCAGCGGCGGATTTCTGCACTTGGCGCTCGACCTTGGCTGCGTTGTTTTCCTGCTCGGTGCAGTGCGTCGCCAGATCTTGCAGTGCCTCCTCCGAATAAGGTGTCGGCTGGCCGGCGAGCGCGGCCTTGAGCAGGCGCTGCGTGAGCAGATCCGGGAAGCGCCGATTGGGCGCGGTGGAATGCGTGTAATCACGGACCGCAAGCCCAAAGTGTCCCTCGACGCCGTGACCGGGCCGCTCGAGCGCGTATTCGCCCGGGCCCAACAGCTTGATGACCGATAGCGACAGGTCCGGAAAGCCCGCGGCATCGGCTTGGCGTCGGCGTTCCAGAAATGCATTCAGAGCGCGCGCATCGGCGGCTGCGGGCAGAGACTCACCCAAGCTCTGGGCCAACGCGACGATCCGCGGCCAACGCTCTGGCGTGCGCAGCACCCGACGCAGCGAGGGGACGTCCCGCTGCCCGAGAAAGCGCGCGCTGACGCCATTGGCGGCGATCATGAGATCCTCGATCAGCGCCTGGGCCCGATTTTTCTCATCCGGCTTCAGATCGCTGAGTAATCCGCCGTCGAATACGGGACGAGCCTCGCTGCTCTCCAGGCTCAGGGCGCCGCGCTCATGCCGCACCCGCTTCAGCCGCTGCGCCACCTGGTCCTGGATGCGCAACTGCTGCGCCAGTCCGGGTACCTGCGCCAGCGCTGGCGGCGCCGGCCCCGTGCCCTCGAGCCAGGCCGCCACGCCGCGATAGGCGAGTTTGGCGCAGTTGCGCACGAGCGCCCGGTAAATGTCTGATTGCACGAGGGCGCTGTCGGCGCCAATCGTCATTTCGATCACCACCGCCAGGCGCTCCTGAGACTGCGCCAGCGAAGTCAGGTCCGTTGAGAGCCTGTCTGGAAGCATCGGGAACACCTGCGCGGCGGTGTAGACCGAGGTGGTATTGATTCGAGCGTGCTCATCGATCGCGGATCCCGCCTTCACTGCGCTGTCGACATCGGCGATCGCAACCAGGATCTTGACGGCGCCCGCGCTCAGCGGCTCGGCCACCGAGAGCTGATCGAGATCAAGTGAGTCGTCGTTGTCGATCGATGCCCACAGCAGACCGCGCAGGTCGTGGATCGACGGCCCAGTCTCGATCGGGGCCTGCCGCAGCGTGCCGGCCTGCTCGAGGGCGACGGCGGAGAAGTCCGGCAATAGACCGCGCGCGAGCATGGCGCGTCGCGCTATATTCTTCAGTTGCTGTAAGTCAGCTCTGTCTGGCGGCACGAGCCGATGATACACGTGGGCGCATTCCGTCACGCATCAGGTTGCGCCTCCTACGTGAGCGCCGTGCTCGGACGACTACGATGGGGCCATCACAGGCAGTCGTCATGAACATTCGTCTGGTACCGTCGCGGGTCCAAGGGATGCGCAAGCAGCGCGGCGCCATGGGATATATCCTGTTGTGGCTGCTCGGCGTACCGCTGCCCGTGTTGCTGCTGATCTATCTGCTGCGCGGCTGTGCCTGAATGATCAGGCCGCCGTCGGGAAACCCAGTTCGAGTGCGACCGCGGGATGCACGATCGCGCCGCGCACGACATTGAGGCCGGCTGCGAGTCCACGATCCTCGGCGGTGGCGCGTTCCCAGCCTTTATCAGCCAGTGCTCGGGCGTAGGGCAGGGTCGCATTGTTGAGTGCGAACGTCGACGTGCGTGGCACGGCCCCGGGCATGTTCGTCACGCAATAATGAATGACGCCATCGACCGTGTAGGTCGGCGCGGCGTGCGTGGTGGGGCGGCTGGTCTGGAAGCAGCCTCCCTGGTCGATCGCGATATCGACTACCACAGATCCGGGGCGCATACGTTTGATCATCGCTGCGCTCACGAGCTTCGGCGCTGCCGCGCCGGGCAGCAGGACGGCGCCGATCACCAGATCGGCGTCGGCCACCGCGCGCTCGATGGCGTCCGAGGTGGAGAACAGTGTGCGCACGGCGCCGCGAAACTGCGCATCCAATTCGCGTAGGCGCGGAATCGAGCGATCGATCGCCGTGACCTCGGCACGCAGCCCATGGGCCATCTCGACCGCATTGGTACCGGCGACGCCGGCCCCGATCACGACCACCTTGGCGGGGGCAACGCCCGCCACGCCGCCGAGGAGCACGCCGCGTCCGCCAGTGGCCTGTTGCAGGTACTGCGCACCCACCTGCACCGACATGCGGCCCGCGACCTCGCTCATGGGCGTCAATAAAGGCAATGAGCCGTCGGCGGCCGTCACGGTCTCGTAGGCAATCGCGACGCACTGCGATTTGAGCAGCGCTTCGGCCTGCGCTCGATCGGCGGCCAGATGCAGATAGGTGAACAGCACCTGATCGCGCCGCAGCCGGGCGCATTCACTGGGCTGCGGCTCTTTGACTTTCACAATGAGTTGCGCGTCTTTGAAGATCGCGTCCGCCGTCGGCGCAATCCGCGCGCCGGCGGCGCGGTAGTCCTCGTCGCTGCAGCCAATGCCGCGGCCGGCGCCGGACTGCACCGCTACCTCGTGGCCCGCCGCCACCAGCTCACGCACCGCGGCGGGCACCAGCCCCACGCGATATTCGTGGACCTTGATCTCCGTGGGGACTCCGATACGCATATCTGATCCTCCCGACTCGTAAGCGCGGTGTGCCGCACGTATGCGCTCATTCTCGCAGCGCCGGATGGCAGCGGTTTGCAAAAACACTAAACACATGCCCTATAATTAGCAGAATCTTGCGCTACTACGCATATCTTAGAAGTTTATGCAAATTGACCGCCGGGATCGACGAATTCTTCGCGAACTACAGCAGGATGCCAGGCTCTCCAACGCGACGCTCGCGGCCCGCGTCGGGCTGTCGGAATCGGCCTGTCTGCGCCGGGTCCGGCTGCTCGAGCAGGGTGGTGTCATCGAACGCTACACCGCCATGCTCAGCCCGACGAAACTCGGCGTTACGGTCAGCTTCATCATTCGCATCACGCTCAAAGGACAGACGGATCGGGATCTCGGTGCCTTCGAACAAGCGGTGGCAAGTGTCCCCGAAGTCACCGAATGCGATCTCACGACCGGCGAGTCGGATTTTGTGCTGCGGGTAGTCGCCCGCAGCGCCGAGGACTTCGAGCGCCTGCACAGCAAGGTCCTGACCAAGCTGCCGGGCGTGGCCCGCGTGGAATCCAGTTTCGTGCTGCGTTCGGTGGTCAAGAACGCCGGACTGCCGCTCGAGGATTGAGCTCGCGCATATAGCAACAATTGCTACCATTGTACAATGGACGCTGATTGGGCCGCTCGGCGGCAGTGCAGGAGAGCGCCGATGCCCCAGGATCTGTTTGACAATCCGCTCGGGACTGATGGCTTTGAGTTCGTGGAATTCACGAGCCCGGATCCACAGGCGCTGGCCAAAGTGTTTGAGGCCATGGGATTCACGGCCGTCGCACGGCATCGCTCGAAGAACGTACTGCGCTACCAGCAGGGCGACATCGATTTCATCCTCAACATGGAGCCGCGCGGCCAGGCTGCGGAGTTTCGCGGTCAGCACGGCCCTTCAATCAATGCGATGGCCTTTCGTGTGCGCGATGCGGCCAACGCACTGAAGCGTGCCGTCGAGCGCGGTGCCCGCGAGGTCCGCGGCGCAGTGGGGCCGATGGAGCTCAATATTCCGGCGATCGAAGGCATCGGCGGATCCTATCTCTACCTGGTGGATCGCTACGGCGCGCATGAGATCTATGATGTGGACTTTGTGCCGATCGAAGGTACCGCAGAGCGCGAGCGCGAGAGCAGCGCTGGACTCACCTACATCGATCATCTGACGCACAACGTACGCCGCGGCAACATGCAGACCTGGGCGGATTTCTACCAGCGTGTGTTCAATTTCCGCCAGATCCGCTACTTCGATATCGAAGGCAAGGCCACGGGTCTGTTTTCGAAGGCGATGACCAGTCCCGACGGCAAGATTCGCATTCCGCTCAACGAGAGTCAGGACGACAAATCCCAGATCGAGGAGTTTCTGCACGACTACAAGGGCGAGGGCATCCAGCACGTCGCGCTCGGCACCGATGACATCTTCGCGAGCGTCGATCGCATGCGCACCCGGGGCGTGAGCTTTCAGGATACTCCGGAGAGCTATTACGAGGGGCTGGAAGCGCGCGTGCCCGGTCATGGCGAGGATCTGGCGCGACTGCGCGAGCGACGCATCCTGATCGACGGCGCACCAACGCAGGGCCAGGGCCTGTTGCTGCAGATCTTCACGCACAACGCGGTGGGTCCGTGCTTCTTCGAAATCATCCAGCGCAAGGGTAACGAGGGCTTCGGCGAGGGCAATTTCAAGGCGCTGTTCGAATCCCTCGAACTCGATCAGGTGCGTCGCGGCGTGCTCTCATTGGGCGAAGGCACCTCGAACTCATGACTACCGGCACGCATCGTCGCGCTGCCGCGCTCCTATACCAGGGCGGCTTCGGTAATCATTTTGCGACCGAGGCGCTGCCCGGTGCGCTGCCCGCGCAGAACTCGCCGCAACGCTGTCCCTACGGTCTGTACGCGGAGCAGTTGTCAGGCACGGCATTCACCGCGCCGCGCCATTCCAACCGGCGTTCCTGGCTGTACCGGATTCGTCCGGCCGCGGCGCATCGTCCGTTTGAACCGAAGCCTCATGCCTGCCTCAGCAGCGAGTTCGACGGCGCGACGACGCCGCCGGATCAACTGCGGTGGAGTCCGCTGCCTAATCCTCAAGAGCCGACGGATTTCCTCGACGGTGTGGTGACCATGGGCGGCAACGGCAGTCCGCAGGCGCAGAGTGGCTGCGCGATCCATCTATACGCCGCGAATCAGTCGATGCGGCAGCGCGCGCTGTACGACGCCGACGGGGAGCTGTTGATCGTGCCGCAGTACGGTGCGCTGCTGCTGGTCACGGAGCTCGGGCAGCTGCGCGTCGAGCCACTCGAAATCGCCGTGATTCCGCGCGGTCTGCGTTTTCGCATCGAGTTACCCGAAGGCTGCGCGCGCGGTTACGTCTGCGAGAATTTTGGCGCGCCGTTGCGCTTGCCGGATCTCGGTCCGATCGGCTCCAACGGCCTGGCCTGCGAGCGGGATTTCCTTGCCCCGGTCGCTTGTTACGAAGATCGTGATGATCGCTACGAGTTGGTGGCTAAATTCATGGGCCGGCTGTGGTCGACATCGCTGGATCACTCGCCCTTCGATGTGGTGGCCTGGCGCGGCAATTACGCGCCTTACAAATACGATTTGCGCCGGTTCAATGCCATGGGTTCCATCAGCTACGATCACCCTGATCCTTCGATCTTTCTGGTGCTGCAATCGATCAGCGACACTGCGGGTGTCGATAGCATCGATTTTGTAATTTTCCCGCCGCGCTGGCTGGCGATGCAGCATACGTTTCGGCCACCGTGGTTTCATCGCAACGTCGCCAGCGAGTTCATGGGACTGATCGAGGGCGTTTACGATGCCAAGAGCGATGGGTTTCTTCCGGGAGGCGCCTCGCTGCACAACTGCATGAGTGCGCATGGTCCGGACGCTGTGACCTTCGAGAAGGCCAGTCGCGCCGATACCAGCCAACCCGAGCAGCTCGTGAACACGATGGCCTTCATGTTTGAGACGCGTTGTGTGATTCATCCCACGCGCTATGCCTTGGACTCGCCACAGCGGCAACGCAATTATTTTGAATGCTGGCAGGGTCTCAAAACGCACTTTGATCCGCGGCAACCCTGAGCGCTCGTTGACACCATGAACGAGACGCATGAGCCGCTGCTGCGCAGTTGGGTCGATTCCGCAAACTCCCCCGGCCACGACTTTCCGATCCAAAACCTGCCCTTCGGTGTGTTTCGACGCGCGGGCAGCGCGCTGCCGTTTCGTGGCGGGGTCGCTATCGGGGACTGGATTGTCGATCTGGCGGCCGCCTGTGATCGCGGCGCGTTCGAGGCTCTGGCGGATCAGGCGGCAAGGCTCGGCGCGCGGCCGTTGCTGAACGATCTGATGGCAGCGGGCAACCCAATGTCCTCGGCGTTGCGTCTGGCGCTGTCACGCGCGCTGCGCCAGGGCTCGCCGCAGCGCTCCGCGCTCGAACCGGCGCTGCTGCCGCAGGCAGAGGCCGAGCATGCGCTGCCGGCTCGCATCGGCGACTACACCGATTTCTACACCTCGATTTATCATGCCACCGCGGTTGGAAAGCTATTGCGCCCAGACCAGCCGCTGCTGCCGAACTATCGTTGGCTGCCGGTGGGCTATCACGGCCGCTGCTCATCGATAGCGCTCTCGGGTCAGCAGTTTTATCGGCCGCTTGGACAGCGGCTTGCGGCACAGGCCCAGCAGCCGACGCTGGAGCGCAGCGAGCGCCTCGACTATGAGCTCGAGCTCGGTGTGTTCGTGGGCGCGGGCAACCTGCTTGGCACACGCATCGGGATTGACAGGGCAGAATCCCACGTGTTTGGTCTTTGCCTGCTCAACGACTGGTCGGCGCGCGATCTGCAAGCGTGGGAATATCAGCCCTTGGGACCATTCTTAGGCAAAAATTTCGCCACCACGATTTCGCCCTGGATCATCACGCTCGAGGCCCTCGAGCCTTATCGCGTGCCGTGGTCGCGCGAGGCAAACGAACCGCAGCCGCTGCCTTACCTGGACAGCGCGCTCATGCGCGGCGCCGGCGCGATCGATATCCAGCTCGAGGCCTGGATCGAGACGGCGTCCATGCGAGCGGCGGGGCAGGCGGCCACCCGGCTCTCGCACACCAGCTTTCGACACGCCTATTGGAACATTGCGCAAATGGTGGCCCATCACACCATCAACGGCTGCAATCTGCAGGCCGGTGATCTACTGGGCACCGGCACACAGTCTGGGCCCAGCCCGCAGGAGGCGGGTTCGCTGCTGGAATTCTCGCGCGGCGGCAGGCAACCGCTGCAACTGCCCAACGGGGAACAGCGCAGTTTTCTCGAGGATGGCGATGCGATCATCCTGCGCGGCTATTGCGAGCGAGCCGGCGCCGCGCGCATCGGTCTGGGCGAAGTGCGCGGGCGAGTGCTGCCCGCGCAAGCTTGAGAGCGATGGCAAGCTTGCGCCTGTACACCTATTTTCGCAGTTCCGCCGCCTATCGCGTGCGCATTGCGCTCAATCTCAAGGGCCTGGATTACACGGCGGTACCGGTTCATCTGCTGCGCGGCGGCGGCGAACAGTACAGCGCTGCGTTCGCAGAGCTCAGCCCGGCGCGGCTGGTGCCGGTGCTGGAGGATGGTGCTGCAACACTGACGCAGTCGCTGGCGATCATCGAGTATCTCGAGGAAACGCACCCGACGCCGCTGCTGCTGCCCACCGGTGCGGCAGCGCGCGCACGCGTGCGCTCGCTGGCGCTCAGCATCGCCTGCGACATCCATCCGCTCAACAATCTGCGCGTTCTGCGCTTTCTGAAATCCGAGTTCGAGCTCAATGAGGCGCAGCGCGAGAGCTGGTCCCGTCATTGGATACGGCAGGGTTTAGAGGCCCTCGAGCGCACGCTCGCCGGCAGTGCGCACACCGGCAGCTATTGCCACGGCGAATCCCCGTCGCTGGCCGATTGCTGCCTGGTGCCGCAGATCGCCAATGCGCAGCGGCTGCAATGCCCGCTCGATGCGTATCCGACCGTCATGCGCATACATGAGGCTTGCCTGTGCCTGCCCGCCTTTGCGCGCGCCGCACCCGCAGCACAGCTCGATGCCGAGTAGCGTCCGGCGGACGCTCATGGATAAGGTCAGAGTCATGCGTGCGGCGCAGGGGCTGCTGCGGCAGCTCGAGCAGACCGCGGCGGCGTGCGCGCCGAGGTAAAAGTCGGGCAATACACCGTGTTTGGCGCCCTACCGGCGCCGGTAGTCGAGAAACGCCTTGCCAGCCAGAAACATCGACCACCGCCCGAGCATTAACTTCCTTTAATACTCCGCACACCCCAGGTTAATCGCCCGCATCGTAGGGTGTGGCAATGCCAACGCGAGACAGGGCCTCTCCACGGCGGCGGTGGGGAATCTGCGTCCCGGTGATGTTTATCGTCACGGCCTGCAGTCTCGGCCCATCCTACCGCCGGCCCGACGTGCCGCTGCCTGCCGCTTGGATCACGTCCCCGGCAGATCCGCAGGCGGCGGCGCCCGAGAGCGACTGGTGGCGCGGCTTCGGCTCCGTTGCGCTCAACGACTACATTGCGCAGGCCCAAAGCGCCAATGACGACATTGGTGCGGCCATCGCCCGGGTGCAGGAAGCCGACGCGCAGGCGCGCATCGCCGGCGCCGCGCTGTTGCCGAGCCTGACCGCGGATGCCGCTGGGGCGCGCGAACGCGCGCAGCCCGCCACCGGCGGTCTGCCGCAGACGTTCAATGCCTTCAATGCCGGACTGTCGGCCAGCTATCAGCTGGACTTCTGGGGCCGGAACCGCGAACTACACCAGGCGGCGCTCGCCACCGCCAAGGCCAGCCGCTTCGATCGTGAAACCGTGGCGCTCACGGTCGTGACTAGCGTGGCCATGAGCTATTTCGAAGTACTCGAGTTCCACGACCGCCTGCAGGTCGCGCAACAGAATCTCGAAAATGCGCAGATGATTCTCAAGGATCTGGAGTTCGAGGCGACCGTCGGCACCGCGACAGCCCTGGACGTGGCGCAGCAGGCCACGACCGCGGCGACGGTGAATGCCTCGATACCGCCGCTCCAGGAGCAGCTGCGCCAGAGCAGCGATGCCTTGGCCATTCTGACCGGTCAGACCCCTGAACAGGTCGATCCCGGTGACGGCAGCCTCGATGCGCTGACACTGCCCGTGGTCGGCGCAGGTCTACCCTCGCAATTGCTGGCGCGCCGGCCAGATGTGGCGCAGGCCGAGGCGCAGCTCATCGCTGCCAACGCAAACATTGCGGCGGCCCGGGCCGCGTTCTTCCCGAGCTTCAATTTGACTGCATCCGGTGGCTATGCGAGCACGGCGCTCGGTGCGCTGCTGTCGCCCACGACCCGCGTGTTTGCGCTGTCCGCAGCCGTGAGTCAGACCATCTTCGACAACGGCGCGCTGAGCGGGCAGTACCAATACAGTCGGGCGCGCTACGCCGAATTGCTGTCGGATTACCATAAGACCGTATTGACCGCGCTGGGCAATGTCGAGGATGCGCTCATTGCCGTGCAGCAAACTGCCGAACAAGAGCTTCGCCAGCAGGATGCGGCCGACAAGGCGCGCCGCGCCTTTGAATTCGCGCAGCTGCAATTTCAGGCGGGCACGACTAATGTGTTGACCATGCTCAATACCGAGACTGCTTTGTTTACCGCGCAGGACGCTCTGGTCCAGGGAAAGTTCGCGCATACGCAGGCATTGCTCAATCTGTATCAGGCACTCGGTGGTGGCTGGCGGCAGGAGCAGACACGGTGAATGCACTGCTGCGGCAGTGGCGCGGCCCACATCGCCGCCTGTTGCTCGGCGCGCTCGGGCTCGCCGCGCTGGCCCTGACGCTGGGCTGGTTCACGCATACGCCGGCCACGGCGGCCGCACCGCCGAATCCGCCGAACGCCGTGGCGGTCGAGACGGCCACGGTGGCTCGCGCGACGGTGCCGCTGTACCTGGAAGGTCTGGGCAACGTGCAGGCCTTCTACACCGCAAACATCACGGCACGCGTGGATGGCGAATTGCAGCGTGTGACCTTCGTCGAAGGCCAGACGGTAAAAAAAGGCCAGCTGCTGGCGCAAATCGATCCGCGCCCCAACCAGGCGGCCCTCGATCAGGCCATCGCGACGCTAGGCAAGGATAGTGCGCAGCTCGACAGTGCTAAGCGCGATCTTGAGCGCTATGTGAAGCTGGCACCACAAAATCTCGCCAGCCAGCAGACGCTGGACACGCAGCGCGCGCTGGTCGAACAGTTGCAGGCGCAGATCAAATTCGACCGCGCGATCATCGACAATGCCCGCACGCAGCTCGAGTACACGAGCATCGTCTCGCCGATCTCGGGCCGCACGGGGATACGCAAGGTGGATCCCGGCAACAACGTGCATGCCACCGATACCAGTGGCATCGTGGTGGTCACGCAGGTGCAGCCGATTTCGATTGTCTTTACGTTGCCGGAAGACAACCTGCTGGCAGTCAGCCAGGCGCTCAACAGCGGTGCGGTCAGTGTGACGGCGCTCTCGCGCGACGACAAGACGCAGCTCGACATCGGTACCTTGAGCTTGATCGACAACCAGATTGATCCCAGCACCGCGACCATGCGGCTCAAGGCGAGTTTCTCGAACCTGCAGAACACGCTCTGGCCCGGCCAGTTCGTGAATGTCCGCGTGCTCGTCCAGCAGCAGCAGGATGTGCTGACGCTACCGTCGGCCGCGGTCCAGCACGGACCGGACGGTTTGTTCACCTATGTCGTCAAGACTGATTTGACGGTCGAGATGCGGCCGATCAAGACCGGTGAGGACGGCGAGGGCCTGGTGGTCGTGACCGACGGAGTGTCGGCGGGTGAACGGGTAGTCATCACCAACCAGTACCGCCTTCAGCCCGGCGCGCATGTGCGCCTGCTGGCGTCCGAGAAGCCGGCGCAGAACCCCGGCGGGCCACCAAAGATTGCGCAGCGCTCGGCTCCATGAGCATCTCAGCGCCGTTCGTACGGCGGCCGATCGCCACTTCGCTGCTCATGGGCGGCATTCTGCTGCTCGGTATCGTCGCCTGGCCATTATTGCCGGTGGCACCGCTGCCGCAAGTGGACTTCCCCACGCTCGTCGTGACCACGAACCTGCCGGGGGCGAGTCCGGAGACGATGGCGACCTCGGTGGCGACGCCTCTGGAATACCAGTTCGCGGAAATCCCCGGCCTGTCGCAGATGACTTCGACCAACATACTCGGCAATACGCAGATCACGCTGCAGTTCGATCTGGATCGCAACATCGATGCCGCCGCGCAGGATGTGCAGTCGGCGATTGATGCGGCCGGCGGCCAATTGCCCAAGACGTTGCCGAGCCCTCCTTCTTCTCGGAAGGTCAATCCGGCGGATTCCCCGATCCTGATACTGGCGGTGCATTCCGATGTGCTGCCGCTGATACAGGTCGATGACTACGCCGAAAACGTCATCGCCCAGCAGGTCTCGCAGATCACCGGGGTCGCGCAGGTGGCCATTGGCGGGCAGCAGAAACCTTCGGTGCGGGTTCAGGTCGATCCGGTCAAGATTGCCTCACTCGGTATCCAGCTCGAGGATGTCGCCAGCGTGATCGCCACGGCCACGGTCGATGCGCCCAAGGGCTCCATCAACGGCACGCTGCGCAACTTCACGATCTACGACAACGATCAGCTCGACAAGGCCGCGCCCTGGAACAACGTGGTCATCGCCTACAAGAACGGCGCCCCGGTCAGGATCCGCGACATCGGCACGGCGGTGGACGCCGCCGAGAACAATCAGCTCATCGGCTGGCAGAACGGCAAGCCGGGCATACTGCTGCTGATCTACAAGCAGCCGGGCGCGAATGTCATTGCTACCGCACAGCGCGTCCAGGCGCAGCTGCCCAAGGCGCTGCTGTCGGTTCCGCCCTCGATCAAGATCGAGCAGGTGGTCGACCGCACGACCACCATCAAGGCGTCGGTGCGCGATGTGGAATTCACGCTGCTGTTGACGATTGCGCTCGTAGTCATGGTGATCTTCCTGTTCCTGCGCAACGCATGGGCCACGATTATTCCCGGCATCACCGTGCCCTTGTCACTGTTGGGCACCGCGGCCCTGATGCTCGTGGTGCACTACAGTCTCGACAATCTGTCGCTGATGGCTCTGACCATTGCCGTCGGTTTCGTGGTCGATGACGCCATCGTAATGCTCGAGAATATCTATCGTCACATCGAAGACGGCCTGTCACCGATGGAGGCGACCCTCAAGGGTGCCGGGGAAATAGGATTCACCATTCTGTCCATCAGCATCTCGCTGGTGGCCGTTTTCATTCCATTGTTGCTCATGGGCGGCATCGTCGGACGGCTGTTCCGCGAGTTCGCTATTACGCTCACGATGACCATCGCCGTGTCGGCCTTCGTAGCCCTGACGCTCTCGCCGACCATGTGTGCGATTTTTCTGCGCGATGAGAAGCAGGTACAGCATGGACGGGCGTACCTGTTCATCGAACGCGCCTTTGATCGCCTGCTGGACGGTTACCGGCGGGGCCTGGATTTCGTACTCGGTCACCAGCGCCTCACGCTGCTCGTGTTCGTCTGCACCGTAGCGCTGACGGTCATACTGTACATCGTGATTCCCAAGGGCTTTTTCCCGCAGCAGGATACCGGCATCATTGTCGGCCTGTCGGATGCGCCACAGGACATCTCGTTCAGCGAGATGGTGCGGCGGCAGCACCTGCTGACCGACATCATCGCCCGCGATCCGGATGTCGCGAGCTATGGCGCATTCATCGGCGGCAACAGGCCGGTCAATACCGGCTTCCTGATCCTTGGGCTCAAGCCGCGCGATCAGCGCACTGCCAGCGCCGATCAGATCATCAGCCGATTGCGCCGTAATATCGCGCAGGTACCGGGGGCAACGGCGTTTCTGCAGGCGGCTCAGGACCTGAACGTCGGCGGGCGCACCACGCGCACCCAATATCAATACACGCTGCAGGATGCGGACATCAATGAACTCAATAACTGGGCCCCGAAGCTGCTGGCACAGCTGGCCAAGCTGCCGCAACTGCGCGATACCGCTTCCGACCAGCAGACCTTTGGCACGATGCTGTCGCTGGCCATCGATCGTGACCAGGCCGCGAGATTCGGTATCCAGCCCTCGCTGATCGATCAGACGCTCGACGATGCCTTCGGTCAGAGGCAGGTGACGCAGTATTTCACGCAGCTCAACAGCTATCATGTGATCCTCGAGGTCAGCCCCGCGCTGCAGAGCGATCCCCTGACCCTGTCCAAGATCTATATCAAATCGCTCACGACCGGGCAGATGGTGCCGCTCTCGAGCTTCGTGAAATACGACACGCAGCACGTGACGTTCCTGTCGATCAATCACCAGGGACAGTTTCCAGCGGTCACGCTGTCGTTCAACCTCGCCCCCGGCGCGGCATTGGGCAACGCGGTCGATGCGATCGATAGAGCGGCTGCTACCATTCGCATGCCGGCGACGATTACCGGCAGTTTTCAGGGTACGGCGCAGGCATTTCAGAGCTCGCTCAAGTCAGAACCGTATTTGATCCTGGCGGCGCTGGTGGCGGTGTACATCATCCTGGGGATGCTGTACGAGAGCTACATTCATCCGCTGACCATCCTCTCGACACTGCCGTCCGCCGGCGTCGGCGCGTTGCTCGTGCTGTTGCTGTTTCACTTCGACCTGTCGGTCATCGCGCTCATCGGCATTATCCTGTTGATCGGCATCGTCAAGAAGAATGGCATCATGATGGTGGACTTCGCGATTCAGGCCGAGCGCGAGCAGCACCTGTTGCCCGAAGCGGCGATCCGGCAGGCCTGCCTGCTGCGCTTTCGACCGATCATGATGACCACCATGGCGGCCTTGCTGGGTGCGCTGCCGTTGATGTTGGAGCAGGGCACCGGTTCCGAGCTGCGCCGGCCGCTCGGATTTACCATGGTCGGCGGACTTGTGCTCAGCCAGGCCCTGACCTTGTTCACCACTCCGGTGATCTATCTGTATTTGGATCAGTTCAGTGGCGAGCGTCGGCGTCAACGCGCCAGTGAAAAGTCGCAGCTCGCGGCGCAAACACCGGACCACGGATTGACCCAGGGGGCATCATGAAAGTTCTGCTGGTCGAGGACAACGAGCGCGTGACGCAGTTTGTCATCAAAGGCCTCAAGGAGTCCGGGCACACGGCCGATCACGCCGGCAATGGCCGCGATGGCATGTTCCTCGCCGCCAGCGAACCTTACGATGTCATCATCATGGATCGCATGCTGCCGGGGGACATCGATGGGCTCGCGATCGTCGAGGCGCTGCGCAAATCCGGCAAGCACACGCCCATATTGATCCTGAGCGCCTTGTCCGACGTCGATGAGCGCATTCGCGGCTTGCGCAGCGGTGGGGACGACTACCTGACCAAGCCCTTTGCGTTCGGCGAGCTGCTCGCGCGGCTCGACGCGCTAACGCGGCGCGCCCAGGGTGAAGGCGCACAAACCAAGCTTGAAGTCGGCGACCTGCGCGTCGACCTGCTGACCCGTAAAGTCACGCGCGGGGAGCGCAGCATCGTGCTGCAGCCGAGGGAATTCAAGCTGCTCGAGTACCTGATGCGGCACGCCGAGCAGGTCGTTACGCGCACCATGCTGCTCGAGAATGTCTGGGACTATCATTTCGACCCTCAGACCAATGTGGTGGACGTGCACATCAGCAAGCTGCGGCAGAAGATCGACGCCGATTTCGAGCGGCCGTTGCTGCGTACTGTGCGCAACGCTGGCTATACCATGACAGCTCACGATTGAGCCAGATGTACCCATTCATGCGCTCTTCGGCACTGACTCTGGCAGTGGGCTATATCAGCCTCGGCCTCGCCGCCCTGGCTCTGTTCGCGACTCCGCTCTGGTACGCCTGGCGGGTGACGATTCAGGACGGGCGCGCCGAGATCCTGCAGGCCGACGCGCAGCGACTGAGCGATGTATTTCGGCGCGAGGGCGCGGCGGGATTGACCAGCTACATCGATATCCGCGTCGGCATGCAGATTCCTAACGAGCGCTTCCTGCTGCTGACCGATGGGTCCTTCAAGCCGCTGGCCGGCAACCTCCCTGCCTGGCCGCCGAAGGCGCCGGCGCAGTCCGGCAGCTACACCTTCAATGTCGAGGTCGGTGGGCGCGTCACGAGCGCCGATTTCGTGTACGTCGCGCTGCCGGGCGGCTACAACCTGCTGGTCGGGCGCGATCTGGCGCGCTATACGCCGCTGGAGCATCGTTTCTGGTATGCGCTCGGCAGCGCAGTCGGCATTCTGTCGATTGTCGGCGCACTCGGCGGCATCCTGATCCGTCGCGCGCTGATGGGGCGCATCCACGGCATACGCCAGACCGTCTCGGCAATCATTCAAGGTGATCTCAGCCGCCGCCTCGCGACCAACAGAAGCGGCGACGAGCTCAATACGCTCTCGCACACCATCAACGGCATGCTCGTTCAAATCGAACAGTTGATTCAAGGGGTGCGCAACGTCTCCAACGCGATCGCACATGATCTGCGCACCCCGCTGGCCGAGCTGCGTTCGCGATTGGAAGAACTCACGCTCACCAAACCCTCGCCCGACCAGACCTTTGCCGAGCTCGAGGCAGCTGTGGCGGATGTCGACCGCGTTATCCGCCTGTTCAATGCACTGCTGAGGCTGGCCGAGATCGACAGCGGCATGCGCCGCTCGGGTTTCGTTGAGTTCGATATAACTGACGTGGCCGCCGCCGCGGTCGAGTTCTACCAACCCGCTGCGGAGCTCAAGAACTGCACACTGACCATGGTGAGCAATGGTCCGGCCCCTATCCGCGGCGATCCAGTACTGCTGGCGCAGGCGCTGGGCAATCTGATCGATAACGCGCTCAAGTATACGCCGGAGGGCGGCAGCATCGGCGTTGAGGTGCGGCGCGGCCCAGGGCACTCGGTCGGTGTCTGCGTGGCCGATACCGGCCCGGGAATACCCGATACTGAAAGGTTGAAAGTCGTCGGGCGATTCTACCGCGGCGATTCGAGCCGCGGCACGCCAGGCGTCGGTCTGGGGTTGAGCCTGGTCGCGGCGGTTGCACGACTGCACGGCAGCCGTCTCGAATTTGAAGACAATAAGCCCGGTTTGCGGGCCTTAATGCTGTTGCAGCAGGATGGGACGCAGATTGTCCGCGACACAGATGTGACGGTCATGTTGCAGTCTGATAACACAGGCCTGCTGCACTCGACCTAATCGCAGTCGGGTACTGCGGGCATAGTCCTGGTCGCTTCTCGTAGAAGAAAGCGCATCGTGGACAACGCGAGCGTTGCCGACGATGCACGGATCATCGCCGCAGGGGCAAAGCTCGCCGAGGCCCTTTCCCGGGAGCCGGATTGCCCCTATCGCGTTTAGATGCGCTTCAATACCCCTCAGTGCGGGGATGACGGCGCCACACCGGATTCCGGGATGACGTAACCCGTAGGTCCCCATCCGCCGACGATGGGCGCGAAGTTTACCGGTGAATTGTAGACCGGGCTGCCGCTGGCGATCTCGTAAGTCCAGCCAGAGAGCTGAGGATCCTCGGTGATTGGGCTGCTGTCACTGGCGACTGTTCCGTTCGATGAGACCGGGCCGCCGGCGGCATAGTTCCAGTACGCATTGTTCTGGATGGTGTAGCTGAACCCCTTCGGGTCCGCGCCCAAAGCTGGCGTATACGCAAAATAAGCGTAGCGGCTGACGCCGGAGACGTTGGTCTTGAGGCCGCCGGTGAAGTTCGAGATGACGATGTTGCCGGTGAATGTGTCGTCTTCCATCCCAACGTCAACTGGCTCGGCGCTGTCATAATAAAAGACTACAGTGGAGACTGTTGCCGAGGAGCCGAGATCAACAATGTTCCCGCTGATGACGTTTTTGTTTCCGCTATTGTCAAGAAACGCACTGATGGCATTGGTGCCGTACCGGCTGCCGGAACCCGTCCCAGTGCCCACGCTCGGCGCCCTCACGACGTTGCCAGTGACCGTCACGTTGGATGAGAGGTCATCCAGGTAGATGCCATGCACGCCCCAGGTATTGGCCGAGCCCTGATCTGCGACGTAGTTGTTGATGATCGTCACGTAATCGGACTGGATACCACTGTGCATGTTGGTATAGATCGCGCCGCCGTCGCTCATGCGCTGCACGGCTCGCAACACCACGTTGTTTTTGATGACGGTGCCGTTGATGCTTTGCCCGGCGTAGTAGGCATAGGAGGCAATCCCCTGGCTGCCGATATCGTGAATGTAATTGTTGGCGATCGTAGCGTTGGGTCCCGAAAGGGATATGCCAGCAGAATGCCAGCTTGTTATCGTGTTGAAACCAATGTCGCAGTTTTCAATGGTGTTGCCCGTATCCTCGGCAACGGCGCCCCAGTTGGTGTTCTGGCCTCCGCCACCAAGGATGCCGTAGTCAACGAAATTCTCAAGCTTGAGGCCATTGATCGTGATGTTCGAACCGCCCTCAATGGCGATAAGGCCGCCAGAGACACTGTTGTTGCCATTCAGAACGGCTGAATCGACCCCATCGGGCGGATAGTATTGCCACCTCTCGCCATCGTCGGCGGAGCTCAGTGCAAGGGTCGAGGTAACAGTATAGGTTCCGGCCCGAAGGTAGGTGGTTTTCGTGCTCGACCCTTTCATCGCGGATTGGGCCTTTTTCAGAGTCAAGAATGGCGCGCTCAGCGACCCGGCATTGCTGTCATTACCAGTCGGGGCAACATAAAACGAGGGGCTATTCGAACCGCTGGACATCGCGGAGCTGATTGAAACCGTCGCGTCGAACGGCGCACCGAAATTGGCGCCGGAGGTACTGAGCAACGCCACTGTGAAGCTGTTATTACCCGGATCGGCACTTGCAATCGGCACCACGAAGCTCTTTGGTGTCCCATCGCCACTGGCCCATGCCAGTGTGCCGGTAGTGGAGGCATAGTCGTTGCCCGCCACAGCGGTGCCGTCGATCGTCGTGTAGGTGGCGAGCACGGAGCTGTTGGTATCGCCAGAGCGAGTCACCGTGATCGTCACGGCACCCGCGCTCGGGAGCGCGCTGAACGTTGCAGCGGTGAATGCCACGGTCGGAGTGGTTGCTGTGGTCCGCGCGCCGGCTGAGTGACCAAGCGCCATCAGCAACGCGCTAAGAAGCGCCCCCTGCGCCAAGCATGATCGTGAACTTTTCATTGAGATCCTGTCGAGTGGAAGGCCTGTCAAGGCACAGAATGTCGGCGTGGGTCAAGGTGCGCAACGTGTCGGCGAGCCGCGACGGATTTAACGGATCCGAAATGTGTGTATCTCCAATGCACTCCACTGGTCTGCGCCCCACTCGGCGAGATCGACAGCGGCATGCGCCCTCGGTGACAACACGCCGGTTAATTCGAGCTGCCCATCCCGGCGCTAGCCGGCGCCGGCCGAGAGACGATACCCGATGCCGCGGATGGTCTGCACATAAGCGCCGCAGCCGTGCGGCGTGAGCGCCCGACGAATGCGCTGGATCGTGACGTCGACTGCACGCATGCCCGCGCGACAGTCACTGCCCCAGACGTGATGCAGCAGAGTCTCGCGGCTGTAAGCACGCTCGGGACGGCGCATCAGGAACTGGAGCAGCTGGAACTCCATGTTGCGCAGCGCGATCGTCTTGTCGACGATCGTGACCCGGCCCCCATCTGCATCCATCCGCAGCTCACGAAACTCCAGGTAGTTCGAATCGTCCCGAGTGATCCGCATTGGTCGCAACACCGCCCGGACACGGGCGACGACTTCCGGAACGGAGAACGGCTTGATGACGTAGTCGTCCACGCCGAGCTCGAAGCCAGAAACGACATGATTTTCGCCCGCAAAGCTCGACAGCGCGATTAGTCGCGGTCCTTTGGATAGCGTGTCGCGCCGGATGTGCCGCACCAGGTCCATGGAGATCACGGCCGGCAGATCCCAATCGATCATGACCAGATGCGGATTGTCCCGGTCGACAGCGACGCGTGCATCTTCGCCCCGGGTCAACGTGCTGACCTTGAATCCTGCCTGCGAGAGCTTGAGCCGCAGGGCTGCCACCGACTCAGAGTCATGTTCGACAATTAGAACTCGACGCTCAACGGCAGCGGAAGCAACAGACTCGGAGGAAGCTGCGTTGGTTTGCGCGTGATTTAATGCCAGCCCCTCCATAGGCTGGCCATTGGATCTGAGGCGTTTGACAGTGTGGTTAAAAATTCATGAAACTCAGCCATTATTTTCGTCTGACGGATGTGGTACGCGCGAACTGTGGCGATGCGCGGCGAAGTGACTCACGAGACCTTGCAAGACATGCGGTCATCGATACAGTGAGTTCTCGATCGCAAAGGCCGCTTGCGCGGGCCTGCTTTGCAGGCGCTGCATCTGGCAGCGCGCAGAGCGGAGGTTGCTGGCGCTATCGCGCGCGGGCCACGTGGTTTGTGCTTGCTGCGGCCGACAGCACCGCGTTGCAGGGCCTCTACAGTATCCAGATCGTGCAGGGGAGCACTGCGGCTTACGCCGCCACGGTGCCGGTCGGCCAGCTTCCGGCTGCCAACCCGATCAGCCTGACTGCTGGCGCCACGGTCTCGCTGCAGCTCACGGATCTGGCCGCACCGGCGGCGCTGTCTTCGATCCAGGGGATTGCCACGCAGGGCGCCAGCGTGCTGCAGGCCTTGCGGGGCGCCGGCATTTATTCATTCGCGGCGGCGGCCGGCACCGTGCAGCTCTATGTGCTGGCGCAGCCGGGCTCGGGCGGGCAGGGGACCTATGAAGCCTACGCCACGGCGGGTTCCCAGGTCCTGGCGGACATCGCGCAGCCCGTGCTCGCGATGGGCTCGTCCGGCTACGCGTTCTCCGCCCCCCTGACGGCCGGCGGTAGCTACCAGGTCAGCGTTTACGACTTTCAAGAGCCGGTCGCTTTCACGTCGCTGAGCGCTGTGATCGCCCAACGGGGCGCCGCGTTGACGACCACCCAGGGCACCGCGAGCTTCACCGCGGTGGCAGGGCCGTTGAACATACTGGTGTTCCCCGTCGCGCCGTCGTCGACAGCCAATGGCCTGTTCGGCGTCCAGGTTTCGGCGCAGGGCTCGGGCGCCACGGCGTTTGAGACCACTCAGGGCGTCGGTGCCCTGTTCAGTTCCCAGACGGTCTCCGTCACCGCTGCCGGATTTTACGATCTGACGCTCACTGATCTGGCCTTTCCGGCGAAGCTCAGCAATCTGGCGCTCATCGCGACCCGCGGCGACTCCGTGGTCGGTCAGATATTCGGCGCCGGAAAAGTGACAATTAGCACGACGCCGGGCAACTATGTTCTGAACGTTCTGGCGCAGGTCGGCACCGGCGTGGACTATGGCCTATACGGCCTTCAAATGGCGCCGACACCCCCTGCACCCACCGTGACATTGACCGCATCCGCGAGCAGTATCACCAGTGGCAAGAGCGTGACGCTGACCTGGAGCTCCTCGGGTACCAGCAGTTGCAGCGCGTCAGCCAACCCGACGTCCAGTGTCTGGGCCGGGGCTCTGCCCGCCACCTCCGGCAGCGAAAGTTCCGGCGCGCTGACGGCGACGACGTCGTTCTCGCTCAGCTGTACCGGAACTGACGGTACCAGCGGCACCGCCTCGGCATCGGTGACCGTGAATCCCGCCACGAGCCATAGCAGCGGTGGCGGCGGAATGTCGCGAGATATGCTGTTTGTGCTTATGTTGGCATTGATCTTGCAGCTATCGCGCCGGCGCGTTACGCTGGCGGGTCGTCATTAATTGAGTAGGGTGCATGAAGCGAGCCTTGATCACCGGCATCACCGGCCAGGATGGTGCCTACCTGGCGGAATTGCTGCTCGGCAAGGGCTATGAGGTCCACGGCATCAAGCGACGTGCTTCCTCATTCAATACCGACCGTATCGATCATCTCTATCAGGACCCGCACGAGCGCGGCTTGCGATTGCACCTGCATTACGGTGATCTGACCGACGCCAGCAATCTGATCCGTATCATTCAGCAGGTGCAGCCCGACGAGATCTACAATCTCGCGGCGCAAAGTCACGTCGGCGTGTCCTTCGAGACGCCCGAGTACACCGCCAATTCCGATGCCCTCGGCACCCTGCGCGTGCTCGAGGCGATCCGCATCTTAGGATTAGGCGCCAAGACGCGCTTCTATCAGGCCTCCACCTCCGAGATGTTCGGTAAGGTCCAGGAAGTGCCGCAGCGGGAGACCACGCCGTTCTACCCCCGCTCGCCGTACGGCGCGGCCAAGGTCTATGCCTACTGGATCACTGTCAATTATCGCGAGGCCTATGGCCTCTATGCCTGCAACGGCATTTTGTTCAACCACGAGTCGCCGACCCGCGGTGAAACCTTCGTGACGCGCAAGATCACGCGCGGCCTGGCGAGGATTCATCAGGGACTGGAGGAGTTCCTTTTTCTGGGCAATCTCGATTCGCTGCGCGATTGGGGTCATGCGCGCGACTTTGTGCGCGCACAATGGCTCATGCTGCAGCAAGCTCAAGCCGAGGACTTCGTGATTGCTACGGGCGAGCAGCATTCGGTGCGCGAATTCGCGGAGCGTGCCGCGCTGGTGCTCGGAATGCGCCTGGAGTGGCGCGGCGAGGGCGTCGAGGAGCGTGGCATCGACGTCAAGACCGGCCGCACGCTCATCAGGATCGACCCGCGCTATTTCCGGCTGACCGAGGTCGAAACACTGCTCGGTGATGCGAGCAAGGCTCGCGACAAGCTTGGCTGGAAGCCGGAGATCGACTTTCAGACTCTGGTGACCGAGATGGTTACCGAGGACTTGGGACTGGCTCAGCGCGACGCACTCATGACGCGCCAGGGTTTCAAGGTCTTTCAATACCGAGAATGATCGGTCTGTACGACTCATCGATCTTTGTTGCCGGGCATAACGGTCTCGTAGGCTCCGCCATTCTGCGCCGACTGCGCGCTGCCGGCGCCAGCCGCCTGCTGCTGCGCACGCGCGCCGAGCTCGATTTGAGGTCCTCGGCGGCGGCCGAGCAGTTTTTTGCCGAGCAGCGGCCGCAGTATGTGTTCCTGGCGGCGGCGAAGGTCGGCGGCATCGAGGCTAATCGCAGCCAGCCGGCGCAGTTCCTGCGCGACAACCTGCTGATTCAGACCAACGTCATCGATGCAGCCTACCGCCACGGTACGCAAAAGTTGCTGTTCCTAGGATCGAGCTGCATTTACCCGAAAAATGCGCCGCAGCCCATGCCGGAAGAGTGTCTGCTGACCGGGCCGCTCGAACCCACCAACGAGTGGTATGCGATCGCAAAGATCGCCGGCCTGAAGATGTGCCAGGCCTATCGGCGCGAATATGGTTTCGACGCAATCTGTGCCATGCCGACCAATCTGTATGGACCCGGTGATAATTTTGATCTCAAGAACTCGCATGTGCTGCCAGCATTGATGCGCAAGTGCCATGAAGCGACGCTGCGGCACGCGGAATCGGTGGAGGTTTGGGGCACGGGCACGCCGCGCCGCGAGTTTTTGCATGTCGATGATCTGGCGGAGGCGTGTCTATACCTGATGCAGCACTACGCTGGCGAGGCTCCGATCAATGTCGGATGGGGCGAGGATGTTAGCATTGCCGAACTCGCGCGCCTGGTCGCAAATACGGTGGGCTTCAAGGGTGCAATGCACTTCGATCGATCCAAACCCGATGGAACGCCGCGCAAACTGCTCGATACCTCGCGGCTGACAGCGCTGGGATGGCGGCCAACGATTACGCTCAAGGCGGGCCTCGCCAGCACGTACGACTGGTTTTGCTCACACCTGCAGCAGCTGCGCCGGTAAACTACGGCCACCCGCATGCGGCACATGATTCACCACACTGAAGGATGACTATGAAGTTCAACGTCGCTGCTCTGGCCGTTCTGGCCGCTACCTTGTCCACCGCCCCGATCATTGCCTCGGCCGATGCCACGACCACGGGCAGCAGTTCCACTCTGGCCTCACCCATGATGATGAGCTACCACGGCAAACACCATCGGCACCATCGGCACCGTAGGCACCCGCGGGACAGTACCGCGAGCAGCCGCACCTAAGCAGTCGTTGTTCTTGTCGTTGCCGTAGCCGGAAACCCGCCAGGGCCGCGCCGAAATAAGCTGCCGCAACTCATTGCCGTGGCGGAACACGCTGCTGCGGCGCGGCGGCGGCCCAGCCAGGACTTTCGTGTCCATTAGCGAGGGATGGCCGACACGGCTAGGGATTGCGCCGGTTGGGCCTGTCTACTGCCCTGATGAGGAGGGGAAGGCCCTGGCGCTCGTCTGAGCCCCCTCTCGGCGGGCGGTACCCGTAACGAAACCAGCTGGCATGTGAGCGGCTGAACTGTCATCAAAGCTCCACATCGATGTTGCACGGCGGCGCTAAGCTCGGCCATGGGTGAGTTTCGTTCGGCGGCAATGCCGGGCGTGGTCGCCCCAAGACCGCGCGTCCAATCCAGGGGTGCCAGGGCAATGCCACCAGTCTCAAGAAGCAGCGCAATCGGCGCCGCAATGCTCCTGCTGACCGCAGGATCGATCAGCGCAGCCATGGCGGACACCGTCATCGATCTGACCGCGCCGAGCACCCTGCCGTCGAGCGTGACGTACATAGCTGGTAGTTCCACCGTGGCAGGCAATCCCTTGAGCACAACAGGCGGGGTCACCACTTACACGCTCAGCAGCCCCGGCACGTACAATTACGGGCAAAGTTTCGGGCCCTTGTCGCTGTTCACGTCCGGGAGCAAGCAGTATGCGTTCTATACGGACTACGTGTTCACGGTGGCGCCTTCCGCTTTTGACTCGCTGAGTTCTTCGATCAATCTCGGGACGACTGAGGCCGTCAATGGACTGCAGGCGCGACTGTACGACTACAGCGTGGGCTCGACACAGAACCTGACGCTGCCTGCGTTCAGCCCGAGCGGCCCGGTATCGGACGCCTGGAGCACCGCGAGCAACTTGGCTCCGGGGCTTACCGGCAGTACGAGCGTTATCACGCCGACCACGTTGGGCGCCGGAACGTATGTGCTTGAGATTCGCGCCAGCTCGGTCGGGACCGCCGGCGGCAGTTATAGCGGCGTCGTCAATCTGACTCCGGTGCCGTTGCCGGCAGCGCTGCCGCTGTTGTTCTCCGGCTTGGGTCTGTTCGGTGCGTTCCGGAGGAAACAGAGCGCCGCCTGACGCGTTCAAGCTTTACAGACTCGTTCAGCTCCCTAGATCACCCGGTGTGATTGCCGCAGCGGATCGCTGCCCGGAAAGGTTTGCGCCCCGCCCCGCAGGGTTAGAGGGCGCAACCCGCCTGAGCCTTAGGGCTCCGAGTTTTGCAATTTGGCGTGCAGTGAAATATCCGCGCGCAGCAGCCGCGACACCGGACAATTGGCCTTGGCATCGGCCGCGATCTGTTCGAATTTCTCGGCGCTAATGCCGGGTATCCAGGCCTCGTTCTCGAGATGAATGCTGGTGATGCTCCAATTGCCGGCCACCAGTTCCAGCGAGACCGCGGCGGACGTCGCCAGACGCTTAGGGGTAAAACCGGCGCTGCCGAGGCTGGCCGACAGGGCCATCGTGAAGCAGCCGGCATGGGCCGCGGCAATCAGTTCTTCGGGATTGGTACCCTTCGCGCCCTCGAATCGCGTCGCGAAGCTATAGGGCGTCTCCTTGAGCACTCCGCTGTGCGTCGAGAGGGCCCCGGAGCCGCGCTTGAGATCGCCGTGCCAGATCGCCGATGCGGTTTGCTTCATGGGACACTCCGTATGTTAGCAGCGACTAGGGACGCGGACTCTACAGCGAAGCCCGGTGGGGCGGCTAGCGGGGATATGGCAATGCTTACCGAGGAATCCATGGATGATCCACCCTGGCTGCTCTGGGCGCGTGAGCTGCAGGCGATCGCCCAAACCGGCCTGACATTCAGCACCGATGCCTACGATCTGGAGCGGTATCGGCGCGTGCGCGCCATTGCCGCCGAGATGCTCTCGCAGGGCTCAGGCACTGCGGTGGAACTCATCCAAGGCTTGTTCGAGCAGGATCTAGGCTATCCGACCCCGAAGGTTGACGTGCGCGGCGCGGTGTTTCGCGACCAGCGGATTCTGATGGTGCGTGAAGTCAGCGATGGCGGCTGGACGCTGCCCGGCGGCTGGGCCGACGTCGATCAGTCGGCCAGGGAATGCGTCGAGCGGGAAGTTCGCGAGGAGTCGGGGTTCGAGGCTCGTGCAGTCAAACTCGCCGCGGTCTATGACTATCGACGCCAGGGGCATCGGCGCTCTCATCCTTACTCAATATATAAGCTCTTCTTCCTGTGCGAACTGACCGGCGGGGAGGCGCGCCCCAGCGTCGAAACCAGCGCCGTGGGCTTTTTTGCGCTGGACGGGCTGCCGCAGCTCTCCCTCGGCCGCATCACTGCGGCACAAATCGAGCGCATGTTCGCGCATCGGCATGAACCGACCCTGCAGACCGAGTTTGATTAGCCGGATTCAGCTCAGGGGCTGCTAGACTGAAGACCATGGAATCGAAGCTCGCCCGAGAGGCACGCGCGGCATTGGCGGCGACGATACAGCGCCTGACTCCGGAACAGCGCCTGAACGCATTCTTGCAGCATTGTCAGCTGATGGCGGCGCTCCGTCAGGCCGGGCGGCTCAGATTGCGGCCGTCATCCTCTAAGTCCTTTGCGTGAACACAGTCGGCCCAGGGCAATCTGCTCTGCTGCTGCTCGACGTTGTGGCGCTGCTGCTGCGCGAGAAAGTCAATTACGCCGTGATCGGCGCCGTGGCCGCCGCGGTGTATGGTGCCGTTCGTGCCAGCCTGGATGCCGATGCCGTGCTGTCGCTGACAACTGGCAGCGCGCGAAGCCTCGAGCAAGCATTTGCAGCGGCGGGTTTGCAAACGCAGCTGCGACTCGGCGATGCGGACGATCCAATTCCAGGTCTGCTGGCGCTCACTGATGGCTTCGGCAACCGCGTGGACCTGCTCATCGGGTTACGTGGCCTGGAACCCGCGGCGTTTTCGCGAACCATCGAAGTTCCGTTTCAGGGACAGTCCTTGCGATTCATCGGCCGAGAGGACTTCGTGGCGATGAAAGTCTTCGCCGGCGGCCCACAGGATATCGCTGACGCCGAACAGGTGATCGCCGCGGCGCAGGATGCCATGGACTTGAGTTTGCTGCGTCGATTGGCGGCACGCTACGGCCGCGCGGCCGCCGAAAACCTCGAGCAGTTGCTTCAGTCCTGAGACGCGCTGGTCGCGGCCCCGACGGTCGCGGCATCACACGTGCAGTGCCTCGACCGTGTGCTCACCACTCAAGCGGCGCGCGGCAGCGCTCGAGGTGTTATCACGGGCCGCAGCGCGCTACCGACGTCGTTCCAGTGCCAGAGCTCGAGCTCGCCGCTACGGTCCTCGATCAACGCCGAACAGCTGTCGACCCAGTCGCCGTCATTGCAGTAGAGCGTGCCATCGAGCTCGATGATCTCCGGGCGGTGGATATGGCCGCAGACGATGCCGTCCACGCCGCGGCGGCGAGCCGCCTGAGCGGCGGCTTGTTCAAAGCCGTGGACGTACTTCATGGCATTGCCGACCCGGCTCTTGAGATAGCCGGCCAGCGACCAGTACGGGTAGCCAAAGCGGCGACGAAAGGCGTTGAGGAGCCGGTTCGCGCCGAGGGTCACATCGTACAGTCCCGAGCCTAGTGCGGTGAGCCAGCGGCTGCACTGCACGGCGCCGTCGAATTCATCGCCGTGCATGATCAGCAGTTTCAGGTCGCGCAAGGTCGTGTGTACGTACTCGCGATGGATTTCGACGTTGCCGAAACTGGTGCCGCAGATTTCGCGCAGCTGCTCGTCGTGATTGCCGGGCACGTAAATGACCCGCGTGCCGTGCTTGGTCTTGCCGAGAATAGTGCGCAGCACGTCGTTGTGAATTTGCGGCCAGTAGAAACTGCGCCGCAGACTCCAGACATCGACGATATCGCCGACCAGGAACAGCTGCTCCATCTGCACGTGGCGCAGAAAGTCGAGGACCAGATCGGCCCGGCACTCGCGTGAACCAAGGTGTATGTCAGAGATGAAGGCGCTGCGGACGTGGATGATCGGGCGCGTGGTACCGGTCATTCGGACGGTCCTCGACTGCCAAAACTACCTGCAGGGTGCCGGTACTGCATGACAGCGAGATGGCCGCCAGATGAAAGCTGTATGACTTCAAGTGTAAGGGCCTAGTGGGGCAACTTAAGGTAACTTCTGAGGTGCGAATGACGCCTTATGTCAAAGATGGGGCGCTGACGCACTGCCGCCCAAGGCCTGATACAGCGCGGCGGTGTCGATGTAGCGATTCATGAGCGCCTGCGCGCGGCCAATGACCGCCTGCTGATAGGTCTGCTGGGCAATCAACAGCGCGAGGTAGCTGACTGCGCCCAGATCGAACTGTTGGCGTGCGATCGCGAGGCTCGCCATCGACGCGGTGTAGGCTCGTTCCTGAGCGCGCACTGCATCGCCATCCGCCGCCAGTGCGCGCAGCGCATCGGCGACGTTCTGAAACGCCGTGAGCACCGCAAGGCGATATTGCGCGCCGGCGATATCGACTCCGGCCCGTGCAGCGCGCTCGCGATGAAGCAAAGTGCCGCCTGCGAACAAGGTCTGGCTCAACGAGGCGCCGACGGTCCAGAACTCGTTCATGCCAGTGAAGATCTGGTTGGTTTGCGTGGCCACGTTGCCGATCGCGCCGCTCAGCGTGATCTGCGGCAGCATGTTGGCGATGGCAATGCCGACGGCCGCGGTAGCGGCGTGCAGTTGCGCTTCGGCCGCGCGTACATCCGGGCGCCGTTCGACCAATTGCGCGGGCACCCCAACCGGGATCTGGGTCGGC
>CABEDL010000028.1_pt1 | contig 32837 bp, 32 predicted proteins | sample 3422981 | NCBI WGS metagenome assembly CABEDL01 (sample SAMEA5534329, study PRJEB31848) | metagenome | biome: tundra; feature: field; material: soil | place: USA | collected 2013-05 | depth 0.15 m
GCAACCGCTTGAAAGGTCCAGCCGAACAGCCCGGAATAAAACTGCTTGGCCCGGTCGAGATCGGGGGTCACGAGATCGACCCAGATCACCTTGCCTACGTGGTGCTCGGCACTCGCGGGCTGGGCCAGCGGCGGCAGCTCAAAACCCGCGGCCGATGCCATTTCGATCGCCGCGGCGCTCGTGGCGAGCAACACCACGGCGCAAAGTGCTGGCAGACGCACATGCCGGATCCGATCGTCATAGCGCTTCATTATTCTCTCCATAGGTGCCACGGACATTGGACCTTCGGCGCCATCACACACCCTCGGCGCGAGCCGTTTCCGTCGGCGAATGCGGCAGATTCTGTGCCAGTGGATTCTGGCACTCTGTGCGCTGCCGCACCGAATTCCCGGCTTCGGTGCTGTGAGTCAGGCCGCCCAGCGCGTCGAGGCCTTCGGGTCTACTCATCGTCACTGATTCCGGGGCGCGGCCAGCGCAGCATCGATGATGACCTGCGCTCTCGACACGGTACGGCGCAGATGCCCAGGCCCGGAAAACCTCTGCCCATAGATCTTGAGAATGTCCCCGACCTGTTGTGGTGTGAACTGGGCAAGAATTTCCTTTTGCTCCGAAATTGCGTCGGCTTGCGCATCATCGTATACCGGGTCGCCGAACTCTCGCACCAGCTCGCGATAGATCTGCGCGGGATCGCGTCCCAAGCTCGCGGTAATCTCGGCCGACAACAGTGCCGGCACAATACCGTCTTTATCGGTAGTCCAAACCCCACCATCGCGCCGAACCAACGACGCAGCCGCGCTTTCGAAGCCAGCCGGAATCTCACAGAGCTTGCGGCCGAGCTGCGCTGTGACGCGATCGTTGCGCTGACCGCTGACAACCATCGTGGCGAACGCAGCAGTGTTGCTCCAACCGCAGCGATGCTGCAGGAGGTAGAACAGAGCGACGGCCAGGTATTGATTGGGCGGCATCAACCCGGCGTCGCGGGTGACAATGCCATGCTGATCGTGGTCGGTATCGCAGGCAAAGGCGATATCGAAGCGATCCTTGAGACCAATCAGGCGCTGCATGGCATAGCACGAGGACGGATCCATGCGAATCACTCCGTCCCAATCGAGGGTCATGAACCGGAAGGTCGGATCGACGACTTCGCTCACGACCTTCAGATTCAAACCATAGCGGTCGGCAATCGCACTCCAATAGTGCACTCCGGCGCCGCCCAGCGGGTCGACACCGAGCTTGAGGTTCGAGCCACGAATCGCATCCATATCGAGCACGCTACCGAGATCCGTGACGTAAGCCGTCAGGAAGTCATGTCGATGTGTGGTCGCGGCGCGCTGGGCGCGCGCGAGAGGCATTCGCTTCACGCCCTGGAGACCCTCCAGCAGCAGCGCATTGGCCCTCGCCTCGATCCATTCGGTGACCTCCCGAGCCGCCGGGCCGCCGCTGGGCGCGTTGTACTTGAAGCCGCCATTATCGGGCGGACTATGCGACGGCGTGATCACTATACCGTCGGCGAGCCCCGCATCGCGGCCGCGGTTATACGCCAGTATCGCGTGCGAGATCACGGGCGTGGGCGTGTATTCGTCGTGAGCCGCGAGCATGACGTCTACGTCATTGGCCGCCAGCACTTCCAGCGCCCCGGCAGCCGCCGGCACCGACAGCGCATGTGTATCGATGCCGAGATACAGCGGACCGCCTATCCCCTGCTGCTTGCGGTAGTCACATATGGCCTGACTGATCGACAGCACGTGCGATTCGTTGAAGCTGCATTCAAGGGCGCGGCCACGATGCCCCGACGTACCGAAAGCCACCCGCTGCTCCAACACGCACGCATCAGGCACGTGTGCGAAGTAGGCCGTCAGCAGTTTGGGCACGTCGACCAGCATTGCCGGCGTCGCCGGCCTGCCCGCCAGGGGACTGATCCGCGATAGCACGCGATCAGCGCCGGACGTGCTGCGGCCTCGCGCCAATGTCGTCTCCCGAGTTTCGGGCGACAGTCTGGAACTCACGCGGTGCATGATGGGCGGCAGGCTAGGGATTCTGACGCGCCGGATCAGTACGGTAACGCACTTTATAATTGAAGGCCTTACCGCAAGCAAAGAGGTGCAGACATAATATCGGCGAGGCGCAAATGTACGCCTCAGCGATATTGGGCCACCTGCGCCCGCATCCTTTGATACGCATCGAGTGCGTGTCCCCGCCGCAGAATCAAGCGCAGCTCGTGCTGCCGCAGAGCCTCATCGAGCGCGAGCAGGCCGCGTGCGGCGCGGTATTATCGCGCAGGCGCAAATCCTGCCGGAGCCAGAGCAAGGACGCTGCGTTCATGGGTGAGCCATTGATATGAATATAGTCAGTCATGTGATTGCGGACCAGGTCACGATCGCCACGATCGGCCATTTGATCGGGGGCAAGGTCATTCTCGACACCCACCGCACCCAGCCCGTCTATAACCCGGCGACTGGGCAAAGCAGCAAACGGGTCGCGCTGGCCTCGCGCTCGACCGTGGAAGCCGCCCTCGCCGCCGCTCAAACGGCGTTCCCCGAATGGCGCAATACCCCCGCGCTCAAACGCGCCAGGGTGATGTTTGGTCTCAAACAACTGCTCGAGGCGAACGCGGCAGCGATCTGCGCCGTGATTACCGATGAGCACGGCAAAGTCTTGAGCGATGCCATGGGGGAGCTGCAGCGCGGCATCGAGAATGTGGAATACGCCTGCGGCGCGCCAGAGCTGTTGAAGGGCGAATATTCAAAAAACGTCGGTCCGGAGATTGACTCGTGGAGTGAATTCCAGCCGCTGGGCGTGACCGCCGGCATTACGCCATTCAATTTTCCGTGCATGGTACCGCTGTGGATGTGGCCGATGGCCGTGGTCTGCGGCAACACCTTCGTCTTGAAGCCCTCGGAGCGCGACCCGAGCTGCGCACTGTTCATCGCCCAGTTGGCACTCGAGGCCGGACTGCCCGCCGGGGTGCTGAACGTCGTCAATGGCGACAAGGAGGCGGTGGATGTGCTGCTGACGGACCCACACGTACAGGCGGTCAGCTTTGTCGGCTCGACACCGGTCGCCGAATACATCTACGCGACCGGCTGCGCGCATGGCAAGCGCGTTCAGGCTCTGGGGGGCGCCAAGAATCACGCTGTCGTGATGCCCGATGCCGACCTCGATAACGCCGTCAGCGCCCTGATGGGGGCGGCATATGGATCCTGTGGCGAGCGCTGCATGGCCATTCCGGTGGTGGTGGCCGTCGGCCAGGACACGGCCGATGCCGTGGTGGCGCGCCTCACAACCGAGTTGGCCAAGATGACGGTGGGTCCCGGCACGCAGGACGGCTGCGATATGGGTCCGCTCGTGACGCAGGAGCACTTCGCCAAGGTCAAGGGCTATGTGGATCTGGGCGTGAAAGAAGGCGCTCAACTTGTGGTCGATGGGCGCGGCATTCGTGTGCCCGGTCACGAAGCAGGCTATTTCCTGGGCGGGTGCCTGTTCGACCAGGTCACACCGGCAATGAAGATCTACCGTGACGAGATCTTCGGTCCGGTGCTGGCGGTGGTACGCGTGAAGAGCCTGCAGGGCGCCATGGAACTCATCGACGCGCACGAGTACGGCAATGGCACCTGCATCTTCACGCGCGATGGCGAGGCAGCGCGGTACTTTTGTGACCACATCAAGGTCGGCATGGTCGGCGTCAACGTGCCGCTGCCCGTGCCCGTGGCCTATCATAGCTTCGGCGGATGGAAGCGCTCGTTCTTCGGCGATCTGAGCGCCTACGGACCCGATGCCGTGCGCTTCTACACCCGACGCAAGACCATCACCCAACGCTGGCCGTCGGCCGGCGTGCGTGAGGGTGCTGTCTTCAGTTTTCCCAGTAACCGCTGAAGAGGGACCATTTCCGGGGTCATATCGGTTTCGCAGGTTGGACTTTGAGTTGCTCGAGACGAATCCAGGCGCGCAGCACTTCGCCGACACTCCAGGCCTGAGCGAAGCAGCCGCGCGCCGCGTGAGGTGGGTCGCCGTCGAAGATCTCGCTGATCGAACCGACGCAGGCGTCGCGCAAATGCTCCGCAATGGGGTCCAGAAATGACTGCGCGAGTGCTGCATCGCCATGCACACGATAGTGCGCCAACGCAAACGGGCCGAGCAGCCAACTCCATACCGTGCCCTGGTGATAGGCGCGGTCACGATGCCAGGTATCGCCTTGGTACTGACCCACGTAAGCCGGATCCTGCATGCTGAGGCTGCGCAAGCCGTAGCTCGTCAGCAGTTCGCCGGCGCAGGCGTCGACCACGGAGCGCATTTGTGCGGGCCGCAATGGGCTGAATGGCAACGAGACGGCAAAAAGCTGATTGGGCCGCATGCTCGCATCGCGACTCGTGCCGCCATTGACGTCGATCACATCGTACAGGCAACGGCGTTGCGCATCCCAGAATCGATCAAAATGAGCGCTGGCGTGCGCCAGCAGGGTTTCACAGCGATGCGCTGCCCGTGCATTGCCTACTTGGGTGGCCAGGCGCGCGGTGACGTGCAGGGCGTTGAGCCACAGCGCATTGACCTCGACACATTTCCCCATTCTCGGCGTGACTACCCAGTCGCCCACCTTGGCATCCATCCACGTCAGCTGCACACCGGGCTCGCCGGCGCGCAGCAGCCCGTCAGCGGGGTCGACGCCAATGCCATAGCGCGTGCCCTCGATGTGGGCCTCGATGATATCGAGCAGGGTGGGCAGCAGCCGGCGCGGCAAACGGCAATCGCGCTTGCTGTCCAGATATTCCGCGAGCGCGTGAAACAGCCATAGCGTGGCATCGACGGTGTTGTACTCGGGCGGCTCGTTGCCGTCCGGAAAGCGATTGGGCAGCATGCCGCGATCGACGCAGCGCGCGAAGGTCTCGAGCACCTCGAGCGCGACATCGTGACGCCCGAGTGTGGTCGTGATTCCCGGTAGCGCGATCATCGCGTCGCGACCCCAATCGGTGAACCAGGGATAGCCGGCGATGACGCTGGTCCCGCGCTGATGCAGAACTTCGCGCTGGACCATGAACTGATCGGATGCGAGTGCCAGCTGTCGCACCCACCCCGGCGTGCCGGCCGGCAAGGACGCGGTCAGCCGCTCGCCCGTGCGGGCCAGCGCAGCCAGAACCTCCAACCCGGGAGCCGTCGCTCCCGCTTCGATGGTGGCGACAAAAAACCGGTGTTCACCGGCCGCCAACCGCGTCGCAAATCGCCCCGGCATGAACAGGTCTTCGCTGGCATCCAGACCGCGTTCACTCTCGAGCCGATGGAAAAAGTTCCAATACCAATCGCTGCCCGGCTCGAAACTTCCCTGATCGATCGACAAGCACAGCACACGTGCCCTGTCGAAGGCACGGACGGCACAACCCGCCTGAGCGGCATCCACCAAAAACGCATTAGCGCCGCGCAGCTGCGAATGATAGTCACGATAGGTGCACAACGGTTGCAGCGTGACATCGACCGAAGCCGACGCGCGCAGCAGGCGCAAGCCGAGGTAGCTGGTATGGGTCAACGGCGCCATGAAGATCTGCTGTTCCAGCAACGCATCGCCGATCGCATACCTCCAGGTCGGTATAGCGTCCAGCATTCGAAACGACTCGATATGCACATAGCCCTGCGGATGGATCACTCCGCCACCGAATTCGTTTGCCCCGAGCTCGTAGCTGCGGTCCTGATACCTGACGCTGAGATCCACTTTGGCGAGCAATACGGTGCGCTCCACCGGTGGCTTGAGGCTCGCCACCAGCAGCCCGTGGTAGCGTCGTGTGTTGGCACCGGCCACCGTGCCGGCGGCGAAGCCGCCTAGATTGTTGGTGACCAGCCACTCGCGACGGCTGGCGGTGCCCCAATCGCCCGTGAGGTCTCGGCCCAGCACTACACTATTTGCCTTAGAATTCGGCACGATGGCACCGGCGTGACTATAAGATCGTATCAATGACTACACGACTGATCGCCATCGTCGCATGCCTGGCAACCGCCGCACAGATCGCGATGGTAGTCGGCGGCGCACCTGCTGCAATGCGGGACGGACCTCAGCCTGATCACGCGCTGGCTCGGCCATGAAAATCCGGCGACCACGCATAACCGTGCCAGAGCCTCTCGGGTCATGAATGCCGCAAAGCTTGAGGCCGAACTAAGCTGTTGAGTTCGGTGCCGCACATAACGGACGCCGCAAGTTCACTAGCATGCGCGGCTCTATGTCCGATATACCCGTACCGCAGCAAAACCATCTCCTGGCTGCCTTGTCCTGGGAGGCTCAAAGCCGCCTTGCACCTTATCTGGAACTGGTTTCACTGGGTCTCGGTGACGTCGTTTATGAATCCGGCGACGCCATGCGGCACATCTATTTTCCGACCGACTCCATCGTCTCGCTGCTCTATGTGATGGCGGACGGGGGCTCGGCGGAAATTTCCGTGGTGGGCAACGAAGGTCTTGTGGGCGTGGCCTTGTACCTGGGGGGCGAAAGTACCCCGAGCAGGGCGGTCGTCCAAAGTGCGGGCAGCGCCTACCGGCTGCCGCGACCGCGGCTCAAAGACGAGTTCAATCGCCACGGCGAGTTGTTGCTGCTGATGTTGCGCTACACGCAGTGCCTGATCACGCAAATGGCCCAGACGGCGGCCTGCAACCGTCACCACACTTTGGACCAGCAGCTGTGCCGCTGGCTGTTGCTTTCCCTGGACCGCCTGTCAAGCAATACCTTGACGATGACCCAGGAACTGATCGCCAACATGCTGGGCGTGCGCCGCGAAGGCGTCACCGAAGCTGCGGGCAAGCTGCAGAAGCTCGGTGTGATCCAATACTCACGCGGCCGAATTACGGTCATTGACCGGCCTAAACTTGAAACGCTCAGTTGCGAGTGCTACGCCGTGGTCAAAGCGGAAACCGATCGATTATTGCCCTACCCTGCTTCCACACTAGCGCCATTGCCCGAGGACGCGAAGCTGGCGGAACTGACCCCCTAATAAGCGCCCACCCGCTACGAGGTACTTGGCCCGGCCTCCCGCCGCGTGACAGTATGAGGTGGGAAGCTTCCAAGGAGGCCGCGTGAAGATCAGGGTAGGCTACGAGTTGATCTACGACTGCCCGCAGCCGACGCCGATGCTGTTGGTGCTGAATATTCACTATACGCGCGCGTCCGACCTTCTCGTTCCCGATCACGTCACGACAGATCCGTCTATTCCCATGGCTGCCTACCGCGATAGCTTTGGCAACTGGTGCAGCCGTATCGTCGCCCCCCCGGGCCGGATCAGAATCGCGGCCAGCGCGGTCATCAACGATTCGGGTCAGCCGGATGTTGTTGCAACGTGGGCGCAGCAGCATTCAATACAGGACTTGCCCGAAGAGGCGCTGGTGTTTCTCCTGGGAAGCCGATACTGCGACATTGAAAGGCTTTCCCAGACGGCCTGGGGATTGTTCGGTCACACGCCGCCGGGCTGGTCCCGAGTTCAGGCGATCTGCGACTTCGTACACAACCACATCGCGTTCGGCTATGAGCATGCCAACGCCAACAGAACAGCCTGGGAGGCATTCAACGAGCGACGCGGCGTCTGCCGCGACTTCGCGCATCTTGCTATTGCATTCTGCCGGTGCCTGAATATTCCGGCGCGCTATTGCACCGGCTATCTCGGCGACATAGGAATACCGCCGCCCTACGGTCCGATGGACTTTGCCGCTTGGTTCGAGGTGTATCTCGGAGGAAGCTGGTACACCTTCGACGCGCGCAACAACGTGCCACGGATCGGGCGGGTGCTGATGGCAAGGGGTCGCGATGCAATCGACGTCGCGATTACCACGACGTTTGGCGCCAATACCCTGGTCAGCTTTCAGGTCTGGACCGATGCGATAGGGTCAGCCTGAGCTGCGCCATGCGCGTGGTGTGACGCGGCACGTAATCTCTCGGCGTAGGTCTGCGCTAATATCAGCAGATGCTTTTATTACGCTGCCTGGTCGCGCTCGCCTGCGTGTTGCTGTCTCTCTCAGGCTTCATGCTGCAAATTGGACCACGCGATGCAGCATTCGATGTCTGCCCATGGATTGAGCGATTCGTAAGTCCATGTCCTCCATGGCTATCCGAACGGAGTATTCCAGAGGCCGCCCCTTGGGCGCTGTATGCGATTGCCTGTCTCGGTCTTCTTTTCGTTATTTGGCCACTCCTTCAGGCAACCCTTGATCGGCCGACCGAGAACACCCTGGCACTGTTCATACAGCGCGGCAGAGATCTCCATGAAAGATGTCGAAAGGAAGGCGATCGGGCGGTCATTGCGGACATCAACGCTTGGACTGACGAGGTCTCGAAATTCCTGCGCCGCCTTGGCCATCGTTACGTTGTTTCCTTTGGCGATTTCGCCGGCATCCAGTTATTTGCCAGTCAGTACGATACTGCGGCGACTTTGGCGATACGTCAGCGCATTCAGCGTCTGAGTGAATTCCTGCAGAGGTTTAGCAATGGCGGCGGTCAACACAGTTGATGCAATTCCAACAGATTACGCAACGGTCCAACGAATTTCTCGTAGTTGCGCCATCGCCCGACCGACGATCTGCTGATTTTTTGCCGCACCTGCCATTTGCTGGCAGTGATCACCGTGCGGGTGTTCTGGTCGAAATCAATGCAGCGGGGATCCCACGGTAGGCCGATGAATTCCAGCATTTTGCGGCTCCACGCTTCCTGATCGTCAACCAGGCCTTCATATGGCACGTCCAATATCACGTGCTTCGGCAGCGCCTGGCGCCAATGTTTCATGACGCGCAAATATTCGCTGTAAGCGTGCGCCAGATCTTCCAGATCGTTGGCGTAGGAATGGCTCGTCTCAAAATGCTGAAAGTAGATGGACAGACAGGTATCGATCGGGTTGCGCCGCATGTGCAGGATACGGGCGTTCGGCAGCGCCGCGTGAATCAGTCCCAAATGCAGAAAATTGCCCGGCATCTTGTCGACTACTCGAAGCGCGTCGGGCGATAGTTCCGCAAGCAGCCGCAGATAATCGTTGGCCAATTTGCCTATGGTGCCTGCGCTTATCCCGCCGTTGAGCGCCGACGATTGATACGTTGCCGATGCGGTGTTCCAAAACGTCAATTCACCGGCGCCGCATACCGCCGGGTGCGAGGCGAGTATCTGCTCGGCAAGGGTGGTACCGGAGCGCAGCATTCCGACGATGAATACCGGACGCGTCGAGACCATCGCATCGCTGCGGCCCTGGCTTAACCATGTTTGATCGTAGAAGTGGCTGACCAGATCGACAGCCCGCGTCAGTTGCTGCCTGTCATGCTTGGCGCGATACAGCTTGGTGAGCTCGTTCGCACGTTGGTAGTTGATGAATGCCCGCTCGAAATCTTTCACGTCGTCGAAGTATTTGCCGATGGCATAGCGCAGAAGAACTTCTTGTCTGGCGGGGAGACATTGCCCTGCTATGCGTTGCGCTTCCGCCAACCAGGTTGCGTCGCTCGATGTCATTTTGCGCAAACGGGCGATGCCGGCCCAGGCTTCCGGCAATTCGGGCTCCATCGAGATGGCGCGCTTGAATAAATCTTCCGCCGCTGCAAATTGTCCTTGGTCAGCGTGCGATTCGGCCAGAACCACAATGGTCGCGGCCAATTCCGGAGCGATTTCAAGCGCTCTGCGGCAACTGGCTTCGGCTTCAGCAGTACGTCCTTGCAGCCGCAGCGCGATGCCGAGGTTGCTGTGCGCCTCGGCGTAATCGGGCTTGATTTCAAGCGCCCGCCGGTAGCAGGCCACCGCTTCATCAAGCCGCCCGAGGTCTCGCAAGGCGATGCCCAGGTTATTGAGCGCTTCGGAGAACTCGGGGCTGAGCAGTACGGCTCGTCGATAGCTGGCCACCGCCTCATCCAGCCGGCCGAGGCCTCGCGATGCATTGCCAAGGTTACTATGCGCTTCGGCGTAATCTGGCTTGATCTCAAGCGCCCGGCGGTAGCTGGCCACGGACTCATCAAGCTGACCGAGGTCCAGCAGCACATTGCCCAGATTATTGTGGGCCTCGGCGAAATCGGCACTGAGCACCAGCGCTCGTCGATAGCACGCGACGGCCTCATCAAGCCGCCCGAGCCCTGCCAGCGCATTGCCCAAGTTATTGTGCGCCGCCGCGTCACCCGGTAAAAGTTTCGCCGCCCTTTCCAAAGCCTGGAGAGCGTCTTTGCCCTGCATCCTCAGGGATACCCCTAATACCTGCCAGACAGTACCGGAATCAGGGTGCTGGCTAAGCAGTTCCAGTGCCCTGCTTTCCAGCTCCACATAACGCCCAGCGTTGATCATTGCCACCAGCAGGTTCATTTCGGCTGGCGTCACCGCTGGGGCAGGAGTTGGGTCTAATCCAATTTGCCCACAGCATGCCTTGTATTTTTTCCCACTAGCGCAGGGGCATGGGTCGTTTCTTCCGGGCTTCACATTCATCTGCCCCGATTATGGTCCCTTTAATCCCGGTCTGGACGAGCGTGCATACCCGATTACGGCGACCACCGTAGTGTACCAACTCTCGCGTTGCTGGTCCGAGACGGGAATCTAACGGATCGCTCTCTAGGGTTCGGATTCAGATTTGCGCTTGCTAAAGTTGAGTGGCGTTCACGCCGCCCATGCCCGTCGGCGACGGCAAAACGATCCCACCGACTGGCAACGCCTTCAGGCTTATCATGTGTACGGTTGGCCACTGGAACAACGGGACGATGGAGGATGGACAATGAACGATGGACGATGGACGATGGACGAGCAATATCTATTCTGAGATAACCAATCGTACATGAAGCAGATCGGCTTGGCTCCGTAGAGCAGGCAGGGACACGCGCCCCGCCAACATTGGCGGGCCCAGGTCCGAATCCGGTTCAAGCCGTTCGTCGAACGCTATTCCAATACCACTTCTTAAGGAGATTGACGTGACCCAGTATCTAATTGCCGTGTTAGTAGGCAGCCTTCGCAAGGACTCGTTTAACCGGAAACTTGCGCACGCCATTGAAAAACTAGCGCCGCCAGAGTTCTCGTTCAAACACCTGAACATAGGTGATTTGCCACTTTACAACCAGGATGACGACGCGAATCCCTCCGAGTCCGTCAAACGCCTAAAGCACGAGATCACCTCCGCTCAAGGTCTTCTGTTCGTCACCGCGGAATACAATCGCTCGGTTCCGGGCGTCCTGAAGAATGCGATCGACCACGCGTCGCGCCCGTATGGCAAGAGCGTTTGGGCGGGAAAGCCTGCCGGCATTCTGGGCGTTTCGATCGGTGCGGTTGGCACGGCCGTAGCGCAACAGCACTTGCGCAATACCCTCGCCTACCTGGATGCGCCGACGCTAAATCAACCCGAGGCGTTCATTCAGGCCAAGGAGGGGCTATTTGACGAAGCCGGCAGCATTGGACCGGGCAGCCGGCAGTTCCTGCAGACTTGGATGAATCAATACGTCGCCTGGGTGACAAAGCACGCTACCAGATAAAGCATGTCGGTCATTAGACGAGCATCGAGGCCGACGGGCCAGGGTTGAGCGTCGCTGACCGCGACTCTCTTCAGCGAATCCGCACGCCGTGCTCGTTGAGCACTAGCTCGCCGTCTTCTTTGGCAAACGGCCCCCGCTGTGGAAGCGGGAGGATGTCGAGGACCGTTTCCGATGGTCGGCATAGTTTGACACCCCACGGTGTCACGACAATCGGCCGATTGATCAAGATAGGATGAGCGAGCATTTGGTCAATGAGCTCGTCGTCCGTCCAGTGCCTTGCGCCCAGCCCAAGCTCGGAAAATGGCGTCCCTTTCTCACGCAGCAGTGCGCGCGGCTTCATGCCCATGCGCTGCAGAAGGTCTTGAAGTGCCGCTCGGTCCGGCGGGGTCTTGAGGTACTCATTGATGGTGGGCTCCACGCCCGCGTTGCGAATAAGCGCTAACGTATTGCGCGACGTACCGCACGCCGGGTTGTGATAGATCGTCACGGAACCGGGCTGCGGGGTCATGGCTGCGTATTGCTGCCGCGGACCTGTATTAGGGGCTCATCCATTGCCGTCGGCGCATCAGCGCTGTATTTCATAAACAGCACTCGTGCGACGCCCAACGCTGCGATGGCCCCCGCCCACGGTTACCGCGAGCAGAAGCGATCCGATCAGCTCGGCGCCCAGGCGGCGGGATAACTGTTCAGGGTGCATCGTCGGGAGGCGGTGGAGTTTTACCGATCTCGTCGACGCGTTCCTGCAGCCGAATCCGGTCCAGCGTCCGAAGGGGTAGGCTCGCGAAAATCTTGATCCGACTTTCAAGAGCGGTATACGTATGCAGAAACGCACGCTGCTTTTCTGCATCGGTGCCTTCGACGGCTGCCGGGTCTTCCATACCCCAGTGCGCCGTCATCGGCTGACCGGGCCAGTACGGACAGACCTCGCCGGCCGCGTTGTCACAGACCGTAAAAACGAAGTCGAGATTCGGTGAGCCAGGTTGGGCAAATCCATCCCAACTCTTGCTGCGCAGACCGTTCGTGGGCAATCCCCTGGATTGAAGCAGTTCGAGCGCCAGCGGATGGACTGCTCCCTTGGGATGACTGCCTGCGCTGAAGCCCTTGAACTTGCCTTGACCCCAGCGGTTGATGAGAACTTCCGCCAAAATACTGCGCGCCGAGTTGCCAGTGCACAGAAAGAGCACGTTGTAGATCTGGTCTGTCACGACGGAGCGCCCACAGAGCAATTGACGGGCTTCAACAACAACTGCCCGACGCGGCCTGGTCGGTACGCGTCGGAACACAGCAGGGCGCGGCGTCTTGGGCATGCTCCCGCTTAACATGGGCGAGTGGGATGCAGCACACGGTCGGTGTCGACTGAACCTCGTCGTCGCCAAAGACGGGGATGCTGTCCAGCGTGTGGAACGTTTCCAACGCGATCCCCTGTGGCTCGGTGATCCAGTATTTGTCTGATTTGGCGTAGTCCTCCCTGAGCACCGATGGCGCGGCGCCAAAGATTGCGTGACCGTGAAAGCGTTTCATGCGGACTTCCTCTTCGGTGAGGCGCCAGCTTTTGAGGTCGGCGCCCCGGGTTTACACATAGGCGTAACGCAGACAGCGCTCCCGCCCTGGCCGCAGCAGTTCTCGGTGAGATACGCCACGAGCGTGTTCATCGTCCCGAAATTCGCCGCATAGATGAGCTGACGGCTCAATCGCCGCTGGGTAATCAGCTCGGCACGAAACAGCTGCTGCAGATGAAAGGTAAGGGACGAGGGCGGGATGCCCAGTCGTTCGGCGACGAGACCGGCGGACAGGCCATTCGGACCGGTCTCGACCAGCAATCGATAGGCGGCCAGTCGATGCTCGTGTGCAAGCGCAGCAAGCGCAGCAAGCGCTGCGATGGTCTTATCTGCTGTCATGCCTCACTCCGATAATACGATTAATGTCGAAATTACATCCGCGTTACCTGCAAGTCAACGATTGTTTACGTACAGTCGAAGTAAACAGCATTGGCTGTTCTTCTCACAATTTCCCCAGGATCAATGCTGATCGCTGGGTCACTTCTCCCCGCCTAACTCATATTTGCGCCGCACAAACGTATCCGCCGGCCTCAGGGCTCAGAACCGGTGCTCTCGGCAAAACCAGAAGTCCAACCCCGCGAAATGTCTGCCCGAAAGCCCACGGTCCGGGAGACCCAGCCGCGCGTTTGTTGCTAACGCAGACAGCATCCGCCAACATCGCCGAACGGTCTACAGGGGAACGACGTGGCTGAAGGTTTGCTCAGCGGAATCCTCGCAATACACGGAAAAGATCACCGACCGTGCCCGCCGCGATCCGCAGCGGCTGACTTTGCGCGAGTCACGTGTCCAGTGGGTTCTTTGGGGCGCGGCGCCGTACTGAGTAACTACGAGCCGACCTGCCCCGTTCACGCCTATAGGATCGCGATGACGGAGATGAACGTTAAACCAATTGCAGGAGAAAGATCATGGGAATTCGGGAAGATTATCAGGCGCTGATGGAAAAGCAGTTGAACGCGTGGAAGGCGCAGAGCGAAAGCTTCAAAGCCACGGCCGAGCAGATCGAGGGGCACGCCAAGGCCCAGTATGAAAAGAATCTCGAGATACTGCGCGCCAAACAAACGGAAGCATGGGAATACTTCCACAAGCTGAAAGGCGCTAATGAGAGCGCATGGGCGCAGTTCAAGGCTCACATGGATAAAGCCGGGGCAGAGGTAAAGGACGCCGTCGAACGCATGACGACGAAATTCAAACAATAGACCGACCTTCCAATGGCCACCTCTGGGGCGCGAAGACACCAAAGCGCGCCCCTCAAAACCCCTGCTTACGCCTGATTCTGACGTCCGCAAAACAGCCGCTCGCCCCCGTTCCGTCATCTCTACCGGCTGTTCGGCAATGCCTTCTCATTCAACCAGGTGTCTCAATGTGATTGACACGTTCCGCGGATGCAGCGTTAATTCAGTTCGCGACAGGTTGGTAATAGAATTGTGAATTGCGGCGGTGCATAGCTCGCCCCAATTCCTACAATAGAAGCGCGGATTCTCTCGATGCGCAATTCAATGCTAGATCGGCTGATCGAATGGTTTGTCTTCAGGGCGCAGCGACGGATGGCAGGAGCGCCGCCTTCGACAAAGACTGGAAACTTCTCCTTAGCAATTTGCCGGAACATGAACTGGCGCCGGATTTAAAACCAGCGAATTTCGAAGTCATGGTGCACGTGGCTAGAGATCTTTCCGCGGATTTTGATTTCGTCCGAGTCGACCTCTACAAGGTCGAAGACAAGGTCTATTTCGGCGAGCTGCCCTGCACGCCGCACCAGGGCTATGGGGCTATCGCGAACAAAGAACGCCAAAAAATACGGGATAAAATGTGGCATCTCGACGCCGGAAATCCGCTGTTGTACCGGCCGCTAAAATCCCATCGAACCGTGCGCTCGACCCACCTGGAACTGCGGCTGCCCGAAGCGCAAGCCGAACGGTTCGTTTCGAATAAACATGCGGAAGAGTAGACGCATTATGTTATACGCGGTCGCTTGGTAAGCCTGCTTATACCTGCTGGGCTTATCTCGCCCTTTAGTGAAGCGTAGTCCTTTTATGTATAGCGGAGGAGTGATCATGAGCGGAGTAAGCCCGGCCGGAGTATTACCAGTTTAGATGCTACCGTCCTCTGCTTGTGCGCCGCGCTGGCTTGCCGGGGCGGCGTTCAAGCAGACGGTCCTGTGTGACCAGCGCGCGAATCCTTATGTTTCTCTGCTGCGCGACAGGCGCTTTTTCTTCGATCATTCACGTATCCCTGAGGTCCCTCAGGAGCGGTCGCGGTGAGCGAGACCCAGATCCGTCAGTTCCACAACGGAGAGTACTTAACAGGCGCTCGCAATATCGTGTTGATCGGTGGTACGGGCTGCGAGCGTTGCGGTCGTGACTGCTAGGTTTGTACGCGACGATAGCATTAATGTTTTCTCCTGTTTCGAAGGGAACATTGCTTGGAGCAGTACGCAGTCGAACGTCCGGCTGGCGGCGGAGGCCAATCTGACTTGACGAGTCATAGACACTGCTCGAGAGTCTGCTCCTGCTGGCCGGATCCGCTACTCCTTGAATGGGATCCGCTCCGTGCGGCGATCAGCGCGCCTGCGCGCCCGCATCCTTCATTGCCTCGAGGCGCGCGAGGTCGACGGCGCTGAGGTCTTGTTCAAGCGTACTCATGTCTACCGCATCGCCGGTGACATCCAGCTCGAAGCGCTTGGCAATGATGGCGCTCAGCACGCCGTGTCTGGCGTTGCGGTCGTATTTCTCATGCACCGCTCGGCCGCCGATCGTCGTGTCTTTCTCGTAGCCGGCATCGCTCTCGGAATTGGTGGTCTGATCCAGTGCACCGGCCAGATCCATCAATCCGGATACCCCGGACATATCGGCAATCTTGATCTGGACACGGGCACCAGCGGCGTCCTGATAGTCCCCGCTCGCCGAGGAGCTTTTCACGCCGAGCGCCTGCTGGTCGCTACCCTGAGCTTGGGTGCGCTGCATGCCGGGCAATGAGGTCGGCAGCATCGACTTGAGATTTTGAAATCCGACCGGATCGACTCGATGGCTACCACCCAGCGCCCCGCCGAGCGCGGTCAACAAGCCGGTGGCAGCGGACACTGCGCTTGGCGTGCTATCGCCGCCCGCAGCGACGCTGGCTGCCTGCGCGGATGATTGCCTGGAGGCACTCGGGTTGCGGCCGGAGTTTGGATTCCCGGCCCCAACCTGCTGTGGGTCGATCGGTTGTCCGGCCTTGGCGAGATTGGCCAGCGCCGCGCCCAATTGGGCGTTGCCCTGCGAATCCGTCCCCAGCATGCCGCCAATTACGTTGCCGACCGCGGCGGCGCCCTGATCCTGCATCGCTGCGTTGCTCTGCGAACCAGCGAGACCGCCGAAACCGCCCGCCAAGTGGCCGAGGGCGCCGGTTGCCGCACTGAGGGCGCCGAGCAGAAGGCCGAGCAGCAACGTGCAAATCACCACTGTCACGGTGAAACCGAATGATTTCTCCTTCGGCGAGCGCATTAGAGGCGGCAGGCCGAGATACAACAGGTAAATGCCATAAAAGCCGGCCACCAGCTCCAGCAGCGTTGCGAATGTCGGCAGCAAACCTAATGCCGTACCCAGCCACGCAGGGGTGAAAGCATATGCAGCCGTCTTCAGCGCCTGGCGCTGGCTGCGCTCGCCGGAAAAAGTAGGGGCGAGCGCATTGATGATGAGTCCGACAAGAAACAGGCCAAGCAGGCCGAAGCCAAATGTAACCAACGCATATGTGAGGCCAACAGCTAGCGGCGCACGGATCGCACCACCAAACGGCAGGCTTACGCCGATGAGTGACATGCGCACGAACGACATCACGGCCGCGAGTCCCGCGAGCGGCATGACGTAACCGGTATACAGCTGCCCAACTGAAGTCGGCTCGGATGCGATAATCGGCCACTCATCCTTCGGGTTGAACAGGACGCGCTTGATGCGATCGATCAAACCGGGCAGGCGTGGCGTCGTGGACGCCCAGGAGGCAGCCCCGCCGGCGGCCAATGCGACAGGATCAGGTGCCGCGACAGCCGGATCTGGCTTTGTACTGGCTCCGCTCGTCTGTAGTCGCAGGCCGCAATTCCCGCAGAAAAGAGCATTATCGAGCACTAATTTCCTGCATTTCGGACAAATCATGGCATTTCCTTGAGTTCTGATTACGGCAAGCTTTCGCTCAGCGCGCAGCGCATCCCAAATGCGGCAATGATCGAAGGCGCCGCGACGTTGTTTCCTTCAACGCCTATTGCGACCGATTGCGATCAGTATTCTTACGCCCAGCGTAAAAATGCAGTGCTGCCCTTTAGAACCGAAAATGACCGCCAATCACGCCATCCGTCCAATCCTTGATGCGGATGTTGCCATGCTCGCCGTAGACGAAGGTTCGGTGCAGGCTTGGCGCTTGCCCTCGGCATGCACCGGCTGCCCGGCTGAACCCGTTGAAGTCACGCACGCTGCGGCGGGACCTCCCGCCTGCTGTCTTCTTGGCCGTAACGATGGGCCTTCACGCGATAGGACGGGACACAGGAATTGCATTCGTACCAGCCTTGCTCGACGACATACACGTCCGGTTTGTCTGGCAGCTTTGCTGAGCCCATATCGGTGACCCATGTACCGTCGAAGGGACTGCTTGCCACTGACAGCGTCGGAAACAACGGCAGAGCTAAGAGCGCGGGTAGCAGCCGTTTCATGATCGGAACTCCTTAGAACCGCGAACGCGCGCCAATGCCGCCACGCTTCATGACTATGGATAACTTCAGAGCGCTATTCTCAAAAGTCCGCGAGGCGCCGTTTCTTTCTCCTGAGGCAGCGCAGCGCCCCTCGCAGTAACGTCCGCTCCGCTAAGCTAAGAAAGTGAACTCGCGTGGCGGGATCGAACTCGGTTCGCGGTTCTCTGGTACTGAGAGTCAGCTCAGCGTGCCGCGGACCAAATGCGTCGCAACACTGCGGCGACCCCTCAAGGCATAATTGAGAACTATCCGAGTGAATTGGGTGCAGCCCCGCCGGGCGGCAGAGGAGCGCTCTTACAGCCGAAAAATCAATGCTCTACGAATGCAGAACACCATTGGCCACGATGCGCCGCGGCGATGTCGACAAGGCATGCCACCGATCAAACGAGCCGGCGCAAGGACCCATTGATGCTGCAGCCCATTCGAGAGATCCTCGTAGCCCGGGCTATCCGGCGATCGATCCCTGACATGCTTTCCGCAGAACAACAAACCGAGGTTGATGCGCTGCTCGATGATTTACTGGATCTTCCGGTCGATAGGCGTGCTCAGCGACTACGCAGCCGACATGTCACCGATCCGGTCGTGTTGGCGGAAGTGGAAAGTCTTCTGCGTGCCGCTCAGAACGCCGGAAGTTTCCTATCTGCTCCCGCTTCTCCCAGCCCCCTCGCGCACGCCGGCACTCAGGTGTTTTCGGAACCGATGGCCCTAGGCGCCCGCCTGGGCGTCTGGCGCGTTACCGGTCGCATCGGGCGCGGTGGTATGGGCGACGTGTACGAAGCGACACGCGCGGAAGGCGACTTCGAACAGCGAGTCGCGATCAAAGTTCTGCAACTCGAGGCCAGCGCCCAACTGGAGCGGTTCCAGGCCGAGCGCCAGATCCTAGCGCGGCTCGACCATCCGTGCATCGCACGTCTCTACGACGGCGGCATCAGTGCCGATGGCCGACCATACATGGTGATGGAATTCGTCGAAGGCGAGCCCATTACAGGCTACTGCGCACAGACCAGGGCCACGCTGTCACAACGCCTGCAACTGTTCATGCAGGTATGCGAAGCCGTCGCTTACGCGCATCGCAACCTGATAGTCCACCGCGACCTCAAACCCTCGAACATCTTAGTGACGGCCGATGGCCAGGTGAAACTACTAGATTTTGGTATCGCCAAGCCCATCGATGCGCAGCGTGCACAGCTCACGACAACGGCCATGGCGCCATTGACACCGATCAGCGCGGCTCCGGAGCAGCTTACCGGGCAGCCGATCACTACCGCGACCGACGTCTACGGTCTGGGCCTGCTGCTGTTTGAACTCCTGACCGGAAGTCACCCCTGGATCACTGCGAACACGCCCGTCTTGCAGGCTTTGCGCACACTGTTGCAGCGTCCAGCCCCGATCCCGAGCCGAACGGCTGCCGCGCGGGCGGAGGCGCCGGTGCCCGTGCGCCTGATCCGGGGCGATCTCGATGCCATCGTCGCTAAAGCGTTGAGACTGGAACCCGAACGACGCTATACGACTGTCGAAGAACTCAGATTCGATGTGCAACGGGCGGTGCGCGGCGAGCCGGTTGCGGCGCGAGAGGGCGCACGCCTATACGTTCTGAGCCGTCTGCTGCGTCGCTATCGCTGGGCGGCGGCCGCGGCAGCCGCCATCTTCGTATCGCTGGCCGGTGGACTGGGAATCGCGGCTTGGCAAGCCAAGCGCGTCGCCATCGAGCGCGACATCGCTCGCCGCGACGCCGCGCGCGAGGAAGCCGTCCGCTACAGCCTCACCCGTTTGTTCCGTTCAGCGATCGCGGACCAGAGCACACAGCCCACAACCGCCAAGACCATGATCGACAACAGCGCGCAACGGGTATTGCGCGAGTATCACGATCAGCCGCAGCTGGCTGGGCAGATCGTACTGACTCTTGCCGATCTATACGGCGCACTCGAGGATGTTGCAGGCGCACGAACGCTGCTCGAGGGATTCGTCGCCGAAGCAGGTCCCGATGCCGAACCTGTAGCGCTTGCCGATGCCCGTCAAAAGCTAGCCAACATCGAATTGCTCAGCGGCCACGCTGATCGCGCCGGGGAATTGCTCGATCAGGCTGCCGCCTATTGGGCCCACTCGCCGCGGCAATTCGCCGAGGAACGTCTCGAGGGCCTGGGAATCCGAGCCAGGCTACAGCGCATGCGGGGCGACCTCGAAGGCGCCATCGCTACCAGCCGCGAGGCGATCGAGGAGCGTACCGCGCTCTCGGGTCACGATCACCGCGAGACGGCGATTCTCTATAATTCGCTGGCGATTACGCTGACGGCGGCCAACCGGCTTGAAGATGCGCTCGCAGCCTATCGCGAGACCACGACGATCTACCGCGCGCTGGGGCTCGGCGACGGACTCGATGCCCAGATCATAGTCGGCAATACCGGCACCCTGGAGTTGCGTACCGGGCACCTGCGAGAGGCTGAGACGCTGCTCAAGAGTGCCATCGAGCGCGAGCAAGCGCTCGCCGGCGACTCGGCCGCCGTCGCAGCGGCGATGGGCTATTACGGCAAGCTGCTGTCGGTCACGAATCGCAACGGTCCGGCAATTACCGTGTTGCATAATGCGGTCGACGTCGGGACGCGGTTTGCCGGGCCGAGAAGTCCGGTTACGCTTCAGGCCCAGCTGTTCCTGGGCGAAGCCCAACTGGCAGCCGCCGACGTGAGCGCCGCGCGTACGACCCTCTTCGCTGCCCACGACGCCGCGTTGACCCAGTATGGCGCGGCTCATCTGCTGACGCTTCGAGCGCAATTGGCTCTGGCGCAGCTTGCGGCCGCGGCCGGCCAAAAAGCCGAAGCACAAGGGCAGCTGATTTCCGTGGTTGACGGACTGCGCAAACTCGGGCTGCCGGGCGAAGCCAATCTTGCGCAGGCATTGCAAGCGCTCGGCGAAGTACAAATGGGTCAGGATCAAAATCAGGCCGCGATTGCCCCGCTGCGAGCGGCGGTGTCATTGCGCGAGAAATCACACGATCAGGGTTATGAGCTGGCCGTCGCGCGTGAGCGACTGGGCGAGGCCTTGGACGGCGTAGGCGATGCGCCGGCCGGCGCGGCGCTGCTGAAGCAGGCTGCGCAGAGCCTGGAGCTGCAGCTCGGACCCGATCATCCGCAGACCGTGAGGGCGAAGGGCGCTCTCGCTCATCTGGCGAATAAAGCAGCTCAAACCACATAAGACGATTGATTCAGGTGTCGCCGTTCAGCTCGCGAAACAGCCACGCCCGCGCCTTAAGCCAATCACGCTGCACCGTTCGTAGCGACATACCAAGCACGCGGGCCGTCTCCTCCTCGCCGTAGCCGCCAAAGAAACGGCATTCGATAACGTCCGCCAGACGCGGCATCTCGCTGGCCAGTCGCTGCATGGCTTCGTTGAGCGCTAGGATCCCCTCGTCAGTCTCGATGGAGAAATCCGCCGCGTGTGACAGCGTCAGATGCAAGCTGCCATTGCCGCGCTTGTCGGCCAGACGGGCTTGCGCATGGTTGATCAGTGCGTGACGCATCGCGAGTGCCGCGGCACGCAGAAAGTGCGTGTCATCCACAAAACCGCGCGAATCCTTTAAGCGTAGATAGGCCTCATGCACCAGGGCGGTGGTCTGCATGGTGTATCCAGCACCGACCCGGGCCCGAGCATGATGCGCTATGCGCTTAAGTTGATCGTAAAACGCTGGCAGCAGCTCTGCCGCCATTCGACGCACCTCCGATGACACAGTGCTGGCTGACAGCGGGGTCACACCGTCGTCGAGCACTTCCGGGCATTGGTCCATCTCCGGATTTTACCCCCAGATTGGGCCGGTGGCGGGATTACGAGCGGTTTTTGGTTCTTAAATACACGCTGGTAGATATGAGCGGATCACCGACACACAGAATACTGCATTCCCCATGACCAGAAAGGAGTTAACGATGGAATCGAACTTAAACACGAACGCACGCGCCGCCTGGATCCTCGGTGCCGCGCTGTGTGTGATTGTAACCCTGCCGCAACTCGGATTCGCGCAGCAGTTGAGCACCGCTAAGTCCACCGTTGCTCCGAGGCTTGTCAAACCGTTCACGGTCATGACGACGCCGCAGTCAGCTGCATGGAAGGCCGCTCTCAATCCGCAACCCATTCCACCGGGTCATAGCTTGGCCACAGGACCGTCGCAGAAGTCCGGCTATGCCGCCTTGAACCCGCAGCCGATCCCGCCCGGACACAGTGCAATCGTGGGGCCGACAAGCAAGTCGGGCTATGGCGCGCTCAATCCGCAACCCATTCCTCCCGGCTTTGGCAACGCTCCACACTGAATTGGTCAACTGACATGGATAGACTTACGACACCCGCTAGCGTCTTGCTGCTTGCGAGTATGCTGTGCGTGCTGGCCGCGTGCTCAAAACCTGCGGCGAGCTCCGACACACACGCCGCGTCCTCACCGCTCAGCCCGAAGCCCGGCAGCGCCTGCGACCGAAAGGTCCTGACGCCCGACGACGTTGCCGGCATCCTCAGCGCACCGATTGTCGGTAGCAAGAATATTCCCGGAGACCCTCAAACCTGCGTGTTTGAAAGCGCGAGCTTTCCATCCATTACGGTAAGCGTGCGTCCGGGTGTGGGAAAGGCGACCGTGGATACGTGGGCGGCGGGAAATATGCCAATCTCGGCGTCACCGCTGACGGGAATTGGCGAGAGCGCCGAATGGGCCGATGAGCTGCACGAGTTGATCGCTCAGCAGCACAACGTGCTCTGTGACATCCAAGTCAGCGGTATCGCCAAGGATTTGCTTTCGTCAACCAACGCTCTGCAACAGAAACTCAGCTCATTATGCAAAACAATCTTCGACGCGTATGGATAGGGCAATATGTCGACATCAACATTTGCCGCCGGAAATTTTGGCTAGAGGATGTTATGAAACAATCAAGGTTTAATTCGACTTCCCTGTTAGTTGCTCTCTTGTACACGGCTGGCGCAATCGCGGCGAACACTACCGAACCTCTCAGCGCGCTTCCGCTCGCTCCGGGATTCACGAAGACCGGTGACCCCATTCAATCGTACACATTTTGCGGAAAGAGCGCGCGCAGCGTAGCTTATATTGGGGGGGGATTTCCCAGACTTGGACCATGAGAACTCCTGGTACGCCCATGCAATGCCTGGCGCACTAGTGTCTACCGCGATTGGCGGTGTCAAGACGTTTATTACACCAGACGGCACCGCGGCCGTTGAAACGGCTGATTCTATTATTTCATTTTTTCGCTTTTCTGCGGGCCTATCGCCGGCAGAGATGAAAATCTTAGGAGCTGCGCCCGCCTCAAGGGCTTGTACAGCGAATTAGTTCAACGGCCGTTATGGTTGAGGCTTGACACGGAAGAGATAGAAGTGGGTCCGGATCCTTGAGCGACGGAAAGGAGTCGAACATATCGGGCGCAACGCCCGGCGCGCTGTGGTGGGCTTACGCATTGATGGCGCAAGGCCATCCGACCGCTAAGTTACGCAGCGATCCCCGCGATCGGCAACAACACTTTCTACAGGGTCGCACGCCCCGTGGGACCGAATTAGGCGGGGAATGGAAGAACCAACTAGTCGACTTCGGCGCCCGCCATTAGATGACGCTTACACCTGCATCGATCAGAGTTTGTCGTGAATCGCCAATACGAGAGACCTCTCTATCTCCAAAAGCTGGGCATTGGTCAACTGCGCTCGTGGAACGAAGGCATCAATCGCCGTGTCGCCGAAGACGGCGATGACGCCAATCGTTTTAGTGTAGAAGGCCTTATCCCCGAGACCGGCGACGGCAGTAGCTTGTGGGAATCGACTTAGCGTGCGCACAAGAGCTTCAGAGCCGCCCGGACGAACGACACTAACTCAGACGTGGGCTTCGGACCCGGATGAGCACCCATAGTTGTGCGCCTCTTCTGATACATCTGGCCGCACACGAGTCAGGTTTTGATGAATGATGCCGTTCACTTTGGCTAACGGTAAGGCCGCGCAGACATCAGGACCCGCGGCCCAAGCAACGTTCACCAGCAACGTCGACGCTAGCAAAAATAAGCCGGCTCTCCATGCTCTGGTCACATTCACCAAAATCGAAATTAATGTACGCATTGGCGCTCCCTGCTGTATATCATTATCCGTTAATTGACTTTCTCTCAGAAATGGAACCGCTTCTCGGTTTCGACGACGATAGCCTTGGAACGTTGCTGGCGCGGCTTTTTGCCGCTCACTTAGCGTAGCCAAAGATCATCGATTCATGACCCTTGCCTTTCGGGCCGAGATCGCCATCCAGTTCTTCGCGCAACAGCAGACCTGTTTTCTTCGAGATCCAAATTTGTGCATTCGTGATGCCGGCCGAGGACTCATAGCGCTGGCTGTACACCGATGCGGGCGCGCCTTTGATGGGCTCATCGCGTACGTATGCGCAGATCAATTTGCTGTAATTGCCGAAAATCTTGGGCGTGGCTTTCGCGAAATCCACACCTGTCTTGTTAATTTTCGTGTTCACTGATACGCCGTTGGAGAAGGACTTGCCGTTGGCGGCAACGATGGCCTGACAGGCGGCGTCATCAGCTAGCGCCAATTGAGAAAGGGCGACGGCAGCGCAAATCGCCCCGGTGACGATCGAAAGCCTACGGAACTTCATAGATGGCTCCTTGTACGGTTGCCAATGTGCGCCGCCTATCGACGCGGCGGCGTAGTAGTCCAATCTATGAATAGCCGAAATCGACCGATATTCCCGTCATCAAGTAACCATGCCATTTTTGGAATATCGCCCTATGCCTGCTGTTGTTGGCCCCCAACCTGCCTGTGGCGAGTGGCAGGTACCGGGCATGGAATTGTCATCGGCAGATAGTCCTCGGGAGCCTGGATTGGCGGTTTTCGAGCGGCCGCAAAGCCGAACTTGCCCGCTTACGAGTATTGGCGCCAACCGCGTCTTCCCTGTTCGTCTCCGGCTGGCCGTAAGAAATCTCGGCAAACATGCCCATTTCGGGTTAAAAATGGGAATGTCTTTATACGGCCCTAAGGACAGCCTCGATCCACTGCTGCCATGCGAGTTCGAGCGGAGCAGATCTTCGCTTGCGCGCGCATCGCGGTAGCGGATTGTCAACGCTCATTAAGACCATAGAGGCGGCCGCTACGCCGTCCGTCCGCACGCTGCACGGCCTGGACTGGCTGAATTTCTTTCTCGCCGACGTCCAGACGGGAGTTGGACCGTTCCTCGCGATCTACCTGGCCGGATACGGCTGGAACGAGCAGCGCGTTGGAATCGCTCTCACCGTGGGGGGCATCGCCGGTATTCTCACCCAGACCCCGGCGGGTGCTCTGGTTGACCGCCTGCATTCCAAACGCGCGTTGATTACCGTCGGGATCCTCGCGTTGGCTGCGGGGTCGCTGCTGATTGCGCTGCTGCCAACCTTTTGGTCCGTGATGTCGGCGCAGGCCTTAGTTGGCGGCATGTCGAGCATCTTCGGCCCGGCTATCTGCGCCGTCTCACTCGGGATCGTGGGCCACCATTTGTTTGATACCCGCCAGGGACGTAACCAGACATTCAACTCCGCCGGCAATGTCGCGGCCGCCGTAGCGATGGGCCTGCTGGGTTACTTCATTTCCAATCGCAGCATCTTCTTCTTCGTGGCGGTCTGCACACTCCCGACCATCCTTGCCCTCCACAACATCCGCCCCGACGAGATTGATTACGAACTCGCGCGGGGCGGGAAGAAGGGGAGCGCAGAGGGCGAGCCCGTCGGAGCCCGCGCCCTGTTCAAGGATCGGCCGCTGGTCATCTTTCTGGTCTGTGCCGTGATGTTTCACTTTGCCAACGCCGCGATGCTGCCGCTCTTGGGCGAGATGCTCGCCAAGGGTGAGGGCCGAAGTTCGATGACGTTTATGTCGGCCTGCGTGGTGACCACGCAGTTGGTCATCACGGTGCTCGCTTCCTGGTCGGGGCGGAAAGCGGGATCATGGGGTAGAAAGCCGCTGCTCCTCATCGCATTCGGAGTTCTGCCGGTTCGCGCCGTTCTATATACGCTCACTCACCACACGGTGGCGTTGGTCGCGATTCAGATCCTGGATGGAGTCGGCGCTGGCATTTTTGGCGTGGTTTCGGTTCTCGTCATCGCCGACCTCACGCGGGGCACGGGTCGCTTTAATCTCACCCTGGGGGCCATCAGCACCGCGGTCGGCATTGGCGCTGCGCTGAGCCAAACCATTGCCGGATCGATCGTGCATCACTTTGGTTTCGACACGGGCTTCCTCTTCCTTGGCGCGATCGCGTCGGCGGCATTCGGCATCCTATACTTCTCAATGCCCGAGACACGCGATACACAATTTCCGAGTCCAAACCTATGAGCACCATCCTGCTACTGACCTGTTCCAATGTCTTCATGACTTTCGCCTGGTACGGGCATTTGAAATACGGGCACGACTGGCCCCTCTGGAAAGCGATTCTGGTCTCTTGGGGCATCGCACTGCTCGAATACTGCCTGGCGGTCCCCGCGAATCGTCTCGGCTATGTCGAGTTCTCGGGATTTCAGCTCAAGATCATTCAAGAGGTTGTCACGATCGTCGTCTTCATCGCATTTGCGATCCTGTTTCTGAAGGAGAAACTCGCGTGGAATTATCTCGTGGCGTTCGCCTTTCTCGGCGTGGCCGCATTCTTCGCTTTTGCGTTCAAGACACCTGGGACAGCCGCCTCATGACGCGAAGCACGTAGATTCCCGTTTACGGCCGCTATGTGGCGGTCGTTTTAGCCCTGCCAATGTCGCAAAGTGGCCGCAGGACTTCGACCTGACGCTCATCCGGTCGGACCCGGAACAACACGAAATGCCTGCCTTTGCGACCGTTACGCGCAACGTGCGCGCCTTGCTTTGCGCCTCTTGATCCTCGACTAACCTCAACCCTTCGCGCAGCACTTCGCTCGCGCTCTGGTAACGGCCGGACGATACCAGGCGTTCCACCAATTCGGCCGTCGCTAGGAAAAGCGCCCGTGCAATGGCCCGTTCCGGGCAACGGACGGCGGGATGTCTGAAATGAACTGCTGGAAGCAGACATTCAGCTTAGAGTTGAGCGCAACGTTGGCGCAGGGAAGCGATTTGTTGTGCACGGTAAACCGAAGCGCCTCATATAACCACCCGATCTCTGCCTTGAGTTTTCGCTGAATAAAGTAGCTTATCAGCCGCCTTTATCAGGTCCTTCTCATTGCTCTGTGTATTGGGATACATCATCGCCAGCCCAATGCTCACAGTAACTATCGGTTTGGTAGGTGACTTGTCGTTAGGAATTCTTAGCTCACGAATAGCATCCACTATTCCATTAATTGGCACTAACGACTGCTCCGTTGTGGTGTTACCGAATACCAATAAAAACTCCTCTCCACCAAATCGAGCAAAGATGTCCCCCGGCCGTTTGCCGATCTTGTTTAGAACTGCACCAACCGCTGCCAGACACTCATCACCCGCTTGATGCCCGTAGTGATCATTTAGTAGCTTAAAGTGATCTATATCCATGACTGCGATGGCTATCGGCAAGTTTAGTCGGCTGCAGCGCTTCCATTCCGCTTCTAAGAACTCATCGAGATATCTTCGATTGGGAATTCTTGTCAAACCATCGACGCGCGATAGATTCAATACTTGCTCCTCGGCAAGCTTGCGCTCAGTTATATTCTGATGAGAAATGGCGCAATAAAGTACATCCTCCAGCTGAAAAGGAGTGACCCTCATCATAAACCATCTTTTTTCATTTGGACTATGGCAAGGATATTCGCTGCAGAACAATACCAATGCGTGCTCGATTACTCTCCTAATGCCTTCGGCTGCTTCGCTGCCGTACTCCTCCCCCAGCGCTGCCGACTCATCGCACACTTTGAGATAATTGATAGTTAGCCATGCGTTGTTGTTTATCAAGCAGCCGTTGTCCTGACCAAAGGTAACCCAGGCTTTATTAACAAAACGAATCATTCCCTCTCGGTCAATCACCACAATGTGTTCGGAAATTGAGTTCAATACTGATCTTAGAAAGTCATCTGAGACTATCATTTTCAATACCTCAAAATGGACAACACATAACGAATTAACTGAACGGCGCGCTATCCTTCGGCGCATCGTTGTTTGCGTGATTGGCTATGCATCATGGCGCTTCGTTTTAGAGCCAACATGCTAAGTCCCCCCTGTGCCTAATGTCCGGCACGTCCGCATCATAGCCAACTAAATGTGCACCAGACCAATTGGCTCCGATAATGATGCGCACTCACCATGGCCCGCAAAAAGTCTCGAGGACACTGTCCGCTCCAAAGGAAACGGACCTTCCGCGAAGCTGACGCTCGGGACTGACCGCTAAGGGTCGATCCGAGACATTCGGACGCCGCGCGATGGTTGCCGCGCTCGCATTGTCGCTGATAGAGCATTGAAGAGTGGCAGATGAAGAAGCTCAAACACGAAGCGGAATTGTTCAAAGCGGCCTTGCTCGCCGGCGTTCAATATGCGGAAGGCCGCAAGGCGGTCGAGTTCGAGTTGACCGACTCGGCATCGGCTCGCGACCTGGTATGCGCATCAATTGCCTGACGGACATCCGCTGTTGGAATAAACATCGCGCGGCGTCACGCAGCCGTTTCGCGCTCACTGGCCTGTCTGGGAGCGAACGTTCACGGGCGGCGGCGGAACGCTTGATTTCCGATTTCCTGGCCGACGTGCGCGGCCTGCGAGGCGAGCGATGAGCAAGCGCATCAAAGTAAACGCGGGAACCCTCGACGACATGGGTCACCGCTTCGTGAGCGTATGGCACCGACTCGAGCGTGGCGAAAAGGTGCGGGAAAGGCATCTAACCTTTCCGGATTTGGCAGCAATGCTGAACGCACTGTCGCCTAAACGACTCGAGTTGCTGCGTGCGGTTCATGAGCAAACAGCGCGTTCTGTGAAGGCGCTTGCCGAGCGCCTTGGCCGCGACTACAAACGTGTTCATCAAGATGTTGAGACCTTGACGGCAGCTGGCTTGCTGCAGCGTGAGAATGGCAGCGTGTCCGCGCCCTACGACGCAATTACGGCGGAGATGCGACTCTGACACCCGGTCGGCGCGACGCTATCGCGCCCGCAACGCGGACACTCGCAAGCAACGGCTTAGGACCACAGCAATAATTTGGACCGGCAGCTGGCACTCCGCCCATCTTGTTGAGAGATCCGTGCGCCCAGGCGCGCATCAACCTGCGCCCTGCTACTCGGTCTCACTGCGACAACTGGATCTTCAAGGCCGCTGCCGAGATATTGGACCGTGAGCGCCTCCACCAGGAATCCAAGTGCTTGATTGAATGGTGGCCAGGGGTGGAATTGAACCACCGACACGCGGATTTTCAGTCCAGGGCCAAAAACGAACTATGTCGCTGAAATGACAAAGAAAACTTTCGCCACGACGTCCAATATTTTTGCGGGATACGGGCACTTAAGATCCTGATTCCCCGAGATAGCGCCACCTAATATTGGACACTGTTTTCCGCGCGAGCCCTGGTTCTCGACGCATCCAGCCAATCGATTTGATTGCTCGGCACCGAACGCGGCGAACGGCAGAGACCCGATGCCCACTATGGCGAAGGGCAGCTTCCGGGCATCCCGTTGTCCCGAACAGAGCGGCTCACAAGTCGTGCGGGGCAAGAGTCAAGAATGACGCGTTCCTCTCCGATAGAGACCCTCGCCTCGAAGCTGCCAGAGCAGAAAGGCGTAGGTATCCGCAGCTTCCTCGTCTTGCTGTGCGCGCGTCGATCCCATACCGTGACCGGCATCGAAGTCGACGCGTAGAAGGATAGGCTTGCCCGAGTTCGTTGCCGCCTGCAGACGTGCCGCCATTTTGGCAACCTGGAATGGAGCGACTCGCGGGTCGGTAACACCCGTAGTAAGGAGCACGGCAGGATAGCGCGTGCCGTCCCTAACGGCCTGATAACTGTCGATGCTCTTGAGCGCACGATAGCCCGCCAGCTCCGAAATCGCTCCCCATTCAGGTTCCTCTCCGTAGCCATTTTGCTCAGCAACGTAGCGCAGCGGATTCGACCAGCCTACGCCATCGACAACCGCGGCGAAAAGATCGGGCCGCTCGGTCATTGCACGGCCAACAGTGATACCGCCCGCTGAACGCCCACCGATCGCAAGATGCTGTGGTGAAGTGTATTTCCTCGTGCACAAGTCTTCGCACACCGCGATCAGGTCGAGCCAAGTGTTAGGCTTATTGGAGAGCTGTCCCGCCTTATGCCATTCCCGGCCAAATTCACCACCTCCACGAACATTGGCATAACCGACAATGGCTCCAGCATCAATCAGCGCAAGAGTTCGTCCGGCAAATGTCGGTGTGTAGGGAGAGATCCCGTAGGAACCGTAAGCGGATATCCAGGCCGGGGTTTGACCGTCCAGTGTGAGCCCCTTCCGGTAGATCAGGCTGTACGGAATCCTCGTGCCATCCTTGGCAGTAGCAAACAGGCGCTTTGTCTCGTAGGTGCTGACGTCGACCTGCGGCTTCGGCGTGATGCCAGTGTTAACGACACTACCGCCCGTGTCGATCGACCAGATGCCAGCAGGAGTCAACCATCCAGATAAGGAAATAAGGACGCCCTTCTCGCCAGCCGAGGCGAAAATTGCACTGATTGATCCATCAAACGGCAACGCGATATCGGTCACCCGACCGTCAAACCCAAACCGGCGCAAACGACTGATGCCGCCGTCCATAATCTTCAGGTAAAGACCGTCTCCCGCTCGAGCCACGCTCTCGATCACTTCCGGCCCTTGAGGTACCACCTCGTTGGCGGTGGCCAAACTTGGCGCTGCTCCAGAGGTCTTGAGTAGACGCCCGCGCGGGGTGGCCCGATTAGCCAGCAGGTATAGGTCGTCGCCGACGAGTTGCACGTCGGTCACCTCGTCCTCAAAGCCTACTACGGGTGTCCAGCGTGTTTGACCGGCGATCGCGTCCGCGACTGGCGCAATGAACCATCGGCTCTCTGGACGCACGTCGGCTAGTTTGAGCAGCGCATAGCGTGCGCCCGGATATGTATGGATGAAGGGCATCTGAATGCGGTCGTAGTCGACTCCTGCGACAAGCCCGCGCTTCATCAATATAGGATCCAACGTCGGGTCGGTAGCTAGTCGGTGGAAGCGTGCTTGGCTATCAAGATAGCGCTCTGGAGTGTCCACCTGCCCGGTTAGTTGGTTGTAAAAGAAGCCGCTACCGTCCTCGAGCCATTGTGGGTTGGCGGACTCGGTGTTGGGGATGCGCTCAGTAAGATCGGTACCATCGGCAACGACGAGTACTCGCAAAGTCGAATCCTCGCTTCCATCTTTCGACAGACCGTAAACAACATGCTGCCCTGTTGGCGACGCACACCACCAGTCCAGGGAGACGTGGCTCGTATGATCACTCAGCGCAGTCGGATCGACAAGCAGCCTGTCGCGACCGTTTTGCCGCACGAACAACTTATAGTTGTCGGCGCCTAGCGGTCGCTGCTGAAAGAACATCAGACCTCCCGCCCGCTGGATACGGCTAGTTAAAACCGTATCTGCTGAGAGCTGGCGGATTCGCTTTAGCAGCGATTCACGAAAGGGCAGCGCGTCCAATACCGCGCGGGTGTGATCGTTCTGTTCTCTGAGGAATGGAAGCCACTCAGTATCTTTGTCGTTCTCCATCCAGCGATACGGATCGCTGAGCGTCTCAGCGAAGTATGTGTCGCGCACGATTTCCACTCGCGCCTCCGGAGCCGGCGGCACTAAGGTTGTCGCGACGGCACCAGCAAGGCCGGTCAACAACTGCCGCCGATCTCTGCCCGCATTCATATGATCTGGCTCCCATTCAATCATCAGGAAAGTGATGCATTATTCGCGCCCGGACCCACGCAGGCCTGAGTATGTTATCCGACAGGTAAAAAATTATCCGCCGCGTTCAAAATCTAACTTGTGTTTGGGTCCTCGGGCAGATTCGCGCAATGCTAGTCCCGTTCGATCGACTCCGCGCTTAGAAGGAGTGGGTAGATAGAACGAGTAGCATGGAGGCGATCGACGATTAAGGCGCCGGCGAACGCCCTCTCGGCGGATGGCCGCTATGAAGAGAGCATTTCGACCACCCGAATGTCTCAAAGTGGCCGCTTTTTGCCATTGCAATCCGAGCCGCTCACCGCCCCCTGACCGCTAGGCGAGACGAGCGCGCTGGGAGGATTTGTACTCTTGCGTCGGTGTGCGAGCGCGGCGACCGCACAGTGGCGCTGCAAGCCGACGAGGGCTCGAGATCCCCAGGGCAGGCTGCGGGCTCACGGACGGATCGCTCATGGGCTGTCACCTGCCGTAAAACGGCTAGGTTGACGACCAACAAGAAATCAATAAGGGAGATATCCAAATGAGACCACGATTCTTAGCGGCTCTCGCGATGACGGCACTATCAGTAAGCGCAGTTTCGTCCGCCCAGGCGGATGATTCGAAGTCCTATATCGAGGGCACGGTGACTACAGTCACCTCAATTCGCACCAAGCCCGGCATGTTCGATGCTTACATGAAGTGGCTTGACACCACCAGCAAACAACTCAGGGAGGACGAGAAGAAAGCCGGCATCATCGTCGACTACGCAGTCTATTCGGTCACGCCACGCTCGCCGCACGACCCCGACCTCTACCTGACCGTTACTTACAAGAACATGGCCGCCCTCGATGGGCTGGACGACCGCGAAGAACCCATCATGATGAAGCTCTGGGCCACAAGGGATGCCGCAGCCAAGGCCGAAGTCGACCGAGAGAGCCTGCGCGAAATCCTCGGCACTCAACTGATCCGACGACTCGACCTGAAATAACCGACCACTTGCAGCCAGTTTGGCCCATCGCTCGGAGCACGATTCGTGTGCTCTGAGCGGCGGGTCACGCTGCCGGTGTTGCGACGATGGTGCACGTAGACCTGTGTCGCGACTGACAGCTTTCGGGCAGGCATTTAAGTCTGCTGGACGGCAGATCATGGCCGAGGCTGTGTAAAAACGCGCAGGGCGTTGGCCGATGACAGGTAGATCTGTCAGCTGAAAGGTATGGTTGATGTCAACCAAACGCTATAAAATACGGCATCGGACGATGCGAGGCGGGCTCCATGAAGCGATTTATCGAGGGCGCGGACAGAACCCAGGTCAGTTTGCTGCCCGAATGCGTTGAG
>CABEDL010000065.1_pt1 | contig 29856 bp, 25 predicted proteins | sample 3422981 | NCBI WGS metagenome assembly CABEDL01 (sample SAMEA5534329, study PRJEB31848) | metagenome | biome: tundra; feature: field; material: soil | place: USA | collected 2013-05 | depth 0.15 m
CGCGGCACCGACGCCACCGCGTGGGCGTTGCTGAGCGACACCCTGCTCGACCGGCTGGCCGCAGCGCGCGATTTCCGGGTTGGCGAGCGCTACGAGCTCAGCGCCCGTTCGCTGTTGCTGTTCGAGCTGCTGCCGGAAGCGGCATGAATACCTCCCCGCCCCGTGCAGGCGCGCGGGCGCACTCCATGCCCTTTGGTGCCGAGCTTCAATCCGACGGCAGCGTGCGCTTCCGACTCTGGGCGCCGAGCCATGACCGCATCGAACTGCAGCTACTCGATCAGCCCGGCGCCTTAGGGCTGCGGTGCGAAGCCGGCGGCTGGCATACGCTGACTACCTGCCGCGCGACACGCGGCTCGCGTTATCGCTTCATTCTGCCCGACGGCATGGCGGTGCCGGATCCGGCTTCCCGCTTCCAGCCCGAGGACGTGCACGGTCCGAGCGAGGTCGTCGACCCGCAGGCCTACCTTTGGCACGACCTCGAGTGGCGCGGTCGTCCCTGGAGTGACGCGGTGCTGTATGAACTGCACATCGGCTGCTTCACGGCGGGCGGTACCTTCGTCGGTGCGATCGAGCGGCTCCAGCATCTACGCGAGCTCGGTGTGACCGCGATTGAGATCATGCCGTTAGTCGATTTCCCGGGCAGCCGCAATTGGGGCTACGACGGGGTGCTGCCGTATGCGCCCGATTCGAGCTATGGCGATCCACAGCAGCTCAAGGCGCTCATCGATGCGGCGCACGGCTTTGGGCTCATGGTGCTGCTCGATGTCGTCTACAACCATTTCGGTCCGGAAGGCAATTACCTGTCACTGTATGCCCCGCAATTTTTCAGCGCCCGGCATCACACCCCCTGGGGCGCGGCGATCAACTTCGACGGCGAGGGCAGTCGCACGGTGCGGGAGTTTTTCATTCACAACGCCCTCTACTGGCTCACGGAATTCCATTGTGACGGACTGCGGCTCGATGCCGTACACGCGATTCTCGACGATTCGCCGGTGCACGTCCTGGCCGAGCTCGCGCAGCGGGTGCGCACGAGCCTGCCGGGCCGCCATGTGCACCTGGTGCTCGAGAATGAACACAATCAGGCGCAGTGGCTCGAGCGCGGCGGCGACGGGCAGCCGCAACTCTACAGCGCGCAATGGAATGACGATGCGCATCATGTGCTGCATGTCGCCGCCACCGGCGATGCCGAGGGCTATTACAGCGACTACATCGGTCGCACCGACCGCCTGGGCCGCGCACTCGCGCAGGGCTTTGCCTTCCAGGGTGAGCTGATGCCCTATCGGGGCGCAGCGCGCGGGGAACCCAGCGCGCATCTGCCGCCCTCGGCGTTCGTGGCGTTCATTCAGAACCACGATCAAATCGGCAATCGTGCCCTCGGCGAGCGCATCACCGCGCTCGCGCCGAGCCCGGCCGTGCGCGCGATCACTGCCCTCTACCTGCTGTTGCCGCAGATCCCGATGCTGTTCATGGGTGAGGAATGGCACTGTCCGCAACCGTTTCTGTTCTTCTGCGATTTCGGCGCCGGGCTCGAGCAGGCCGTGGTGCGCGGGCGGCGCCAGGAGTTTGCGCGGTTTGAGGCCTTCCGCGACGAGTCGGTGCGCGCGGGCATCCCCGACCCTCAGGCGGCACAGACCTACTGCGACAGCAAGCTCGACTGGACGGGGCTGGATGAGCCCGATGCCGCAGCGACCCTGAGCTGGTACCGGGAACTGCTCGCCGTGCGGCGCCGTCACATTGCCCCACTGCTGCCCACGCTCAGCAGCGCTGGCGCGTACCGGGTGCTCAGTGCCTCGGCGGTGCTCGTGCGCTGGCATGGGTCCGGCGGGACCGAATTGACGCTCATGGCGAATCTCAAGGGCCAGCCTGCTGCGGAGTTTCCACCCGCCGCGGACACCCTGCTCTGGCAAGAGGGTCACGCCGACGCCGTCGGAGGCTTGGGTCCCTGGGCCGTGCGTTGGAGTCTGCGCGTCTGAGGCCAACACATGATCCCGCGCGCCACCTACCGTCTGCAATTGCACAAGGACTTCGGCTTTGAAGCCATGACGCGCTGCGTCCCCTTCCTGGCCGCGCTCGGAGTCAGCCACGCCTATCTCTCGCCGTATCTCAAGGCGCGCCCTGGCAGCGCCCATGGCTACGATATCGTCGACCATGGGCAGCTCAATCCCGAGCTCGGAGATGAGGCCGCCTTCCAGCAGCTGACGGATGCACTCAAGGCGCACAAGCTCGGGCAGATTCTGGATTTCGTGCCCAATCACATGGGCGTCGGCGGTGCCGACAATCCGCTATGGCTGAATGTGCTCGAATGGGGTCCGGACGCGGCGCATGCTGGATGGTTCGACATCGAGTGGGATTCTCAGCGACGCTATCTGCACAACAAATTGCTGGTGCCATTGCTCGGCGATCACTACGGATTCGAACTCGAACGCGGCGCGCTGCAGCTCAAATACGATGAGGCCGAGGGCAGCTTCGCGGTATGGGCGTACGACACTCATAAGCTACCCATTTCGCCGCCGCATTACGGCCGCATCCTTGGCAGCGAGCATGCCGAGCTCGAACGGCTGGCCGACGCTTTTACCTGGCTGCCGAACTGGGGCTTGCAGATGGCGCCGCGCGCGGCGGAGTGCAAGACGCAGCTCGCGGGAATCCTGAGCGAGCACGCCGGCGCGCGTGAGGCGCTTGACAGCAGACTGACGCGCTTCCAAGGCCGGCCTGGCGACAGCGCGAGCTGGCGTGAGCTCGATGCACTGATCCAGCAGCAATACTGGCGCGTCGCGTATTTCCGCGTGGCCGCCGACGACATCAATTACCGTCGCTTCTTCAACATCAACGATCTGGCGGGCCTGCGCATAGAGCTGCCCGAAGTGTTCGATCACGCGCATCGGCGCGTGCTGCGTCTCGTGAGGGACGGCGCAATCGATGGCTTGCGCATCGATCATATCGATGGCCTGCTGGATCCCAAAGGCTATCTGAGCCGGCTACAGCGGCGGCTCGCCGCGCGACGTGGCGCCGGGCACTTCTATCTGATCGGTGAGAAAATCCTCGCCGCACATGAGACGCTGCGTGAGGACTGGCAGGTTGACGGCACCACAGGCTACGATTTCCTCAATCAGGTTACCGCCCTGCTGGTCGATGAGACGGCCGAGGCCGCCTTCACGGAAGTGTATGCGCAATTTACCGGCGAGCGCCGTAAATTCGCGGAAATCGGGCGCCTGTGCAAGCTGCACATCATGGACCAAGAGATGTCGGGCGAGCTCAATGTGCTGGCTCGCGATTTGGCGCGGCTCGCGCGCCAGAATCCTCGCACCGCCGATTTCACGCAGAGTCTGCTGCGCCGCGCGGTCAAGGAGCTGATCGCCTGCTTTCCGGTCTACCGCACCTACATCGACAGCACCGGGGTGCTCGAAGGAGCCGATGATCGCGATCTGGGTTGGGCGCTGGCGCAAGCGCGCCGCCACGAGACTGAAATCGATCCCAGCGCGTTTAGTTTTCTCGAGCAGGTGCTGAGCGCGCGGCTCATACAACATCCGCACAGCGGCTATTCGCGCCAGTCGTCGCTACGTTGCGCCATGCGGCTGCAGCAATACAGCGGACCGGTCGCCGCCAAAGGGCTCGAGGATACGGCGTTTTACCGTTACAACCGCTTCGTTGCGCTGAACGAAGTCGGTGGCGATCCGAGTCGATTCGGCGGGACGCTCGCGGCTTTTCATAGAGCCAATCAGCAGCGCGCCCAGCGGTGGCCCAATTCGATGCTCGCCACGGCCACCCACGACACCAAGCATGGCGAAGATGCGCGCGCGCGGCTCGCGGCGCTGTCGGAGTTCCCGGAAGAATGGGCGCGGCAGGTCAATGTCTGGGCGCGCATCCTGCGCGGTCCAAACTCGTCGCCGCAGCCCGATCGCAATGACGAATATCATCTCTATCAGTTGCTGCTCGGCACCTGGCCGTGCGAGCTGCTCGATGAGCAGCACTGCCACGGCGAGCCGCTGCAAGCCTATGCCGAGCGGGTGCGCCAAACCATGCTCAAATCTGTTCGCGAGGCACGCGTGCACACCAGCTGGGCGTTTCCGAACGCGCCCTACGAGGAGGCCATGAGCGCGCTGATCGATACCGGGCTGATCGGCAGCCGCGCGAGCGCCTTCATGGCGGCTTTTCTGCCGTTTGCACGCCGGGTCGCGAGCGCCGGCGCGCACAACAGCCTGATACAGACCGTCGTCAAGCTCACTGCCCCGGGCGTGCCGGATCTGTATAACGGTACCGAGCTGTGGGATCTGTCCATGGTCGACCCCGATAATCGCCGCCCGGTCGATTACGCTCTGCGCGCGCAGCTGCTGCATGAGATCGGTGCGGCGCTGCGCACCGGCCGCGGCGCACTGATGCCGCAGCTGCTGCGCGATTGGCACGATGGACGCATCAAGCTGGCTGTCGCCGCAACGCTGTTGCGCCACCGCGCCGAGCAACCCGAACTCTATAGTGACGGCGACTACCAGCCGCTGCTGGCCAGCGGGCCCCGGGCCGAAGAGATCGCCGCCTATGCCCGAGGCGTTCGAGATCGACACCTGATCGTGGCGACTGCCCGCTACTCGCATCGCCGTGAAGCCGATGGGTTCGATGAGCAGACACAATTGCCGATTCCCGAGGCGTTCGGCCACGGCCCTTGGCGCGAGATCCTGAGCGGACGGGAACTCGCGGCGTCCGGCAGCAGCCTCGAGCCGCGCGTGCTGTTTTCACATCTGCCGGTGGCGGTGCTGGTCTCGCCGTAGCTCAGAGCGATCGCAGCTCCTCGGCGGCATTGAACTGCAGCGCCGCCAAGCGCGCATACAGGGGACTACTGCTCAGCAACTGCGAATGGCTGCCGACGGCCACCAAGCGCCCCGCCTCCAACACCGCGATGCGGTCCGCCTTCAGCACCGTCGCCAACCGATGCGCGATGACCAGCGTGGTGCGCCCGCGCATGAGCTCGGACAGCGCGGTCTGCACCAGGCGTTCGGATTCGGCATCGAGGGAGCTGGTCGCCTCATCGAGCAGCAGGATGGGCGGATCTTTGAGAATGGCGCGCGCGATGGCAATGCGCTGGCGCTGCCCTCCCGACAGGCGTGTGCCGCGCTCGCCCAGGAAGGTGTCGTAACCAGCCGGCAGCGCCCGCAGAAATTCATCGGCTGCCGCGGCGCGTGCCGCGGCTTCGATCTGCGCATCGCTCGCGCCAGGGCGCCCATAGCCGATGTTCTCGCGGGCGCTCGCCCCGAACAGCACCGTATCCTGCGGCACGAAACCGATCTGGCGACGCAGGTCCTCGGGCCGCAGCTCGGAGATGTCGCAGCCATCGATGCGGATGGCGCCGCTCGCCGGATCGTAGAAGCGCAGCAGCAGCTGAAAACTGGTGCTCTTGCCGGCCCCTGAGGGACCCACGACCGCGACCGTCTCCCCGCTGCGCACCTCGAGCGTGTAGTCCGCGAGCGCCAAGGTGTCGGCGCGCGAGGGATAGCGAAAATTGACGTGATCGAAGCTGACATCTCCGCGCACCCGAGCGGGCAGGGTTGCGGGCTGCGCCGGCGCCACGATCCCCGGCCGGGCGGCCAGCAGCTCCGCGAGCCGCTCCATGGCGCCGGCGGCACGCTGCATTTCTCCCCACATTTCGGTCAATGCAGCGGCCGAAGTGGCGACGATCGCGGCATAGATCAGGAATTGGCTGAGCTGACCCGAACTCATGCGGTGCGCCAGCACCGCATGCGCGCCAAGCCAGAGCACGTAGGTGATGCCGCCGAAGATCATCATGGTACCGAGCGCGGTCAGCGCGGCGCGCACGCGGCTGCGTTGGATGGCCGCAACGAAGCTGCGCTCCACCGCCTCAGCGTAGCGGCGGCTCTGCAACTCCTCGAGCGTGAAGGCCTGCACGGTCTGAATGGCGTTGAGGGTTTCATCGACCAGACTGCTGGTGTCGGCGATCCGATCCTGCGACGCGCGCGATAGCCGCCGCACCTTTCGGCCGACCAGCACCATTGGTGCGATCACCAACGGAATCAGCACCAGGATCACGGCCATGAGCCTGGCGCTGGTCAGCGCCAGCATCACCAGGCCGCCGATCAGGTTAAGCGCCGAACGCAGGGTGATCGAGAGGTTAACCCCCGAGATCGCCTGGACCAGTGTGGTATCGGCGGTCAGGCGCGAGAGCACTTCGCCGGTTCTCGTAATCTCGAAAAAGGTCGGATCCATGCGCACGACCCGCCCATAGACCGCCTCGCGCAAGTCGGCGACCACACGCTCGCCGAGCCAGGTCACCAGGTAGAAGCGCAGGGCCGCGAACAGCCCAAATGCCACCGCTGCGGCCAGGAAACCGACAAAATAGCGGTTAATGACCCCGCTGTTGTTGGCTGCGAGCCCGTGGTCGATCAGCTGTCGCAGCGCCAGCGGCACTGCCAGCATCGCCGCCGCCGCGACCAACAGGGCCCCGAGGGCCCCAACCAGAATCCAGCGGTGCGGGAGCAGAAACGGCACCAGGGCGCGTAACGGGCGCAGCGACTTCGCCTTGGGTCGATCTCTAGCATCAGCCATGAACAATGATACTGGGAGAGGCCGCACACATTGCGGTACGATGCAGCTTGTCTCCAGGCCGAGACAGTGGTCTTCTATGCGGGTTTGGCGGTACCGTGTCCAATCCCGTATCTTGTTTTTAACTGGAGGATCCGCTCATGGCGCTTTGGAAGGAAACCGGTTCGACTCCGAGCCCGTCTACGAGCGGCGCACCTGCCGCAGGCGGCTCAACTACCGTAACTGAATTGCACGGCAAGACGCCGGATCGGGCTCCCCCTGAGCCCACAACGTCGGCTGACGCGGCCAAGCGAACCCCGGCTCGCGTTCCGGGCGTGGAATCCGTGATCGCCGCCGAATTGGCCATCGAAGGCAAGATCGTCGGCGGTGGCGATGTCCGTATCGCCGGGCGCTTTAAAGGCGATGTGCAGGTCGATGGTAATTTCCGCATCGACCCGGGCGCGCGGCTCGAAGGCCTGGTGCGCGCGGGGGTGGTCGTGGTTGGCGGCGAACTGCAGGGCAATATCGATGCGGCCAAGCACGTCGACGTGCTCGCCACCGGGGTCATCGTCGGTGACGTCAAAGCCGCCTCGATCACGGTCGCGGCAGGCTCGCGCATGCGCGGTCACGTCGAATTCGGTTGGGACGACAAGCACACCGCGGTCGAGCTCAAGGGGACGCCGCGCTCGGTATGAGCACCGCCCGCTCAGGCTCGCCGGGCGCCACGCGGGTCTGCCCGCACTGCAAGACGACGGTCCTGGAAAGCGCAGCAATCTGCCCGGGCTGCCGGCACCATCTGCGCTTCAGCGGCAATGGCCATGCGCTTGAGGCCGGCGAAGGGTATTGCGCACTGAGCGTCGATGGCACCATTGCCCATACCCAGACGAGCGAGCCCTGCGAATATTGCGTCGTGCTGGAGGTTCGCAACGATCGCGGCGAGCAACTGGCGCGGCAGGTGGTCGGCGTCGGGGTTCTTCAACGCGGCGAAGTGCGGCGGCTGAACGTGTCGGTGGAGATGATGCCCGTGAGGGCGCACCAGCCCGCTGTCAAAACTCAGGCGCCGCTCATCAAGCCGCTGGCTTCTCCGCCCGGACCGTCGATGCCGGGCGGGTCAGCGGCCACGCCGAGCGGTCAGAGGCCGACCGGGCCACCGGGGGGCCCCGCAGGGACTCAGCAGGCGGCCAATTTGACCCACTCGACGGCTGCCAACGCCTCGATGCAGCGCTTGGGAGTCATCCGCAAGCCCCGCTGAAGGCTAACGCGCTCGGCCAGCTCAAGACTTGGGCTTGCGGAACTTGAATAGAAACTTGTCGCTGCGTCCCTTGAGCTCAAAGACCTTGGCGTCGTGCGTATCGTCCTCGTTGTGTAAGGCTTCGCTGGCGGCCTCGAACTTGAATCCAACGCTGGTAACTTCTTGTTTTACCAGCTCCGGATCGATACGGTGCAGGGTATCGGTATCGCGCGCGCCGGATCCGGCGGCGGCCACGTGGTCCTCGACGATGAACACCCCTCCGGGCTTGAGCGCGTTGAAAATAACGCTATCAAAGGCCTTCATGTCGGGCTTACCGAGATAGGCGTTATGCAGATCGTGATAGTTCTCCGAGGTCCAAACCACATCCAGGCCGGCCGGTAGCTTGAAATCCGCCGCGCTTTGGCTATCCGCCGTCACGTTGGTGCACGGATTGGGGGCAGGCGCGGCACTCCCCGCGTCTGGGGGCGGCGGATCGCGTTTGACGACCGGGTTGATACCGATCGTGTACAGGTGCCCCTTGGGGCCCACGATCTGACAAAAAATTCGCGTGAAGTAGCCGCCACCGGGCATCAACTCGCCGACCTTCTGGCCGGGCTTGATGCCGGCGAACGCGATGACCAGCTCCGGCTTGCGATTCACATCGCGATCCCGGTCCTTCTCGGGACGACTGCCGTCGGCAACGGCCGCCTTGATGTACTGGGGAATATAGACCAGACCGAGTGCGCCGGCGGCGAGCACGCTGGAGGCCACGCACAGTGCGAGCGCAGCGCTGGATTGGATCTTCTTGTTCATGACACCCCCGTGTAGAGATTTCGCGCCCATAGGATAGCGCATCGACTCAACCTGCTGGCAGCCGTCCGCCCAGTGCCAGCAGCAACTCAACGGTGTCCTCGTAGCGCTGCGCCTGCGCACGAACCAGGCCGAGGCGCGCCTGCTGGCTCTGCCGCTGCGCCTCGAGCACCTGCAGCACTCCGGTATTGCCGGCGCTGTAGCTGTCGCGAGTCAGCGACAGATTCTCGCTCGAGATCGCCACGGCAGTCTGCTCGCTGCCAAGCAGCTCGGCGTCATGATCGAGCGCTTCGAGGGCATCGGCGACCTGCCCGAAGGAGCGCAGTACCACCTGTTCATAACTGGCGAGCGAGGCGTGCATCGCATCGTCCGCGGCACGCTCGCGTGCGCGCAGCGTGCCATGGTCGAACAGCGGCTCGGTAAGGCTGCCGGTCAATCCCCCGGCCGTGCTGTTGGAGTCGAACAGCGCATGCAGCGCGGTGGATTGCAGGCCGGCTGTGGCAGTCAGGCTGATCTGGGGGTAGAGGTTGGCTGCGGCGACACCCACCGCCGCCGTGGCGGCGTGCAATTGCGCTTCGGCCGCCAGGATGTCCGGACGGCGGTGCGCGAGTTCCGCGGGCAGCGTGCGCGGCAATTGCTGCGGCAAAACGAACTCATCGAGCTTGAAGTCGGGGGCGGTCCATTCGGCCGGCGCGCGGCCCACCAGCAGGGCCAGCGCGTGCTCGGCAGTACTGAGTTCGCGCCGCAACGGCGGCAGCAAGGTTTGGTCATTGGCGCGTTGGCTTTGGGCGTTGAGCACATCCACCCGGTTGGCACTGCCGGCTTCGAACGCATCCTGCACCAGCTTCAAGTCGGTTTGATCGTCGGCGAGCAGCGCTTCCACACTCTCGATTTGCGCCCGCGCGGAGGCGGCGGCCAGCGCCTGCAGGGCGACGTTACCGCTCAGACTCAGCGCTGCAGCCTCGACTTCATGCTGCTGATAGCCGGCCAAGGCGCCCTGCCGCTCGATCGTGCGCCGTACGCCGCCCGCGAAATCGAACAGGTAGCTCACCGAGAAGCCGACCGAATAGAAGCTGAAAGGTGGTAGCTGTTCCGGCCCGAGGAATGCCGCCCCGTATTTCTGCCGGCCGGCGCTCGCGTCCAGGTCGACCTGAGGATATCGCGCCCCCTGGCTGGCGGCCGTGAGTTCCTGCATTTGGCCTAACGTGGCGCGGGCCGCGGCCAGATCGCGGTTGCGCTCAAGCGCCTCGTGAATCGTCGCATCCAGGCGCGGGGAGTTCAACGGCAGCCACCACGGCGAGGACGGGTTGGCCACTTCGGCCACTGACTGCTCGGTGCCGTCCCAATGCGGCATCGGCGCGGCGGTGTAGCGGCTGGGACTGCTGTCGGCGGGCGCGACAAAATTGGGGCCAGCCACACAAGCGCAGAGGCCTGCAGTCAGCAGCGCCGCACTGCCTGCGCGCACGCTCACCCGCGCCTGACTACTCCAGCGCGACATCTTTGACTCCAGCCCTGGTGCCCCGCGGCGTGCGCACGAGCAGCAGCAATGGTATCGCCAGCAACGTCAACAGCAGCATGAAATAGAAATCATCGAGGTACGCGATCATGGTGGCTTGCGCCGTGACCTGTTGATTGAGTGCGGCCTTTGCCGCGGCGCCGGTGATTGGGCCATGGGAGTGCTGGGCCATCAAGAACGGTGTGATGTGCTGCGCGAGCGAGGAATGCACCACCTGGGTATTGCGCAGCATGAGGCCCTGCACCGCGGATATGCCGATACTGCTGCCGATGTTGCGGACCAGGTTGAACAGCGCGGTGCCTTCGTTGCGCATCACCGCCGGCAGCGTCGCGAAGGTCAGCGCCGCCATCGGCACGTAGACGATGCCCGTACCCAAACCCTGTATTGCGCCCGACCAGATCACCGAGGCCATGGGCAGTTGCATCGAGAAGTGCGACATCATCGACAGCGATATCGCGGTCAGGACAAAACCCGTGCCGATGATCAACCGCACATCGAAGCGTCCGAGCGCGCGACCCACGAACAGCATGGCGATCAACGTGCCGGCGCCGCGCGGCGCCGTAGCGATGCCGGCCTGCAATACCGAATATCCCATGAGACCCTGCAACAGCGGCGGTAACAGCGCGAGCGTCGCGAACAGCACGATGCCGACCAGGAAGATCAGGATATTGCCGGTCAGGAAGTTTCGATCCTTGTAAAGGGCCAGCCGGATGAACGGCTTTCGCGCGGTCAGCGTGTGCGTGACGAACAGGTAGAACGCCAATGCACAAACCGCCGCCTCCAGCTTGATCTCGCCGGAGTTGAACCAGTCCTGACTTGGTCCGCGATCGAGCAGCACTTGCAGTGCCCCGACAAAGGTACTGAGCATGGCAAAGCCAAAGAAATCGAAGCCCTTGCGTTCATGGGTGGTGTCTGGGAAATAGGCCAGCACGCCGAGCACGGCGAGGATGCCGAACGGCACGTTGATGTAGAACACCCAACGCCAGCTATAGTTATCCGTCAGCCAGCCGCCGAGCATCGGCCCGAGCGTCGGACCGAGCACCACGCCGATCCCCCAGATCGCCATCGCCCGGCCATGCTGCTCGGGCGGATAGACATCGAACAACACGGCCTGCGACATCGGGATCAGTGCGGCGCCGAACAGGCCCTGCAACACGCGGAACAGCACGATCTGCTCAAGCGACTGCGCCATTCCACAAAGCGCCGAGGCCAGCGTGAAGCCAATGATGGATACCAGAAACAGCGGCTTGCGGCCGAAGCGATCGGCCAGCCAGCCGGTCAGCGGCGTCATGATCGCCGCGGCGACGATGTACGAGGTCAGGACCCATGTCATCTGGTCCTGCGTGGCCGAAAGACTGCCCTGCATGCGCGGCAGCGCCACGTTGGCGATAGTGTTGTCGAGCGCCTGCAGAATCGAGGCGACCATCACGGTGCCGGTAATCATGCCGCGATGAAGCGCCACGCCGGCGTCAGACGCAGCGTGCGCGCCGGAAGCCATCAGCGCTGCGCGAGTGCAGCCGTGCCGTGACCGAACAGGCGGCGCCGGTGCTGTGTATCGACCGTGACGTCAACGCTCAAGCCGGCGTGCAGCGCCACACCGTCGAGTGCCGCATCGTCAAGTTGCAGCCGTACCGGCACCCGCTGCACCACTTTGACCCAGTTGCCGGTGGCATTTTCCGGTGGCAGCAATGAAAACTGCGCGCCGGTACCCGGGCTCAGACTCGCGACCCGGGCCTTGAAGCGACGTCCCGGGTAGGCATCGATGCGCACTTCAGCAGACTGACCCGGCCGCATGTAGGTCAAGTCATCCTCCTTGAAGTTGGCCTCGACCCAGACATCGCGGCTCGAGATCACACTGAACACGGGCGTCGCGGCGGTGATGTAGTCACCGACCTGCAGCTGTTCGACTTTGGCCGCGACGCCGTCATCTGGCGCCCGGATCACGGTATAGGACAGCTCGAGGTTGGCGCGATCCAGGGCCGCCTGCGCCTCCTGGACGACCGGGTGCTGCGCGATTGGCAGTTCGGGATTGCCGCCGAGCAATGCCAGCACGCCGCCGAGCTGCTGCTGTGCCGAGTTCAGCTGCGACTGTGCCAGCTCCATGGCATGCTGGGTCTGCTCAAATTGAGCGCGTGAGCTGATGCCGGACTGCAGCAAGTGCTGCTGGCGTTCGAACTCATGCTGTTGGTAGGTGAACGTGCCGCGCGCGGCGACGACGTTGGCCAGTTGCTGCCGATAGCTGGCCTTGGCCGCACCGATTTGCATGCGTGCGGCCGCGAGCTTGGCCTGCGCGTCCTCGACGGCGATCCGAAACGGGCGGTCGTCGATACGGAACAGGATATCGCCGCGCCGCACGCTCTGGTTATCGCGCACGTCGAGCTCGACCACGCGTCCCGGTACGTTCGCGCTGATAGAGGTCTGCGCCGCCTGCACCGATGAGTCGTCGGTCGAGACATAGCGGCCCGACGCCAGGTAGTACCAGAGCCCGCCGATCAGGGCGAGCAGCACACCGCCGAGCATGAGCACCCAGCGCAACCGTGCGCGCCGCCGCTGCACCCGCTCGGCCTGATCCACCGCCTCAGTGGCGGCATGCTCTTGCACCATGGCGTCCATACTGGTACTCACTTGGCATCGAGAGTCGACAGCGTGCCGTGTATGCGCTCGAGCAGGTCGACCAGCTGCTCGCGCTCGCCTTGGCTCAAAGCGGCCAACGCCTCACTGCGCGTCTGCTCCGCGATCCTCCATATGCGCTCGACGATCGGCTTGGCCGCCTCGCGCAGAAACAGACAGTGGGCACGACGATCGATCGGGTCAGGCCGACGTTCTATCCAACCGTCCTGCTGCATGCGGTCGAGGGTTCGCACCAGCGTCATGGGATCGGTTTCAGTAAGCTCGGCCAGTCGCGCCTGGCTGATGCCCTCGTTGCGCGAGAGGTGCGCCAGCACCTTGCAATGGGGCAGCGTCAGTTCGAGTTCGTGGGCGTTGCGCTCAAATCTCTTCGCGGACAGGCGGGATACGTCCCGCACCAGAAAGCCGAAATTTCGCAGCTTATCCACGACCGTTGCACGCTCGGGGCGCTTAGCGCCCAGAAAATCTCACGGCAGATACAATAACATTAGTTATTATATGAGTCAATATTTGACCTCGGCAGCCCCTGCCGCAACGCTTGACGCCGCGCGCGGAGTTTATTTCTTGTAGCGCTTCATGCCGGCGCCGATCTCGGCTTTGGCGTCATCGACTCCGCCCCAGCCATCGACCTTGACCCACTTGCCAGGCTCCAGATCCTTGTAGTGCTCGAAGAAGTGTTGAATCTGATAGAGCCGATGGGGATTGATATCGTCGTGCTTGCGCCAATGACTGTAGGTGACCAGCACATTGTCATCGGGCACCGCGAGCACCTTGGCGTCATCGCCTTTCTCATCGGCCATCTTCAGCAAGCCCAGCGGCCTGCAGCGCACGACCACGCCGGGCATCAGCGCAAACGGCGTGATCACGAGCACGTCGACCGGGTCGCCGTCATTCGCCATGGTGTGCGGCACATAACCGTAGTTGCACGGATAATGCATGGCCGTGCCCATGAAGCGGTCGACGAAAATGGCACCGCTCTCCTTATCTACCTCGTATTTGATCGGATCAGCATTCATCGGAATTTCAATGATGACATTGAAGATATCCGGCGCTTGATTGCCCGGTGTGACCAGATCCAAACTCATGAATACCTCGGCGAGAGGGCTGAATTGCCCATCGAGACGCTGGCATCCTAACCGCTAAAATGAGACGCAGCACCTATAATCCACCAAATGCGCGGCTAGCGACTTCCGTGACGCAGTCATCCAAAGCCGCGCGGCTGCGTTTGATAGGCTTAGGCGATAACGCAGTTTGGAGAATAGCGATGAAGACAGCTCGAGGCTTGAAGGTCGCAATGGCCGCGCTGGCTCTGGCGTCCGTGACCTTGGCCGGTTGCGTCGTAGCGCCGGCGCCGCGCTACTATGGCGATGCCACGGTCATGGTCGCACCGCCCCCGCCGCAGGTGGAAATCGTGGGCGTTGCGCCCGCGCCAGGCTATGTCTGGATTGGCGGCTACTGGAACTGGGTCGGTGGACGGCACGAGTGGGTAGGCGGTCGCTGGGAGGCAGGCCGCCCGGGTTATCATTGGGTGCCGCATCGTTGGATGGCCTATCACGGCGGCTATCGCCTGGCTCAGGGGCACTGGGCACGCTAGCGCGCCCATGACGGGCTAAAGTCAGCGCGCTGACACGGCGGTCGCGGCCTCGAGTTCGAGGCTGTGCCGCCGGAGTTCAGGTACTCGCCCGCCCGCAGCGGCAATACAACGGGTTCACACATCCCGCCGAGTCCCGCACAATCAGTCCATGGGCGACGCAACTCAACGCATTCGGGCCAATTCATGAACGACTATGTTTCCAAAGCTGCGGTCTACGAGCAGCTCCAGGGCAGCCTGCGACCGCTGATCCGTGGCCAAACCGATTTTCTGGCCAACATCTCAAATTTTGCCGCGCTGTTGTTTAACTCGTTGCCGAATCTAAATTGGGCCGGGTTCTATCTGCTGCGCGGCACTGATCTGGTGCTCGGACCGTTTCAGGGCAAGCCGGCCTGCTCCTGCATCGCGATAGGAGATGGTGTCTGCGGCACAGCGGCGCTGCAACGCGCTGCCGTGCTGGTACCGGACGTGCACGCGTTTCCGGGCCACATCGTCTGTGACGAAGCCTCGCAGTCGGAGATGGTGCTGCCGGTCTTCAAGGAGGGCCGGTTGGTCGGTGTGCTCGATCTCGACAGTCCCCTGCCCGCTCGTTTCGACGAGATCGACCGCGATTGCATCCAGCAACTGCTGCAGACACTGATGGACGGCACGATGGTGCCGGAATTTCGGCTCGCACCGCCAACGTAGAGTCGCCGATGATGCAGGCGATCAAGCTGGTGCGCGCCTTGCAGAGGGGTCGAGATGATTCCAAACACCCGTGATCACTACCTCGACAACACCGGACGCGCTGATCGCCTCGCCGGCGGAGTGCGGCGCATCCCGATCACTACGCCCCACGGCACGTTCAACGTCTGGACCAGGCGTTTCGGCAACAATCCCCGCATCAAGCTGCTGCTATTGCACGGCGGACCTGGTGCCACGCACGAGTACTTTGAAGCGTGCGACGCCTATCTGCCCGCGGCCGGCATCGAGTTCTATTACTACGACCAGCTGGGTTCCTATTACAGCGATCAGCCCGATATTCCAGATCTTTGGGAGCTGCCACGTTTTGTCGACGAAGTCGAGCAGGTGCGCGTGGCGCTCGGTCTGGATGCCGGCAACTTTTTTCTTCTGGGCCATTCCTGGGGCGGCATCCTCGCGATCGAGTATGCGTTGCGCCACCAACAGCACATGAAAGGTCTGGTCATCTCAAACATGATGGCGAGCATTCCGGCCTACAACGACTATGCCGAGCGCGTGCTGATGCCCACCATGGACCCCTCGGTGCTCGCGGAAATCAAGCGGCTTGAGGCAGCCAAGGACTATGCCAATCCGCGCTACATGGAATTACTCATGCAGCATCACTACATTTACCACGTGCTGCGCGCGCCGCTCGGCGAGTGGCCTGACCCGGTTGATCGCGCCTTCAAACATTTGAACCCGAAGGTCTACATACCCTTGCAGGGCCCGAGCGAACTCGGAGCCAGCGGCAAGCTCGCACAATGGGACCGTACTGCCGATCTGCACAGCATCCGTGTACCGACCATGACCATCGGTGCGCAACACGACACCATGGACCCGAAGCACATGCAGCACATGGCTCGATCCCTAGCCAACGGCCGGTATCTGCATTGCCCCGACGGCAGCCACATGGCCATGTTCGACGACCAGCAACGGTACTTTGACGGTTTGATCGGCTTTCTCAGGGATGTCGACCGCCACCGCGCATAAACACACATCAATCGATCAAGACCACCCCAATTCATGTCAAGCCTCGAGCAATTCGGCTACCGGGAACAGCTACGGCGCGCGCTCACCACCAAGGATCTGCTCGTCTACGGCATGGTCTTCATGGTGCCCATTGCGCCCTACGCCGTGTTCGGGTTCGTCTGGCACGACGCCAAGGGCATGGTGCCACTCGCCTACCTGCTCGGCCTGGTCGGAATGTTCTTCACTGCCATGAGCTACGCGGCGATGTCGCGCGCCTTTCCGCTGGCCGGCTCGGTGTACACGTATGCGCAGCGCGGTCTGCATGAGATTGCCGGGTTCTTTGCAGGTTGGCTGATACTGCTGGACTACATTCTCGTGCCCGCGTTGCTGTACCTGTTCAGTGCCGTGGCGCTGCGACCGCTGTTCCCGGGCGTGCCGGATTGGATCTGGCTGATCGGATTCATCGCCTTCAACGCCGCCGTGAATTTGATCGGCATGCAACTTACCGCGCGCATCAACTGGTACATGCTCGTCATGGAGTTGGTGACACTGGCGCTGTTCGTCGTCTTCGGACTGTTCGCCCTCTACAGCGGCCACGGCGCGGGCCGGCTGACGCTCAAACCCATCTACGACCCCAGTGTGTTCTCCCTGGCCACCGTCGCCGGTGCCACTTCGATTGCCGTGTTGTCGTTTCTCGGCTTTGACGGCATCTCGACTCTCTCGGAGGAAAGCCAGGGCGGTCAGGGCGCGGTGGGCCGCGCCACATTGCTGTCGCTCGTGCTGGTCGGGGCGCTGTTCATGCTGCAGACCTGGATCGCCACCGATCTGGCGCAAGGCATGCGGTTTTCATCACCGGAAACCGCGTTCTACGAGATTTCCGAGCGCGCGGGTGGAGCCTGGTTACGACTGATCACGATCGGTGCCGTGGTCATCGCCTCGGGAATTGCCAATGCCATGGCCGCACAGGCCGCCGTGTCGCGCATTCTTTTCGCCATGGCGCGCGATGGCAAGCTGCCCGCGGTGCTGGCAAGGATTCACCCCCGCTACAAGACGCCGTACGTCAGCACACTGGTGGTCGCCGGCGTGTCGCTGCTGGTTGGTGGGTTCTTTTCGCAGCGCCCCGATGATTTGAGCCGGGTCGTCAATTTCGGCGCACTCAGCGGATTTCTGCTGTTGCACCTGTCGGTCATCCATCACTATTTTATTCGCCAGCGCAGCGGCGATTGGCTACGTCACCTGCTCTTTCCCTTGGTGGGCTTTCTGGTCATCGCCTACGTACTTTTCGAAATGGATAGCGCCGCCAAGATCATGGGTGCCTGCTGGATTGCCATTGGTGCGGTCTATTACCTGGTGCTTGCGGTACTGCTGAAAAAGCCTGCCACGCTCGAGATCTGAGCTAGGCCTCAGGTATCCATGAGACGGCCGCAGCGCGCCAGCACGCCCCTGAGATCACGCAGAGCCGGGAACACTTCATTGTTCCAGTCCGCGCCCTGCGCGTCGTAGGCCTGCTGCTCGAATTCCACGATCTCCTTATCCTCACGAAAAATGTTCTCGGTGAACCAGACCACGAACGGCCAGACCGCGTGGATAAGGCCCGGCACAGGCGGCTTCTTCACCGACAGATAGCCGTAAGTGCGGTTGGTGCGCTGCTCGGCATCCAGCGGCGTATAGCCCAGCCAGACGTCCAGCACCGGATCATTGGTCTGTTGGATGTCGCGCCCGACCCAGACCTTCAGACTCTGGCTCGGGTAATCGGTGCGAATGCGCATGTGGTCGGAGAAGTCCTTCTTGGCCTCGCCGCGCTTGCGCACCAGGTCGACGATCACCTGTTCGCCCAGGGAAGCTTTGCCTTCGGTCCGGCTGAAACTGTATTCGACCTGCGCCCAGTCCTCGCCGTGCTGCCGTGCCAGGCACTTGGCCCGGATCGAGCCCATCTGCTTGCGGTGCATGAACTGGTGGTTCATGTCGAACAGATTCTCGTGCATGAAGCTGTAGTGACAGGCCACTTCCCGGTTGAGCCGCCGGGTCTTGTAATCCTTGCGCTGGGAAGAGCCGAGCCCCGTCGGCAAGCGGCTTTCAGCCAGGGCCGCATCGCCCGGAAAGACGAAAATCAGGCCGTCCACCTCGCGCACGGGATAGCTCTTGACCCCGTTGGGCAGCCGCTCCTTGCCGAGGTAGGGCACGTCCACGCACTTTCCGCTCCGATCATAGGTCCAGCCGTGATAATGGCACTTGATTTCGTCCCCGCTCACCACGCCAAGGTGCAAGGGCACCTGCCGGTGGGCGCAGCGATCCTCCAGCGCAAACGCCTGGCCGCCCTTGCCGCGATAGAGCGCAATGGGCAGCTCGGCGAAGCGCCGCCCGAGAGCCTTGCCCCCCTTTAATTCATCTGACCAAGCCACGGGATACCAGTAATCGGGATGGGCGCCCACGCGACGCAGATCGAACGCGTTGGGCGAATTCGCTGGATGCATGGCGACCAGGTTCGAACCATCTTCCGGCATCGGACGCTCCAAACAGTGCTCCTGAGCGCGAGACTAGCGCGTCGGCACGCCCCATGGCTACTTCTGACAAGCAGGAGGCAATTGGCACCGGACAGCTCGCGACCCGCGCCTCTGGAAGCGGTACCGACCGATGCGCCGCTCGACGCGAATCAATGTCTTCGCTGGTATGCGTTACATAATCGCACCAGGGCGCGAAACAGCGTGTCGCGACATGCGCGCAGCGCGTCAGCAGTGAGATAATCCCGCAATCAAAATGACTCACGACCTGCCGCAAATATTTGAGGGTTTCGTGCGCGGTGCTAGCACGCCCGGCGCGTTTGAATGTCAGCTGCTGACACTTTGCAAGACGACGCCGGAGAGCACATGGGATGTGCTGGCACTGCTTGACCAACATCATCGCCGCGGCAAGTTATCGGCTGAGCTTTGCCGGACAATACGGCATAAGATCGAACGGCAGGTACTGGGGATTGAAAACTTCGAAATGACTCGCGCTCCTGCTGCGCGCGAACCCGATCTACCGCCTGCCGCCGCTCCGATCCCGATCGAGCCTATCGCGCGCGCCGAAGTCGCGCCTCGTCCCGAGCCACCGAAAAGAGTGAAAGGGCGGCAGCGGATTACAACCTCTCAAGCCGTTGCGTTATCCGCGGTGCTGCTCGGAATAGTGGCATCGCCCGCGGTAACAGAGCTGCCAAGGAACGTCGACACGGCTCACGATGTTGCCTCTGCTTCGCAGGCACCGGATCAGCGAACCTCCGGTCCCGAACTGATTTCCCTCGCGAGCGATCAGTACGTCGTTTACCCAAATGAGAGAATGGGTGAACTCTCCGTCCAGCGCACGCTCGAGGCCGGAGGCGACACTAGTTTCGTCTGGTGGACAAAGGGGTCGGGGGCGAAGCCCAATGAAGACTACATTGCCGGCCCGCCTAAGCTCGCTCAAATGCGCGAGGGCGTAGCCTCCGTCAAGTTGTATGTGCCGATTCTCGCCAACCCTTCGCGGCGCCATATCGAAATGTTTTACGTGTTGATCGGCAAACCCGGCGGCGGCGCCGGTCTGGGTCCGATCCGTCGGGCCGCGGTATTTATCATGCCCGCCAATCGCGCTGACGGTACGGTAGCAGCCGCACCCTCTGCGACATCCCCCGGAAGGTAGAACTCCCAAGCCTTATTTGCCTCCACCGCACTGATGATGGTGAAAACGAGTCGATCGTTGTTCACCCAAGCGACGGTGCGCAGATCGCCGATCTTGAAGCCCTTGATGATGTTTGTTTGAGCCCGCGCGTTCGATGGCCCGACCCTGGCCGCCAGCAAAACATATGCCACTTATCAATGCGTCAGGACACCAGCTTGCGACAGAACGGCACGAGGCAGGTCAATTGTGAACGTGCAGCCGGCGCCAGGTGCGTCACGGACGCTCAGAACTCCGTTGTTTGCCTCGACATTGCGCCGACAGATTGGCAGTCCGAGTCCGATGCCGGCTTTAGCGACGCTCTGCGTCGACGGTAGAAACATTTTTTCCGAGGCGCCCGCTGGCAGACCGCCGCAGTGATCCACGATCTGGATCAGGATGCGCTCCCCTGCCGCGAAGGCGCTCAATGTGACTTCGGTGCGTTGCTTCGTGAACTTGAACGCGTTTTCGAGCAGAGATCCAACCACCGAGAAAAGCATGTTGCGGTCGGCATCAACCGCAAGTCCCTTGTCAACCTCGGTTACAGTAAATTTGCATTCTCGGGCCTGGGCCTGAAGCGCCGTGGAGATTTTAACTTGGGCGATGAGCTCGGCAATCGAGATCACCTCGTGTCGCGCGGGCAACGTGGATATTACTTTCAGGGCGGCCAGCGATCGATCTATGAGACTTTGCATTGAAACCAAGCTAAGGTCCAGTATGGCGCCGGTCACCCCATTTAACCCCACGTTGCCAGCTTTGATAGCGGCTATAGCGAGCGTGGCCGATCTAATGTGGCCTCGCATTTCGCCTGCGAGAACGTGCAGCCGTTCGTCCGACGCCTGAACGTCTCTACTCGTCGTCGAACTATCTTGTTGATAAGCAAATTCCGTGACGGCATCGGCGATTGCGTTGTCCAGGCACCGGTTGAGAGTTCGAAATTCTTCAACTTTGATCGGTGCACTGTCTTTGCAGGCCAGCTCCGTGATGGCCTGGCAGAGATCGCCATAGACGCGAACAACCTGATCAAACGTGAACCCCTGCTTTGATAACTCGGCGCCGTGCCGCGTCGCAGCTGCGCCGATTTCAGACCGCCCTGGAGTTTCACCGCCCGCTGCACCGGAAACCTTGATGCTTAGTTTGTGCGCGGACGCCTGCTCCGCTTGGAGCGTCTTGATAAGCTGGTCAATGAAGAGCGGTATTCCGTGTTCCAGCTTCTGAGGGGTTCCCTTCGGTTTGGGTCTTTGAGCAACCTTTGCCACGCATCGACTGATTAACTCGGGCCGGTTGAGGGTGAGGAATTCGTGCAACATTCAACAATGATAGGGTCATATCTGCCGCGTCTCTGTACGGTCGGCCACATATGCCGTGAGGCAAAAAAGCCAGCAATGCCTGCACTGCGTGACATGATCCACACGCCGCCCGCAACACCGCGGTCAACTCAACATGCGCGCACCGCGCTCGTATTATGATACGCGTGCAATCAATATGGCTGATAACCCTGTCACAAATATTTGCTGTCACAAATATTTAAGGATTTCGCGCGTGGCGCGACCAGTCCCAGCGCATGGGATGTCCTGGCACTGTGACCATTGCTAATGGCGCCCGACTGCATTCAAGATCATTTGCCCGCTATCGGAAGGATTTTTTCACTGACCCTTAAGAAGGCCTAGAAAATGGAAATTAAATCAAGCGCAAGAGTACCGGAAGCTCCGCCTTTAAATGCTAGTCCTCGCGACGTTGATAACGACATGGCTTTTGATGACCACAAAATTGCCTTCACGGTGAAGTATTGCGAAGGCAAGGATGTGCTCGACATTGGCTGCGTTGGAGACGATGCTGAGGATTACCAAAGCCGATACTGGGTGCACAAGGCAATGGCGGCTGTGGCCAAGAGCGTTGTTGGTCTGGACCGAAACGAAGCAGGAGTGAAGGTCCTTCAGACGCTGGGTTTTAACGTAGTTGCTGGAAATGCGGAGCACTTCGATCTGGGACGCACGTTCGATGTAATCGTAGCAGGCGATCTTATCGAGCGGCTGGAAGATCTTAATGGCTTCCTGGAGTGCTGCAAGACCCACTTGCGGCCTGGAGGGCGGCTTCTCATTTCGACCGCCAACCCCTGGTACTGGCGAAATGTCATCAAGGCGGCACTACATAAGGAGGTGACTAGCAACCCCGAGCGCACATGTTGGATTTGCCCCCGCACGCTTCGCCAATTGGTTGGCCGTCATGGCATGGAATTGGGCGAGATCAAATTCGGGTCGCGCTATCTTCGCGATCGCCTGATGCCATTGCCAAATGGATGGAAGCATGGCGACTATCATGCGGCGGTCCTCGTCAGAGGATAGCGAGCCCGTCGTCTCGAGCACAACAGGCATTCGACGAGAGCGAAGTCTATCGTGGCGACGCCGACGGATAACGCCGGTGACTTTATGGCGGTATTTGGCGTGTCGGCCCTTACACTCCTCACGTACGCTCTTAGAACTGCCAAGGTCCCGCGGCGACTGGACGCATCAGATCGTCGGCTAAGGCAGCAGATTCGGGGCGACTGCAAGTCAGATTGCAAGTGACCAGGCGACGATTGCTCACCTCTCTACGGTGAACATGCAAGCGTCGCCAGTGCAACGCGAGGGTAACCTGCGTTCACGCATTCCAGAGCATTTGATATGGGTAACCATATACGATAGTATGGGTCACCATATGAAGACCACTGTGGAAATCGCCGACCCCCTTCTGAAGGAAGCGAAGGCCGTTGCCCGACGAGAAGGCATCACTGTCCGGATGCTGGTGGAGCGAGGGCTGCAGCTGGTGCTTTCGGAGCGCCGGGTGCGGCGAGCATTCAAACTGCGTGACCTGTCTATTGCCGGACACGGGTTGCAGCCTGGAGCCGCCGCTCACTCTTGGGACGAGATTCGCGCGCTAACCTACGAGAGTCGCGGCGATTGATCGCTCTTGACACCAATCTCCTTGTCTATGCTCACCGTCGTGACAGCCCCTGGCACGATGGCGCGGCCGCGTGCCTCCAGGAGTGTGCTGAAGGTGCTGCATCATGGGCGCTGCCATGGCCATGCATACACGAGTTTCTGGCGATCGTGACGCACGAGCGCATCTTCTCGCCTCCATCGCCGCTTCCCAGGGCTCTGCAGCAGGTGGCAGCATGGCTTGAATCCCCGGCGCTCGTGATGCTCGCCGAGAGTGAGGGCTACTGGACTGTGCTGGCTCGTCTGCTGGAGCGATCCAAGATCAACGGCCCGCGCGTACATGATGCGCGCATCGCGGCGTTGTGCATTCATCACGGCGTCCAGGAGCTCTGGAGTGCCGATCGAGACTTCAGCCGATTCGGCGAGCTTCGCACGAGAAACCCTCTCGTGGCGCCGTAGAGCTTCGCCAGGATTCCACTTGAGGAAATGCCTCGCGCCACTCGCTGCAGGCCCAGAGCAGTTTCGGCACGTCGCGTTGATTGGCGAAGCGGGTGGGATTCGAACCCTCGAGCCCCGTGAAGGGCCTCCGGCTTTCAAGTCTGATGGCTCGCACGCCAGCGGTACGCACTCGCACGCAGCGCCATTATTCCCAGCGTTGCGCGCGAAGCTGAAACACTACAATTTCCAGCATTTCGGGAGGTTCGTAGGCTCACTGCAACTCTGACTTATTCACAGATGTAACCGCAAAAAAGCACCAACCTTGTCGCCGTACCAAATCGTGCCTAGGCGACGCGCCTTGCAGTATCTTTTGCGGGACGGTCGCCGAACCCAATTACCCCAGCTCGTGAGCCACCTCGTCCATGAAACAGCCCGCGCCCACCATCACGCAGAACGCCGATGTTCGATTCCTTGGGAAACTGTTGGGAGATGTGATTCGAGCGCACGGTGGCGATGCACTCTTTCAGCGCATCGAGGCCATTCGCGCGGCATCCGTCGACCGCTATCGCGGTATCGCGAACCCACGGGGCCTCACGGCTGGGTTGGAGAGCTTGTCGCTCGACGAGACGGTCGCCTTTGTACGCAGCTTCATGCTGTTTTCGATGCTGGCGAATTTGGCTGAGGATAGGCAAGGTGCGGCCGCCGAGGACGGGGGCACGCTGGCATCCGCGCTGGACTTCCTCAGCTCGCAAGGCATCGGGACCGCACAGGCCACACAGATGTTGAACCGAGCGTTGATCGTACCGGTACTGACCGCGCATCCCACTGAAGTCATGCGCAAGAGCATGCTCGATCACCGCAACCGCATCGCGGCACTGCTGCGGCTACGCGACGCGGGGCGCAGCGAAACGGCGGAAGGGGAGCCGATCGAGCAGGGAATCGCCTGGCAGATTGCGTTGCTTTGGCAGACGCGGGCGCTGCGGCGCGAGCGACTCTATGTGGCGGATGAAGTCGACACGGCACTCGCCTATCTTCGGGACATCTTTCTGCCCGTCGTGCCGATGCTCTATGCACGTTGGGAGCGCCTTCTCGGGCAGCGTCCAGCGAGCTTCCTGCGCCCCGGCAGCTGGATTGGCGGGGATCGCGACGGCAATCCCCATGTCGTCGCAGATTCGTTGCGCCTGGCCTTGAGTCGAGCGGCACAGGCGCTGCTGACGGATTATCTGGACCAGTTGAACTCCCTGGGCGCCGAACTATCCCTCTCCAGCGAGCTCGCGGAAGTCTCCGACGCCGTGACCGCACTGGCCGTCGGCAGCGGCGATATCAAATCGGGTCGTGTCGATGAACCGTATCGGCGTGCGATCACCGGCATCTATGCGCGGCTCGCCGCTACCTATCAGAAGTTAGCCGGGCACCCACCGCCCCGGCCCGCATCGCTCAGCGCCGAGCCATACTCCGACGCGCAAAGCTTCGGTGCGGATTTGACGATTCTGGCGCAATCTCTGCAGTCCGAAAGCAAGGTCGGGCTCAACCGGGGCGGCCGGCTGGCTCGACTGATTCGAGCCGTGGAGACTTTCGGCTATCACCTGGCGACGCTCGATCTGCGGCAGAACGCCGACGTGCATGCACGCGTGGTGGCGGAACTGCTCAAGGTCGCGGGCGTCGCGCCTGATTATCAAGCCCTGGATGAACCCGATCGCGTGGCGCTGCTACGGCGCGAACTGGCCAGCGAGCGCCTATTGGCGAGTCCCTTTTCAAGCTACAGCGAGGAGACTCTATCGGAACTGTCCATCGTGCGTGCGGCAGCGGAAGCGCACCAGTGCTACGGGCCCGCCTGTATCACGACCTACATCGTATCCAAGTGCGAGAGCGTGTCAGATTTGTTGGAGGTCCATATCCTGCTGAAGGAAGCGGGACTCTACCGTGGGCTCGGCGCGCCGCATGCAGCGATCATGGCGGTGCCGCTATTCGAAACCATTGGCGATCTGGAGAGGTCGACGCACGTGATGACGGCGTGGCTGGAGCTGCCGGAAGTGGCCGCCATCGCCGCCGCGCACGGTTTCCAGGAAGTGATGGTGGGTTACTCGGATTCCAACAAGGACGGCGGTTATCTGACGTCCGTGTGGAGCCTGTACCGAGCCACCAGCTCGCTCGCTGGCGTTTTTGAGGGTTTTGGCACCGCCATGCAGGTATTCCATGGCCGCGGGGGCGCCGTGGGGCGTGGCGGCGGCTCGTCCTTCGCCGCGATTCGCGCCCAGCCTCACGGCACGGTGCAAGGACGCATCCGCATTACCGAGCAGGGAGAAATCATTGCCGCCAAGTACGGTACCCCTGACAGCGCGGCCGCTAATCTGGAATCGATCACGTCCGCGACCTTGCTGGCTTCGCTGGAGAACGCCTCGTTATCCGACGAGAGCCGTCGACGCTTCGCGGCCGCGATGGACAGTCTGTCGAAGTCGGCGTTTCGCGCCTATCGCTCGCTGGTATACGAGACCGAGGGCTTTTCGACCTTCTTCCGGCAAATGACGCCGCTGGTCGAAATCTCGCAACTGAAGATCGGTTCGCGCCCGGCATCGCGCACCAACTCGGAACGCATCGAAGACTTGCGTGCGATCCCCTGGGTGTTCAGCTGGGCGCAGGCCCGAGTCATGTTGCCCGGTTGGTACGGAGTAGGGCAGGCGCTGCGCTCCTTTGCGGACACGGGCTTGCTGCACGAGATGCTCGAGGCGTGGCCCTTCTTCCGTGCCACGATGGACAACCTGGAGATGGTGCTATCAAAATCGGACATGGGTATCGCCGCATGCTACGCCACCTTGGTCGAAGATCGAGCGCTTGCGGAAACCATATTTGGCCGCATTCGCGATACCTGGCTCGCGACCCAGGAAGGGCTGCTGGCCATCACGGGGCAAACGCGCCTGCTTGAAGCGCATCCCGCCCTGGACGCGTCCATTCGGCTGCGCCTGCCTTATGTCGAGCCGCTGAATCTCCTGCAGGTTGAATTGCTCAAGCGCCACCGAGCCGGCGAGAAAGATCCGCGGGTACGGGATGGAATCCATCTATCCATCAATGCCATCGCGACGGCGCTACGCAACAGCGGCTGAGACCGTCCTGGTAGCGACTTAAATCCTCGATTTCGTATCTGGGTGCAACTCTGACTGCAACTCGAGATGTATTGCCGCGGCGCCGATCAGACCTGAAACACCGACAATCGCATCCTATATATTGGCGCAGAGGGTGAGATTCGAACTCACCAGCCCCGTGAAGGGCCTCCGGTTTTCAATTCGTATTCGGCGCTTACACCCGTCAGGCACGCTGTTAGAACTGCCAAGGTTCTGCGGCCCCTGGACGCAGCAGATGGTCGGCTAATGCAGCAAATTCGGGGCCACTGCAAGTCAGATTGCAAGTAACCAGGGGCGCCGTTGCGCGCTTGCCATGCCTTTGCGTTCCTGACTACTGTTGATTAGACTGTGGATACGCATCCACATTTTACTCCACAGTCATGAAAACCATTCAGATGACCATCGATTCAAAGCTGCTCAGAGCCGTGGACCGCTTGACGCGCGCGCGCAAGACCACTCGCTCTGCCCTGATCCGTACGGCGCTGGAGGCGGAGATTCGACGCGAGCAGGTCCGTGGACTCGAGGCAGAGCATATTGCCGGGTACCAGCGACAACCCGTCGCGCCCGGCGAATTCGACGCCTGGCTGGGCGAGCAGGACTGGGGCGCAGCGTGAAACGCGGCGACGTCTGCTGGTACACCTTTCAGCAGCCAGACAAACGTCGGCCCGTCTTGATCCTGACGCGCGATTCCGCCATTGCAGTGCTCAACAGCATCACTGTCGCGCCCATTACATCGACTATCCGAACTATTCCCACTGAAGTGGTGCTAACCGAATCGGACGGGCTTCCTGATACCTGCGCTGCCAATTTCGACAATATACAGACCGTCCCAAAAACGAACATCGGCGCACCGATTGCTCATCTCCCGATGACGAAGATGAAGGCGGCTGCGACTGCCATTGGCTTCGCGTTGGGAATCATCGGAGTATGACCGCTCTTACGCCGCTCGCCGCTCGCCGCTCGCCGCTAGAACGCACCGGTTAATCTGGCGGAGAGGGTGAGATTCGAACTCACGAGCCCCGTGAAGGCCCTCCGGTTTTCAAGTCTGATGACTCGCGCGTCAGCGCTGCGCACTCGCACGCAATCGCCATCATTCCCGATCGTTCGCGCGCTTCTTAAGCGCTGTGTTTTGCGGCAATTGAGTACCAAGTGCAACTTGAGTGCAACTTGCACCCTATCCTATCGGCCAATCGCTCTCCTGCGAAGCCTTGACTGACCGGAAGGTCTAGGCGACCGCGTAAGTAAGTTACTCATCTTGACTTATGTATCCCATAGGATACAGTATGGCTATGCGCGTCGAAATGACCGAGATCTATCGAGAATGGATCGGCGGACTCAAAGACCGTGTCGCTCGTGCCCGCGTGCAGGTGAGAGTGGATCGGCTGCTTCACGGTAACCCCGGTCAGCATCGGATTCTGACTGGCGGAGTCCGCGAGCTTAAGATCGACTTTGGCCCTGGGTATAGGGTGTACTACGCGGAGCGAGACGGTTTGTTGATTGTGCTGCTGGCCGGTGGCGACAAATCATCGCAAGCAAAGGACATCAAGACCGCCATCGTGTTAGCGAGGCATCTGTAGGAGCAAATTGTGAAGCGCAAGACCAAGGGGAAACGGATGTCCCGGACCAAAACAGTGCCCTATGACTTGGCGGAGCAGCTGCGTACTCCAGAGGAGATGGCAGCGTATCTCGACGCCTGGTTTGAGGAGGCTCCTGATGATGCCGCCGGCATTGCCCGCGCACTCGGCGACATCGCCAGGGCACGTGGTATGACGCAGGTGGCCCGCGACGCCGGATTGAGCAGGGAGAGTCTTTACAAGGCTCTAAGCGAAGACGGAAACCCAAGCTTTGCGACAATATTGAAGGTCGCGCGCGCCTTGGGGGTACGTCTCCATGCCTTAACCGCTTGACGAATTCGGCTCATCGACGGGAGATCATGAGACATCTCGGCCATTAGATGCCGAAAGTCGCGAACCTAACTCGTCTGCCTTGCGGTATGTCGACGGCGTAGCCCTAGGAATGGATTGCTACGCCCGCGGGCGGTCGTTAATCGACAGCGGACTTACTACGTGCAAATTCATATTCCAATCATTTACATTCCAAGGGCTTGCCCTATCATCAATGAACCGGTCGTAGATTACTCGAAACGGTGTGCCGGTTTTCCGAGTCTGCTCCATCGACCAGAATTCGCGGCCGATTAGGAAATCGCTCTGCAAATCGCGCCACGAAACAAACGTCTGTTGGAGCCTGAGAGCGGCCGCCATTATGTGATCCCACGCTTCCATTTCCGATAAATAGCCCGCGAGATAGCCCCAGCGGCATAGCGAGATATAGCGAACCAAATCCCATGCGAGGATGCTTTTGCCACCCAACTCACGATAATGCTGACGGACGATCTCCAGGCGATGCAACTGCTCCGCATACCTCTGCAGTTCGTCCTCAACCGTTATGAACTGCGCATCAGTCATCGCATTCACTTGACGCCCGAGCTGATCAAATTCTGATCGGTGTCCTTCAAATTGCAGCCACTTAAGCGTTTTCAGAAGGTCATCGCGATTGTCGATGCCCCACCACTGCGAGAGCAGCTTCGCACCGCTTGCCATGGCATCTGGCGTTGCGGCAGTGCCAGTCAGCGTATCGTGACGATAGCCGTCGTATTCGAAAGTGATCGCAGTGGTTGCCAAGACCCAGGCCCGAGGGGTTCCCGGTGCCACTGGAATGGACGTGGCCCGCGCTCTGGTAGCGTCGGCGCCGCTAAGAATCTGTGCAACCGAGCCATCGCTCATCTGACATTTCAGGTTACCAACGTATTTTCCTCCGATGCCGGCACAGGCGGATGCCGGATCAGCATAGATCGCCGAAGGCGCTGGTGCAGCATCGACAGCAAGGGAATTAGTGTGTTTAGCCGCCACGACGCGGGGCGGTGCAGGCGGTGGCGGTGGTGCCGCTGCGCAACCTGCAAGCACCGTGAACCCAGCCGTTGTGACCAGTACCGCTTTGAAATTCATCCCATGGAACATTAATTCCCCCTAACGCAACTGGCGTAGGCGCTGACGCGACGCGGCGGGTTAAGGTTGACATCCATGATGGCAGCAAACTGACTTCCTGGAATTGACAACGTCACAGTTTCAATTGCCAATGACTGTGCAGGGAGGATTATCACGGCCCTGAGACGCATTCCTGGTGCAGATTTGGGAGCCCCTACGCGATAGAGCAGTGCAAATCTGGTCGGGTTCCGGGTCCAAGAGTCGCGACGAAATGCCTTAATTTGGCGGAGAGGGTGAGATTCGAACTCACGAGCCCCGTGAAGGGCCTCCGGTTTTCAAGTCTTGGAACCCTCCGACAGCCAAAATCGAACACAAAGAAATACGGAGATTGATTGCCACACCAAACGGTACTCGGCGCTGTCGCTGGCGGCATTTGAAAGGCAGTGGCAATGGAATGGCAATGGCCTCCGAGCCGACGACCGGCCCAAGTGATAACAAGGGTAGCCTCGCCGTCATCGGCAGTGACAGGGCTTTATGCGCGGCTATTTTCGACGGCTTCAGTCATCACAGCTAACGAACCGCCGCTGATCCGGAACACCGTGAGCTTGCACATCCCCCGGTTCGGTCGGCGTGACACAGACCATACGCCGCTCGGTACCGCGCGTGCAGAAAAATGTGCCGCCGGTCGAACTGGAATTCGCCGAGCTGCCAGGATGGCGCAAGGCGGTCTCAGCCAGG
>CABEDL010000067.1_pt1 | contig 29803 bp, 27 predicted proteins | sample 3422981 | NCBI WGS metagenome assembly CABEDL01 (sample SAMEA5534329, study PRJEB31848) | metagenome | biome: tundra; feature: field; material: soil | place: USA | collected 2013-05 | depth 0.15 m
GAGTTCCGCGGCAGCCTCGAGCGAGGAGGCGTACTCGTCGGTGCGCCGCACCGGCAGCGCCGAGTGCTGCGCGAGCGTGGCGGCGAAGTGATCGGCGGCGGCGCTTAAGGCTCCGGCCGTGCCATCGGCGTTGTACGGGCTGCCCACGACCAGCAAATTGGGTTTGAAGTCGTTCAGGACGCGGTCGATCAGCGTCCAGTCGATGCCATGGGCGGCGACCGTCACGGCGCTATGCGGGGCCGCGCTGCGGCTGACGGTGTCGCCGGAGGCGATACCGATGCGACGCAGACCGAAATCGAAAGCGAGAACGACCTGAGCTGCTCGCTCAGGCATGGCCCGCGACGAAGCTGACGCGGGAGCTGTCGACGCCCAGTAGCTGCCAGGCCGCCTGCCAGCGATCCTCGAACGGCAGGTCGAATACGATGCGCTCGTCCACCGGCAGGCTCAGCCAGGCGTTGTCGAGCATCTCGCGCTCGAGCTGTCCGGCTTCCCAGCCGGCATAGCCGAGGGCGACGAAGGCGTTCTGCGGCCCCGTGCCGCGAGCGATCGCGGCTAACACGTCGCGTGAAGTGGTGACCTGGACGTGGTCGGAAATACGGTGGGTTGAATCCCAATCGCCGCCCGGTCGGTGCAGTACGAAGCCGCGATCGGTGTGAACCGGCCCGCCGCGCAGCACTGGCTGCTCGCTGATACCGATATCGGAGGTCTCGAGTTTCATTTGCGCCATGACATCGCCGAGCTTCATGCCTAGCGGCTTGTTCAGCACGATACCGAGCGCGCCGCGATCGCTGTGCTCGCACACTAGCGCCACGGTCTGGGAGAAGTGGTCGCCGAGCGAGGGCATGGCAATCAGCAGATGATTCGCCAATGAACTGGAATTACCCATGGATTCGAGTATGGGGGCAGCTATTGAGTCTCTCAAGGTCCCGATGTCGTATCTGACGACGCAGTCACAGCGCCGGTTTGCAACGCACCGGCCACGAAGTCCCACTGGTACGCAAAGCGCAATTGCGCGTACTCGGCGGCCAGGTCCGGGGGGAACGGATCGAAGGGGCTGGCGAGTCTCAGGATGGTCATCGCCGCCTCATCGAGCGACCCATGGCCACTGCTGCGGCGCACACTGGCTTCGACCAGCTTCCCATTGGCGCCAATCTGGACTTCCACTACCGGACTGCCGGACAGGCCGGCGCTGCGGGCAACCGTCGGGAAGTTCAGAGTACCCACGCGCTCGACCTTGCGCTTCCAAGCCGCCAGATACGGCGCGAGCTTTGAGGCGCGGGTGTCGGGCGTGACCCAGTGCTGGGCGTCGGATTTACCCTTGAGCATCAGTTCCGCGGCGTCGCCGCGACCGCTGCGCGGATTGCCCTCGGTATCGCCGCTGATCAATGGCAGCGGCGCGGCGCCGCTTGCCGCCGCGACCTCGCCGATATAGCGGATGTCAGGGCTATCGCCGCTGCTGGCGAGGACCGGCCGTTGCGAGGCATTGATCCTGCTGGCGTTTGCCTGGTCCCTGCCGGGATCGCCGCTACGCGGGTTTGTGAGCGCGCCCCGGCTGGCCGGGCTCGCGATGCGCTGCGCCTGATCGGTGTTGCCGGCGCCAATCTGGGTTCGCTGGGCGAGGTAGGCGGCCCGCTCGTTCGATCGGGCCTCCGCTACCTCATCGGTCACCAGCAGCACATCGAGTTCCGGGGTCTGGCTGCGGCCGATCAGGCCGCCGTTGCTGAAACTGAGGCCCAAAATAACGATGGCGTGCAGCAGCGCGGTCAGCAGCAGCATCGCCGTGAGCCGATCGTCCACGGCTGCGGTGCCCTCGCGGTGCGGCAATGTCGCGCTGCCGCGTTTAAGCTGGAGTGAAGCCGCCACGGCAAAAGTATAGCTGCGCCAGCGACCGCTCGCCGTGCGGCCAGTTCTCGTTCAGCGCCTGCGGCGCGCCAGCGCGCGCTCGATCGCGGCCATCAGCATGCCGCCGATGTCGAGATTGAACTGGCGGTCGAGCTCGCGTACACCGGTCGGACTGGTCACATTGATTTCGGTGACAAAGCCGCCGATGATGTCCAGGCCGACGAACAGCATGCCGGCTGCGCTCATCGCCGGACCAATCTGCTGGCACAGCCAGCGGTCGCGCTCGTTGAGCGCTCGGCCGACCCCGTGCGCGCCGGCGGCGAGATTGCCGCGATGATCCTCCACGCTCGGGATGCGTGCCAGCGCGTAGGGCACGGGCTCGCCGTCTACCAGCAGCACACGCGCGTCGCCGCCCTGCACGATATCGGGCAGATACTTCTGCACAATCGCGAAGTGGCTGCCGTTCTGGGTCAGGGTCTCGAATACCACGCGCGCGTTCTTATCGCTCGCCTCGAGCACGAAGATCGACTGACCCCCCATGCCGTGCAATGGCTTGCAGACGATCTTGCCGTGCAAGCGCGCGAAGGCCGCCATTTCGGCCATATCGCGCGTCACGAGCGTCGGCGCGCAGCATTGCGGAAACCAGGCGGTGTAGACCTTCTCGTTGATGTCGCGCAGCCCCCGCGCCCGGTTCACGACCAGCGCGCCGGCGAGCTCGGCACGTTCGAGGATGTAGCTGGTGTAGATGTATTCGGTGTCGAATGGCGGATCCTTGCGCATCAGGATCACATCCAACGCGCCCAGGGCTGCAACCGCAGGCTCCCCGAGCGTGTACCAATCCTTCGGGTCGGCCCGTACGGTCAGCGCCCGCACGCGCCCCTCGGCCACGCCGTCGCGCAGCCGCAGGTCTGCCTGCTCCAGATAGTGCAGCGACCAGCCGCGCGATTGCGCCGCCAGCAGCATGGCGAGCGTGGTGTCCTTGGCGTACTTGATATGCTCGATCGGGTCCATGACCACGGCCAGCCTCACGTTCGTGCCCATCCTCACTCCTGCGTCGAACCCTTAAAAACAACATGGAAACAGCGCCGACAGGTTACCGCGGTGATTATGTTCCAGCCGCAACGTCGGGCTCTCAAAAACGTGACGGGGGCGGCATAGCCGGGGGGGTGCCGATATGTTAAAACGCGGAGCGCATTTGCATACGTGGGGTTGTGCCTAGGGGCCGCGGGCCCTCAACGTATCTGGTTACCTGGAGGTCCTGGAGCATGGAATCGACAGCGGAAGAGCGCGGCGGAGCCCTCGCGCCGGGCGGCAGCTCGAATCTCAAGGGGCTCAAGGTGCTGGTCATCGATGACAGCAAGACGATCCGCCGTACGGCGGAGACGCTGCTGGCCAAAGAGGGCTGCGAAGTCTTTACGGCAGTCGATGGTTTCGACGCCCTGGCCAAGATCGCCGACCATCAACCCGATATCGTGTTCGTCGATATCATGATGCCGCGGCTGGACGGCTATCAGACCTGTGCATTGATCAAGCACAACAAGGTTTTTCGATCGATTCCGGTCATCATGCTGTCCTCCAAGGATGGGCTGTTCGATCGCGCCCGCGGGCGCATCGTCGGCTCGGAGCACTACCTGACCAAGCCATTCACCAAGGACGAGCTTCTGAGCGCGATCGAGTCGCACGTCGGGAGATAAAGCGATGGCATTGATCCTTATCATTGATGATTCGCCGACGGAGGTGCATGTGATGCAGAAGGCGCTCGAGCGCCACGGCTATCGCACCGCGGTCGCAGTCGATGGCGCGGAGGGCATCAAGCTCGCGCGCCAGATGCGTCCGGATCTGATTTTCATGGACATCGTGATGCCGGGCATCAACGGCTACCAGGCCACGCGCACCCTGCTGAACGATCCTGATACGCGCACCATTCCGATCGTCATGGTGACTTCGAAGGGACAGGATGCCGATCGCGTCTGGGGCTTGCGGCAGGGCGCGGTCGACTATTTGATCAAGCCGGTGTCGCCCGACCAGCTGGTCGAGAAGGCGCAGGCTACACTTGCCGCCTGACATGCAGGAGAGCGTAGCGCTCAAGAGTCTGCGCGATAGGCCGTTTGAGCTCCTAGCCGAACTCGAACGCCGCGGACGCGCCGTGACCGCTAGTAGTGCGCCGGACGCGGGCCAGTCGGGCGAGTGGGTCGGCGTGGCGCTGCGCATGGCCGGTGAGCTCTACCTGGTCGCGCGCGAGGATGCGCGCGAAGTGCTGGGCGTGCCCGCGCCGCTCACGCGGGTACCCGGCGCCAAGAGCTGGATCCTGGGTTTGGCGAATATTCGCGGTCAATTGCTGCCCATCATCGACCTGCGGGCCTTCCTCGGCAGCGGCCCGACGCCCGCATCACGCAATACCCGCGTCATCGTGGTCAATCACCGCGACATCCCGGCCGGCCTGCTGGTCGACGAGGTCCTGGGGTTCCGCCGCTTCGCGGACGCTGAGTTCACGGCCGACGTGCCTTCCACGATCGTGCACTGCGAGCGCTACATTGCCGGCTCATTCCGCCGCGGCAACGAGCAGTGGCCGGTCCTGGGCTTGCGCTCGCTGCTCGAGGATCCGCTGTTCACGGGGGCGAGCGCATGAGCGTCACGGCTGCCGCGGGTGCAAGTCGGGCGCAGGGGCTGGCGATCGCGACCGCCGCGCTGATCATCATTGCCATTGCCGGCAGCGTTGCCTTGCCGTTGTTTCACCTGCCCAAGTGGCTGGCGGCGTTGGCCGGGTTCGCCGCGCTGATTCCTTTGGCGCTGCTGTTCTCCTATCTGCGGCGGGCGGGAGTGGCAGCACTGCAGGCGCAGCGCCGGGCCGATGTTCAGCGGGTCGAGAGCGATCGCAACCAGCAGGCTATCATGCGGTTGCTGGATGAAATGTCGAACCTCGCCGAGGGTGACCTGACGGTTCAGGCCACGGTCACCGAAGACATTACCGGCGCCATCGCCGATTCGGTCAACTACGCGGTCGAGGCGCTGCGCAAGCTCGTGACCACGATCAGCCAATCGGGGATCCAGCTCGACGGCGCCGCGCGCCAGACCCAGGCGCTCGCCTCGCATCTGGCGCGCGCGAGCAGCGCTCAATCCAAGCAGGTCGGCGCCGCCACCGAGTCGATCGGTGCGGTCGCTTCCTCGATCGAGGAAGTCTCCGGCAATGCCGAGCGCGCCGCTGACGTGGCGCGCCACTCGGTCGATGTGGCGCACAAGGGCGGAGATGCCGTGCGACGCACCATCGATGGCATGAACACGATTCGCGAGACCATTCAGGACACGAGCAAGCGTATCAAGCGGCTTGGGGAGAGCTCGCAGGAAATCGGCAACATCATCGAACTCATCAGTGATATCGCCGAGCAGACCAACATCCTGGCGCTCAATGCCTCGATCCAGGCCTCGATGGCCGGTGAGGCCGGTCGCGGCTTTGCCGTGGTCGCCGATGAAGTCCAGCGCCTGGCCGAGCGAGCGGCGAACGCGACCAAGCAGATCGAGGTGCTGGTGCGCACGATCCAGACCGATACCAACGAAGCCGTGGTGTCGATGGAACGCAGCACCACCGACGTGGTCGGTGGCGCGTTGTTGGCGGAAAACGCCGGCGCGGCGCTGCAGGAGATCGAGCAGGTGTCGAACCAGATCGCGAGCCTGGTACAGAATATTTCCGCCAGCGCACGCGGTCAGTCCTCGGCGGCGCAGAATATTGCGCGCAACATGCAGGTGCTGCGCGAGATCAGTGCGCAGTCGGCCGATTCGACCAGCGCTACCTCGCAAGCGATCGTCAAGCTCGCCGACCTGTCAGCGGCATTGCGCAAATCCATCACCGGCTTTCGTTTGCCCGGGGGCAGTGATACCACCGGCATGCATCGCGGGGCCACGGGCAGCATAACGGCCGCCACCAGTGGGCTCAGTGCCAGCTTGAGCGGTGCGGGGCCCGCAACGCCGGCCGCCGGCGCGGGGGGTTCCTCCGGGGCGTTTTCCGGTACCAAGATCAAGGCCCTCGGCGGCTCGTGAGTCAGCATGACTGAGCTGGCGACGCAAACCCTGCAGACGGTCGCGCGCGAGATCGGCGTAGCACTCGGCGAAGGCCGGGTCGCGCTCGAGGCACACGTCGAGCAGCCCGAAAACGCGGCGATGCTCGAGCGCGTACGCTTCGAAATGCATCAGGTGCAGGGTGCGCTGCGCGTGCTCGAGATCTACGGCGCGGCACTGCTGGCCGAGGAAATGGAGCAGGTGTCGCGCTATCTGATCGGCCTCGGTCAGGAGCGCAAGAACCAGGCCGAAGCGCTCGATGCGCTGATGCGAGCCATGGTGCAGCTGCCCGGCTATCTCGAGCGCGTGCTTGCCGGCGGCCGGGATCTGGCGCTGGTGCTGTTGCCCTTGCTCAACGACCTGCGGGCCGTGCGCGGCAGCGCGTTGCTGTCCGAAGGCACACTGCTGCTGCTCAATCTCAAGTCCGACCGGCAGGCGCAGCCGGCGGCACCGGCGCCAGGCGAGCCACCACTGAGCGCCTCGCAGTGGGCGCGCCGACTGCGCGCGCGCTTTCAGATCGGACTGATCGGCTGGATCCGCGGTGAGCGCCCGGAGCAAAACCTCGAGATCATGAGCGTCGTGGCCTCGCGGCTCGAACAAGTCGCGACCCAGCAGTCGGTGTTCCAGCTCTGGTGGGTGGTCGGCGCGTTGATCGAGGCGCTGCGAGAGAACGGCGTCGAGAGCAGCATTTCCCTCAAGCGGCTGCTGGGCCTCGCTGATCGCGAGATGAAGCGCCTGTTCGAGTGGGGCGAGGCGCGCTATGCACAGAGCCCGCCGGTCGAGCTGCTCAACAATCTGCTGTACTACGTCGCGCGCGCGACCAGCGGCGGCCCGCGCGTCGCGGCCGTGCGCGCCTCATTCCGTCTCGCCGAACTGTTGCCGGTCGATGAGTCGATCGAGCAGGAGCGCGAGAATCTTTCCGCACCCTCGATCAAGCTCATGCATACGGTGGCCGCGGCGATCCGCGAGGATCTGTCCAAGGTCAAGGATGTGCTCGACATCTTCGTGCGCCGCGGCGGCGGCCAGCCCGAGGAACTCGCGCCGCAAGTCGGTCTGCTTAAGAAAATCGGCGATACGCTCGGCGTACTCGGCCTCGGCGAGCTGCGCTTGCGCGTGCAGGAAGCCACGCGGCGGCTCGAGGCCATCGTGGCGGGCAAGGAAGAAGGCGGCGAGAGCGCGCTGGTACAGGTGGCCGCAGGGCTCATCAACGTCGAGGATCACCTGGACGACCAGCTGGTCGGTCTGATCCTGCCGCGAAAAAAGGCCGCCGATAGCGAAGGCGAGGGCGACGCGCAGGATCAGGATTTCCACCAGGTTCAAAGCGCGGTGCTGCGCGAGTGCGTGGTGAATCTGGCGCGCATCAAGGAATACGTTGCGCAGAACGTCGGCGGCACGCTCGATGCCGCGGGCTTCGATAGTTGGCCGGAGCTCATGCGCGGCATCAAGGCCGGCTTGCTGATGCTCGGCAAGGCGCGAGCGGTCGACATCATCGAGGACATCACGCAGCACCTCAGGCGCGTGATGCAGCCCGGCGGCAGCCTGGCACTCGCGCCGGACTATCTCGATCGTCTGGCCGATGCCATCGTCAGCCTCGAGTACTACATCGAGACACTGCAGGCCGGGCGCAGCGATCCCTGGTACATGCTCGACAATGCGCGCATCTGCCTGGATGCGCTCGCGCACGCACCCGAGCGTGTGCTGCCGACGGTGCCCCCGCTCACTACCGGCACCTACGCCCGCACCCTGCTCATCACGCCGCCGAGCCCGACCGGCGATACCACGGACATGCGCCGCCTGGAGCTCACGGTCTCGGAACCCCCGGTGCTCGAGGCCGCCGCCGACATCGACGCTGTGCTGACGCAGACCTCGCCCGATCCGGAGCTGATCCGGCTGTTCGTCGATGAGGCGACCGAGGAGGTGGCCAAGATTCGCCAGCAGTTCCCGATCTGGGATCACAATCCGCTGGAAGCCGAACCGCTGTCGACCGTGCGGCGCTCGTTCCACACGCTCAAGGGCAGCGGCCGCATGGTCAATGCGCGCCCGCTCAGCGAGTTCGCCTGGGCCATCGAAAATCTGTTGAACCGCATCCTCGATGGCACGCAGCAGCGCTCCCTGCCTGTGCTTGAGACCCTGCGCCAGGCCGTGAACGTACTGCCCTCGCTGGTCGCGGATCTCGAAGCCGGCCATGGTGGGCGCACCGACGTGGCGCGACTCGCGGCGCGCGCGCATGCGCTCGCCAGCGGACGCGAACCGGTTGCGGCAGCGCCCACTGAGATCGTCCGCGAGCTGCCGGCGGCTGTTGCGCCCGACGCCATGACGCCCGCGGCTCGAGCGCCGGCGCTGCCCAGGGTGAGCGAGCCTGCGCTCGCCCAGGACGCGGCCGCGACGGCCGCTGCCGCACCCGAGCCCGCGGCCGTTGTCGCACCGCCGGAGGTTGCCGCCGAGAGCCTCACGCCCGCGGTGTCGCAGCGCGATCCGGCGCTGCGCGAGATCTATGCCCGCGAGACTGCGAGCCACGTCGCCGCGGTGCGCGGTTGGATCACACGTGAACAGAGACACGGCGCGCCGCATGTATTGCCGGAAGAGATTTATCGCGCCTGCCACACGCTGCTCGGCAGCTCCACGATGGCCGAGGCGCGCCACGGCATGCGTCTGGCCGAGCCCATCAACCACTGGTTGCGCAAGTCGTACGATAGCGGCGTCGGGCTTGACGGTTCGGATTTGGCGCTGCTGTCCGACTGCATGAAGGCCATGGAGACCGTGGCCGGATACCTCGATGAGGGCACGGGTTTCTTCCTCGTCGTGCACGACACGCTGCGCGCGCGCATCGCCCGCGCCGAACTCGACCTGGATCGGCGCATAAGCGAAGCCACGGATATTACCCAGATCAGCAGCGTGAGCCTGCAGATCCCAGTGGGACTGGAGGTGCCGGCGTCGCTGCGGGACGCGCCGCCGCCGCGGCGGAGCCCGGCTCCGACCGAGGAAGCGCCGGCTGCGGACTTCGATCCGGAGATTGCCGCGATATTCTGCGAGGAAGCGGTCGAGCTGCTGGAAGCGGCAGAGTCCGCTCTCGAGGCCTGGAACGCCTCACCGCACGACAGATCGCAGGCTGCCGCCTTGCGCCGGCCGCTGCACACCCTCAAGGGCGGTGCGCGCATGGCCGGTATCGTGGCGATGGGCGAACTCTCGCATGAGCTCGAGAGTCTCATCACGCGCATCGAGGTCGGTCTGGTGAGCGCCGATGAGAGTGCGCGCAGTCTGGCGCAGCAGGCGCTCGACGAGCTTGCGAAGATGCGCGACGCCATTGCCGAGGGCCGCCCGGCCGCCAGTGCGCCGCTCCTGATCGCGCGCATTCAATCGGCGGGCGCCGTAAGTCCGCTCGCCCCTGCGGCCGAATCGCAGCCGATGGACGCCGCGAGCGAGGCGGTCAGCGCCGAGATACCGATCCGCTTCGATTCGCCGCCCGAGGCTGTGCCGGAAACGATGCTTTCGGCCGAGTCGCTGTGGCCGCTCGAGACACCAGAGCCGATCGGGGCACCCGAGATCCAGGCGTCAGCGCCGGTCGAACCGCCGTCTGTTTCGCTCGAGGCGCTGTTGCCGCCTGAGCCTACAGTCATGCTCGAAACGCTACAGCCGATCGAGCCGCCCGTTTCCCTTGATTCGCTGCTGCCGACCGAACCCCCAGCTTCGCTCGAATTTCTAACGCCGATCGAGCCGCTCGCGCAGTTCCTCGAGGCGCCGCTACCCTCGAGCGAGCTGCCGGCGCCCGCCGCGCTGCTGCCGCCAGGCCGAGAGCCCGTCGCCGCCGCCGATCGCGTCGAGATGGCCCGCGTCAGTGCGGAGCTGCTCGATCAGCTGCTCAACAACGCCGGCGAAGTCAGTATCGCGCGCGCGCGCCTCGAACAGCAGCTCGGTTCGATCGAATTCAATCTGGGTGAGCTCTCGCGCACGGTCACTCGCCTGAAGGAGCAGCTGCGCAAGCTCGAGATCGAAACCGAAGCGCAGATCCTGCATCGGCACGAGAACGACGCCGGCCACCGGCAGGACTTTGACCCGCTCGAGCTCGATCGCTATTCAGCGATCCAACAATTCTCGCGCGCGCTGGCCGAGTCGGCCAACGACGTCGCCAGCATCCAGGGACTGCTCGAGAACCTGATCGGCGAGGCGCAGAACCTGCTGCAGCAGCAGTCGCGCACCGTCACCGAGCTGCAGAACGGGCTCATGCGCACGCGCATGGTGTCGCTGCAGCGCCACGTGCCGAGGCTCGCGCGCATCGTGCGCCAAAGCGCGGCGGATACCGGCAAGCGTGCCGAACTGATCATCGATGGCGCCTCGGGCGAGCTCGATCGTCAGGTGCTCGAGCGCATGCTGCCGCCGTTCGAGCACATGCTGCGCAATGCCGTGGTGCACGGCATCGAGTCGCCAGAAGTGCGCCGCGCGGCGGGCAAGGATGAGAGTGGGCATATTCATTTGAACCTGCGGCGTGAAGGCGCCGAGGTCATCGTCGAGGTCAATGACGACGGCGCGGGCATGAACCTGGGCGCGATACGCAATAAGGGTCTGGAACTCGGCCTGATTCGTCCCGACCAGGAGCTTTCGGATGAAGACGTCATGCAATTGGTGCTCGAGCCGGGCTTCTCGACGGCGAGTTCGCTGACGCAACAGGCCGGGCGCGGTGTCGGCATGGACGTGGTCGCGGTCGAGGTCAAGAAGCTCGGCGGTGCGCTGCATATGGAGAGCACTCCGGGCCACGGCTCGCGCTTCACGATCCGGCTGCCTTTCACGCTCGCCATTAGCCATGCGCTGGTGGTGCGCACTGGCGATGAGTTCTATGCGCTGCCATTGCCCACGGTCGAGGGCGTGGTGCGCATTTCGCGCGCCGAGGTCGAGACGCATCTGCGTGCCGACACCGCAAGCTTCAGTCATGGCGCCCAGAAGTACCGCTTGCAGTCGCTGGCCCAGTATGTGGGCATGGAACCTTCGCCACTGCCGGAGCAGGATGTCACGATTCCGGTGGTGCTGGTGCGCGCTGGCGAGCACTCCACCGGGCTCGTGACCGATGAGCTGATCGGCAGCCGCGAGATCGTGGTCAAGCCGGTCGGGCCGCAGATCTCGAGCATACGCGGCATATCCGGGGCCACGATTCTCGGCGATGGGCGCATCGTCATCATCCTCGACATCGGTGCGCTCGTGCGCGCGGAATGGCGCGGACGCGCGGCGCCGACTGTGACCCGCGACAAGACCGATCGACGCACCTTTGCGCTCGTGGTCGATGACTCCATCACGGTACGGCGCGTGACGCAGCGGCTGCTCGAGCGCAACGGCATGCGCGTGCTGACCGCTCGCGACGGCATGGATGCGATCGCGCTGCTGGCCGAGCACGTGCCCGACATCATTCTGCTCGACATCGAGATGCCGCGCATGGACGGCTACGAAGTCGCCGCGCACGTGCGCGCGGATCCGCGACTGCGCGATGTCCCGATCATCATGATCACCTCGCGCGTGGGTGAGAAGCATCGCGCCCGCGCCATCGAGCTCGGCGTCGATGACTATCTGGGCAAACCTTACCAAGAGAGTGAGTTGCTCGACGCGATCATGCCGCTGGTGGCACAGCGCCGCGCCGGGGCGCTCGCATCCGGTTCCGGCCGATGAGCGAGCGTATCGCCGAGGTCTACAGCCTGCTGATTCCGTTGGCGGATGCCCGACTGCTGGTACCGCGTGCCTGTGTGGCCGAAGTTGTCGGCTACCAAAACCCGGCGCCGATGGACGGCGCGCCGCCCTGGTACCTGGGGCTCGTGAACTGGAACGCTCGCTCGGTGCCGTTGGTATCCTTCGAATGCGCCTGCGGCCTGCCGGTCCCGCCTGCCGGCGGGCGCTCGCGCGTGGTGGTCTTTCATGCGTTGAGCGGCCGCGTTGAAGCCGGCTACTTCGGGATCGTCTCGCAGGGATTTCCGCAGCTCGTGCGCGTCAGCAACGATGTAGTGCGGCCCGATCACTCGCGCAGCTTCCCCGAACGCTCGCCGGTGTTGTGCCAGGTGCGCATGCTGAATGAAACCCCACTGGTGCCGGACCTCGAGCGGCTCGAGCTCATGATTGCCGAGGAGACCTCGGTGATGCCGGAGCGGGACGCGGGCTAGAAAGTTTAAGGACGTCATCGCGATTGCACGGCGGTCGCGGTCCGGATTTCACCGACTACGCGTATCGCGCGCTCGGCGTGCCGCGCAATCGCGAGCTCGCCGCGAATGCGGAGCCGAAGTTCTATGATCTGGGGCTGTGTGGCCCACGGCGTGCGGATCTGCACGCCGAGAGGCGATACTGCGGCTATTTCAAGACTCCGACGCTGCGCAATGCCGCGCGCCGGGAGCGTTTCTTTCACAACGGCAGGTTCCAGACACTCGAGCAGGTATTGCAGTTCTACGCCGAGCGCGATACGGCACCGCAGCGCTGGTACCCCGCGGTGCGCGGCCAGGTGCACAAGTTCGACGATCTGCCGCCCAGCCTGCGTGATCGCGTCGACACCTCCGACCCGCCATTCGATCGTGAGCCCGGCGATGCGCCGGCGCTGTCCGCGCAGGAGCTCCAGGACCTCGTAGCCTTTCTCAAGACGCTCGACGACGCCGACCAGTAAACTGGCGATCCTGCAGAACGGTGCCTTTCACAAGGCGCCCAGTCCCCGGACTTGAATTCCAGAGCCTGCGGCCCCATCGCCACAGCTGCATGGACATCGAACAACCCTCTGTCGATATCGGGCTCGCCGCCGCGGCCGCTGACGCCCCGCTGGACAGCCAGGCTGCAGGCGACGATGCCGCGGCGCTGGATGCCTATTCGCGCACGGTGGTGGACGTGGTCGAGCGCGTGGGCCCGGCCGTGGTCAGCGTGCACATCGGACGCACGCGCCGCGGCGAGATCGTGACCGCGGGCGGCGGCTCCGGCGTGATCGTGACCCCCGACGGCTACCTGCTGACCAACCAGCACGTGGTGCAGGGCGCCGCGCGCGTCGACATCACGCTGATCGACGGCGACACCGTCGAGGCTCGGGTCATCGCCGAGGATGCCTCGACCGATCTGGCCGTTTTACGCGCGCACGCTTCGGGCCTGCCCGCCGCGGGACTGCAGGCCTCGGAGCGGCTGCGCGTGGGACAGCTGGTGGTCGCGATCGGCAATCCGTTCGGCTTCGAGGCAACGGTTTCCGCCGGCGTGCTCAGCGCCCATGGGCGCACCTTGCGCGCCAGCGACGGACGGCTCATCGAAGGCATAGTCCAACACACCGCGCCGCTGAACCCGGGCAACTCCGGCGGACCCCTGGTCGATGCGCGAGCGCGCGTGGTCGGCATCAATACCGCCATCATCGCCGCGGCGCAGGGCATCGGCTTTGCCGTACCCGCGGCCACCGCCGAGTGGGTGATATCCGAAGTGCTGGCGCACGGCCGGGTGCGGCGCGCCTATCTGGGCATGGCCGGACGCACGCGGCGGCTCGACCGCCGGCTGGTGCGCGCGCTCTCGCTGCCGAGCGATCACGCGCTTGAGATCGTCTCGCGCGAGCCGCAGACTCCGGCGGCGGACTCGGACCTGCGCGTGGGCGATATCGTGATTGCGGCGCAGTCGCAAACCATCTCGAGCGTGGATGCCCTGCACCGGTTCCTGAGCCGCTGGACCATCGGCGAGCCGCTGGAATTGTCGGTATTGCGGCGTACCCAGCTGTTACCGCTCAGCATCGTGCCCGTGGAAATGCCGACGCGCTAAAGTCATGGGTTGGACCCTCCCGCCTTCTCTTCGGCAGCGCAGCAGAGTGATGCGCCACCGATTGAATGATCGGGTCCTGAAAGTTGCCCCGGGAATGGTAAAACTGGCGGCACATAGCGCCGCGAACAGCGTCAATCAAACGTGTCAGCCGCTCGAAGCAAAAGCAGCGCGGGAATTGTTCTGTACCGGAAACGGCATAGGATTCTCGAGATATTTCTGGTTCACCCTGGCGGCCCATATTGGGCGCGCAAGGACGATGGTGCCTGGTCAATTCCCAAGGGTGAGTACGAGCAGGGTGAAGAGGCATTACTAGCCGCGCAGCGTGAGTTCCTGGAGGAGACTGGCGTTGCAGTGAACGGCCCCTTCCTGGCCCTGGCGCCAGTCCGACAGCCAAGCGGCAAGATCATTACCGCTTGGGCTGTCGAGGGTGACCTGGATCCGACTCGGTTGCGCAGCAACAGATTCTCGCTCGAGTGGCCACCGAAGTCTGGCGTGATGCAAAGCTTTCCGGAGGTGGATCGAGGCGCCTGGTTTTCGTTGGTGCATGCTCGAGGCAAACTCTCGCCGGGACAGCGCCCGCTACTGCGGGGTCTCACGGAGCTCTGACCAGCGGAAATCGACGGCATTGCAGCATGGCTAGAGCTGTAGAACAACTGTCGCATAGCGCACATCCTGTGCCACGCGGACCCGAGCGCGAGCCGACGGTTCAGGCTTGCCGCAGATCAAACCGGAGTCTACTTGCCGCGTAGAGCGCCAAGGCAATACCGGCGATTGCGGCCACCAGAGTGATCATCAGTGAGTAGCGTATGGCGATATCGCCATAACGAGGCGCCAGCGCGTCATTCAAGAATCCAACGGTCGAAACACCGGCGCCGGGTCCCAGCAGATTTAAGATGAAGAACTGGATTGCCGCGGCCAGCGCCCTCATTCGCACGGGCATCAATCGTTGGGTTAATGCGATTATTGGCCCCATGTAAGAGGCGGCAGTGAGCATGGCAAGGAAGTAGAAGACGAACACCTGCGTGCCACCCACGCTCAGAAAAAGCAGAATACAGGGGATCATTAGCGCTACCGACACGACCGGCGCCCACAAATACCAACGTGCGTCGCGCGCGCCCAACCGGTCGGCGGCTAGTCCGCCGACGATTGTGCCGATGATTCCGGCCGGCGCTTCCAATGCACCGGTCCAGGTTCCGACGAGACTGCTGCTCATGTGATATACGCGCATGAGATACGTCGGCGACCACATTTCAAACGCCGTGTCAGAGAACGAGCACAGGCCCAGGGCGATTGCGTAGGCTAAAAATGATTTCTTCTGAAGCATCACGCGCAGGGCGCCCGGTAGTGAGTATTGGCCGATATCGGCCGCCGCGCCGTCAGACTGGCCGCGCCGCGGCTCGCGAAGTGTCAGGCGGACCGTGAGCGCAAGCAGCAAACCCGGCGCGCCCACGATCATGAAGGCGGCTCTCCACCCGTACAGATCGTTGGCCCAACCGCCGACCGCCAAGCCGAGTGCGATACCCAGGACGATACCGAGCTGGTAGATGGACAGTGCCGTTGCACGCCGAGCCACCGGGAAATAATCCGAGATGAGGGAATGGGCGCTCGGACTGCACGCCGATTCGCCTAGCCCCACCCCGAGTCTCGCGCAAACCAGCTGTAGAGCGGTGCGAGCTAGACCTGATGCGGCGGTCATCGCGCTCCATAGGGCCAGTCCCATCGCGATAATCGAGCGCCGCGACCCGCGATCTGCAAAACGCGCGATGGGGATTCCCGCGAGCGAATAGATCATCGCAAATGCAAATCCGCTGATGAGTCCGAGTACCGTGTCGGACAAGTGCAGATCTTGCTTGATGGGCTCAATCAGGATGACCAGGACGTATCGGTCCATCCAGTTGAAGGTATACGCGGCAAGCAGAAGCGTCAGGACATACCAGGAGTATGGGCGCGTTGCAGCGGGACTCATGCTCCCCCCGTCGATGGCGCTGCTCACCGGGTCTGCCTAGGCGGGTGGTGCCACAAATCTCTAAATTGCGGCCGCAAGCCCAGGCACATGTTTCAGGCGCAGCCGCATACACGCACTACGGTCCGAAATTCCCATGGCAAACTCAGCAATCGGAGTAACATTTTCATAAGGCTACTACGGGCCCCGGCAAATAGTTAACTCCTCATCGCCCGGCGAGCATGGTGTGGATTCGAGCGACGTTCAGACTCTCAGAGGTGGTAGAGGAAATCGATGCCTATAGTTCGCGGCTGATTCGTTACGATGCGAGGCCGGCCTATAACCTCCGCGCCAATCGAGGCATTATCAGACAGGTTAGCATGCTCGTTTTCCAGGTTTTTGCCAACGAGTGCCACCTGGTACTTTTCCCAAGCGAGAGCGAAGCGAGCATCGAGTAATGTATATGCGTCGCGAAGTCTTGGATCGAAGGGGTTGTTGTTGGCGCTATGACTGTGGCCGATATAAGCGAAGGTTATATTACTGACGAGCCTAAGCCCCGACGACAGGGGTTGGGTCTGGGTCGCCGAAAGATTAGCGTTGAATGGGGGCACCTGGTACACGGGAGAATCGGGCTGCTGCGGTGAGGTTGTGCTCGACTGCGTGATGACCGCATGTTCATAGCCAATCCCGGCGGAGATATCGAGGGAAGACATCGGCCGCGCATGTGTTTCAATTTCAAAACCCTCACTTTTGGCTGCACCGACATTGGCGGTATAGCCGAAGCCGCACGACAATAGAATCTCCTGCTGAAGATTCTTCCAATCAATATAGTAGAGCGCGCCGTTGATCGCTAGGCGCTGATCGAGCCACGAAGTCTTTCCGCCGACTTCATAGTTCCATAGTGAATCGGCCTTGTACTCGCGCGCTTGCGCGGGCGTCACGCCAAGTTGCTGCAGAGATTGGCCGCATCCGAAGGCGGTGGGCACGGACACACTGACGCCGCCTGGACGCCAGCCCCTGGAGGCCGAGGCGTAGATCATACCCCGCGGTGTCAGCTGAGCCTCGAGTTCTACCTTCGGATTGACGCCGCTTTGCGTCAACGTTTCAGGCTGATCAGTAATTCTCGGACCTCCGACCACCACTCCCTCCTGATACGAGTAGCTCGTGTTCTCATTTCGGTAAAGTCGTGCGCCGGCGATGAGCTTTAGGGGTGCGGCTAACTGGTAGGAGAGCTCGCCATATAGGGCGGGTTCTGTGGTCCTTTGACTCTCACTACTGGCATTAATCTCATTGGGATTCAGCGGATTCGTGCCAGCGGCGGGACTTGTAGCAGTGCCGCCAAAATATTCGTTCAATCCCGGAACGATAGTTGGAGGCTCGTAGAGTGGTCTGCCGGAAGTAGATTCGTAGTAGGCACCGGCGACGAGCTGGGCAGCACCGGAGAAACGCGACGCAAAGCGGATCTCCTGGACGAATTGATATACGGTCGTCCCGGCGGAGATGGCAGTCGGAAACGGCGCCCCCAGGATCTGATAGTTGTAATCGGATATGTCTTCAGCCTCGAAGACATCTCGGTCGAAATATGAAGTGGATGAGACGAAGTCACCAAAATCGGTCGAATAGTTGGCCGTGAGTGAGGACAGTGACCAGCGATCGTGACCGCCTTCCGGAATATTGAACAGGCGCACCTGCAGGAAGTTGTTCGGGTTCAGATTGAGGTTGGTCGGCGCAACCGCGGGCGGCGGAACCTGATAAGTCGTGTGGTCGGAGTAAGGCAAGCCGTTGTATTCGCTGTTCTGGTAAAGAACTCTCGGTGTCACTGTTAGCGCGTCGGTCACCTTCCAGGCGAGTGATATGGATCCGCCGGTGGTGCGGTCGGCCGCCACGTTGCTCACGGTCTGGTAGTCGGCGCCGAGCGGAGTCGTTGGGAATGTTCGCTGAAAAAAGCCGGCTTCGGAGTCGTATAGGGCGGCCACGCGAAGATCCAGCGTATGCGGAATGAGGGGGAAATTGACGGCACCGTTCGCAATGTAGTTGGGCTCCACTGTGTTCCAGGTGTCCGAGATTCCAACGTGCGTTTGTACTGAAAACTGGTCGCCGGGTTGCTCTGTGATCATGCGAACCGTGCCGCCCTCGGATCGCGCCCCATAGAGCGTACCCTGCGGACCGCGGAGCACCTCGATACGGCTAATATCGACGACTCGCGGATCTATCGTGTCGGGCAACGGCGTGTCGTCAAGATAAAACCCGGTCGTACCCGCCCCGGCGACGCCTCGGATCGAGATTGTGCGCGCATTGGAAAATCCCACGCCTGTGTATCCGAATCCCAGATTGGGGACGGTCGTTGCGTAGTCAATGAAGGACTGTACGTCGCGCTGTTCGAGGTCAGTCGAATCGAGCACCGTAATGGACATAGGCACGGTCTGCACGTCTTCGACGCGCCGCTCCGCAGTGACCGTGATTTCCTGCAGAGCTTGTTGGGCGAGCGCGGGCCTGGGTATGAGCGCAGCTAAGGCGACAGGCAGCAAAACGGCATCGGCATTCCACCAGAGAATTCGGGTCTTTCGGCGGGGCTCGCGCCGGTTGCGCAAGGCAGCGGTGATTCCGAAAGCAAAGCTATTTGGCGATGTCATCGACGTCCCCCCAGTGGCGGCTCCAGATGGCGCGGCATTCAGGCCTTACAGACGGTGCGGAACGATTTCAGCACGGTTTCGAATTGGGAACAAGGGTTCGATATGCGAACAAACTGTGCAGCCCCGCCCAGGACGCCCTAAAAGGGAGCAAGCGGGCGCCTGCCGCTGAGATCTCTATTTGGCGATCGAGTAACATTGTCCCGGGAAGAATCTTCCGGAGAGTGCAGAGGCGATGGCATCCAAGCGTGAGGGCAAGCTGCCGCGCGACTTTGTCGGGTCTGTCAGGCACGCGCTCGATGTGCTAAGGGCGTTTGACCATGCTCATCCTCAGATGACCTTGTCTTGCGTATCAGAGCGCACTGGCACAACGCGCGCGGGTGCGAGGCGCTACCTGCTGACACTCGAGCACCTAGGTTACATCAGCAAGGATGACCGACTGTTTCGCCTTACGGCGAAGGTTCTCGATCTTGGCTTTTCCTACCTATCGACAATGCCGCTTTCGGATATTGCTCGGCCTTATTTGCAGTCGATTACGCGCGAAACCGGCGAGATCACGGGACTTGCCGTGCTCGAACGTGGCGATATCATTCATATTGCTGGATCTACTGTCGAGCGAATTCTCGCCCCCACCCTCACGATTGGGCGGCGTTTCAACGCCCTGTACGCATCCTCAGGACGGGCGATAGCGGCGTTTCTTGAGCTTCAGCAGGTCGAAGATCTCCTTAAGATGTGTGACGTAGCGGCGTTGACTCCGCAAAGCCTCAAGAGCAAGGAGGAAATCCGGGCGGAACTGAAAGCCATAAACCGGCAGGGATATGCCGTCGTGGATCAGGAAGTGGAGGAGGGCGTTCGATCCATCGCAGTCCCCGTCCTCAATAGAAAAGGCGTGCCGCTGGCCGCCGTGACGGTGCTGACCAATGTCGCGACGGTTTCTAAGAAGCAGCTGGTAGATGAGATCCTTCCGGTGCTGCAACGCGTTGTGCCGGAGATTCCAATCCAGGCGCTCTAGCAAGCGCAAGGCGCCGGCCAGTCAGAACAGCATCGGAGTACGGGACAGCAACTCGGCGCCGTTGCCGGTCACGATGACGTTGTTCTCGAATCCCGCGTCCCCGACTCCAGCTTTGCTAAAGAAAACCTCGATGCGGATCACCATGTTTTCGCGCAATACGAAGTCTGCGTCGTTGCCGACGCGTATCGAGATGGTCGGGGCCTCAAAAAACAGTCCGTTGCCGTGGCCGTACAACGGCCATTGCCGAGCCAGCTGGCTGGTCTCGCCACCGAAGGCCTCAGTGCGCCGTTCAGATTCGCTCTGCGGACGCTTGCCGCTGTAATCGGCGCGTCTCCCTGAGCGCTTAAATCCACGACTCTTGCGGGCCCGACGAAAATCTCCTGCGGCAATTGTTCCACGGTCAGGCCAGTGGCAATGAAATGCCTGGGCGCATCAATATGCGTTCCCGTGTGAGCGCCGATCAACCAGCGAGAGACTTCCGACGCGGCACCTTCGGCCAGCTTGAATACGGAAATTACCTCAGGTGGTTTGCCGTCGCGCCAATACAGCATGCCCGGTTCCACATTCAGCGTAATGTCGTGAATTTTCATTGCCTCGACCTCTGATGAATCCGCGGGGGCTGAAGGGTCCTGCCTTCATCCCTCACTTCAACATGGATTTGTTTTGGTAACAAGAGTTCGCAATACGAACACAGTTTTCCGATTCGAACTCGAACAATGGCGCGGCCATTACTTGTGTGGCCTGTGGTCACGACGTTAGAATTGCGAACAGTCGTTCGCTTTACGAACTCGGGTCGCTGCGCGCCATCGCGCGACCCGTGCATCCAAGCAGTACACCGGAGTGCTAGGGCCATGTCCACTTCCAACCCGTCACAGCTAGAATCCTCAGCGCTCGAGCATGTATGGTTTCACGTCTCGACGCCGCAGTCGCTGGCGGCCCCTGGCGGCATGATCGTGTTCGAAAGCGGCGCGGGCTGCTTTCTGACGGACATCCATGGCCGTACCTATCTCGATGGGCTGTCCGGCGGAGCCTTCGTGACAAACATTGGCCACGGACGCAAGGAGGTGGCGGATGCACTCGCCGCGCAGGCTGCCCAGATTGCTTACGTCGCTCCCTATAACTTCGTCGCTACACCCACGATTGCCCTAGCCGAAAAGGTGTCCAAGCTCGCCCCCGGCGACTTGAACCGCGTCTTCTTTACATCGGGGGGCTCTGAAGCGGTCGAAACCGCGCTCAAGATCGCGAAGCAATATCACTTTCTCAACGGCGAGCAGAAGCGCACAAAAGTAATTAGCCGCCACGGCTCCTATCATGGTGCGACCTATCTCGCCATGAGCATCAGTGGGGCAAGTCATGATTTCAACAGCAGGATGTTCGAGCCCCTGGCGCCCGGTTGCGTGCAGATTCCCTGGCACAACTGCTACCGGTGTGAATTTGGCCTGACGCGCCCACAATGCCAGACGCTCTGCGCGCGCACGGTGGAGCAGGTGGTCCTGCACGAAGGTCCTGAGACAATCGCGGCCATCATCGCCGAGCCCGTACCTGCGGCGGCGACCATTCACGTACCCCCGCCGGACTACCTGCCGAAACTTCGGGAGATTGCCGACAAGTACGGAATACTGCTGATCATTGATGAAGTCATTAACGGCTTCGGGCGTACAGGCAAACTCTTCGCCTGTGAGCACTGGGGGGTGGTACCCGACATCATGACGGTGGCAAAGGGTATCACGAGCGGCTACGCACCGATGGGCGCCGCCATTGCCGGGCCTAAAGTCACTGCAAGATTCCAAGCCGCACAAGGTCGGGAGGCGGGGCTGAATCATGTGCTGAGCTTTGGCGGTCATGCAGCGGCCGCAGCCGCTGCGCTCAAGAATATTGAGATCATTGAACGCGAAGGCCTGGTGGAGAACTCCGCTCAGATGGGAGCCTACCTGCTCGAGGGACTATGTTCGCTCAAAAAGAGCCCGCTGGTCGGAGACGTGCGCGGGCTGGGGCTCCTGGCGGCCGTGGAACTCGTCCGGTCCAAAGACACCCGCGAACCGTTCAGGCCAAGTGACCAGATGCCAGCGAGAGTCACGGCCCATATGCGCGAGCTGGGACTGCTGGCGAGAGTCTATCAGGTGATCGAAGTTGGGCCGCCACTCATAGCAGGCCGCAAGGAAGTCGAGCAGATCGTCGATGTCATTGAGCGCACGGTCCACTGGTTTGCTGCGCAGATTGGTATCGGATGAAGCGAGCTGTGATAATCGGAGCCGGCATCATTGGCTGCGCGATCGCGCTGCAGCTCGCGCGCAGGGGATACCACACGACCACGGTCGACAAAAATGCCGAGGTCGGCTTCGGTTCGACTTCGAACTCCTGCGCGATCGTACGCTTCTCCTACTCAACGCTGGAAGGCGTGATGTTGGCTTACGAGGGATACCACTATTGGCTTAACTGGCCGCAATTTCTGGGCGTTGAGGACGAACGGGGTTTCGCGACATTCAGACAATGCGGACATTTGATGCTCCGCATCAACCAGGCCGATCGGGCGCAAGTGATAGAACTATACCGGAAGCTCGGCATACCCTTTGAGATGTGGGACAACGAGCGGATCCGCGAGCATCTCCCTATCATGACGACCGAGTCGTTCTTCCCACCCAAGCCGGTGGATGATCCGCAATTCTGGTCTGATTCAGCGGCGGCGATCGCCGGTGGGATCTTCACGCCGGATGCCGGCTACATTCCGGATCCACTGCTCGCGACTCACAACCTGCGCCGCGCTGTAGAGGCCAACGGCGGGCAGTTTCTGCTGCGGGAGAAAGTGGTCGCGATCGAGCGCAGCCGGGGGCGAGTGGCAGCGGTGGTGCTCGAAGACGGAGCCCGCCTGGCCGCTGATATCGTTGTCAACGTCGCCGGTCCGTACTCTGCGCAAATTAATCGCATCGCCGATGTGGACGCGGACATGTCGATCAAGACCCGGGCACTACGGCGCGAAGTGCATCACCTTTCGGCGCCTGATGACTTCGACTTTGAGCATCAGGGCGTCATGACATCCGATGCCGATGTCGGCGTCTATTTCCGACCTGGATCCGGCAACAGTATCACGCTGGGTTCGACCGACCCGGCCTGCGACCCGAAGACTTGGGTAGAAGACCCTGACCAATGCCCCCGTGAAATAACGGAGAAGCAGTGGACCGCGCAGGTCTATCGCCTGGCGCGACGCTTGCCGGCTCTGGCCATTCCGAACCAGGCCCAGGGCGTTGTCGATATGTATGATGTTGCCGATGACTGGATACCGATTTATGACAGATCGAGTCTGCCTGGCTACTACATGGCCATCGGAACGAGCGGCCATCAGTTCAAGAACGCCGGGGCCGCCGGGACGTTGATGGCTGAACTCATCGACGCCTGCGAGAGTGGGTTGGACCACGACCGACATCCGCTCCAACACCACATGCCCTACACGGGACGTGTATTGAATACGGGTGCGTTTTCCCGTTTACGCGCTATGAACCGTCTCAGCAGCTTCAGCGTGCGCGGCTGAGAGCCATGACTGCCGCAGCCGAAAACGAACTGATGACACGCACGACGCCGGGATCTCCTGCCGGGGCGCTGCTGCGCGAGTATTGGCAGCCGGCTGCGCTGTCAGCGCAGCTCCATCCTGCGCGCCCGATCCTTCCGGTGCGACTGCTCGGCGAGGAGTTGGTGCTGTTTCGGGACGCGGGCGGACGCCTCGGGCTCATGGATCAACGATGCCCTCATCGCGGCGCAGATCTGTGCTTCGGCCGTCTGGAGGACGGCGGCTTGCGCTGTGCGTTTCACGGTTGGCTGTTCGACGTGACTGGCCAGTGTCTGGAGCAGCCGGCCGAGCCTGTGGAGAGCAACGCGCATCGTCATCTGCGCCATAGCTCCTATCCATGCGCGGAGCGCAATGGCATCATCTTCGCATATTTAGGCCAGAGAACGCCGCCTTCCTTTTTCCTGCCTTTGATTGTTTCCGGGCACCGGACCAACAGACCTTCGCATTCAAGGGACTGTGGGAGTGCAACTGGCTGCAGGCCCTGGAAGTCGGAATAGACCCCGCGCATGCCTCGTTCCTGCATCGATTCCTGGAGGATGAATCCGTGGAGGCAGCCTACGGTCGCCAATTTCGCAGCGCCCACAATCAATGGTTACAAGCGTTACCGGCCGTACTCGCTCGCACCCAATAAGATTGTGTGGGCGCGGGACAATCGCGGCGCCATGATCAGGGTGATCGGCGGTCCCGGGGATCCCGGCACCCATCTCGAAAATCGTATCCGGTTTGGATGGTATCGCCCGCAAAGCCGAACCGCCCCCTGCTGTCGATACCCCGTACGATTGCAAATCGCGCCTGCTGCCAGCAAGCCTTGTGGAAGCCATAACGGAGCTGCGGCAAAGTGCGCTGTTTCGCACAGAGTTCGGGGATGCGTTCGTCGACTACTTGCTGACCATCAAAGAATTCGAGGTTCACCGCTTTCTGTCGGAAGAAGTGACCGATTGGGAACAGCGCGAGTATTTCGAACTGTTTTGAAGCGCACACTAGCGCCTTGCCCCGTCGCGGCCAATACTCTAAGATCATGTGCGAACTGCAGTTCGTAATACGAACAGACCGCCTTTAATCCCGGTGCGGTCAGGAGCAGAAAAGTGATCTCGATGACCATCGATGGCCGCACGGTATCCGGCGCGGAAAGCTTTGGTGTAGTGAATCCGGCCACCGGCGAGGTGTTCGCAGGCGCTCCGAGTTGTCGCGAACAGGAGCTCGAAGAGGCGATGGCCGCGGCAAGCCGTGCCTTCCGCACTTGGCAGGGCGAGGAAGGTCCGCGGCGCGCGGCGCTTGTGCGCGCCGCTGAGATCGTCAGCGCGCACGCGCAGGAGCTCGGGCGACTGATCACGTTGGAGCAGGGCAAGGTCCTGCGCAACGCGGTTCGAGAGGTCAATGGCGCCGCAGCGGGGCTGCGCTACGTGGCAGGGCTCGACATCCCGGCGGATATCGTCTACGACCAGGATGCGCTCAGGGTCGAGGTTGGGCGTCGCCCCTATGGTGTTGTGGCCGCGATTACGCCTTGGAATTACCCCGTCATCGTTGCCGCGGGCAAAATCGGTGCCGCCGTGCGCGCCGGTAATACGGTGGTACTAAAGCCATCTCCGTTCACGCCACTTGCGACACTGCGCCTGGGGGAGCTGCTGCAGGAGGCGTTCCCACCTGGTGTGGTCAATGTGATTTCGGGCGGCGATGAGCTCGGAAAGGCAATGGTCGGTCATCCCGCCGTACGAAAGATCTCCTTTACCGGGTCGACCGAGGCGGGAAAGCACATTCTCGCCGCGGCTGTCCCGGACTTGAAGCGCACTACACTCGAACTTGGCGGCAACGACGCCGCGATTGTGCTCGATGATGTGGATCCAGCTGCCATTGCCAGCAAACTTTTCTGGGGCGCCTTCCAGAATAGTGGGCAGGTGTGCTCAGCCATCAAGCGCTTGTATGTGCATGAGCGCGTGTATCAGCCCTTGGTGCAAGCCCTGGCCGAGCTTGCCCAGAGCGTGCGCGTCGGCGATGGGCTGGATCCCGCCTCGGACCTCGGACCGGTCAGTACCAGTCCGCAACTGCAGCGTGTGGAAGAGCTGGTGGCGGATGCGAAGGCGGCCGGAGGCCGGCTCCGCTCGGGCGGCGGCCGCACCGGCTCGCGCGGTTATTTCTTTGCGCCGACTCTATTCGAGGACCTTTCCGATGACGTACGGCTGGTGTCCGAGGAACAGTTCGGACCCGTTCTTCCGCTGCTTCGCTATAGCAATCTGGATGCAGCAATCGAACGTGCCAACGGCACGAAGTTCGGGTTGTCGGGCTCGTTATGGAGTTCAAGTCCCGAGCGTGCGCGCGCACTGGCGAGTCAACTCGACTGCGGTACAGTCTGGATCAATCAGCACCTCGTGGTGGTTTCGGCCTCGCCGGTGGCAGGCCACAAGTGGTCTGGCATGGGCGTCGAAAACGGCCGCGTCGGACTGCTGGAATTTACGCAGGTTCAGACTGTGAGTCTTCCCCGGCAGTGAGCCATCGCATGCTACCGGAAACCGTATCTCGGGCGCCACGTCTGACCGCGGAGCTTCCGCGTCTTAAACTGGCGCAACTGCCGACGCCGCTCGAAGAAGCGCGACGTTTGACCGAAGCGCTGGGCGGACCTCGAATCCTCTTCAAGCGCGATGATCTGACCGGTGTAGCACTCGGCGGCAACAAAGTGAGAAAGCTCGAATTCGTGATTGGTCGGGCGGTTGCCGAGGGAGCGGACGCGCTGGTCGTATGCGGTGGATTTCAATCGAACCTGGCGCGCATCGCCGCAGCGGTCGGCAATCGCCTCGGTCTCGAGGTCGTACTCGTTTTGGGAGGGGAGCCGGGAGAGCCGCGCCTGCCGGTAGGAAACCTGCTGCTCGATCGTCTGTATGGCGTTACCGTGCATACCATCGATACCTCGCCGCGATGGGAGTTCGGTACCGCCGTCGATGATGTGGCCGCGGATCTGCGGCGTCGTGGAAAGCGGCCGTTTGTCGTGCCCCTGGGCGGTTCAGGTCCCGAAGGCATGGCCGGCTATGTCAGCGCGACCGAAGAACTGCTGGCACAGCTTGAGGAGCTGAAGCTGCGCCCCTCACGCCTGTACGTGGCAGTGGGATCGGGGGGCACATATTCGGGCTTGCTATTAGGTGCGCTCAACCAGGGCGCGCCCTATCAGGTCGTGGGGATCAGCGTTAGCCGCAACCGCGAATATCTATTGGAACATATCCCGCTGGCCGCTGCGGCAGCTGCCGCGTCGCTCGGGCTCGCGCGTTGGCCGAGCAGCGCGGAAATTTGTGTGGATGACCGCTATATTGGTGCAGGATATGGCGTTATCACAGAGGGCTGCCGCAATGCGATCTCGATCGTAGCCCGCACGGAAGGCGTGCTGCTCGATCCGGTGTACTCCGGTAAGGCGATGCACGGGCTCATCGAGCATATTCAGACCAGTCAGATCTCATCGGACGAGAGCATCATTTTTTTGCATACGGGTGGCTGGCCGGCGCTGTTCGCCTACGATGCCGCGGCGCTGGGCGTCGGTTGAAGCGCTGATGAGTAGGCCAGTGCGCAAGATGATCGAGGGCAAACCGGTGCTGCTCGTCCTCGATGGGCAACAGAGCGGCCTTGTCCGCACTCCACTGCTGATTGAAGCGGCTCGCCAGTGCCAAATGCCGATAGTGTTTGCGAGTAATGTCGTCACGGTGGTAGATGATCAGATCACCCCGCGGTGCAATGAATATTGGATCCGTCCGCGACGCTGCTCGGTGTTTTTTGGAACGGAGCTCTCAATTCTTCTCAAGGAACTTGGCGTGCGCACGCTGGTTCTTGCCGGAGGCCAGACCAGTGTCAGCGTTCACTATTCCTTTGTAGACGGCCATCAACACGATTATTTCTGCCGGGTGGTCGAAGATTGCATGGCTGGCTCATCGCCCGCGGCACACGCAGCAGCGCTGCAAGCCATGGAATACATGCAGACTGGAGCCCGACAGAAAAGCGAGGCCGTGATGGCAGAGTTCAGAGCCTTTCGGGACGCTTCCAAGTCACGGTGAGTAGGTATTGCGTGAGCACCGAGAATAATCAAACCTCTCAAGTATTTGGCAAGCCGGCACTGCTAGTTATTGATGTGCAGGGTGATCTGACGACGTCGCGTCACGATGCGGTTCGCGACTTTCCCATGGCGGGTTACAACGATTACATGAGACGAATCCCAGCGCTTATCACAGCGGCCCGAGAATGCAAGCTGCCGATTATCTATATGCAGGAGGTGCATCATCCCAGCTTGGTCGACTTCGGACGGGAACTCGATGGGTTTGAGCGGGTGCACTGCCTTGAGAATGTTCCGGGCACTGCAATTTCGGCTGAAGTGGATCGGCGGGCGGATGATTTTTGGGTCCGCAAGCGCCGCTATTCCTGTTTTTTTGGGACCGATCTGGAGATTCTGCTGCGCGGCCTCGAAGCGACAACCTTGCTGCTGGTGGGCGGATTCAGCGACGTCTGCGTGCACTACACGTTCGCAGACGCGCATCAGCGCGACTATGTGTGTCGCGTAGTCGAAGACTGCGTGGCGGGATCTTCTCAGGCTGCGCATGAGGCAGCGCTTGCCGCGATGGACTACCTTCAACCCGGCTGCCGATGCAAGCGCGATGTCCTGATCACCAATCTGCGTGGCCAGACAGTGGCATAGCCCACATAGTCGTTTCGGGCAGCGAGGTGGTCACCGTTCCATCTTCGAGGAGGCCGATAAAGGCACCATTGAGCCGGGGCAGATTGCGTATCAGCGCAGCGGCCTGAGCGCATTCCGAGCCGCGCTGCCTTAGATCCATGCCGATATAACGGAGCACTGGAAAATGTCTCTATATCCGGAGAGTTTGGGCGATCCGATTGTATGTGACATGACGCTGCCTCAGAGTCCGGCGGGTCCTCTGGAAACGCCTGAATTTGACGCCGCCATGCAGGCACGGGCAAATGTCGGAGTCACGTTCACATCAGTCACGATAGCCAGCGACGAACTGGCAGGTGGCGAGATCATTCGTTGGATTGGAGCGGCGCGGCAGTATTTCCTGAGCCATCCGTCCCGGTTCGTATTCGTAGAGAAGGCCACTGACATTGAAGCCGCCAAAGCTGCCGGCAAGATGGCTGTCAACCTGCATTTTCAGGGGTCCAACCCTCTGATGGGCGACCTCAATCTGGTTGAGGTATACCGTCGTCTCGGGGTAGGCCATATGTTGCTCGCCTATAACTACCGCAATCTCAGCGGCGACGGCTGCCACGAGACTCAGGATGCTGGGCTGAGTCAATTCGGCAAGGAATTGGTCTCGGAAATGCAGCGTGTGGGCATGATCGTCGATCTATCGCATACCGGCACGCGCACCGCGATGGATGCGATTGAAATCTCAACGCGGCCACTGATCATATCGCACAGCAACTCGAAGGTCGTATTCAACCACGACCGCAATATACCGGACGAGCTCGTGAAGGCAGTGGCTGCCACCGGTGGAGTCATTGGCGTGAACGGCGTGGGACTGTTCTTGAGCGCCGCGCGTCACGATATCTCGGCCGAGGTGATTGCGAGTCATGCCCAGCACTTCGCAGATCTTGTGGGACCTAGCCATGTAGGCATTGGTCTGGATTCAGTTCCGGACCTGCGCCACTTCCTCGAGCAATTTGCACGCAAGAACGCGAGCCGCTATCGGGTGGGGGGCTATCTTAAGTCGAAGACGCCGCAATTCGCGGGTCCGGACGTGATCCCTCAGCTGGCGGCAAGCTTGCTAACGCGGGGCTGGTCTGCCGAGGATGTGCGCGGCTTTCTGGGAAAGAACTGGTTGCGTGTCATGCAGACGAGCTGGTGAGTCAATCGCCTGCTTTTTGACGCCGTTCAGATTAGTTGGGAAGTTCTGGGAATCTTGCAAGGGACTATGCCGATGATGAGAACTCCAGGCTGTGGCGCAAGGCGCGAGCGGCAGGTTAGAGCGCTTTGCTACCGGCTCGGTCAGTTGCTAGTGTTTCTTCCAAGCCTTGCCATGGCGGGGCAGTCAGCCGACTTCGTATTTAGACACGGTGCCGTCTATACGGTGGAAAATGACCAGCCATGGGCCGAGGCAGTTGCCGTGAAGGGCGATCACATCGTTTTCGTCGGCACTGAGACAGGCGTCACTGGCTACATCGGCCCGCGGACGCGGGTCGTCGATCTTGCGGGCGGAATGCTGCTGCCTGGCTTCATTGATTCTCACGCGCACATTTCCGCATCCGAGACCGTGGCGGATGCCGCACTGACTTCTCGCGGCCAACCCCCTGAAGTCGTGGTTTCCGCGTTGCAGCGCTACGTCGCTGCCCATGCCGATAGTCGTATGATTTTAGGGAGCGGCTGGATCTATGAGGCGTTTGCCACCGAGGGCCCCACAAAAGAGATGATCGATCCGTTCATCCGACGCGGCGGATGACGACATCATGCCGCAACCCAGTCAGCGGGTGAACATCCCCGATCTGATTCGCAGCTACGCGATCAATGGTGCTTACATGCTTCGGTGCACGCACGGTTTTGCCCCGCTGCAGATATTCGACACCGAGCGCGCGCCGTGCCTCGAACAGGATGCGGGCGGCCGCTGCGCCAGTCTCGACGCGCAGATTGCCGCGTCGCATGGCCGGCTGGAGAAATGCCACCGCCGTCGACTGGCGCTTGCCGTGCAGCCGATTGGAATCGAAGTATCCGAGTCCCTCCGGAGCCGGCCCGTTGAAATCTTCCGTGACGGGCAGACCGCTCTCACGTCCCGCGGCCATGAAGGCGGCACATAAGGGATTGCGGATCGTCGGCGGCGAGACAGGCAACAGCCCCGAGTCACCGTGCAGCGAATCGGCGCCGCGACGGTTCGCCTCGGATTTCTTGAAATATGGCAGGATCTCCGCCCATGACCAGCCTTAGGCATTGCAGCATGACTTCGCATCAAGAACAAGAGTTCGTATTTCGTACAGGAAGCCCCGAAGCTTCCAGTGGCAGGTCGCTCTGGCGAACAAAAACGCCCGTATTGCGTGGCGACTGA
>CABEDL010000091.1_pt1 | contig 28146 bp, 26 predicted proteins | sample 3422981 | NCBI WGS metagenome assembly CABEDL01 (sample SAMEA5534329, study PRJEB31848) | metagenome | biome: tundra; feature: field; material: soil | place: USA | collected 2013-05 | depth 0.15 m
CGTCCAGGTACGGCGTACGTTTTGCACCGGCGCGAATGCCGATACGATCAACGACACCGGCGCGATGACGCACTTGCTCGCGCCCGCCTCCTGCCATGCAGTGCGCATCGATAGCGAGTCTTTTCCGACCGGAATTGCCAAGCCCAGCTGCGGACAGAATTCCTCGCCCAGCGCGCGCACGGCCTCGTAGAGCGCGGCATCCTCGCCCTCCACGCCGCAGGCGGCCATCCAGTTGGCCGACAGGCGCACGTCGCTGAGCGCTGCGATATCGGCGGCCAGAATATTGGTTATGGCCTCCGCTACCGCCAGGCGCGCCGCGGCCCCGGCGTCCAGCAGGGCGGCCGGCGTGCGCTCGCCGATCGCCATCGCCTCCCCGCGCAGGTGGTGATAGTCAGCGAGTGTGACCGCAACGTCGCTGACCGGGACCTGCCAGGGGCCGACCAGTTGATCGCGGCTGATCTGCCCGCCAACGGTACGATCCCCGATCGTGATCAGAAACGTCTTGTCGGCCACGGCCGGCAAACGCAGCACGCGATACACCGCCTCGCGCAGATCAACCCTCTCGCAATCCGAATCGCCACGCCATTGCGGCCGGCTGCGCACTTCGCGCCGCATCTGCGGCGGCTTGCCGAGCAGTGCCTCGATCGGCATGTGCACCGGCTCATTGTCGAATTGCCGGTCGCGCACGACCAACTGACCATCGTCGGTGATCTCGCCGATCACGGCGTACGGGCAACGTTCGCGCTGCGCGATCGCGCTGAAGCGCTCCAGACTGCGCGGCGCCAAGGTGAGCACGTAGCGCTCCTGCGCCTCATTGCACCAGATCTCAAGCGGCGACATGCCGGGTTCGGCGTTGGGAATCGCCCGCAGCGCGATGCGGGCGCCGCGATGGCTATGAGCCACTGCCTCGGGCACCGCATTGGAGAGGCCACCGGCACCGACATCGTGAATCAGCTCGATCGGATTGTGCTCGCCTAGGGCCCAGCAGCGATCGATGACTTCCTGTGCCCGCCGCTGCATCTCGGCATTGCCCCGCTGGACTGAGGCGAAATCCAGCTGCTCGCTCGATGCGCCGCTGCCGACCGAGGAGGCCGCGCCACCCCCGAGACCGATGAGCATCGCCGGGCCGCCGAGCAGCACGAGCGGCGCCGCCACCGAGACCTCGGCTTTCTCGACGTGCGCTCGCCGCACATTGCCAAGGCCGCCGGCCAGCATGATGGGTTTGTGGTAGCCGCGCACGCACCCCGGTACATCCCCGGGCAGCGCGGTCTCGAGCGTTCGAAAATAGCCGCAGATATTCGGCCGCCCGAATTCATTATTGAACGCTGCCGCTCCGATCGGCCCTTCAAGCATGATTTCCAGGGCCGAAGCGATGCGTGCCGGCTTGCCGATAGTCTGTTCCCAGGGCTGCTGGAAGCCTGGAATGCACAGGTGTGAGACCGCAAAGCCCGTCAGGCCAGCCTTCGGCTTGGCGCCTCGGCCGGTGGCCGCTTCGTCACGAATCTCACCGCCGGCCCCGGTGGCCGCGCCCGGAAACGGTGAGATGGCCGTCGGATGGTTGTGCGTCTCGACCTTCATGAGGATATCGACCGACTCGTCGCTGCCGCGGTAGATACCGCTCTCGGGGTCTGGAAACCAGCGCGTCGCGGCGCTGCCGACAATCACTGCAGCGTTGTCGCGGTAGGCGGAGAGCACGCCTGCAGGTGCGCGCACATGGGTATTGCGGATCATCGCAAACAGGGACTTCTCGCGCGCCACGCCGTCGATCACAAACTGCGCATTGAAGATCTTGTGGCGACAGTGTTCGGAGTTCGCCTGCGCGAACATCATGAGTTCCACATCGCTTGGATCGCGCCCGAGCCTGATGAAGGTGTCGAACAGGTAGTCGATCTCACCCTCGCTGAGGGCCAACCCTAAGCGACGGTTGGCCTCGATCAGCGCAGCGCATCCTGCGCCCAGCGAGATGAACTGCAGCGGCCGCGCCGGCTCCTGCGCGAACAACTGCGCGGCGGCGTCCAGTTCCTCGAACACCGCCTCGATCATGCGGTCGTGCAGCAGCGCCGCCAGTCCGGCACGACGCGCCTGCGCCATACCGGCGGGCAGCGCGAGGCTGTAGAGGATCCCGCGCTCGATGCGGCGCACGGCCTCCAGCCCGCAAACCTGCGCTATATCGGTGGCCTTGCTGGACCAGGGCGAGATCGTTCCGGGTCGGGGCACCACGAGCACCTGCCAGGGGCCGCCGCGCAGCGGCGGCAGGCCGCCGTCGTCAAGAAGTTGCGCGAGCCGCGCGCCTTCCAGCGCATCGAGTTCGCGGCTGCACTGCACAAAATGCAGGAACTGCGCGCTCACGGCCGTGACACCCGGCTCGCGCGCCTGCAGGCGCGCGAGCAGTCGGAGGAGTCGAAATTCGGACAGAGCCTGGGAGCCAGGAAGCGTGAGCATCAATTCTTCTTTGGCCCCGGGTCACTAGCCGAGGGTGGCAGCAGCGGCATCGGGAACTGCGCCACATTGGCGCCCTCGAGCGCGACGATTTTGCTGACTCCCTGCTTGCGCACTTCGTCGATCCGGACGATCGACTGCAATGGCAGGTAGCTGCGCGTGACGCCGGTAAATTCGCTTTTCACCCGCTCTTCAGCCGGGTCCACCACCACCGAGGAGCGCCCGCCGAACACCAACTCCTCGATTTCGACAAACCCGAATAGCGTGCCATGGCTGACCTTGCGGGCGTAGACCTCGTAAAGCTTGCCCTGGTTCACAAAGATAACCTTGAAGATATGGTTCGATGCCATCGTTGACTGTGGTGCCGCCCAGCCTGAGCAGAAATGCTCCGCCGAAGTATTATATGTCCGGGTAGACTAGGCGTGGGTTCTCAAGATGGCCCTGAAGCTCACAATCCTCAGCGAGCAGCGCACCCCCCTCGGGGCGCGCAGCAGCATCGTCTTTGGCGTCGGCGGCGGCAGTATCGGCCGCGCCCATGACAATGATTGGGTTCTGCCCGATCCGGAGCGCTATCTCTCGGCCCACCACGCACGGGTGAAGTTCCATAACGGGGCCTTCTACCTGTTGGACACCAGCACCAACGGGGTATTCATTAACGAGCGCAGCGAGGCGTTGGGCCGCCGCGCCAGCTATCCGCTGCGCGACGGGGATCGACTGTATCTGGGGGAATATCAGGTCGCCGTCAGCATCGATGGCGACGCGGCTGAAGCGCCCGAGGCGAGCTCGATTTTTCCGGTCAATCCCGCGCCGCCGGTGGGTCAGCCCGCCGCGGACCGCAACGATCTCGGCGCCGACTTCAACATGGGCGATCTGCTGCGTCCGGACCCAGCAACGAGCAGCCGTATCGGGCCGTTGGACGGCTTTGGCCAACCGGTGCTGACCGCAGACCCCGGTCTGATGGCCTTCGATCAGAGCGAGCAGCGGCCAACGCCCGCGCGGCCACAGCTTTCGAGCGCGGCGCGGCCCGAACTGCGCGCCGCCGAGAGCGCCGCAGGCATCGAGGCATTCTGTCGCGGCGCGGGCATCGATGCGAAACCGTTCGCGGAGGAGGCCCACACGCGCATCCTGCATCTGGCCGGACTGATGATGCGCGAGGCGCTGGTCGGGCTCAAAGGACTGGCCTTGGCCCAGCGTGAAATGCGCGATCACAGTCAGATTGAAGTCGGTCGCGAGGATCCGCAGCAGATCGGCCTGACCGGCCTGCCCGTCGAGGATCTGCTGGTTCGACTGCTGCAGGGGCACGACGCGCACAAACTCGACGCCGTACAGTGGCTGCGCGAGACCCTCGCCAGCACGCGACGCCACGATCTGGCCTTCTCGCGCGCGCTGCGCGCCGCGCTCGCCGAATTCGTCTCGCGCCTGGATCCCAAGGCATTGGCACCAAACGGCGCTCAGCGCGGGGCCGGCGACGGCGATGCCGCGGCACTGAGCGAACGCTTCCACAGCATTACCGAGATGCCCGCCGGAAAGCTGCCGCATCTGTTCACCGAGGCTTTCGCGCGCGTGTTCGCCGCGGAGTTCAAGGGCACCAGCGGTAGTTGACCCCTCAGTGTGCAGCGGCGTTGACCCGCACCGTCGTGCCGCTCAGCAGCGAATCTGCCGGATTGAGAATGACGCGATCCTCGGCCCCGACCCCGCTCAGGATCTCGATCTCACTGCCAAAATCGCGGCCAATACGCACCGCCTTGAGCTGAACGTGATTGTTCGCATCGACTGCCGCAACGTGCAGGCCGTCGGCTCGAAACAGCAGCGTATTGGACGGCAGCCGCCAGCTCGCGAGGCCTACCGGCAACGGCAAGTGAACCTGCGCAAACGAGCCTGACAGCAATTCGCCTTTGGAATTGTCCGCTTCGAGTTCGGTCAGCAGAGTGCGCGTCGTGGAGTCAATCGAGCGCGCCGTGCTGACGACTTTGGCCGGGAAGCGGCGATCGGGTTCTTCGGGAAAGTTAAGTTCGGCGCTCAATCCCGGATGAACCAGGCCTGCATAGGCCTGCGGTACTTGAACGTAGACGCGCAGGCGGGTCGTCGCGGTCATGTGAAACAGTTCCTGTCCACCAGTGCTGCCCTGGGTCACGAGCGCACCGACATCGATGCGGCGCGCGGTCACGACCCCATCGAACGGTGCGGTGATGCGGTTGAAGGCTTGCATTTGCGCCAGACGCTGCAGATTCTGGTGCGCCGATTCAAGCTGTGCGGTCTTGGCGTCGGCATCGCCCTGCGCATTGTCGACGTCCTGCGCTGCCACCAGCCCGGTTTTGCGCAGCTCCTGATAGCGCGCCGCAGTGGTCTGTGCCAGATGGTTGTTGGCTTCGGCCGTGGCGAGATCCGCCTTGGCCTGGCGGTATTGTGCGTCCACCTCGGGTGTCTCGATGTCCGCCAGCAGCTCGCCCGCCTTGACCTGCTTGCCGATGTCGGCATACCAGCGCTTCAGGTAGCCGCTGGTGCGCGCATAGATCGGCGCATCGGTATAGGGCTGCACGTCGCCCGGCAGCACCAGCTCGTTGGCGCTGTCGCTGTGGTGGGGCGTGACCACGATGACGCTGGCTACCGCCGCCGCCTGGGTACTGTGTTCGAGGGCGGTGCGCGCGTGCAGGCGCGAGAAAATGCCCCAAGCCGCCACCACTATCGCCGCGATCAGCACATACAGCGCGAGACGCTTGAGCCGCTGCGTCTGATGATGGGTTTGTTCCGCCTCGTTCATGCCTGCTCCGCAGCCGCCCCGCGCGAGACACGCGTGAACCGTCCGTGAATGACCGAAAACACCACCGGAACCAACAGCAGCGTCGCAAAGGTGGCAAACAGCAGCCCGCCGATCACGGCCCGTCCCAGCGGCGCGTTCTGCTCACCGCCCTCACCGAGTCCGAGCGACATCGGCAGCATTCCGATCACCATGGCCAGCGCCGTCATGAGCACCGGCCGGAAACGCCCGAAGCCGGCTTCGAGCGCGGCGGCCGCCGCCTCAACGCCTTGATCCAGGCGCTCGCGCGCGAAGCTCACGACCAGAATGCTGTTCGCGGTGGCAACGCCCATGCACATGATTGCGCCGATCAACGCCGGCACACTGATCGTCGTATGAGTCACGAATAGCATCCAGACCATGCCGGCCAGCGCCGCCGGCAGGGCGCTGATGATGATGAGCGGGTCGAGCCAGCTTTGAAAGTTGACGACGATCAGCAGATAGATCAGCAGAATCGCCCCGATCATACCGTAGGCGAGACCGTTGAAGGATGTACGCATGGTCTCGATCTGTCCGCGCACGGTCAGATTGCTGCCTCGTGGCAGCTCATGACGTACCGCTTCGAGCTGACGGTGCACTGCATCGCTGACGGTGCCCAGATCCGTGCCGTCGACTGAACCGTAGATATCGATGACCGGGCGTGCATCGTAATGGCTCACGACGGCCTGCCCCACGCCGCGGTCGATCGTGGCGAGATTGGCCAGCAGCTGCTGGCTACCGCCGGTTCCCTTGGTCACCGGTGTGACCGCCAGGTCCTGCATCGAGGTGAGACGGTACTGCGGCGCCTGCGTGGCGACGTTGTATTCAATTCCCGTCTTGGGATCGACCCAGTACGAAGGCGCGGTCTGTTGGCTGCCTGAGAGCGAGATCAGCACGTTGGTGGCCACGTCCTGCTGCGTGAATCCGAGCTGCGCGGCATTCACGCGATCGACCGTCACATTGACCTGCGGGTAGTCGAAGGCCTGCTGGATGCGCAGATCCGCTGCCCCGGGAATAGTCTGCAATTTGGTCAGCAGCGCGTTGGCGAAATTGCGATTGTCGGTGAGGTTGATGCCGACCACCTGCACGTCGAACGGCGCCGGCAGTCCAAAATTCAGGATCTGGCTGACGATGTCGGACGGTAGAAACGAGAAGCTCGTGGAAGGAAACTGATCGCGCAGCTGCGCACGCAGCGCCCGCACGTACTCGACCGTCGGCCGATGGTGGTCCAGGCGCAGCGCGATCTGGACGTCGGCGTCGCCCGGACCGATCGGCGCCGAAGTGCTGTAAGACAGGTTGATGCCGCTATAGGGCACGCCGATATTGTCGACCAGAGTGTCGAGCTCGTCCGATGGAATAATTTTGCGGATCTGCGCCTCCACCTCATCGACCAGGATGGCGGTCTGTTCCAGACGCGTGCCGCTGCGCGCGCGCAGGTGCAACCGCACCTGCCCCGCGTCCACCGATGGAAAGAAGTCCCGTCCGAGCCACGGCAGCAGCACGAATGTCGTGGAGCCGATGACCATGAAGGCAACGATGAAGGTCAGTCCATGGTGCAGACCGGCTGCTAGCATGTCGCGATAGCTATCGCGAATGGCCGCAAAGCGATGCTCGAAGCCGTGCTGGAAGCGCGTGAACACACCATCGGGCGCAGCCTCGTGTTCGACATGCTTGTGCAGCCAGTATTTGGCGAGCGTGGGCACCAGCGTTCGCGACAGCACGTAGGAGGCGAGCATGGCAAATACCACGGCCTCGGCCAGCGGCACGAACAGGAATCGCGATACGCCGGTCAGCAGGAACATGGGCACGAACACGACGCAGATGCACAGCGTCGAGACCAGCGCCGGCAGGGCAATCTGCTGCGCTCCGTCGAGAATCGCGGGCTCGACAGCCTTGCCCTGCTCGAGATGCCAGTTGATGTTCTCGATCGCCACCGTCGCATCATCGACCAGGATGCCGACCGCCAGCGCCAGACCGCCGAGCGTCATGATGTTGATGGTCTCACCGATCGCCGACAGACAGATGATCGATGTCAACACCGACAGCGGAATCGAGATCGTGATGATCAGGGTGCTGCGCCACGAACCCAGGAACAGCAGGATCATGAGGCCGGTCAGTGCGGCCGCGATCGCCCCCTCTCGAATCACGGCGCTGACTGCAGCGCGTACGAATAACGACTGATCCGCGGTCGCCGTGACCTTGAGGTCCTGCGGCAGCTGCGCCTGGATGCCCGGCAGCAGCCTCTTGATGCTCTCGACGACCTGCAGCGTCGAGGCGCTGCCGGTCTTGAGCACCGACATCAGCACCGCGTGTCGTCCATTCAGGCGCACCAGATTGGTCTGGGGGCTAGAGCCATCGTGCACGTTGGCGACATCGCGCACGAACACCACGGTGCCGTTGACGTCCCGAATCGGGACGTCGTTGAGGTCCGAGACATTGAGCGGGCTCGAGTTCAATTTGACGTTGTATTCGATGTCGCCGATCTTTTCGGTGCCGGCCGGAATGATCAGGTTCTGTGCGCCGATGGCATTGCTGACATCGGCGGCCGCGAGGCCCTTGGAGCGCAGCGCCTCAGGGTCGATGTCGACCTGTATCTGCCGCTGCTTGCCGCCGTAGGGATACGGCAGAGAGGCCCCCGCGACGGTCGCCAGACTCGGACGCACCACCGTGTTGGCCATGTCGAAGATCTGTGCTTCAGACAGGCTCGGGCTCTCGAGCGCCAGTTGCAGTATTGGTACGGTCGAGGCGTTGTAGGCAAGGATGAACGGCGGTGTCGTGCCGGGTGGGGCCTGTCGCAGCAGCGTCTGCGACACGCCGGTTATCTGCGCGTACGCCAGCTCCTCATTGACATTCGGCTGAAAGAAATACTTGACGACCGAGATTCCCGGCAGCGACTGCGACTCGGAGTGCTCGACGTCATTGACCGTGGTCTGTGCGTAGCGCTCCGCGTTGGCGACGATGCGGTTGGCCATGTCATCGGGCGGCAAACCCGTGTACGACCAGATGGCGCTGATGACGGGAATATCGATGTTCGGGAAGATATCCGTTGGCGTACGCAGGATGCTGAATACGCCGAGCAGTACGATCAGCATCGCCAGCACGATGAACGTGTAAGGTCGACGCAGCGCCAGCCTGACGATCCACATCGCTAGGAATTCCCTTCGAACCCGAAAAAAACGATACCAGTATCCGGCCGCAAGCTCTGCAGCCGCACGCGCTCCGGCAGTGGGTCGGTCTATTATGCCGCGAATGGCGCTGGGATAGCAGCCCGGGGCGGGCTCGGACGCTCAGTTCGCCGCTGCGCGTTCTGCGCCCACATCCTCGGTATCGCCGTGGTTATCGTTATCGTTATCGCTGTCGGCATCGGCATCGGCATCGGTGTCGCGCAGCGCACTATCGATGGCGCGACCCTCAGGCCGGACCACGCCGGCCCGCAGCATGGGCATGGTTTCGCCGGCAGGCACGGCGCGGCTATAGAAGAAGCCCTGCCCCTGGGCGTGCGAACTCGCTTGCACCAGCAATTTGCGCTGGCTGTCGGTCTCGACCCCTTCGGCGACGACTTCTATGCCGAGCTCGCCCGCCAGACTGAGGATTGCACGAACCATTGCCACACCGCCGGGCTCCGCATCGGCCGCCGCGATCATGCCGCGTGCAATCTTGAGGCGATTGACCCGATAGCTGCGCAGATAATCGAGCGAGGAGTATTGCGAGCCGAAATCATCGATCGCGATACCGACGCCCATTCGGCGCAGCTGGTCGAGCACATTGCTTTGCGCCAGGGTCGAGCGCGCCAGCACCAGCTCGGTCACGTCAAGCTCGATATCGGCGGCTTTCAGACCCCAGCGCGCGATGCTATCGATGACGTCGCGTACGAACTCGCGCCCCATCTTGATCTGCGCCAGTGCGACATTGATGGCCACGACCGGCACCTGCATGCCTGCGCCGCGCCATAGCGACATCTGACGGCAGGCCGTATCCATGGCCCATCGGCCAAGCTGCTGCATGATGCCGTACTTCTCGGCGATGGGCAGAAAGTCCTCCGGCAACAACAATCCGCGTGTGGGGTGATTCCAACGCAGCAGCGCTTCCATGCCGACGATCTTGCCCGATGCCAGTTCGACCTGCGGCTGGTAGCGCATCTCGAGCTCGTGCCGCGCCAGGGCGCTGCGCAGATCGTCTGCCAGCATCATGTGTTCGCGGACCTCGAGGTCGATCTCGTCCGAATGGAAGCGATATTGCCCCCGGCCGGCGTGCTTGGCGCGGTACAGCGCCTGGTCGGCTTGCATCAGCAACGCATCTGGGGTGCTGACATTGATTTCATACAGCGATATCCCGATGCTCACACCGATACGTAGATCGTTGCCGTCAATGACGTACGGCGCCGACACGATTTCGATCAACTTTTCGGCCAAGGTGCCGGCCGCGGCGGAGTCGTCGATTCCGCTCTGCACAATTGCAAATTCATCACCGCCGAGGCGTGCGACAATATCGACCTCGCGCGTCACATCGCGCAGCCGGCGCGACACTTCCTGCAGCAGCCGATCTCCGGCGTGATGGCCCAGCGTATCGTTGACTTCCTTGAAGCGGTCCAGATCCAGGTACAGCACGGCAAAGGCGCGCGCCCCCCGCTGGGCACTGGCGAATGCCTGGCGCAGTTGATCGCTGAATGTCATGCGGTTGGCGAGCCCCGTGAGTACGTCGGTACGCGCCAGCTGCGCAATCTTTGCCTCCGCTGCCTTGCGCTCGCTGATGTCAATCAGGACGCCCTCAATCTCGATCAGCCGCTCTGTCTCGTCCCGCACGGGGGTGTAGCAGTTTTCAAACCATCGCACGGCGCCGTCGCTGGTCAGCATTCGGAATTCCACGCTCGAGGCGGGCGCACTCCGCTGCAGCAACTGCTCCATGGCGGCGCGCACGACGTTGCGGTCCTCCGGATGGATCAATTCGCGATACAGCGTCGGCGCGCTGAGCAACTGCCTCGGCTCGTGACCGAGGCGGGCAATGTTTTTTGACACATAGATCATCGGCAACGACGGCTCTCCGCGCAGGCGATAGAGAATCGTCGGACTGCTCTGGATGATGGTGTCGGCCCGGGCGAGTTCGGCCAGGTAGCGTTCGCGCGTAATGGCCGTACCGATGAGATCGGCCAGGATGCGCAGTACATCAACCTCGGCGCCGCTCCAAACGCGCTCGTGGCGACACACGTCGAGCCCGATGTGACCCCAATAGCGAGCGTCGACCATGATCGGAACGAGCAGCACCGAACGCACTTGGAGCCGCGCGAACAAATCTTTGACGCCGCCTTGCGCGCTGGCTATCTGGCCTTCGACCGCGACTCCGCGCTGCAGCGGCGCCATCCAGGCCGCGAGGTCCGGATCGGGTGCGAGCGAGGTGGTCTGCGCGATATGGGCCAGGCGCAGCGGTGTTTCCGGCGCGTGCCAGAAATTGCGCAGCAGTGTGCGCGGCACGCCCGCGTCGCGGTTCCCGCTGCACACCTCCATGAGCAGCATCCGATCAACGTCCACCGCCTGTGCGAGGATGCTGAGCGAGTTGGTGATTGCCTGGCGCAGATCCGGGGCCGTCCCAATCTGCGCGGCGCAGGTAGTGACAGCCTGCAACAATTGTTCACGCTGCTGTGCCTGGCGTCGAAAGCGCTCACGGGTAATGCCCGCGCCGATGACCTGGGCCAGCATGGACAGCAACTTGATGTCCTCGTCGGCCCAGTCGTGCTCACTCTCGCAATCGTCAAAGCAGATTCGTCCCCAATGGCGTCCCTCGACCATGATGGGCACCATCAAAGAGGTCAGCACACCGAGATCGCTCATGAAGCGCCGCACCGCTTCGTGTGCGCTGCCCCGCATCGTGACCACGGACTGGCCTTGCGTCAGCGGCCGTGTCCAATCTTGCAACGCCGCGACATCGGCCTGGGGAATCAGTGCCTCGGCGTGCAGCGGCGAGGCTGCGCCATCGGGCGCCGTCCAGTTGAACAGCAGGCTATGCGAGGACAGTCCGCCGCTGTGAGATAGGGTTTCGACCATGACCACCCGGTCGATGCGCACCACCCGGGCGAGGGTCGCCAGACTGTCCGGCAGCGCCTCGATCACCGACGGCGCCGTGCTGATGCCGGCAACGCTCGCGGTCACAGTCTCGATCAGAAGGCCAAGACGGCTCAGCGCCGCGGAATTGTCCGCGAGCACGCCCGTCATACGTGCTGCGTCGCTCTCGAGCATACGCCGCCTAATCCTAGCTGTACCGTGCAGAAGTCACCGCTGAGCCTTGCGGCCTCGCGTCCTCGCCTCGCATTTGCAAGTGCCCCAATGTACGGTTCAACGCAGCCTCAACATAGGACATAAATCACCGTCTTGGAGTCAGGGTTGAGACGCCGTGCACCATCCGCCGCAGCAATCATCGCGTTAGGTTTAGCCAGAACCGCGCACCGCGTACGTCAGTGGCGCGAGGACAGATTCGCCATGATGCGGCGCGTCATGGCGGCCGCGAACCCGATCCTCGGCCGGCCTGTCGGCGTTGCCGTGCTGATTAATTGCCGAGCACAGCCCGTGACGCTCGGGAAAAGCGCCTCGTTTCTGCCGGCACTCCTGACACGGAAATCAAGCCGACCCGGGGTTGCCTATCGGCGGAGGTTCGAGCAACCTGATGGACCGGTGAGTGGCGCCCGGCGCGCGCGGCTCGGACCCGACCGGGACGCCCCCGCTGGCCCAGCTGTGAAGGCCCGGGCCTCGGCCGTCGCAATCGCTGCGTTCGCCGACGGAAGCGCCCACCCCGCCACTGCGTGCGGGACGGATAGATGGAGGAGGACAGGATGGGCAAGACAGTCAGCTACCAGCGCCCGGATGGCGGGAGCGTGAACGGCTACCTCGCCGAGGGCGCGCACGGCGTACCCGCGCCGGGCATCGTCGTGATCCAGGAGTGGTGGGGACTCAACGACCAGATTCGGGGCGTGGCCGACAAGCTCGCGGCGGCCGGGTACCGGGCCCTGGTGCCGGATCTTTATCGCGGCAAAATCGCGCTCGAGGCGAACGAAGCCCAGCATCTGATGCAAGGGCTGGACTTCGCGGTGACCGCCGGCCAGGACGTGCGCGGCGCCGTGCAGCACCTGAAGGCCTCGGGCAGCACCAAGGTCGGCGTCATCGGGTTCTGCATGGGCGGCGCGCTCACGTTGCTTGCAGCGGTCAATGTGCCGGAGGCGGACGCTGCGGTCGTTTGGTACGGCTACCCGCCGCTCGAGTATGTCGACGCGACCCGGATCCGCGCGCCGCTGATGGGCCACTGGGCGACCGAGGACGCGGCGTTTCCGATCGGCAAGGTCGACGAGCTGGAGAAGAAGCTGCTCGATGCGAAGGTCTCGTTCGAGTTCCACCGGTACCACGCAAAGCACGCATTCGCGAACGAGACCGCGGACTCGAAGAACCTGCCGTTCCTGAAGCACGATGCGGCAGCCGCGCAGCTCGCGTGGCTGCGCACGATGGAGTTCCTCGCGAAGCACCTGAAGTAGCAGTGGCAGCGAAAAAATCAGCGGTACCAACAACGCGTGGCCAGGTGACACCGCTCTCAGGATCGATGTGCGCCGTGCGACATGAGCTTCACGCTGGACGCCTGCGGACCTCGTTCGCCCGCTTCCTCAACGAACCGCACCTCCCGTCGGCGCGGCAGCCCAAAGTGGCAGTCGGGGCGCAGAAATGGCCTAGTGGACTGTTCGCGCCGTGAGTGGTGGACATTACTTATTGTCCCGCTGTTGCCGCAGGCTAAAGTTTTCTCTCGCGGGCGAGCGGGGGTTTGTCATCGATCGTTCCGCCCCAGGCTTTTTCTTGCAATCGGCAGCGCATTCGAGGAAATGGGGAGCATAATGTAATTTATGTTTAGAAAGGCTGTGGGGCTCAGGCTTGTGGTCGCCGCGGTGTTCCTTCAGGGGGCTATTGCACTGCCCGGCGCCGCCGCTGAGCCAGTGGGCACCGACAACTCAGCGGCGAATCTAAAGCCCGCGGATTCAAGTACTCCAACAGTTGCCGCGAGCGATAGCGACGATCGTCGTGTCACGGCGCAGATCCGGCAGGCGCTGCTAGCCGACCAGTCGTTTTCAGTGCTTGCCCAACACGTGCAGATCGCCACCAACCAAGACGCCGTGATATTACGGGGCGCCGTGGGGTCGAAAGAATTGAACAGGATCGAGGCGCTGGCGGCACAATACGCCGGTAGCAGGCAAATCGATAATCAATTGACGGTGGCGGGCCAATAGGGCTTCGGCTCACCGTACATTGCGCGCTTCAGACCGCTCAATGTCTGTGCATTATGCTTGTTGATGTCATTTCCCCACTTAATGGTGAGTTCCTGTTCACCGCCATCGCGCAGAATCTCAGGCGATTGGCACTGACGTTCCCTTCGAGGCTAACGGAGGCGATACCAGCTCCCGCTTAGCGAAGGTCAGCGCCAAGATCGACTCGAAAGCATCGGCGATCGCGCCGGTCCGCTAAAAAATACCAACTTCCCCTTCGATCCGGGCCCGCAGGCGACTCGCCGGCATCGAGTTTCTCAACGAATTCGCTCAAGACCACCCGCTGACGTACCACCGCACCCGGCCAAGTCCGGACGGACGGCCCAACATCTCAATATTCTCAAGAGCGGCCGTTCAACGCCGGACATCGGTGACTGTCGCCCATGTTCGCGGACTGTTTCGTCACCTATCTCCCCGACCGGTCACAACTATTAACTGCGAAGTTTAGAGCGCGCATGGAGCAGCAGTTCCGCAACTTCCTCTGGTACTGTGATCATCGCGTCGTGCCCGCTCGAGAGCTCATGGTAGTCGTCAATGCCTCGCGCCTGTGCGGTTCGCGGGCCAGCCCGTGGCTTGTCACCGATGCAATTGATATAGGTTCGCGGGACCATCGGAGCTGAGGGAACCCGAAAGTGGACCGGCTCATGGAACGTTCGGTAAGGATGCGGTACGAGTTTAGGCACGGCCCAATTGATGTCTTCATCCCGGGTCAGGCCAAGCTCTTCCGCGCTTGCAACAGGGATTCGCCAGCCTTCCCCCTGCGTTCTCACTTGCTCTTCGATTTGCCCTCGGAACTCTGGCCCAGCACAGTCGAAAAGACACTGTCCACTTCGCGGGACGACGGCGTCCAGATACACCAACCGTGAAAGTCTCCGCGGAACCCGGTCTGCCACCGCTGTAACGACGACCCCAGCATAGCTGTGCCCAACGAGGACCACGTCGCTCAGGCCTTCGTATTCCAGCACACCGAGAACGTCTTGGATGTGGGTTTCGAGGCTAATGTCTCGCGATGCGAGATGTGAGCGCTCGCCCAGGCCGGTCAGCGTAGGCGTGTAGATGTCGGCTCCCCTTGCCTCCAACGCGCGCGTGACTCTGCTCCAGCACCAGCCACCATGCCACGCGCCATGCACCAGGACGTACGTCGCCACCTTAACCTCCCGCACGAGGACGGATTAGCTGGTTCCGCATCGAATCGACGCCCAACTAAAAGTTGACCGCAGAAATGTGGTAGTAAATTGCCGCGTATGCGCGATATAAATCGATTTACCCCTTCGCAACTTCTTGTATTCACTACAGCACGGCCCGGATAGGCCGTCAATAAATTCGCCGGCAATTACCGCATGGACACAAGGCTCCCTTGGAACTGAAGCACTATGGTTATCCAACGAGTCTCGCTGTGTCCGCCAATCACAACTCACATTGCGCAAAAAATCCTCGCAATGCCGCAGCCCTGAACGTCCGCTTGTGCCAGCTTGAATGACAGGTCTAGAAAATCCTGAAGGACCGCAACGGGTCAATAGGACGCATTCGCTGGACCGCTGCAATCGGCAGGGACCGACCTGCTGATGACTGAAATGAACATCCGAATATCAGTGATTCGATCCATGTCGGATGGGCAACGCTTAGGCTAAACCGATGGCTGCGTCGAATGCGCGACCCTTCGGCTTGAAGCGATTGCTGTCACAACGCTCAGACGATACCAGCACATGCTTTTGTGCACTGCCGATACGGACTAATGTCGCCACGGCCTGATTCAAATGATTCAATCGACTGGGCCGGCAGCATCGATTTGGCGTACAGTGAGGGCCGGCAAGTGCGATCGTCCTCGCCATGAACCGACGAACGTTCATTCATACGGCCGGCGCCACTGGCTTAAGCCTGACCAGCCAGTTTGGCTGTGGCGCGACGGATCGAGCCGTCGCGGTGCTACTCAATTTGCTGGAAGACTCGCCACGAGAGCTGATCCCGCGCGAGCTCGTCCGACTGATCCGCAGGGGTCTTCGCTACGAGGATCTGCTTTCGGCTTTAGCCCTGGCTGCCGTGCGTAATGTCCAGCCCTACCCTAACGTGGGATTCAAATATCATTCGGTCATGGTGTTGCGGTCCATCCATTTGACCACTCAACACCTATCGTCTTCGGACAAATGGTTGCCCATCGCTTGGGCTACGGATTATTTCAAGGAGACGCAAGCACAAGAGCGGGATACGGACGGCTGGCGTCTGCCCACGAGGACCGCCGCTTCGGTCGGCAGCGCACAGGCGGCACGGCACGCCTTGATCGCCGCGCTGGACAATTGGGATCGCGATGCCGCCGATGCAGCAATCGTGAATTACGCGCAGGTCGCCCGCCCGGAAGAGATTTTCTCGCTGCTGTTTCCATATGGCGCGCGCGACCTTCGAGCGATCGGTCACAAGGCCATTACTGTCAGCAACGCTCACTGTCTCATCGGGCTTCTCGGTAGCGCTCAGGCCGGACCCATACTGCGCTCCACAGTGGCGGCGCTGCAGAACAGCGATGCTGGTCCTAATCCGGCCAGCCACGATCTTCAGCCTGATCAGCCGTGGCGGCAAAATCTGCAACGGTTGCGTGAGATCCCGCAGAACTGGAAGCAAGGGCACAATGATCCCGGTGCGCGGGCGGAACTGCATGCAGCCCTATATCGGGTCTCGGAGAACGAATCGGGCACAATTGTCATCGAATTGCTGCGGCGGGGAATCTCGCCGGAGGCAATTTGGCAGGTCTTATTCGATACGGCCGCAGAATTGCTCATGCACCAGCCGGGTATTGTGCCGCTGCATGCACAGACCACCGCCAACGCATTGTACTACGCCTACCGGGTCTGCGCCGACGAACAGACGCAGCAGATGAGCTTGCTACAGTGCGCGGCATTCATTGCGATGTTCCGCAAGTTGGTGGGTACGACTCAACTTGATCTCAGCCTTGAAGCGCTGCAGCCGCTCCCGTTTGATAGCACGGCCGGCGACGCAATCAACGACATTTTCGCCGACGTATCCGCTGGTCGCCGTCTGCAGGCTGCTCGCAAATCCTTGGGCTATCTGCAGACGGGCGGTGATGCCGAAGCACTGATCGCAAAGGTGCGACATCATCTTGTTTACAACGCGGATGAACCTCACGACTACAAATTTTCGGAAGCTGTGTTCGACAGTTATGCGCATCTGACGAATGCCGATTGGCGATGCCACTTCTTAAGTGCGGGCATGGCATACTTCAAAGCGCCCGCGAAGCAGCCCGGTCCATTCGCCGAGCAGATGTTGGAACGGTTAAAGGCCTGAGCGCGCAATAATGGCAGTGATGTTATCTCTAACTGACCTCGAAGGAGGCCGTCAGGCATGCGGTTGCGGAATGCGATGAATGGGAGCGCGATGTCTGTCGCGACGGTAGTACCGGTGCTTAATAGATTAGGGTTTCCTATTCGAGAAACTCCATACCCATGCGTTTCGACGTTGAGGGAGTCTTTTGGCCGAACCAGTCGATAGCGCCGAATTGCCCCTACGCGACCAGGCGCGTCTCTATAAACCAGACTTCCCAAAATGTTGCGCTGCAGGAGCGTCAGACCGTTCGGTCGGCTAAGTAATTGAGCCGTCATTCAGCAGCAGTCTCGCTCCGATTGTCGAAAAGGGATAGTTGCAGCCCATTTCAAAAATTCAGGCGTGATGCCGGGCCTCAGAGAAGCTCATAGCGCCGCAACCCTTTGAATACCCGGGCATAATCCCGCGGCCTTCAGCAAACCCGCCATAAGCCCTTGATTTACATGGCGGAGAGGGTGGGATTCGAACCCACGTGCCGGTTTAACCCGACCATCCGATTTCGAGTCGGCGCCGTTATGACCGCTTCGGTACCTCTCCGGGGGGTTACTGGTATTCTAGCTTAGTGAGGAAGACGATGAGATCGAACATGCTACTGGGGGAAGTGAGCGAAGCAGACGCGGGGCCGCGGCGAGACGCCGCGCAGCCCCGTCGCGTGCTGCGACTCACAGCCGCCGCGGCCTTGATGCTGCTGGCCAGCTGTGGGCACCCGAAGTCGAGCCTGCAGCAGATCCGCGCACGCGGGGAGCTGCGCATGGTCACACTGAATTCGCCGACCTGCTACTACCTGGGGGCGCATGGTCCACAGGGTTTCGAGTACCGCCTGGCCGCCGCTTTCGCCCGCACGCTCGGCGTCAAACTCGTTGTCCAGGCAGTGCCCGATGCGGCGGCGATGCGAGCGGCGCTGGCTCAGGGCAATGCCGACCTGGCTGCGGCGCAGATCAGCCCCGACGCGCCGTGGCTCGCCGTCGGACTGACCACGACCACGTATGAGCAGGTCGCCGAATTGGTGGTGCAGAGCCGCGGCAAGCCCCAGCCCCACAACATCGCCGATCTGCGCAACGCGCGACTCGTCGTGCTCGAGGACAGTCCGCAGCAAGCGCTGCTACAAACTATCCGCAGTGATGGCGTGCCAGATCTGTCCTGGACCACCCTGCCCCGCGATCAAGCCGACCCCCTGGATCTGATCAGCAGCGGCAGCGCCGACTACGCGATCGTCGATGCCAGCGAATTCGCCTTCGCACAGCATCTGTATCCTGAATCCATCGTCGCCTTCACGCTGCCGGACCCACGGCCGGTGCAATGGGTCGTGCCCGCCGGGGCAACCGGGCTGCTGCAGGCAGCGGATCGCTTTTTCGCCAGCGCCCGAATTTCAGGCGAGCTGGCGCGCATCGAAGGCGAAGCCAGCACCGAGTCGGGCGATTTCGATTACGAGGCAGCGCATCAATTTCAATCCGACATCGCCACGCGCCTGCCGGCGCTGCAGGGGTTATTTGAAGAAGCGGCGCAGGTCACCGGACTGGACTGGCGGCTGCTCGCGGCGATCGGCTATCAGGAATCGAAATGGCAACGCGCCGCGGCCTCCGCCGATGGCGCGCAAGGCATCATGATGCTGACCAGCGATGCTGCGGCGACCGTCGGCGTCAACGATCGCGGCAATCTGCGGCAAAACATCCTCGGCGGCGCGAAATACTTCGTGCAGGTGATTGACACCATTCCCAAGCGCATTGGCGAGCCCGACCGTACCTGGTTGGCGCTTGCGGCCTACAACGTCGGCTACGGCCACGTCGAAGATGCGCGCGTGCTCGCACAGATGCATCGCAAGAATCCGGACTCCTGGGCCGACGTGCGCCAGCAGTTGCCGTTGCTGTCACAGGAGCAGTGGTATACGCGGGCCAAGCGGGGTTATGCGCGCGGTTGGGAGCCGGCCAAGTTTGTCGAGCAGGTGCGCCAATACCTCGCGGTGCTGGAATGGATCGGTGCGGACAAGTCGGCCCGCAATCGCGTCACGCCCACGCGCGCCGCTTCGATCGCGGCCTTCGATAACACTGCGCGCCGTTTCGATTAGCGCTGCTGCTCGAAGAAACCCCGCAGCAACGCGTTACACTCATCCGCCAGGACGCCACCGAAGACCTCCACGCGGTGGTTCAGTCCGGGCAATCGGAACACATCGATCAAGCTTCCCGCCGCCCCAAACTGTGCATCCCAAGCGCCAAAGACCACCCTGCGCACACGCGCCTGCACTAACGCCGCCGCGCACATCAGGCACGGCTCGAGCGTCACGTACAGTACGCTGCCGGTGAGCCGGTAGTTGCCCAGTGCGCGCGCGCCGGCGCGCAACGCCTCGATCTCTGCATGTGCCGTCGGATCACAGCCACCGATCGGACAATTCGCCCCGGTGGCGATGATCCGATCGTCGCAGACCAGCACAGCCCCGACCGGCACCTCGCCGGCCGCCTGCGCGCTACGCGCCTGCGCCAACGCGCGCTGCATGTAGTCGATGTCGCTCCCGCCACTGAAGTCTGCTGCGGCCGTTGCGCTCATGCACTTATTCCACAGGTTCCATTAGACGGTCATTATGCTCTGAGCGCGCGATCACGCTGGAGGTGTTACCTTTGGATGGATGTCATCCTCTAAGCGTTCGCTGATCGGTCTGGACATCGGTGGCACGAAGATCGCCTGTGTCGAGGGAACTCGTGCTGGCCAAATCCACCCCACCTGCCCGGCTGGCACAACGTCAGATTGAACGAGCGGTTAGCGCAAGCATTCTCCGGGCTACCCGTCTATGTGGAGCACGATGGTAATGCCGGAGCGCTCATGGCGGCACTGAGCAACGACCACGTTCTCGGGCAGGCCCTTCCGATAATGTGCCTACTCACCTTTGGCGTTGCTCGGCGTTTCTAGCTTCGATCTGCGCGTCCTTCCGCTGCTGCGCGGAGGCTGCCAACGCTGGCTTATCCTCTACTGCGTCGACGCGGCGGTGGCGATTGAGGCGGCTGCCATTCACTCAGCGCCATCACGGATCCCAGCGCCGTAACTCGCTTGACATAGCGGGTGTCGGCCGTGACAAACAAGCCTTTGTGGCATGAGCGCGAGCGCATGATAGGCCGCCTCGTAGAACGATACCTCGTAGCGGCTGGTCAATTGCAGGATTTTCGCGAGCCAGGGTTGAGACGGCGGTGCCTCCTTAAGCCCGAACTTCATCAGCACCGACAGCCATACCTCGGCGTGCGTCGGACAGCGGCGCGCGCAACCCATCGCTCTCGGCCTCAGAGCACCAACCGTCGGTAGACCCTTCAATAGTTCCCCTTGAGCGGAATAACGTGCCTGACCCCACCCTTCGGCGCTGGTGTATCCCCCCGTCGTCGTGGGATGAGATGGACATGGCAGTGCCAGACAGACTGTCCTGCCACCACCCCACAGTTCATCCCTACGTTGAATCCCTCAATTGAGGCATCGTCCTGCAACACTGCAGCACGTTGCTCAGCTAGAAGCGAGTGGACTGCATTGCTCTCCGACTGTTTGATGCCGAAGTAATCGATGAAATGGCGCTTCGGGATAATCAGCGTGTGATACGGCGTGACTGGATACGCATCACGAGTCGCGAATGCCAGAGAATTCTCAGCAACAATACGACCCCTGTCGGCTACCTGCAGCTCGCAGAACAGGCATCCATTTTCACGCTGACCATAAAAGGTTTTGAAGTCTCGGAAATCACTGTTATCTGTATTGCGCTTGGCTGCGTTACACGAGTAGCAAAGCGCCTGATAGTTCTCCAGCTCATCGCCCGCACCCGGGCTCTTGGGGTGTATGTGGTCAACCTCCAGATTCCTCTCATCCGCAGACACACCGCATAGTTCACAGCGGAAACTTGCACGGGAAAGCACCAGATATCGAATGGAGCCACTGATGGGACGATGACCTCGTCTACGATGGCTCCATATGGCTTCCCCACGTGCCTCCAGGTTCGCCTGCACGCTCTGGTCGCAAATCGCAATGAGTTCTGCACGCTGCTCATTCGATAGGTCGCCCGCACCGATCAGATGATAGACATCGCCGTCTCTGGTGGTTATCCCTCTGTTTCTGGTCAGCACTCGACCAGGCATGTTCCTGACGACCTGCGTGTAATACTCGATCTGCGTGGCATCATGCGAAAGGATGGCCTGGGCAATATCCTTGGCCTGGCTGGAACCCCCTTTTTCGAGAAGTTCCTTGATCATCACAGGCTGGTAGATGTGGGATTGCCGCATCTCCTTCGTCAGCAAGGCTTTAATATTTTCGTATGCATCCATACAGCGTAGCCGCAATCACTTCAACACTTTCACGCTCTTGTCCAAATACATCGAGGTGCATTTCGCAGGTTCACTGTTGGCGTCTATCTTCACAGATATCGTCAGGAGCGATGGCAGGATCTTTGCTAGGTTGTCATCCGCCTTTTTATCAGTAGTCCAACCAGTATGATGGAAGAATACAATCCAAGATGACGAATCAGTGCCAGTCGTTGGGCGAATCGCAAGCTGCTTTTTTACGGTGTAAATTAAACGCAGACATGCGGTTGTCGGATCTTTGTCGTCAGGTCCGTCGTTAGGCACATAAAGAGCACTGATTGTGAGATTAATCTTGTTATCGTCAGGGCTATAGACGTCGGACACGTCGATGTTGCTGAGTGATCCATTCTTATAGATCACAGGCAATTCCTGCTGCAGAGCCGCCTGCATTCGGTTGAGGCCATAGTCCAGCATCGACAGCTTGTCGTTCATGAGCCACTGTATTTCTGGACTAGGATCAGCAGCAGCCCAGGATGTAACAAACAAACCCAAGAAAACTGTCATTAGTCTATTAAGCATTGTGAATTTCCTCTTTTACTTCTGTGATCGCAAAGTTATTTGAACGAATTCCTCAATATTGCCTTTGTCCAAGTCAGAAACAAAGTAATACTCACCAGATTAGCGTGCTTCACCCTCTCAGTCGCGATGCCATTAAGTCTCAGGTTTTGTCCTTTGGAGCGTATTTGGCTCGCCACTTTTCTCGAGATCGACGACGCGCTTGCTCCGGATCTGACTTCGAGGACTCTTGCTGGCGCATTCGTAGCCAAGCCATCCTGTCGTATCTCCGCTGCTCTTCACGTCCAGAGTTCTGAGTAGTATCAGCACTGCTATTCCGCCCTTCTTGCCTCATTGCCGAATCTTCTGAGCCGACGGCGATTCCAAACCGTCGCACGGGTAGCGGCGGCGGCGGGTAACGGCCCATCTTGGAATTCCAGTACGCCCAGGAGCGTGGGTCGATGATTCCGGCGGGTGCATGCTCGAGTGCTTCTCGAAAATCGTCATCCGAAACGTATTGACGGATAACGCGCATGTCCTCGGGTAGTGCGTAAGTCATGGCATAGGCCATGAAACGGATCGGGTCCGCGAGGGCTTTTTCAGGCGGCTCGAACCATACGATGTTGCGCGCGATACCCACGGTCTTAGGCGTGATGGGAATAGACTTCATGGCTCGTACCCATGATCTGCAGCTCCTAGACCGGGAGTGTGATCGATGTTTGGAAGCTGCTCCAGATCGACTTCGCGCGCAGCGACGACCAGCCGATCTTTCACCTCTTCGGGCAGAGCACGTAGATCTCCGTCATCGAAGTACGACAGCGCTTTGAGCGTGATTTCCGGATTGAAGGACGATCCGTAGAGCTTTTGGGCCGCCGCCAATGCTGTGGGCAAACCAACCTTGCCCAGTCTCAACAGCGCATCAATGTCGACGTAGTCCTTAGCCTCCGCGCGCATTTGCAACACCGACGCCTTAGTACCAGCGAGGTCGATCAAAGATGCGACCTGCAGACCGTTGCCCTTGGCGATATGTGGCGGCAATAGGCGCGGCAGGTTTGGCACGCCAAAGAACGATACTTTCACGCGACCACCACGATCGACTATCGCACTGAGCGTGTTCCTTTCGCGCTGGACAATCCTGGCACCAGCCAGGAACGGTATTCCGGTCTCGAGCGCTGACAAGTCGAGCGGGCGGCTACCGAAAAAGTCAAAATCCATTGACTCACGATGTCCAAGATGAAGTGCCAGCGCGGTCCCACCGTACAGCACAAATTCACCCGGTACAGCCGACAACTCAGCCCAGAGTTTCCTCTGCGCGGGGGGTAGCACTTCCAGATGAGGTAATAATTCGTGCATGCTGCGGCGCCGAAGATGCAATTTTCCCAATATCCTACTCGCTCCCTGGACGAGAACCTGAAGCCTTACAACCGCTGGGCTTGAGGCGCACCCGTCGGCGGACGAGTGCCGCCTTCTCATTTTCGCCCTCGGTTGGTTGCGAGGACGACGTGGCATTACTTCGGTTCGATCACCTCAGCGCTTACCTCAGTGACTTCTTGCACAGCCGTGTTATCAGCACCGCTCGCACCGCGCATGTCGGCGACCGCACCGTCCAAAACCTCCTGGCAGAATTTCGGTCAATGATTCGCCGTCAAGGCTCAAATGAACTTGACGGGAAAAACAGCTGGATACACCAATGGTCTCGCAATTCCCACACTCCCATTAAGTTGTATATCTCTATATATAACAATAAGTTACAATAACTGGTAGGTGACGGGTAACTCTAAAAAGGGGAAAGCTGCGATGAGTACCGCCATAGGCGTCGGAATCTACTTGCGCGTCAGCACATCCGCTCAATCCACCGAAAACCAGCGCCACGAGCTCCTGCAAGTCGCCAAGGTAAGACATTGCGACGTGATCGCCGGGGGGAAGTACACCGACGATGGAATCGGCGGCTCTAAAGGGCGTACAGATCGTCCAGCCCTCGATTCGCTTCTCAAAGCGGCGCCGTTCGTGGAAAATTCGATCTCATCGCGGTCTGGAGTATTGATCGACTTGGCCGAAGCCTTCAGCACCTGATCGAGACAGGCAACGAGCTGAAATCGGTCGGATTCCATTTGTATCTTCACCTGCTAAAATTCGGGTTTGAGCTCAACCCGCATCAGTTGTCACGTGAACGCGACCCGGGCGATGGTCTATCGCGCCCTTATCGATGCACGCGCGGTCGCGACGTGGATGGTGCCGATCGGCATGACCAGCCACGTGCATACATTTGACGCCCGCGAAGGCGGCGCTTTCCGCATCTCGCTAACGTACGATGCGCCCACTGGGACCGGCAAGACGAGCGCGCACCATGACACGTTCCATGGTTGACCCGGATTCCCGGCGGTGCCAGCTCCGCGGAAACACTCGAAGTCAGCCCGATCTGTCCGTGTTTCGAAGCGACGTTGGCGATCGCACCGCTCGCCTGGAACGTCACCCCATCAAGCCAAGCCCACGCAGGTCGCTCAGCACCGTCGCCGTCGCCGTCGCCTCGCCTCACATACCACCAGCCGGTCCGCGTTTAAGCGAGGCGGCGTTCAGGTGAGCAGGCCTACTACGCCGAGCACGGTACCGATCAGCGCGGCGGCCCCGCCCAGGCCGACAAAGAAGCGACGCTGCGCCAGGAAGTACAGGGAGGACATCACCAGGCCCAATTCCAGGAACCCTTCCGCCAGATCGAAGCGCAGTGCTCGGGCTTCGCAGTGCAAGGATTCAGCTTCCCGCTTCTGCGCCTCGTCCTTGACGGTGTCCGAATCCGCCCCGTAGCGCGCGGCATCGGCATGGAATTTGTCGATTTGGCCCGCCACCTTGGCCGGGTCGCTTGCGAGAGAGGTCAGCAACGTGGCCGCGATCTCTTCGTTGTCTTTTTTTATTTTTTTGGCTTCATAGAGATTCCACTGATCGTTGGCTTCGGTTTTATGCACCACCGCCGCGGTGTGCTCGCGGTGAGCGAGGATGGTCACCAGAACGAGCGCAACGCCGATGATGCCCACGAATATGGCGACGCGATGCCCAAACGGGTCCAAGGGGTGATGTTCAGTATGTATCTCAAGCTCTGACATGGGGGCTCCACGGATCTGAGTGGGCAATGTACCGAGCGAACGGCGCGACCTGCATATCTGCTGCGTTCGAGCAATTTGTCGTGCTGAGCGCTCGCTAAGGCTACGCCGCCGGCGAGATCGGCTGCCAGTCGTGCCAAATAGTGCTTAGGGGTGAACCTTGCGATCGTACAGCGCTTTGCTTCGAGCCTCATAGTAGGGACCGCTCAGCGTCTGCGGAGCCTGCGTTGACGAACTGCCCTGCACGTGCTCCAGCGCGTGACAGATTGCCGTAGCATCGGATGCAGTCAGCACGCCTCGTTCCGCAAGGTGCTCCAAGGCAGCCTTCAGCTCGTGTGTCACCTTCAGTTCGCGTGTCACTTGGTTCATGTGATCCCCTCGAAGAAATAGTAAATACACCTTGATGCCGAGACCAGCAATAGGGATTAGTCCTACCATCCCTCATCTTTCTGTCCAGGAGGTTATAACGTAGACCGAGTGCCGAATTGGCTAATGTTGCCGGGATCTCTAGCCCCGACGAGTTTGTTTGCAGCGTTCGCGCCACCTTGCGCCGCATGACCTTCAGCGCTGCGATCAGCCCGTCAGTCATCAGAGCCCGGGCATCGGCCCAGTTGGCCGCCATAACGCTGCGGCTCTCCCGGATCGCTCGGCGTGATGCCGACCATGCGACGCTCGACGCCGCGTGTGCAAAAGAAGACGCCGCCGGTCGAGCTGAATTCGCCGAACTGCCAGCCGGGGTCGATCCATTCGAGCATAGCCGCGACAAAGGCGCGCTTGAGAGCGGCGGAGGTAAAGCTCTGTTGCGACCGCCAGGCGATTGCTTTGATCGCCTCGCTCTGCCCCTTTTTGGCGCGCGCCATTCAATAGGCGGTGGATGCCCCACTTTGCACCTGGGCCAGCATTGGCCGCGAACAATCATCGGATCTCAATTAATTAGATCGCTTACTTAGTGTCGATGCTCACCGAGCACCACTCTACCGGCCTGCCGCGAGCCCGGTTTTGTTTGCGTAGCTCGATTGCAAATATGATAAACACATGGCAGGGATGTCTACTGGCTCAACGCCAGCGGCTATTCCACACCGGCGCTGACATGGACAACTGGCGTGTTGGCCCCGGCATTCACTGCGTGCGCTATTTTTTATTGGCGGCAATGGCGACGGGAACGGAGGACGGGTATGGACACACGACGACCCCGGGCGAGCATTCGGGTCATCGGAGCTAAGTGCAACGACAACGGCAAGGTCGCTAACATCGACCGGCATACCGATATTTCTTTCGAAGGCATCGAGATGCTGCGCAACAAACGCGTGATCGTATCTAAGAGCGCCAAGGAAGCTCCCGAAAAGGATAAGCCGCTGGAGTGGTAGATCAACAACGCTGCGGCAACCGCGGGCGTCGCGGCGTCGGGCATTTTGTTCATCAGGATTTTGCCGACGCTATTGGCGTCGTAGATTACCTGCGACAGTTGCAGCGTCAGCGGCAGGACGGCATGGTTCCTGACTTCGCTTAATGCTACCGTTCCACCGTACCATGGCCCAAACGCGTCATTTTGTTACGTGTTCTTCCCAGTCGGATCCTTTCGTCCAAACGTGGTATCCACTTTCGACAGGAATGTACGCGAACACAGCACCGTTGGGGACTGGCGCCCGTTTTGCCTCGTCGATAGAGGCAAAGTCCTGCTCGAATAACTGCCCGAGCTGATCGCCACTTTTTCTAAGATTCGCCTCAGTTCCGTAAATGACCCTAACACTCATGTACAACCCCTTTTTTTAGACGGCGTAGCTCCACTCCAGCAATACCATGGAGCTGTTTACTCAGCAACAACGTCGTCGGCCGCCAGCGCCGCCCTAGTCATCGCGGTTCGCTCACAGCCCCGATGCGCAGCGCCGCCGTAGCCGTCGTAATCACACATCTGACACCCGTCCCGTTCGCACACAGTAAACAGGTTCACTGATTCAAGGCTTTTATTGCCAGAGTTTTATGGCCTGAGTCGTTTTCTGTGCCTATTGATAGAGTCAACAGCTGCGAGCCCAAAGAGAATAAACCACAGGGGATTAGCTAGCGATTGAGCGATGCGGAAACCGGTAGAGCATGGCATCACTTCAGTCTGACCTTTCTAAGCTTGAAGTGTCCACTGCCTTGGCTACCAAATGAATGGACTGGCCCGCCAGCAGGCGCTCGGTAATATACCAATGCCGACAGTGGTAAAGATCGACCCAGTCCAAATCAAATTCCTTTGGCGATTCTCGCAATGACTTATAAGCGTGGTAGAACACGTCGCGCGCGGTAATCTTGCCGCTCTTGTGGGGGCTGAAGAGTTAGTCATCTGGATCGCGAAATCTCTGAGCGTTGTCAAGCCAAAACTCAATTAGAAACGGCCATCACAGACTGACCGGTTTCAGCCTTGGCCAGCACCCTTACCATCACGCTTTGCGCCTTCTCGAATGCCTCTGCGCGATCCTTGGTTGTTAGCGATACTCGCTAGTAGCGCTTTTCCTGCTTGAGGTGCATCCGGAAAAACCACGAGCTGTCGACGATATCTGCGCGTCGGTAGATCGCTCCCTTGATGCCACCGAACGGGATTTCATGCAGATCAACATCAGAAGTTAGCCCTGACATCCCCGCCTCCATTAAAGATCTGCGGGTAGATTCGCGGGTCAGAGTCTAGGCTAAGTGCTTGAAAACGGGTAGGTCGCGGGTAGGTACATTAATTAACAAAACGCTTATAAATCCTTGCGTTACAGTAAAACTAGTCATTCCCACTCAAGCGGCGCCGAGCCTCGTAACACGCTGATTCACAGAGATATTCCAAGCCAACAATTCCACAATACCGTCAGAAATACCGTCAAAAGATTTTGCTTGGTGCCGATAGCGCGCGATAGATGCCGGAGAAAACTGCTCGGGGCAGCCGGGGTACTCGAAGAGAATTCGATTGTCGTTCCGCACACGCAGAAAGATTCCGCGACGCTCGCACGGGAGCTACTAATTCAGATCGTCGTCGAGCCCTTTGGCCGGCCTCCCGGGTAGATCCTTGGGTTCTGCGTCTTGATCTCTCTCGGCGGAGCGATCCTGAGGATCCCGAGAATTCTCTCGGGTCTGCTGTTCCCGCAACTTTAGCCAGTCTTCGCGGCCCTTCGCTCGAAGCTCCTCAAGAGTCGGCGACGATCCTTGTTGCTCTTGCTGCCGTAACCAATCCTCGCGCCCTTCTTTCTTGATTTCATCGAGCTCGTTTCGAGCGCTCGAGACGGAAGGAGCGGGACGTTGCTGCCGTTCGAACTCTTGGCCCTGCTTGCTTTCACGCCATGCATCGACGTCAATCAAATCCTGTGCTCGGCCCGCCGACAGCTTTGCAACCAGCAGGTCCTCTCGCGAGATAAATGGCACGGACAAATCATG